>ENA-OSEO01001850-OSEO01001850.1-sediment-metagenome-genome-assembly--contig:-NODE-1850-length-34408-cov-6.146515_pt1 | contig 34408 bp, 31 predicted proteins | sample MGYA00237883_ERZ534232 | MGnify/ENA metagenome assembly ERZ534232 | reverse complement strand
AATTGATGATACGCAGACAATTATTCCTGGTTTCAAAGGTTTTTTCGTGGTTTGGCGTTCCTTAATAGTGTATTGCTACCTTTTCAGTATTATTCATATTGAGAATTGCTGCTGCGATGGCGGCGTAATTGACTCCTTTTACTCGATAAGGATATAATGAAAAGAACCACTAAGAAATGTGGAAAAAACTCAGGAGGGCAGTAATGTCTGACAAACTCAGCATCATCATCCCAATGGCAGGTTTGGGCAGCAGGTTGCGCCCCCTAACTTGGAGCCGCCCAAAGCCTCTGGTGTCGCTGGCGGGCGCCACTGTTCTCGACCACCTGTTGTCGATGTTCAAATCGATTGCAGATAGGGATGATGTTGAGTACGTTTTCGTCATGTCACCCGGACAGGAAACCTTGATCCGTGCTCACATGCAGAAAGTTCATCCACACGTTAAAGTACATTACATTGAACAGCCCGAGAAAAAAGGTCAGTCGGATGCCTTATGGCACGCGCGCGAATTTTTGTCCGGTGAAGCACTGATACTTTTTTCGGACACCCTGATTGATAATGATTTTTCCTTCCTGGCGGAACCCCAGCTTGAAGCCATTGCATGGGTCAAAGCCGTGCCCGACCCACGCCGTTTCGGAGTTGCGGAGGTCAATGCTGGCGGGCAGGTTTTACGCCTGATCGAAAAACCCAATGACATGAATAACAACCTGGCAGTTGTGGGCTGCTATTACTTCCCGGATGGGAGCCACCTGGTAAAGGCAATTGAAGAACAGATCCAGAAAAAGATTTCCTTAAAGGGAGAATACTTCCTGGTGGATGCAATCAACCTGATGCTTGAAAAAGACCTGCCGATGCGGATCGAACAGGTGAAGACCTGGCTGGATGCTGGCACATCGGAAGCATTGTTGGACACCAATCGCCACTTACTTGAGAACGGGTGCGACCGCGAGCCAACTCCGGGTCAATTGGAAGACACAATCATCATTCCGCCGGTTTTTATCCACCCTGAAGCTCGGGTGAGCACCTCCATCATTGGCCCATTCGTTTCGGTGGGGGCAGGCAGTCTTGTGCAGCATAGCTCCATTCGCGACTCCATCCTCAGCCCTGGAGCCCACATCACTAACGCAAACATCGAAGGCTCCCTGCTTGGCTACGATGTGGTTGTTAATGGTTTGATTGGAAAATTTAACCTGGGAGATAACTCCTGGGCGAATTGGTAGAAAAAAACAACTGAATAAAAAAGGAGAGTGCATGGCAATCAGATTATCTGAAAAGGTAGCAACGTTGAAGCCATCCGGCATCCGCAAGTTTTTTGATATTGCGGCAACAATGAAAGATGTGATCTCACTTGGGATCGGCGAGCCAGACTTTAGTACCCCTGAACCTGTCATCCAGGCGGGTATCGAAGCCCTGAGGCGGGGTGAAACTCACTACACCTCCAACCACGGACTGCTCGTGCTCCGGCAAGCGGTTAGCGACCATCTCAAACGCCTCTATGACGTTGAGTACTACGCCGAGTCCGAAATAATTGTGACAGTGGGGGTTTCTGAAGCTCTCTACCTCGTTTTTGCGGCAATGCTGGATCCTGGTGATGAAGTCATCATCCCCACACCATGCTTTGTTTCCTACCAGGCAGAAGTCGCGCTGGCAGGCGGCGTGCCGGTGGAAGTGCCAACCTTTGCTGAAGATCATTTTGTTCCCCGCATCGAGGATATCCAGGCGGCCATCACTCCCAAAACGCGCGCGATCTTTATCGGCAGTCCCAGCAACCCAACCGGTGCGGTTTATCCGCGCGAATTTCTCATGAAATTGGCTGACCTGGTACGGGAGCGTGACCTGATGGTCATCTCTGACGAAATCTACGATCGCCTGGTTTATGGCACTGAACATGTCTGTTTTCCCAGTTTGCCTGGGATGCAGGAGCGCACTGTGCTGATGGGTGGTTTCTCGAAAGCATATGCCATGACCGGCTGGCGCATCGGCTACGCTGCTGGACCAAAAGAAATCATCTCGGGCATGGTGCGCGTGCACCAGTATTCCATCATGTCCGCGCCTACGGTCTCGCAGTATGCCGCATTAAATGCATTGATAGTCGGTGAACCTTTCGTGCAGGAAATGTTAAGCGAATATGATCGCCGCCGCAAATTGGTGGTCAGCGGACTGAATTCCATTGGACTAAAGACTTTTGAGCCCAAGGGCGCTTTCTATGCCTTCCCGGACCTGCGTTCGACTGGGCTGAGCGATGAGGAGTTTTGTAACCGGCTCTTAAAAGAAGAGTTTGTGGCAATCGTGCCGGGCAACTCCTTTGGGGATGCTGGCACTGGATTTGCGCGGGTTTCATATGCTACTTCCTATGAAAAAATTGAGGAAGCCCTGGTGCGAATCGATCGTTTTGTGAAGCGCATTGGGTGAGTTTACATAATTTGCCTGTGGGAAACAGGGTTGACTTTTGATAGGGCTCGTTTATAGAATAAAAACACGGAGTGTGAAAATAATATGTCGATAAATGACTTGCAAATAAAACCCCTTAACCCGGAAATGGCGGACCAGTTCACTTCCTATTTGAGCGAGATGGATTACAGCCATGCTGAACACTGGCATTTTTGCTATTGCCAGTATTACCATGTGGATTGCAGCAGCGTTGAATGGCGCGAACGTACTGCCGAGCAGAATAAAGACCTGGCAATGGAAAATATTAGCAATGGTTTGATGCACGGACTGGTCGCTTTGGATGGCGAGCAGATGGTCGGTCTGGTCAACGTCAATGACGTCAAAAATTTCGCCCTGCTAAAGAAAGATGAAGAACTTCATCAATTCCCTGGGCGTAGCGCGATGGTGGTTTGTTTTGTGATCCATCCGGAGTATCGCGGCAAAGGATTGGCCGGCAAAATGCTGGCAGAGGCGGTTGAGGAAAGCCGGCGGCAGGGATTTGACCGAATCATCGGCAGACCTTTCCTCTGGAGTGCTCATCCCCAGCGCCAGTACCACGGCGTGCCAAAAATGTACGAGAACCTTGGATTCAAAGAGGTCTCAGAAACAAACGGCGTGCATACCTATGTCTTGGAATTGAAATAGTGTTATTGGTCCACGCCAAACAGCCCGGGAATCACTCGGGTTGTTTTTATGCCCTTTAAAGCTCGATAGTAGAGTGGTATCAGACGACCAACTGGTATTGTTGTTATCACACCAGTTGCTTGACCAAAAGGGACATTTGGGATAAGGTTAAGCTATCAAAATAAAGAGGAATTTGATGTCACACAGGCGTGATCAACAACCTCATCTAACCTATGACGGGCAAAGCATTGGCTTTGTGCGTCATTTTTGTTTCAAATTCCAAACAGGATAAAAAAGGAGAATTTTTATGTCAGGAAGTACAAACGCTTTTGAAATGGCTCAGGCTCAATTTGATAAAGTTGCCGATCAGCTTGAGCTCAGCCAGGAAATCAGGGATTATCTGCGCTATCCAGCACGGGAATTCCACTTCCGCATCCCGGTGCGCATGGACAACGGCACCATCAGGGTCTTCCAGGGTTTCCGCGTTCAGCACAACGATGCCCGCGGTCCGAATAAGGGCGGCTTGCGCTTTGCAGCCAACGAAACCGCTGATACTGTGCGCGCGCTGGCAATGTGGATGACCTGGAAATGCGCTGTTGCCGACATCCCCCTGGGCGGCGGTAAGGGCGGCGTTGTGGTGGACCCCTCCACGCTCTCTGTTGGTGAAAAAGAACGCCTGGTGCGCGGCTTTGTGCGCGTTATGTGGAAGAACATCGGTCCCCGACAGGACGTCCCCGCGCCGGACGTTGGCACCACGCCCCAGATGATGGGCTGGATGATGGACGAATACTCCACAATCGTTGGCAACTATACCCCCGGCACAATCACTGGCAAACCCCTTGGCGGTGGCGGCTCTGAAGGCCGTACTGAAGCCACCGGTTTTGGTGTGATTTTCACCGTGCGCGAAGCCATGAAACACTTGGGCATTGACCCCGCCACGACCTCAGCAGCTATTCAGGGGTTTGGAAACGTTGCTCAATATGCTGCTCTTGGTTTCCGCCAGTTCCTTGGCGGCAAAGTAGTTTGTGTTTCTTGCTGGGATCGTGAAGACAAGAAATCCTATACCTTCTGCAAGGAGGAGGGTGTAGATGCAAGGTTTCTCATGACCATTACCGACCAATATGGCACTATCAACAAAGACAAGGCTCAGGATGCCGGCTATACCATTGAAGATGGCGACGCGTGGATTTCCAAGGATGTGGATGTGCTCATTCCCGCCGCCCTTGAAGGTCAGATCAACGCGGAGACTGTCAACAAGATCAGCAAGAATGTCAAGATCCTGGCGGAAGCTGCCAACGGACCCACCACCCCTGAAGCGGATGTGGTGCTGGAACAAAACGGCGTCTTCGTCATCCCTGACTTCCTGTGCAACGCAGGCGGCGTGACAGTTTCGTACTTCGAAGGCGTGCAGAATGACCAGAACTACTACTGGGGACGTGAAGAAGTTCTGGAACGCCTGAACCAGAAGATGACGGACGCTTTCAAATCTGTGCTGGATATGTCGCTCAGCAAGAAGGTTTACACACGCGACGCAGCCTACATGGTGAGCATTGACAAAGTTGTCAAGGCGATGAAACTGCGCGGCTGGATTTAGTTTTTTGGTTTTCGCTTCAAACCCCCTAGTGTTTTAGAGGGGGTTTTTTGTTTTCTCTCTACAGCATATTGCACTGCCGGTTGGCTTTCGCTATGATAAAAGCCAATAAGAAATTGAAAAAGGAGCACATCATGGCAGATAGAAAAGCAAGCGCAATTTGGGAAGGCACCCTCAAGGCTGGCAAAGGCAACATACATTTTGGCAGTTTTGACGGACCCTTCACCTTCGCCTCCCGTTTTGAAGAAGGAAAAGGCACTAACCCTGAAGAACTGTTGGGGGCAGCACACGCCGGCTGTTATTCCATGGCGCTCAGCGCTGGTTTGACAGAAGCGGGTTTCCCACCTGAGAAAATCGAAACCACCGCGCATGTATCACTGCGAAACGTTGATGGTAAGGCAACGATCACCCGCAGCCACCTGGTGAGCAAGGCCAAAGTTCCCGGGATATCCGTTGAGAAGTTCCAGGAAGTTGCGCAAGCGACCAAACTGGGCTGCCCGGTTTCAAGGGCGCTCGGGGGTGTAGAGCTCTCGCTCGAGGCGGAATTGGTCGATTAAGGTTGTTTGAGTAAAAAAAAAGATTTTTGCTGTAGGGAACGGCTGCCTGTGCCCGCGAAGCAGGGTATGCGCCGTTCCGGGTTTGAAGTGGAATTGGACAAATTGTAGGGTGGGTTGGCGTCAAAAGATATGTACCAGTTTAAGCCTCTCTAAAGCCAACCCACCATCAACCACAATATCAGGTTGAAAATCGCGTACTCTTCGAGCGCTATAACCCGACAATTCTGGTCCTTCTGAGCCTCATTTACCAAAACCCACCCCCTTTTGTTCCCCCTCCCGCGAGGGGGTCAGGATAGCCCGACTGACGATGGGGCAGTTGTAGGGTGGATTGGCGTCACAAGATATTTGCTAATGTGAGCCTCGTTATAGCCAACCCACCATCAACCACAAGTCAGGTTGAAGATCGCGTACTCTTTGAGCACTATAACCCGACAATTCTGGCCCTTCTGAGCCTTATTTACCAAAACCCACCCCCTTTTGTTCCCCCTCCCGGGAGGGGGTCAGGATAGTCCAACCTAAGGTGGGGCAGTTGTAGGGTGGATTGGCGTCAAAAGATATGAACCAGTTTAAGCCTCGTTATAGCCAACCCACCATCAACCACAATGTCAGGTTGAAATTCGCGCACTCCTTGAGCACTATAACCCGACAATTCTGGCCCTTCTGAGCCTTATTTACCAAAACCCACCACCCTTTTTTACCCTCCAGGGAGGGGGCAGGATTGTGGGGACGCTGGCACGATCGGTGCAATGTCGGCTGAAATTTACGGACTCTTCGAAATCGATACTCTGACGACGTTTGTCATTCTGAGCCTCAGTTGCGAAGAATCTAATTTTTTAGAGCCAAACCCTTCGCTGGCAAGATGGATGAAATGCTGGTTTCAAACGCGGAACCCGGCCTACGGCAAAGACCATCATTTGAAAATCTGATGGCGGCAATGAGATCCCACCTTCAAAGGCGGAACCCGGCTTAAGACATGCAAAGTCCTCATAATTGGGAGGAAGCCAGCACAATTGGGGTTCACAATCCGTGCGTGGAAAATTTTGAGAACTGCGCTAAAATGGTTGTTCCATGGAAAAAGAAAAGGTTTTGAACGCCGAGAAAGAAACGATCTCTCTCATGCTTGGTTTGTACTGCCGGGATAAACACGGGCAGAAAGAGGGGCTATGTGAGAAATGCGGGCAACTGGAGGCCTACGCGCACCAGCGGCTGGAAGTCTGTCAGTTTATGCCTGATAAGCCAGTCTGTGCCAAATGCCCCGTGCACTGCTACAAGCCAAATTATCGCCTGCAGGTACGTGAAGTGATGCGCCATGCCGGCCCCCGGATGCTCACGCACGCGCCTGGTGCTGCAATCCGACACCTCTGGCTGTTGATCAAACCTGTTAGCAAAAGAGTGAAGCAAATTCGTGCACGGCAAATCGAAATCGGAAAGCAGCGCTAAGACAATCCAAGGGGGATTTTTCAGCCAATCTGCCATGATCTGATTCCGAAAACATTCAGCAGTCTGCTCTCCGCATTCCAGAAAAGGTCCATTAAGGTTTCGTGGAACAGTGAAGACGTCGGATTTGGGCGCACATATGTGCAAAATACCCCGTTAATATTGTAAATAATGCACATAATTACTATATTATAGGTGTGTCACCCTCTTGATGTTTTTAGTAAGGAGGAACTTTGCTTTCATCAGAAGAGGTTCTCGAGCTTAGAAAAGCGCAACGCCTGGAAATGATGGCGGAAGTTTGCTCGCTCTATTATGAACACGGCATGACACAAGCAGAAATTGCCGAGAAATTCTTTATCTCACGCTCAAGGGTCTCAAGATTGTTGACACTGGCTCGCGACCAGGGCGTTATCTCCTTTAATATCCGACATTACGGCGAAAGATGTTTTGAGTTTGAACAAATGTTCAAGCGCAAATTTCTTCTAGATGAAGTCTTTATCCTCAATTCAACTGGTCACGACGAAGCCCAAATGCGCACCCTGATGGGTGAAATGGCCGCCAGTTACATTAATAAGCTACTCAAACCACGCCAGACCATTGGGATAACCTGGGGGAAATCAATGGAACAAACAATCGCAGCACTAAAACCAGCTCCCTACCTTAATCTCGAGGTAGTCCAGGTGATTGGTGGAATTTTGGTACAAAATCCAATCATCAATATTCCAGGGCTGCTGGGTGCGATGGTGGAGAAGTTCGGTGCCACGGGCATTGCCTTAAATGCACCGCTCTTGATGGATACTCCAGAAGCCTGCCAGCTCATCAAACAGCAGCCTGCAATCGCTTTCGCGCTCGATAAAGCCCGCAAGGCTGATTTAATCCTGACCGGTGTTGGTGGCGTAAACAAAGACACCCTCAGTTATCTGTGGTCTGGCATTGACACGGATCGTGAGTTTCAGCCCTTAATAGAACGCGGAGCGGTAGGTTTCATGTGTGCCCAGGCGTTCGATATCCATGGCAATCCCTGTTTTCTCGAATTTAATCAGCGGATAGTCGGTTTAACCCTGGATGAACTTCGCCAATCCAAAAAAGTAGTTTCAGTCTCTGGTGGTGCGCGCAAAGGAGCCGCAGTGTTGGGGGCACTACGAACCGGAATCATCAACGTCCTGGTGACGGATCTGGCTTGTGTGCGTGAGATCATCCGGCTTGAGATACAAGAATCTGGCGCAAAACTGTAAGTTATTACGAGGGCTGAGAACTGCCCTTTAAACAATGGAAGCCCGCAAGGAGCTTACCAACGAAGCAATTAGCTCCCCGCAAGGGGGAACAAAAAAAGGAGAAACCTATGAGCAAAATTGATGAAGTTACACGCGAATCCTGGGTAATGAGCACTTTTCCCGAGTGGGGAACCTGGCTCAATGAGGAAATTGAAGAAGAAGTTGTGGCTCCCGGCACGGTGGCAATGTGGTGGCTGGGATGCACGGGTTTATGGATCAAAACTCCAGGTGATGCCAACATCAGTATCGACTTCTGGCTGGGTAATGGCAAGCGTACTAAAAAGACAAAGAACATGGTTCCCGGGCACCAGATGGCGAATATGTGTGGTTGCCGCCTACTGCAGCCCAACCTGCGCGCAAGTCCATTTGTGATGGACCCGTTTGCGGTCAAGAAGGTTGACGCGGTCCTTTCCACCCATTATCACAATGATCATATTGATGTGAACTATGCCGCAGCCATTCTGAGGAATGTGGAAGAACCCATTCCCTTCATTGGTCCGATGAAGTCCGTGGAAAGGTGGATCAGCTGGGGTGTGCCGGCAGAACGCTGCATTACTGTGCGCCCGGGTGATTCAATCAAGATCAAAGATCTTGAGATTCTTGCTGTCGATTCATTCGACCGCACTTGCCTGGTGACTACCGATGGCTACCAGGACATCCGCGGCATCTGCCCGACCGACATGGATGATAAAGCCGTCAATTACATCATTAAGACCCCAGGCGGCAACATCTACCACAGCGGTGACTCGCACTATTCGATTTACTTTGCCAAGCACGGCAAGGATTATGACATCGACGTCGCTTTTGGTTCTTACGGTGAGAACCCTGTTGGCATTGCCGACAAGATGACTTCCGTCGACATCCTGCGTATGGCTGAAGCTCTGCGCTGCAAGGTTGTGATTCCGATCCACCATGATGTCTGGACGAACTTTATGGCTGACCCAGCCGAAATCCTGGCGCTTTATGACATGCGCAAGTACCGCCTGCAATATCAATTTGAGCCATTCATCTGGCAGGTAGGCGGTAAGTATATTTACCCGAACGATCTGGGCAAAAGGGAATACCATCACCCGCGCGGATTCACGGACTGCTTCGACAACGAACCGAACACACCCTTCCGCTCGATCTTGTAAGCAAGACCCTTTGTAATGCGCTTTTGCGCGGTTGGGCAGTGAGCCTACGATCTAAAGAGCTCGACCGCGCAGAAGTTCAAAATTTATTCACTAATCAAAAGGAGTCAAAAATGGAAGTCTTGAATACAGTTTGGAAATTTATCGTAGAAAACATCATTACCCAACCCGCCTATTTTATTGGTCTGATCGTATTGCTCGGTTATATCTTGCTGAAAAAGCCCTGGTATGACGTGTTAGCTGGCACGATTAAGGCAATTGTCGGGTACCTTATCCTGATTGTCGGTTCCGGCGGTCTGGTCGGCAACTTCCGCCCTGTGTTGGTGGGTCTGAAAGACCGCTTCCAACTGGACGCGATGGTGATCGACCCGTATTTTGGTCAGAACGCTGTGACCGCAGGTGTGGAAGAGGTTTTTGGTCGGACCTTTGGGCAGGTTATGATCCTCGTCCTAATTGCCTTCATTTTCAATATTGTATTGGTGGCTTTGAAGAAGTGGACCAAGTTCCGCGCGATCTTCACCACCGGTCATGTGCAGGTTCAGCAGGCATCAACCGCTTTCTGGCTGATTCTGTTCGCCTTCCCGACCCTGGGCGAAACCCCCGTTCTTTTGATAATGGCGCTGCTGCTTGGCCTTTATTGGGCAGCTGGCACTAACCTGACAGTCGAGATCTCTCAAGACCTCACCGATGGAGCAGGCTTCAGCATCGCCCATCAGCAAATGTTCGGGCTCAAGCTCTTCTCCTGGCTGTCAGAAAAAATGAGCAAATCCGGCAAGCGCCAGAGCAAGCGTTTGGAGGATATGGAACTTCCTGGCTTCCTCTCGATTTTTAACGAAAATATGGTTGCCACTTCCATCCTGATGACCCTCTTCTTTGGCACAATCCTGCTGCTGCTGGGCCAGCCCTACTTGATCGAAGCCAAATTCCTGGCTGAGGGAAAATCCTTCCTGTTCTACATCCTTACCACCTGTTTGAACTTTGCCGTTTACCTGGCTATCCTCCAGTTGGGCGTTCGCACCTTCGTTGGTGAGTTAACCCAGTCCTTCCAGGGTATTTCTCAGAAACTCCTCAAGGGTGCAGTGCCAGGTGTGGACTGCGCAGTTTCCTATGGTTTTGGCTCCCCCAATGCCGTTACCATCGGCTTCCTGTTTGGCGCTCTGGGTCAGTTCCTGGCTATCGGACTTCTGATCCTGCTCAAGAGCCCTGTGCTGGTCATCGCTGGCTTCGTTCCGGTGTTCTTTGACAATGCGACCATCGCTGTTTATGCCAACAATAAGGGCGGTCTGAGAGCTGCCATGCTCTGGCCATTTGTTGCGGGTCTGATGCAGGTGTTTGGCTCAGCGTTCATTGCTGGCTGGGTTGGGATGGCTTCCTATGGCGGTTACCTCGGCATGTGGGACTGGGCAGTTGTATGGCCGGTGTTCACCGTCCTGATGAAGTACCTGAGCTACTTTGGTGTGGCACTGGTTGCGATCTTCCTCTTCGCTGTTCCTCAGATCCAATACCTCAAGGACAAGAAAGGTTACTTCCTCGTGACCGAGGACTACGAGGCTTACAAGGCGCTTAATGCTGAAAGTAAGCTTTAGTTTGACGAAAAAACCTATATAATTAGGTGAAATATCCGTCAGGGGTCGAAAGATCCCTGACGGATATACAAGCAAGACAAGAAAGGAAAAAATGGCAACGATTATTGTTTCATGCGCAAATGGCGCAGGTTCGAGCCTTCTTTTGAAGATGGCGGTTGAAAAAGTGACTAAAGAGCTCAACATGGACATCACCCGCATCCACCACTGCTCAATTTCTGAAGGGAAAAGCGCGGCAACCTCTTACGACATTGTGTTCTGCCCAATGACTTTTACCAACATGTTCGAGGCTGCTGCGAAGAAGGGCATCCCGGTGATTGGTCTCAAGAATGTCATGTCGGCTGATGAGATCAAAAAGAACATCCTTGAGCTGGGTTTGGATCAGAAATTCCAGAAAAGGTAGAACACCATACCAATTAAGAGAGGAAAAGGGAAGGAATTGGAACAAACCGAATTACGAAAGCTTGGTCAGAAAGTCAGAATGATCGTCAGCGATCTGGACCAGACTTTATTGAATTCGGATGCTACCCTTTCTCCTGAGAACCTGGCTGCAATCCGTGCTGCTGAGGCTAAAGGTATTTTCGTCACAGTCTGCTCAGGGCGGATTTTTTCGATGATGGAAGCCTATGCCCGTACTCTGGATATCCAGGGTCCTGTCATCACGACCAACGGAGCAGCCATCGTTGATGGCAAAACCGGCAAACTGCTCTCATCGCATCCAATCCCTAAAGACGCAGCGGTAAAAATCCTTGATTATGCCAGGGAAAGAGATTATGACTATTCCGCTCTGACAGCACATGTCAGTTTTTTTTCTTGCAATAGCCTTCGGATAAAGCGATTTGAACGTTACAATGAAATTGCTGGAGCTGGTGGTTTTGAAGAAATGCGGCTGGAATACTTTGACGGGCGCAGTTATACAGGAATCGACAACGATGTTTTAAAAATGCTTATCTACCAGATTCCCGAAGAAGACTTTGCCTCCCTCACCACATTTTTGGATAGCATCCCGGAAATTAGCTTTACGAGTTCAGATGAGGGTTTGCTGGACATCATGGCGGCTGGCACGAACAAAGGCACAGCCGTTGCCGAAGTGCGGCAGTTACTGGGTTTGGAGAAAGATCAGGTCTGTGTCTTTGGAGATTACATCAATGACCTTGCCATGTTTGATGAGGCGCGTTTGACTGTGGCAATGGGAAACGCTCATGATGAATTGAAAAGCAAGGCTCTGTTTGTGACAGACACGAATGATCGTGCTGGTGTTGCCAGGGCTCTCGAAGCCCTGATATTGTAAAAAAGCCCGGTAGAAAGATGCAGGATCTTGCAGCAAGGTGAGCCTTGTCTGCAAAGGGGAACGTGTGGGACTGATAAGGAGAAAATATGCTTGAGCTCTTGAAAGCTGAAGTTTTAAAGGCAAATCTTGCGCTGCCCAAGTATGGTTTGATTACTTTCACCTGGGGTAACGTCTCAGGGATCGACCGCCAGGCAGGTTTGGTGGTGATCAAACCTTCTGGTGTTGAATATGATGTGATGACCGCAGAAGACCTGGTGGTGGTGGATCTGGAAGGGAAGGTCGTTGAAGGGAAAATGAAGCCTTCTTCCGATACCCCCACTCATCTTGAGCTCTACAAAGCCTTCGAAGGTCTGGGTGGTATCGTCCATACCCACTCGCGCTGGGCGACGATTTTCGCGCAGCAAGGGCGCGGCGTGCCGGCATTTGGCACGACGCATGCCGATTATTTTTACGGTGAAATTCCTTGCACCCGCAAAATGACCCCGCAAGAGATCGCCGGAGAGTATGAAAAAGAGACAGGCAAGGTGATCATCGAACGCTTTGCGGGCATGAATCCATTAGCTGTGCCGGCGGTCGTAGTTTACAGCCACGGGCCTTTCGCCTGGGGTAAGGATGCGATGGAAGCCGTCCACAACGCGGTGGTTTTGGAAGAGGTTGCCTTTATAGCATGGCACAACCTGGCATTGAGCAATGGCGAACTTCCGGTGATGCAGCAGGAACTGCTGGATAAACATTATCTGCGCAAACACGGCGCCAACGCTTATTACGGACAGGGGAAGTAAGCCCATGCCGCAATATTCCCTGGGGCTGTATGAAAAGGCGATGCCGGATGGGCTGAGCTTTCGGGAAATGCTCAATCTCACCGCGCGTACTGGCTTTGACCGGCTTGAGCTGAGCGTGGATGAGAGCGATATGCGCCTGGCACGGCTCGACTGGCAGAGTGGCCAGGTGCACGATCTGAAACGCCAGATGGATGACAGCGGCGTCTTGATCCGGACCATGTGTTTGAGCGGGCATCGCAAGTACCCATTGGGTTCGCATGACCCTGCTGTCCGTCAAAGATCACTCGAGATCATGCGCAAGGCGGTAGGTCTTGCGGCTGAACTGGGCATCGCGATCATCCAGTTGGCAGGCTATGACGTCTACTACGAGACTGGCGATGAAGACACCCGCGCCTGGTTTGCGGAAAATCTCGCAATTTCTACCGAGATAACTGCCAAAGCCGGGGTTCTACTCGGCTTTGAAACCATGGAAACCCCGTTTATGGATACGGTTGGCAAGGCGATGGCTTACGTGGACCTGGTTGATTCCCCTTACCTGGGGGTCTATCCGGACATAGGCAACCTGAAAAACGCCGCCGTATTGTATGGCTCCGATCTTTTGGCTGACCTTAAACTTGGGCGGGGTCACACCTTTGCTGCCCACCTGAAAGAAACCGTTCCAGGAGTGTATCGAAACATGGTTTTCGGCACCGGACATACCCAATACCAGGAGTGTATCCAGCTGCTTTGGAACATGGGTGTGCGGATGTTTACCGGGGAATTCTGGTATGATGGGAAGAGTGAGATTGAATCCAGCCTCATTGCTTCCTCGAAATTTTTACGAAATCAAATTGAAACGGCTATTGCCGGTTAATCATAAAAAAGGAGATTAATTATGTATTCCAAACAAACCGTATTAAAGAACCGGACAGGTCTGCACGCTCGCCCAGCTTCAGAATTCGTCGCCTGTGCCAAAGCTTTTGAGTCGAAAGTGACTGTGAGGAGGCTCGATGTTGAAGACGCTCCAGAAGCCAATGCCAAATCCATTATCAAGATCCTTGCGCAGGGTCTTTCGGTGAATACGCCAATTGAAATCAGCGCTGATGGCCCGGACGAGCAAGCAGCCGTTGATAAGCTGGTGGAATTAGTCGACTCAAAATTTGGCGAAGACTAAAAGCAAAGCCTTAGTTAACTGAAAGGACGCAGATGAGGATTCTAAAAGGTAATCCAGTTTCGAGGGGTATTGCCCTTGCGAAAGTATATATCTATAAGGCTTTTAAAGCCGATGTGCACGAGTCTTATTTTGAAGCTGGACAAGAAGCGCTGAAATTCAAGCAGTTCACTGACGCGCTTGCCGCGGCTGAGACTGAACTGGATGCGATTGTGGCATCTCTGTCTGTAGAGTCTCCTGAAAAAGCCAAAATTTTCACCGCGCATATTGAAATTCTGAACGATGAAGAAGTGGCTGAAGAAGTGAAAGACATGATCTTCTCCAGTCGCGCAATGCCAGACTATGCGGTGGACATGGTTTTTACTGAATTTGCCATTCTGCTCGAAAAAGCCAGGGATCCGTTGATTGCGGCCCGCGCCGCAGACCTGCGCGACGTGCGCAACCGGGTTTTGCGCATTCTGAAGGGTGAAAAAGAGCACAACCTGTCTAATTTGCGCGAAAAAGTGATTGTTGTGGCGCACGACCTGCTTCCCAGTGATACTGCCACACTTGACCGGGCGCACGTGATGGGCATTGTGACGGAAGTTGGCGGAGCCACCTCCCACACCGCAATTATCGCCCGCAGTTATAAGATTCCAGCGGTACTCGGCGTGTCGGATGCCACTGAAATAATGAAAAACGGCGAAATGGTTATTTTGGACGCGCTCAAGGGGCAGGTGATGCTGGAACCCGAGCGCGCGACTATCTCGGATTACGAAGTCAAACTGGAAGAATTCCTAAAGAGTGAAAAACTGACGGCTGAATACCTGGATCGCATTCCGCTGGTCGCCAGCGGCGAAAGATTCAGCGTTGGTTTAAATATCGGCACGACCGAGCCTGATGAGGGATTTAAGTACGTCGACTTCATCGGCCTTTTCCGCACTGAATTCCTTTACATGGAAAGCGAGCACATGCCAACCGAAGATGAGCAGTTCGCGGCATATAGGAAAGTACTTGCTAACGCCATGGGCAACCCCGTGACTCTGCGAACACTGGATATCGGCGGGGACAAGTCTCTGCGATACCTGGTGCTTCCGAAAGAAGATAACCCTTTCCTGGGCAATCGCGCGCTGCGTTTATGCCTGGACATGCCAGAACTTTTCAAAACGCAGCTGCGCGCGGCACTGCGGGCTTCAGCCTTTGGCCCCATGCAGATCATGTTCCCGATGGTGGGCACAATTGATGACATCAGAGCGGCAAAAGCAGCGGTTCAGGAAGCCAAAGCCGAGCTGCTGGCAGAAGGCATTCCCTTCGACGAGAAGATTAACATTGGCATTATGATCGAGATTCCCTCGATTGCCATGATTGCTGATTTCGCTGCGGAGGAAACTGACTTTGCCAGCGTTGGGACAAACGATCTGACGCAGTACCTGCATGCGGTTGACCGTATGAACCAAAAAATCGCTGACTATTACCAGAGTTCTTCCCCGGCCATGTTCCGCATCCTTGGCAAAATTTTCGAGGAGTATAACGACGCTGGAAAACCGGTCTCGGTCTGTGGGGAGTTGGCGGGTGAACCGCTGGCAGCCATTGTCCTGTTTGGGCTTGGTCTGCGCAAGTTCAGCATGAACGCTTCCAACATAGCGCATGTCAAGCGCGTGCTCTCCCTCTTTACGCTTGCTGAGACTGAGGAGATCGCAGAAAACGTGATGAACATGAAAACACAGGATGAGGTGGAAGCCTACCTTAAAGCCGAAGTGGCGAAACGTGAGCAGAAGCTGATTGCGTCTGCGAAGAAATAAGATACCATGCGCCTGCCCATTTCCGGGCAGGCGCATTTGATTAAGAGAGACTGAGATGACTGAGATCAAGTTCACAAAGCATGCAATCGCGGAGATAGAAAAGTGCTATTCTGTTTGCCCAACCACGCTGCGGGGCAAAAAGGGCTTCCTGGTCGCAACGGAGAAGGCTGGTGGATGCTTCTTCTTTGATTTGGAAGGAAAACTGGTGGAGCAGATTTGGCAGGATCCAGGTGGTGTGATGTCGTTGGTGCCCGTTCCAGGGAAGGCGGACCAATTCCTTGCCACTCAGGAATTTTACGGGCCAAATGACGCATTGAATGCTCGGATCGTGCTGGCTTACCTCGCGGATGGAAACTGGCAGGTGAAGACCGTGGTTGAACTGCCCTTCGTGCACCGTTTTGACGTTCTGGTCACCCCTGAGAAGAACTACCTGATTGCCTGCACGCTGAAATCCGGGCATGAATTCAAGGAAGATTGGACCCATCCGGGCAAGATTTTTGTTGCCGAATTGCCCGAAGACTTATTGGCTGAGGACACCAGGCTCGAACTGACCGTGCTGGCAGAGGGGCTCACCCGAAACCACGGCTACTATCGTTGCTATGAGAACGGAAGACCTTTTTCGCTGGTGAGCTCGGAAAATGGCGTGTTCAAAGTCACTCCGCCAAGCCCCGAACAGCCAGCCTGGAAGCTGGAAAAACTGCTCGATGAAGCCAGCAGCGATGGTACGCTAATTGACCTGGACGGCGATGGTCTGCTGGAATTGCTGACTTTTGCGCCCTTCCACGGCGACATCCTGCGCATCTGGCGCCTGGTGGATGGCAAGTATGAACTTGACTACACTCACCCCGAACCGGTGGAATTCCTGCACGCGATCTGGTCAGGGCAGATCAACGGCAAGCCAACTATCCTTTTAGGCAATCGCAAGGGCAAAAAGGAATTGCTCGCCCTCACCTGGGATCACGACGCAAAAAAATACCATTTTCAGCTTTTGGATAGCGGCCGTGGTCCGGCGAATGTGACTTATTTTGAACAGGATGGCAAGCGCCTGATCGTGGCTACCAACCGCGAAACCAACGAACTGGCAATGTACGTTCTGCAAGATTAACCATCTTCTAATCTTATGACAACGACCTTGGAGTTTCTCATTTTAGTGCCCTGAAAAAAGCTTCCCAACAAATAAATATTCAAGAAATATCGGAAAATGCAATCGTACGATGGGTCGGCGTCATGGAATCCATACCAACCTGCGCCTCGCGATAGCCAACCCACCAAATGTAGTAATTGTCATTGAGCCTTTTTTGCGAAGAATCTTAATGGTAGACAATGCAAGATCCTTCACTGCGTTCAGGATGACAAGCCTACAGTCCCTGTCATTCTGAGACTCTTTTGCGAAGAATCTTAAGGGTAAACAAAGCAAGACCCTTCATTGCGTTCAGGATGACAAGCCTACAGTCCCTGTCATTCTGAGCCTCTTTTGCGAAGAATCTGATTATTAATGATCAGGATATTCACCGCATTCAGGATAACAAGACCCACCCCCTTTATCATCCTTCCTCAACGAAGTGCCCGTCAGGGTAGGGGATCAGGAAAAATCCTGCCTTGGGGTCATTCGTTATCTGTCATTGCGAGACACGAAGCAATCTAAACTATTTGCACATCAGCAGCGTGAGAGGTTCACAAACACCTAACCACTTCCGCTTCGCGAGGACAAGAATTAGTCCTATTACCTCCAGCTTTTATTGCATTCCATCATTTTAGATTGCTTACGAAATAGTACACTACGTGTCACAAAAGACGTTCGCAATGACTGTTCCTGATATTGCCGGTTTAACCTGCCCTGGTTATTAATCCAGGGCGACCGGGCACGGGAATTGACCGAAGGTCTCCATAGGACCTTTCTCGTCATAGCGAGGCACGAAGCAATCTAAACTGTTTGCACATCAGCAGCGTGAGAGGTTCACAAACATCTAACCCCTTCCGCTTCGCGAGGACGAGAATTAGTCCTATTACCTCCAGCTTTTATTGCATTCCATCATTTTAGATTGCTTATGAAATAGTACACTACGTGTCACAAAAGAAGTTTGCAATAACAGTTCCTGAGCGTGCGGGTCTCGTTTGCCCTGGTTATTAATCCAGGGCAACCATGAACGGGAATTGACCGAAGGTCTCCATACGACCTTTCCCGTCATAGTGAGGTACGAAGCAATCTAAACTGTTTGCATTGCGACTATCCCTGGTCCAATACTTGCATTATAGAAACTGTGTTTTCTTTTTTTGGATTAGCGAAGGTAGTGAACCCGGAGCGCGTTAAGGTTTGGCAACTAGCGTCGTTAAGCTTGCTCGCCTTCACTTTGCTCATCTCTGCCGCGCCGCCACCGCCCGGGGTTGCGAGTGATACCGAAAAGCAGGTGCTTTGGCAGGCATACCAGGAGAGATATGCAGAAATTCTAGCGCTAAACAGCAGCGATCCTATTGCAAAATTATTCGAACCGGTGCTGGATGAGGCCTTTATCTCGCCGGATGGAAAAACTGCGGTCCTCTGGCTGGCTCTGCGCGACTACAGCGGGCGGATCCTTGCCACAGAACCCGGCATCGTATTGGCAACTCTTTCCACCGACGGCTGGCAGGTGCTGCTGAGAGGCGACCCGGGCTGGGATCAAGCCCTTGCTCAATTGCCCGAAGGATATCTGCCGGCGGAGTTGCAATCTGCCGAACCGCAAGCTCCAGCCGCAAGCCTGCAGACCATCTGGGGCTATTACCTTCCCTACGTCAAAGGCACTGCCCACAAGCTCGAAGGTTCCATCCTCCACTTTCATGATTATCCCCCCCTCGGTTATCCCAGCTGCACCCAGGAGTTCTGCCGTTACGCCTACGATTTCACAGATGCAGGTCATTTCCCCCTGGTTGCAGCCCGGGCAGGCACGGTTGTCTCTTCGCGAGACAGTTGCGCGGATGGCAACACCGGCTGTACCAATTACATTATGCTGCAGGATGTTGTCGGTGGGGCGTATCAGATCTATCTTCATCTTGCCTACGCCACCATCCCTAACCATCTTGTTCCGGGTGTCTATGTCGGGCGAGGAGTCTACATTGGCGACACGGACGATACTGGCTACAGCACTTCCGAGCATGTTCACTTCATGGTAGTTCCTTCCTTCTGGTACGCTCTTGGCGATCGCTATCCTTGGGGAAGATCAGTGGATGTGCGCTTTACAGACGTGGCGATCAATAACGGCATTCCACGCACCTGCTATGAGGTCACAAACCTGCCCATCTATGACGGCGCGACACAGTGCATCGGAAATAAGGCTGACCCACTGAACCCAAATAATGACTGGTTTGTCTCGGGGAACGTAGGCGCAAACCCTCCCAACGGGCAGCTCACACGCCCTGTGCCTGGCGCGGTGGTGGCAACCGGGAGCAACCCCTTGATGGATGTTACCGCCAGCACACAGGATGACGTGCGGGTTAAAACCGCGGTACTGCAGGGGTTGATCGGCGGAAGTTGGCGTGAGATCGCCCCGCGGGTCAGCAATCCAAGCTCTACAGGCGTGTTTGATTGGGATGTGAACTTGTGCCAGGCGGGACCCCTGAACGGGCCGCTTGAAGTCGCCCTGAAAATCTGGGATCACGAGGGCAATGTGGTTGGCTTGCTTTCCCGCCGCACCATCCAGGTGGATCACGCCTGCCCCCCTCCGATAAGCCAGATGACAACGCCGACCATTTATGATGGCACGGCATTTAAGCTTAATTGGACAGCAACAGAGTCGGGGGTTGATATCTCTTCTTTCCTGATTCAGTGGCGACAGGGAACCGAAGCATGGTCCACCGCTCACCAAATGACCTATCCCGCTTGGGAAAGGGCGGCATGGTTTGTTGGCATGCCAGGTGGAAGCTATGGCTTTCGGATGCGCGCGATAGATAACAACGGGCAGGCTGAAGCCTGGCTAGCAGGAGATGCAGCCGAAGTGACCGTGACCACGCCCGCCACCTGTGTGGAGGATGCGGCTGAGCAGGATGACAGTGCCGCCACGGCCGTGTTTATCAGCCCGGGGGAGGAACACCAGCGTAATATCTGCGGTTTGGGGGATGCGGACTGGTTTAAGTTCTGGACGGGTGATTATGAGCGTTATTTCTTTTTTGCGCGCACAATAAATGGGGGTGCGGCGGTGCGCGTCTCGATCTATGCTGCAGACGGCATCACGCTCCTGGGCAGCGCAACTGCGCCAGCCGTCAACAGCAGCACCAGCCTGGGTGTGATGGTCCCGAAAAACCAGACGCTCTACATCAAAGCCGAGCCGGCCTTCAGCAAGCTCAGCGGCACTGTTGTCCTGTTTGGGATGGAGGTTTCTCCTGGCTATGGATATTCTCTGCCAATCATCTTGAAATAAGCGCCTTAGAGAGAACCCTCTATTTAGATGACGTTCTTAAGCTGAGGGAATGAATTTCACCTCATGGCTCATTTTTGCCACTTTGCTGATGGTTTCGTGGATTGAGCAGTACTTTCCAGCCAGGTCCACAGAGCGCAGGAATTGTTGTTCGTTTACCTCACCCGTGACGATTACTTCCAGGTTGACCCATTCAAGTGTCGTTGGAACTTCTGTGCGCTTTTCACCAGTAACAATGATCTCTATGGACGGGATTCGCTCTTTTCTCTTTTCTAGGATTTCGATCAGGGTGTAGTAAAAACATGAGCTCAGGGCTGCCAACAAAAAGTCGTAGGGGAAAAGCTCACCGGAATTGGGGCCAATTCCGATGACAGCGCGGTCAGTTTCGAGTGTGTTTTTTCCCGGAGTGTAGTTAGTTTTAATTTTTAGCATAATGTGAACTCCTAATTCATTGGGTCTTTTCAAAGGATTATAGCATTCCGACACACTCCAAATCATCACGCACTGTATATTCCTGAGGGAGCCAGGGGACTCCGATGGTAAAATGGTGTTCAGGAGGAAGCATGCAGGCAGTCTTTTCGTTATTACCGGAGCCCTACAACACCCAGGTCGAGCAGATTTGGGATTTACTTAAAGACGACTTTGGATTGAGTTATGTTCACATCACCCCTATCCCGCATATCACCTGGCAGTTGGGTGAAGGTTATCAGGAAGAAAAAGTCCTCTCCCTTTTGCATGAGCTTACTACAAAGCAGGAGCCCTTCGAAGTCTGCACCCAAGGACTTAATCACTTCAGCAGCACTTCACCCATCCTTTTCATTGAAGTTAGCAAATCGCCCAGACTATTGGAATTACACGCAGCAATTTGGCAGCAGTTATTACCCCTTACTCTTGATCCTTCTCTGCTTTATTCCCCTGAAAGCTGGCACCCGCACATCACCCTGGCGGGGGAAGACCTTAGCTGGGAAATGCTGGATGAGGTAACTGTACACCTCCAACAACAAAACCTGGAATGGCGCTTTGTTCTGGATAATTTGGCGATCGCATGTCAGCACGCGGACGGCAAAGCACAGGTGGAGCACATTTTCCGCTTCGGCAAAGGGCTGACAGAATCCTTTGACTGCAGCCTGTAAGTTCGTTGATTACAGAATTATTATCAGTTTTACCTGATTGCCAGCCACTAGAAGCCTAAAACAGCGACTCGTGCGGGTGTTTTTCGTCCAGTTTCGCCAGCCCAAAGGAAGCAGCAGCACCTACCAAAAAGAGCAAAGCGCATGCAAGGATGACGCCAATGCCGCTTACACCCGATGGAATAATGGCAGCGGTGGAGCCGATCACAATCCCAATAATGATGTGATACATCAGTGTGTGGTGTTTGCGGAAGAGCCAGCTAACCACGCGCGCGAAGAGGAAAATCACCAACACGACACCCAGGATCAGCGGCAGGATTACGCCCAGGTCGAGGTTTTTGATGCCGTTTGCCATCGGCTGGTAAAGACCGAGGTAGAGCAGGAAGTTCGAAGGGCTCATCCCCGGCACGACTAACCCAAGCCCAGTCAGCGCCCCGCTGAGCACCCAACCCCAGAAACTGGGTTCCATCGTGACGGAACGGATGGTTTTCATCCAGGTCATAAAGAAGTAAATCCCAACTGCAACCACAGCCAACAGCAGCCAATGCCAGTTCTTACGCCCCTGCTCGCTGGCTGTTTTAAGCAAAGAGGGGATGGTGCCGCTTATAAAGCCAATAAAAAGCCAGGTGAATTGGGCGGCGAAATTATCGAAGGCAAAATCGATGACAGCCGAAAACGCGATCACGCCAATCACTCCGCCAATGCCAACGGGCAAAAAGTAGCGCAGGTTGGGCATGAATTTCTTGCGGATGTCCGCCAGCCAGCGCACGAGCGGTTCGTAGATGCCAAACACCACCATGAGCACCCCGCCGGAAAGACCCGGCGTGATAGCGCCGATACCGGCCAGGATGCCTTTCACAAAACGAATGATCCAGGCGATTGGGGTATCGGTGCGGGTGTGTGGTGTTTGAATGTTTTCAGTTGAGGTCATCAGTTAGCAGCTTTCTGTTTTAGAGTCGGCTTCCATTCTACAACAAATGCCCGGTTTCCGGGTAAGCCGTTAAAAAGTGCAAGGCTATCATCACAGAGCAAAACGGCATTTCTCAATCATTGGCGCAAGGATTGTTGCTGAAGGTGTGGCGAGTAGAGTAGATTTGCTTTCAACCGAGTTTAATCAGCCATTTCTCCAGGTCGTCCAGCCAACGCAGGCTGGCTTCATCCCGAAACAAGCGGTACGAGTGAACAATCCAATCATCCAGCTCCGGCTCTTGTTGTGGGACTGCCTGTTCGAGAAGGCTGGTGTGCCAGTGCCGGCAGATTTCACGCTGGGCTCTCAGCAGCGTAAGCGCGCGTTCGAGCGAGTACTTGCGGGCAATGATCAGCTTCGCTAAAAATTCCTGGCGGATGTCGCGTGCCCTGGTGACGGGTGAGTCGATCCAGGCGTTGAGGGCTTCTCTGCCGGCAGAAGTTAATCGGAAGTAGCGGCGCGAAGGATTGGCCTCGGGGTGATCGGGGGCATCCTCAAGCAGACCGGCTTCCTTCAATTTCTCCAGTTTGGCGTAAAGCAGACCCTGTTTAAGAGTCCAGATTTTTTTGATGCCAGGCATGGAGGCGATCCGCTGATGGATTTCGTATCCGTGCATGGGTTTTTCGTCTAGCAGCGCAAGGATGACGTGATCGGTAGCAATTGGGGAAGCGGGGCGCGGCATTTTTAACTCCTTGAGCAACGTGCCGATCAGAGGAGGGTGGTTACATCTTCCCTGTTGGGCACCAGGCAGATGAACTCGAAGGGTTCATCAGTGATGTTAACGTAATAATGGGGCAGGTCAGCAGGGATGAAGACGATATCACCCGCGCTTACTTCGAAGATTTCCTCGCCCAGGCGCACACGGGCTTTGCCCCGCAGCACATACTGCTCATGCTCGACCTTATTGGTGTGCAGCGGCATGCTTCCTCCGGGCTGGATGCTGAACTTACGCATAGCGAAATTGGGCGCTTCTTCTGAAGATATCAGGATCGCTTTGCTTACGCCGGTTGCGTTTGGAACCGGTTCGGTTGGGATGTCCTGGATGTGTTTGACGCTCATAGTCTCTCCTTGAATACGATAATTTTACCAGTCACTGGCAAGATGAACCAAGATTTTTTTGGGAAGATTTGTGAAACAGCGGATAGATCAAGGCCCCTCCTCGGTTTCCCCGTAGATCGAGATTGCGGCTGGAGCAAGCCCCAGCGCCACGGATGGTAATTTGATTTTTTAGCGAGTAGTCACGAATACTGGCAAATGAAGTCCTCAGCAAAGATAGTTTTCCGAATGTCAGGTTTAACCCCGCAAAAATATGTGGGGCAGGCTGCGCAACCTGACATACAAAGACTTCCAATCACGAATTCTGACAAATAATGCGCTCAACAGAGGATGGCTTCCGATGTCAGGTCTAACCCCGCAAAAATACGCGGGGCAGGCTGCGCAACCTGACCTACGTCTTACTCTCATTCCGACCAACACAAAAAGCCAGGTGTGCGTGCTCCTCCGGCGTTCATTTTCAATGAAATTGGATATTTTTCTTTACAAATCTACTAATTCGGCTTAAAATCTTTCCTAACTGGTAAGACCTCTAACCACTTACCACTGGAGATGCTCTTGTCAACGCAACCTGTTTGGATCACCCCCCAAAAACCAACCGACCTGGCTGAAAAGCAGCTTCTTGCCGCAATATTGGACGGAAGTTTTCCGATCGGAAGCGCATTACCTCCCGAACGTGAGCTGGCGCAAGCTCTCGGCGTCACCAGACCAACCCTGCGTGAAGCGCTGCAGCGCCTGGCGCGGGATGGCTGGATTCACATTCACCAGGGAAAATCCACGCTTGTCAGTGACTTCTGGAAAGAAGGCAACCTGGTTATGCTGAATGCGCTTTCTCAGCAGCCAGAAGTTCTCACCCACAGCTTCATTACCGATCTCCTCGAAGTGCGCTCCGCGTTGGCGCCAGCTTACACCCGCCTGGCAGTCTCCCGCGCCAGCGATGCGCTCATCAGCCTGCTTGAAACCTACACCGATCTGCCCGACACACCCGAAGCCTATGCCCAGGCGGATCAGGAATTGCATCACCAGCTCACACTGCTTTCTGGTAACCCAATTTTCACCTTGATCTACAACGGCTACCGCAAGCTCTCTTACCAGGCCGGTTTGGATTACTTTGCTGATGCTGACGCGCGCAAATGTTCTCAAGTTTTTTACCAAGGGTTACTTGAAGATGCCCGGCAGAAGGATGCGGAAAGCGCTGTCACCCGAACCGTAAGGGTCATGGACGATTGCCTTGGATTTTGGCAAAGATCGATAACTTCTAAAGGAAGATTGCATGAATCATCATGAAACACGACAGCAAACCTGGTCACTTCTGGAGCAAAACTGGGATCTGATTGTCATTGGCGGTGGAATCACAGGCGCCGGCATCTTCAAACGGGCAGTTAGCGGAGGTTTAAAGACGCTTCTGCTCGAAGCGGCGGATTTCTCCAGTGGGACCTCCTCAAAATCGTCCAAATTGGTCCATGGAGGATTTCGGTACCTGCGCACCGGGCAGTATGACGTCACGTTCGAGTCTGTGCGGCAGCGTGAAGTGCTGCTGAGGCAGGCAAAGGAGCTGGTGACACCGCTCGGATTCGTTTTGCCATATGGCGCGGATGCCAGGCAAAAGCGCATGATTCGCGCAGGCGTGATTATTTATGACCTGATGGCTCCAAAGTGGCAGCACCGGCATCTGAGCTTCAAGCAGCTGCGTGAGGTTATCCCAATCCTCAAGCCCAAGGGAATGGCAGGCGCTTATCTCTACCAGGACGCACTCCTGGACGACAGCCGCATGGTGTTGCGCCTGATCCAGGAGGCTCAAGATCAGGGTGGCGCGGCTTTGAATTACGCCAGGGTGGCGGAACTTCTCAGAACCAAAGACGGTCATGTCTGCGGTGTGGCAGTGGAAGACCAATCCGGAGCGCAAATGGGCACGCTTGAGCTGAAAGCCAAAGCGGTCATCAACGCGACTGGACCCTGGACAGACAAACTGCGCGAGCAACTCGGCAGGCAGGGGAGGGTGAGACCCTTGCGGGGTTCCCATCTAATTTTCAGCTTTGCCGATCTTCCCATCCCCTATGCCGTGACCCTGATGCACCCAAAAGACCGTCGGGCGATGTTCGCCATCCCTTGGGAAGGGCGAACCATCTTTGGCACAACCGACCTGGATCACCCATTTCCATTAAGTCAGGAGCCTTACTGCACGAATGAAGAAGTTACCTATTTGCTCGAGGCTGTCAACGCTATCTTCCCGGATGCCAGAATAAGCGAAGACTCAATCATCTCTTCGTTCGCAGGATTGCGGCCGATCGTTCGGGGCGAGGCAAATAACCCGTCCGCCGAGTCCCGCGCGCACCTGGTGCTGGAAGAAGATGGTCTGGTGACAATTACTGGCGGAAAACTGACCATCTTTGAACTCATGGCAGAAGACGCGCTCAAAGCTGCCATGCCTCAGATTGGTGGCGAGTTGAAACGCATCAAGCACTGGTTTGACCCCATTCCAACCAGTCTGCCAGACGAAAAGCTTCCCGCAGATAACTTCCGTTACCTTGCCGGGCGTTATGGGCAGGCTCTGCCAAGATTGGTGAGCATGTCGGACCCGGAACAACTCAAACCAATTGAAGGTCTTAACAGTCACTGGGCTGAGTTAGTTTTCAATGCCCGTTATGGCATGGTGGAGCATCTCGATGACTTATTATTACGCCGCACCCGATTGGGTATGTTACTGCCAGACGCGGGCATGACCGTGATGGACCAGGTAAAAGCATTAACCCAGGGCGAGTTGCGCTGGACAGAAGACCATTGGCAAAGCGAAATCTCCCGTTACCAGGAGATCTACCGCCAGGCTTACAGCCCGAAACCGGAAAATTTTGTGAAACAGGAGAAATAATGGCAAAAAAAGGAAAATTTGTCCCCGCCTGGTATGAAGATCCGGCTCCGGAAGGAAGCTGGCGCTCGATCTTCAAATGGGGTGATCCAGCGGCTTATAAGCATCCTAATAGCGGTCTGACCAAGTTGATCATGGACCGCTTTGGCTTTTCCGAAGAAACGCTCTCCAAGCCTGGTGATTTTGGTCTTGAACAGGTGCCTGACGAAGTTCCAGTTTCGTTGGCTGCGGAGCATATTACGTTCCTGGCGCGGACTTGCGGGCAAGAAAACCTGAAAACCGACACCTACACCAGGATCAAACGCTCTTATGGGCAGGGCATGATCGATGCCTTGCGTTTGAGGCGTAAAATCGTTGAAAACATTGCGGATGTTGTGGTTGCGCCGCGTTCCCAGGCTGAGATTGAAGCGATCGTCGCCTATGCCAACGAGCATCTCATTCCGATTTACGTCTTTGGTGGTGGCTCCACAGTAACCCGCGGCTATGAAGCCACCAAAGGCGGCATCTGCATCGATATGTCCGTGCACATGAACCGGCTGTTAGAGCTGAACGAGATTGACCAGACGGTCACGGTCGAAGCGGGTATGTGGGGAACCCAACTGGAAGATTTGCTGCAAAATGCAGTCGAAAAACTGGGAGCCAGGCGAAATTACACGGTTGGGCACTTCCCGCAATCCTTCGAATATTCCAGCGTTGGCGGGTGGGTGGTCACACGCGGCGCGGGGCAAAACTCCACCTATTACGGCAAGATCGAAGACATCGTGATCGACCAGGAGTATGTCACGCCGCGGGGTATCTTCAAGACCTGCCCTCATCCCCGGGCTGCCACTGGACCGGATTTTGACCAGGTGATGATGGGCGGGGAGGGCAGCTTCGGCATCCTGACGAATGTCACGCTGCGCGTCTGCCACTGGCAGCCAGAGAACCGCAAGCGCTTCAGCTACATGTTCCACAATTGGGAAGACGCCCAGGCTGCCAGCCGGGAAGTGATGCAGGGAGAATTTGGCTACCCTTCCGTTTTTCGCATCTCAGACCCCGAAGAAACCGATATCATGATGAAGCAATATCACATTGAAGGTAGCATTGCTGACACCATCCTGCAAAAAATTGGCTTCAAACCCATGGAAAAATGCCTAATGCTTGGTTTCACGGATGGCGAGAAAGCCTTTTGTCGCAACATCAACCGCAAAATGCGGCGGATTTTCCGAAAATATGGAGCTTTCGAGCTTAGCTTTGCCGGCGTGACGAAAACCTGGGAGAAAGGGCGTTTCACGGACCCATATTTACGAGAAGACCTGCAGGATTACGGCGTTCTGATCGACACATTGGAATGTGGTGTGACCTGGTCGCAGATGCCGAAGGTGCACGAAGACGTCAGGGCATTCGTCAAGTCAAGACCGGATACCATCTGCATGACCCATATTTCTCACTCCTACCCCCAGGGCGCAAACCTCTACTTCATCTTTATTGCCAAAATTGACAGCATTCGTGAATATCTTGACCTGCAATATGGCATACTTGAGGCAATTGCAAAATCGGGAGCAGCCATCAGCCATCATCATGGCGTTGGCAAGGCAACTGCCCCCTGGCTGGAAGACCAGATTGGCAAGGATCAGATGGATGTAATCCGCTTGCTCAAGAAACACTTCGACCCTAACAATATTATGAACCCGGGTGGTACACTGGGATTGGATATGAGCCCGGCTCAAAGAGAAAAACGTTGGGGCAAGGATTTGGAGGCGTAAATGGCAAAAGAACAGTTGTTGGCTATCGATGTTGGCACGCAATCGACCCGCGCGTTGATTTTTGACTTGCAGGGTAACCTGCTCTATAAAGCGCGAATTCCATTGCCTGCTTATAGTGCACCCAAACCAGGCTGGGCAGAGCTTGACCCCGGGCTTTTTTGGGAGAGCTTGTGCCAGGCGTGCCAGCAACTTTGGGCGATGCCAGGCGTGGACAAGGAGCAGATCGCGGGAGTGGCAATCACGACCCAACGGGATGTGCTGATCAACCTCGACGAGAACGGTAAGCCACTACGACCTGCCATTCACTGGTCAGACCAACGGCGTGCCGCTGGCTTGCCAAATGTGGGCGGTATTTGGGGAGTGCTTTTTACTCTCTCAGGCACGATGGACACCATCCGCTATCTGCAATCGGAAGCCAAAACTAATTGGATCCGCAAGCACCAACCCGAAATCTGGAGTAAAACCGCGAAAATCGTGCTGCTCTCCGGTTATCTTACCCACCGCATGACAGGCAACCTGGTTGACTCGACTGGCTGCCAGGTGGCGCGCTTACCCTTTGATTATAAAAAACATGCCTGGGCTGGCAAGTTTGACTGGAAATGGAAAGCTGTTCCGATGGAACCGGATATGTTGGTCGACCTGGTTCCTCCGACAGGATTATTGGGGGAAGTTACCAGCCAGGCATCGCAAGAAACTGGCATTCCGGCGGGCTTGCCGTTGATTGCAGCAGCAGCTGATAAGGCTTGCGAAGTGCTCGGCACAGGCACCCTGGCATCCAATATCTGCTGCCTTTCCTATGGCACAGCTGCAACCATCAACACCATCCACCAGCGCTACATCGAAGTCATCCCCCTGATCCCGCCCTATCCAGCGGCGGTACCAGGCTCCTATTCCCTTGAAATCCAGCTTTTCAGAGGCTATTGGATGGTCTCCTGGTTCTTGCGGGAATTTGGTCATAACGAACAGAGGTTGGCAAAAGATCGTGGAGTCATCCCGGAAGAATTGTTCGACGATCTGGTTAATTCCGTGCCCGCTGGGTCCATGGGACTGACACTGCAGCCTTATTGGGCGCCGGGTTTGAAATCACCCGGTCCTGACGCCAAGGGAGCTATTATTGGCTTTGGAGGCGTGCATACGCGGGCGCACATCTATCGCGCAATTTTGGAAGGTCTGGCTTATGCGCTGCGGGAAGGCGCGGAGCGTACCAGCAAGCGCAGCGGCGTGCCGATCACTGAGGTGCGCGTAGCCGGCGGAGGTTCCCAGAGCGATGCTGCCGCGCAATTGACCGCTGATATCTTTGGCATGCCGGTCAGCCGTCCGCATGTCTACGAAGCCAGCGGGCTGGGAGCCGCGATGGATCTGGCTGTGGGCTTGAAGCTGCAGCCGTCGTTTGAAAGCGCAGTGGCAGATATGACGCGCATCAGCCGCACGTTTGAACCTATCCCGGAGAACCACAAGCTCTATGATGATCTTTATAAGCGGGTGTACTTGAAAATGTACGACCGGCTTGCGCCTTTATATAAGGAAATTCAGGACATCACAGGTTATCCTGCCAAAGACTAAAGCGCCATGTCAGGGTTGCAACTTTTTTTTTAGGTCACCCAGGGTCTTGCTGAAAGATGGGCCGCTCGAGTAAGATTGAACCGTATGAATTACATTGCACACTGCTCTCCGGCATGGAGCAAATTTCTTGTCACTTCCACCCAAGTGTTGGGCGATCTTCAGTTTTCTGCGCGCAAGACCAAGGCTAAAAAACACACTTCGAAAACAGCAAAGAAATCCAAAGGTGAACAGAAGAAAATCCGGCAGGGCTCTGATTTCAAAAGCGAGTTTTGGAATTACTGCCTGATAATTTTTGGCAGCCTGCTCTACGCGGCTTCGATTAATTTACTGGTTATTCCGGCCGGGCTTTACATTGGCAACCTGACTGGCATTGCCAGGATCATTCTGGAGCTGCTTCAAAAGGTAATCCCCGGCATAGGATCTCTGACTGGGGTGATCCTGTTGGGGTTAAATCTTCCCCTCCTGCTAATTTCATATAAAGCGGTCAACCAGAAGTTCATGCTCAAGACGATAATCTCTATTGCGGTGATGACCATTGCGATGTCACTCATCCCAATAAGACCGTTGATCCCGGAGCTGGATGACTTGCTGACAGTATGCCTGGTGGGGGGAACCCTGGCGGGCTTTGGGGCGGGTTTGTGCTTGAGGGCTGGGGGCTCGTCTGGCGGAACGGATATTTTAGGGGTGTATATCAGCTTGAAACACAACAATTTCAGTGTTGGCAGGGTGGGCTTGCTCATCAGCCTGATTGTTTATGCTTATGCCCTTTTTGCCAATCCGCCGCTCATCATGGTCTACTCGGTGATATTTACGCTTATTTATGCCTTCATGATGGACCGCACCCACTATCAGAATGTAAAAATCAATGTGATGGTCATCACGCGCAGTCGTGAAATTTTGCCTTTCATCACGCAGGAGATTCAACGCGGCGCCACTTATTGGGACGGCAAAGGCGCCTACACGGACACGGATTTTGTGGTGATCAACACGGTCGTGTCAAAGTACGAATTGATCCGCCTCAGGCGGGGCGTGCTGGATTTGGATCCAAAAGCGTTCTTTATCGAGAACAACGCGGTCAACGTGACCGGCTACTTCCCCTCGCATTTCTTTTAGCAGTTGTCTTTTGCTATTGGGTCGGCGTGAAAGGTGAGATCGCCACGTCGCTTCGCTCCTCGCGATGACAGGTTATTTGTCATTGCGAACCCCCGTTGCTAACCAACCATTAGTCCTGATGTTTGGAGAGGGGGTGTGGCAATCTCTTTTTTTGCTGTTGGGTCGGCGTGAAAGGTGAGATCGCCACGTCGCTTCGCTCCTCGCGATGACAGAGTTGATATTGGTGGGTTGGCGTCACAAAACATATGCAGGAGTACACCGGGTTATAGACTGCCCACCCCGGGCAGTTGTTATTCACAAGACTGGCAGCGAAACCGCAAGCTCAGAAATGGAACTGTAAATTATTTGAATAGCGGCACAATCAGCAGGGATGCCATGCCGATCAGCTTCATGAAGATCAGGGTCGAAGGCCCGGCAACATCCTTGAGGGAATCTCCGACGGTGTCTCCAATTACGGCTGCAATATGCTGGGGAGTGCCGCGCATATTTTCCATGTCCTCAATGGTCTTCTTGGCATTGTCAAACGCGGTGCCAGTGTTGTTGAAGAAAGGTCCCAGAAGAGCAGAGCACGCCACCGAGCCCACCAAAACCGCTCCCAAGGCATTCATACCAAAGGCAAAACCGATCCCTATCGGCACCAACACACTGATCGCACTTGGCAGGATCATCTCGTGCAGCGCGTTGCGGGTGGCAATATCGATGCAGTGAGAATAATTCGGTTTGGCCAAGCCCTTGATAATGTCCGGATTTTTTGTAAATTGGTCGCGGACCTCATCCACCATCTTTTCAGCAGTTCTGGCAGTTGATCCAATCACAAGTGAGGAGATCAGGAATGGCAGACAGGCTCCAATAAACAGGAAACTGAGGTTAAAGGGCGTGGTGACATCGATTGCGTCGATGCCTGCAAGTCTGTAAAATGTCAGGAAGATGACAAAGGCTGTGATCGTTCCAGAGATCATGGCATAGGCTTTGGTGATGGCTTTCATTGTGTTACCGACCGAATCGAGCTTGGAAAGCTTCTTCACGACCTTTCTATCCGCCTCTGCCATTCCGGCAATTCCTGCGGCATTATCCACGATCGGCCCAAAGGCATCCGCAGCCATGATGAAAGTGATCAAAAGGTCAGTTCCGATATTGACACCCACCAATGCCATCAGACTGTTGCCTGAAAGCGTATAAACACCAATCACCACACCCATCAGGACAATCACTGGCAAAACAGGGCTCTGCAAGCCGTAGGAAATTCCGGTGATCAGGTTTAGGGCAGCCCCTCGTTTTGATGCTTTGGCAATGTTCCTGACTGGCTTACCTTCCATGCCCGCGTAATAACGCGTGCTCACAGAGGCAACCGTGGTGATCAGGACACCCAAAGTGGCTGCGATGGCAATGATCCAATCATCCAGCAATATAAGCGACATGATTGTCGCGCCGATAATGCTCAGAATTGAGCTCACAAACAAACCAATGTTGAACTGTGTGGCTGGCGACATTCCGGGTTTCCATTCCCGGCTGGCGAAAATGCCAATGGCAGATGCAACAATACCCACACTCTGGATCAGAAACGGGAAGAAGAGACCTCTCTGTCCATAAACTGATGCCATGGCGACGGCCACAATGGACCCAGTGACCAGGTCGTCACTGAAAGTCTGGAACAGGTCTGCGCCGCGTCCGGCACAGTCGCCGACGTTATCGCCCACCAGGTCCGCAATAACTGCCGCATTGCGCGGATCATCCTCAGGAATATTTTCCTCAATTTTGCCCACCAGGTCCGCGCCAATGTCCGCGGATTTCGTAAAAATTCCGCCGCCGATCTGGGCAAATAAGGCTGCCAGACCGCCGCCAAAGGCAAAACCGATCAGAGAATCAGGATCTTTGAAAATGCTGAACAGGACGGAAAGCACGATCAGGCTCAAGCCTGTGATGCAGAAGCCCATAACCGAACCGCCAAACAGGGCAATGCGGAAGGGACTGCCCTTGCCTTCATTGGCGATATCAGCGGTTTGCAGGTTTGTTCGCACGCTCACGCTCATCCCGATATATGACGCCAGCAAAGAGGTCAGAACGCCGCAAACTGCAGTCACTGCTGCTTTCCAGTCCAGGATCCAATACAGTAGCGCCGCAAAGAAAGGCGTTACCAGCAATATTGTCTTGATCTGCCTCCTGAGGTAGGTGCGTGCGCCTTCCCGGATATCACTTGCTGCGGCGGTCATACTTTTGGACTTGACCTGTCGAAGTGTGATGCGCAGGATGAAGTAGGCTGCCAAACCTATACCCATCAAACCTACAGACATAGAAACAGCATAGAGCTGCATGTCCAGTGTCAGCATGAGCACTATGCTGGCTATGAGTACACCAACACCTAAGAAAAACCAGCGATTATGCACAATTGAAGCAATGTTGTTTTTAATGGGATTTGGATTTACAGCAGGATCCGTTGAAACCATCGATGACCATTAGCCTTTCTGGATTATTTCCACAATAAAAAATTTGCCAAAAAATAAATTGCTATTGATGGGGTATAAACCGCATGATCAGTTTGCTGACATCAATTTAACGACAGTAAATTATACTTTTATTGCTTTGATCTGTGAGACCAGACTTGAGGGTTAAAAGTGGGCCCGGAAGGATTCGAACCTTCAACCAAGCGGATTATAGTGTAATTCCAGTTAGGATATGAATAGTCACAATATCTCATGAGCTTGAATTTCTATCTTAGCAGAACGAAACTCAAGCCTAACATAACTACATTTCCATTAATCACTCATATTATTGAAAACTATTTGATTCTGTCTAAAACTAGATCAGTAATTTCAAGAATTTTATCACCTATATCATGACCTGTTTCGTATAAAAATTTTTGATCCCCATATTCAAAATTTCGACGTAGAGACTTAATCTCGATTCGCTCGGAAGCATCGAGTCTTTGCCTCACCACACGTTCCCATGCATAAAAGCTGCTGATAATACTACTCTTAGCTTTTTCAATACTATAATCGGTGGCTGAAGAGACATTGCCACTTAGAAAATCAGCTAAATTACTTAGTAAATGGTCAGTTATTTCATTTATATTTTTAGACTCAGCAGCCTTTATTTCTCGTTCTAATCTTGCTTTTTCAATCAGCAGATTAATCACCGGAAAAATTACGCTCAAAATCGCAATTACTCCAGACGTAATGACTGAAATTACCGCGGTTAACGATTGGTCTTCCATTTTAAAACTCCATTTACGTAAAATGAAAATCGTGGTCTTTGCTACCTTCAATTATGGCTATTTGGATTGTAAGATTTACCTTTACTTGTTGAAGATCTGGCTTAAGTTGACACAAAAGGCTCTGGCTTTTGGAATGCAAATCTTCAAACTCCTTTAATCGGCTCTCTGCTTGATGTTGAACAAATTCCAAAGCGCTTGTGTACCATGCATTGTAAGCTCGAAGAAAAGATAAATTATCTGGTTCTCGATCGACCTTTCTTAACAGGTCGTCACCGTCTTTGACGATATCCACCTTGTCTTCAAATCCCATAATTATCCTCCTAATAATTGATTGTTCGTTTATTGTACATAAAAGGCAAGAACATTTTTGTCTATTCAAAAGGTCTATTCAAAAGGTAATCTTGCTTATTATAATCTTGCTTATCAAAGCCTAACAAGAACTGCCGTCTTCAAAGAAACCATTAACAAATAATTCTAGAAGTGTAATAATCATCTTCGAAACGGGATTTTTGAAATGTGAACGGACGTTTCACTAAAACCTTTTTTTGATAACATTTCATGCACAGCTGCTTCTCGTATAGTCGGATACTCTCCAGGTCCGATTATGATCTCTCGAAGACAATTTACTTGGAATGGAATCTTCAAGTAACTAATAGGACCTAAGCGTGACGGACGATAATTAATCTCATAAAAATTATCGTCATATCCCATCGATGGTATCTGCTTCAATAATCGCCACTCCTTC
>ENA-OSEO01001848-OSEO01001848.1-sediment-metagenome-genome-assembly--contig:-NODE-1848-length-34423-cov-5.623275_pt1 | contig 34423 bp, 34 predicted proteins | sample MGYA00237883_ERZ534232 | MGnify/ENA metagenome assembly ERZ534232 | reverse complement strand
GTTTGCCAGGATTTATTCTTGAGGTAATTACCTTTGCCCGGGATCACGTGGCGCACACCGCCGGTGGGGTCTTCCACGTCGCCGGTGTAGCGCGGGATCACGTGCAGAAGGAGGTGAAAGATAGTCTGGCCGGCGGCTTCACCGATATTGACGCCGATGTTGAAGCCGTCTGGCTGATAGCGGGACCAAATATGGTCGCGGGCGATATCGATTGCAGCGATAAGCTCCAGCCGCTCCTCCTGGGTGGTATCGAACCAGGTCGGCACATGGCGCCTGGGGATGATAAGGACATGGCCGGGTGCGACTGGAAGGCTGTCCCAAAGCCCGATCGCAAGCTTCCCTCATAGATGATGCGGCTCGGATCGGGACTGCAAAAGGGGCAGGTGCCGGCAGTCATGGTGTCGTCCCCTGCGCAGCCGGGAGCCTCCTGATTTCAAGCCTTCCGTCCAGCCCCAGAGCCATGCAGCCGGTACAGCGCCAGCTGTAAACCGGTCTGCGCGCTATCCGCTCCATCCGGCAAACAGGGCAAAAATGGAGATATACATAGCGGCTTCGGTCGTTCGGTTTTTTAACGCCCGATTCATTCAGCACAAGGCGTCTTTGCGGTTTAAAGCCGGCCATGCGCATTAGATGTGCCCACTCGGCTCCGTGTGGCCGGCAGCCGTCGCCGTGCAGCGCAAAAACCGCCAGGTGAGCGCATTCATGGCATAAAACTTCTGCGAACAGCGACGGATGCATTTTTTTGAGATTAACGGCGACATGAATGCGGCGCCTTTTCGTATAGCAGCGGCCGAACGTTCGCTGGAGGCGGCTGCTGAAATTTATCGTAATATGCCGCTCAAAGCTTGGAAGGCCCCACAGGGAAAACCAGCCGGCGATCAGGTCCGGCAGGGCGCGCGGAAGCCCCGCTGCCCAACCGGGCTTTGCTTTTGCTGCAGATATCGATTGCTTTTTCACAGCTGCCGAACGAATCGTTTGATCAGGATTTAATGGGATTCAACCCCCAGAGATTACCATTTCCCTAGCATTTGCTCATCGATTTCACAATAGAAAACAGCAATTTTCATTTTGTATGCCGATCATTTGCGTAGGGTGGGTGGAGGCGCATTTTTTGCGCCGCAACCCACCAAATGCCGCATTTGTGGTGGGTTACGCTGTCGCTTCACCCACCCTACTGTTCAAAATGAGAATTCCTGCAGAAAACGATCGCCACAGCATATTTTGATTCTGCTTGGAGAGAGGGACCCTGGATCATTCATCAGGTAACGACTGAAGGGTCTCCCTGCTTTTCAAGCCGAAATTTTAAGATGCGCAGAAGGTGTTGAATATCGGCGTGTTCAAGGTTGGCAGACTGGCGACCGAGGAAAGTGTTCAGGTACTTGAGGCTGACCACTTCCACCCCTTTGACCGGCCTTCGGACTTTAACATACGCGTTGGTGAAGCAGAGGACGGGTTTGATCTTCCATTCCTTCGATGTCATCTTCCAGAGGTATTCCTGCATGTTCTTGGTCTGACTCCAAACCTGGTTCAAGAAATTCTTCTGGGGCGGCTTGCTGTTCAGCAGCAAGATATTGCCATTCGCACCTATGGTGCCCCGGTGGCTCTTGGTTTCGACCACGAAAATCCCGGTCGGACCTAGAACGACATGATCGATGTTGAAGCCATTGAAGGAAATGTCGTGAAAGCCGAAATAGCCTTCCGGCAGATCGTTCAACCGCAGAGCGACCTTTTCCTCCGCTGCGGCGCCCCGTTCCGCGTCTTTGGCCCTTTTGATGGTGTGATCGGCTTTTTTGTCAATGAATTTCATTAATATTAAAGCCACACCAGAGGTAACAGCAAGCCCGATCAGTCCTGCCAATCCTCGAGAGCTCGGGAAAATAGTTGATTTTATAAGTAATGCGAGCGGTATCGCAAGCAACCCCGCTGCCAAAAGGCAAATATAAATGTAGCGGTCCTTAGCCATTTGCCGTGCGCCGGATCCGGCTTTGCCAAATTGTATCGCCAACGATCATGCCAACCGTTACTCTCATCCCGCGAATGCAGGGTTTGCCGTCCTTCACTTCTGCGTCAATTGTTGTGCTACGAAATTCCTTCATTTTACAAGGTCTCCTCTTCACGTCTCTGCTCTGTGAATTTAGCATCTTTATGTAAGGATTCTAAGATCAGCATCACTTACGGTTGTTTCTCCTTGCAGAAAAACGAGCGATTCTCGAGGACAAGCCGGGTGTCTCTTCGCTTTTTTGTCGGGCGAAAATGCAAAGGTGCAGGAGCCATTCATCCAGAATCAGGGCAAAGCCGGTTGTCTTTTTCGAGCTGATCCGGTGATCCGTTCCCAACCCCACCCCCGCATGCGCTTCCGTCTCGGCTGCCAGACAATCCTTCAGGAATTGACTCACGCTGAAGGCATCCCGCCAGGCGTTGGACAGTCATGGGGATGGGCCATTCCAACTCGCGCCGCAACAGTTCGACAAGATCCTCTTCACACCTGCGGCGGCAATAGCTTCACGAGGGACTCGTTGGATATCCGGGTCGTTATTCTTCCTTTGCTTCGCCTTGTATCTCAACTCCCCCAGGTGCGTTTCCAGACCGTTTTTTGCGCCGTGGCAATCGCGTTATTCCCATATTTATTCCCACATTAAAGTGGTATTCCTACTTTTCCGTTATTCGTTGCTATTTGGCATCCCTGCCTTTTGCAAGCATTTCCAGTTTCCCCTGATCCCTCCAGCGGTTCATGACCAGCCGAATGGTGTCGCGGCTGACATTGGCACATAGCTGTTCCACATCAGCGATCCCGAATGGACTGATCATGCTTTGGAGCGCGTATACCACTAAAAAGGTTTTGGACCCCCGTTTTCATGCCATCGGCGGGTACTGAACGAGTCATTCAGCTTGTGAAGAAAGTGGGGATTTTGCGCCGAGAGACCGCTTTTCACTCTCTGGTATGATGATCCATATCGGCCGACCAGGGACTTTGATCTGTTGGCCTTTGGCGGGGGCGATGTTGCACACTTGATAGAGACTTTTCGTGCTCTGTGTGCAATTCCTGTCAACGATGACTGGGTTCGGGTTTGTGCGGACCACCCTTCGGGTTCCGCAACGGCACCTGGACCAATTCATTTGTCCGCTGCTTCAGTGCTCCCACGACTTGGGCCGATTTTTCTCGGCTTCAGCCGTCATCTCTCTTGCCTGGGTTACGATCGACCGCACCTTTTGCGGGTGCATCCCCTGTATTCTCTTTAATCCGGTCTCTTCCGCCGCCGCAACCTTGGCAATCGTATTATAACTCGCTTCGATTAGTCGTCGCGATAGGACTTCCCCTATCCCTTTAAGCTGTTGAAGTTCTTTCATTGATTTCATCATAACATTCTCCCTTGATTTTTTCGTCTCATCGCAGGTTAGCGGGAATAGCATACATCGCCACCGTTCGTCCCGAGGTACCGCCGAATCCTGTCCTGAGGCACCGAAGAGGGCGGAACAGCGCCTCTCATCTTTCCATATCGTTGATAATAAGATAGTTACAGCGCCGCGTGAGTGCCATCAAGGATTATACTCCCTGTTGCCGGCAATAGAATTTTTGCACTGCTGCCTATTCTTGCCGGCCTGAAACGCAACTCTTCTATTGCATGCAAGAGCTCCCGTATCCCCGTTTGTAAGCTTGGACGTGGCAAGCATTGCAGGAAGTGCTTATATATTCTTCAGTCTGGAGAGCATTTGGGCAGTTTCTAAATAAGTGCAGGTGAGATCAGGAACAATCTGTTTTTCCAGGCCAAGCTGGAGAGGTGGTGATGATAGGAAAACCGGAAGCCGGAGATCATGGTTATGCCACGGCAGCATGCCTTTGTTCTCCTACTGTTCTTCATCTCAGTGCAAGTTGGAGAGAAATGGAGGTTCGCTATGCTTAACAAAGAAGATGGAAAGGTAGGGTGGATATTGCTCTGGGCCTTGGGAGTCCCGATCCCTGTTTTACTGCTGCTGTTTCTCCTGCGTGGCTGCACCTGAGGCTATTCATCAGTCGTAATAAATGTATAGGGACAGTCTGATTGATTCTGCTCTTCTGCGTGGCGAACGATACTACCGATCGGGGCGCCGCAGTGAGGCGCGCGAAGCAGAACTGGCGGTCAATCGCCTCAATGAGAATGTGTTTAAGATCATGAAGCTAGAACGACGATATCCCATCGGTGCAGAGTTGCAGCCGAACGGGGGTTCGCATTTTCGCCTCCGGGCGCCTCGTTCGAAGAAAGTGGAAGTGTTGCTGGAGGCTGGTCCCGGAGCTCCGGCGATCATACTACTGACACCGCAGGCGGACGGGTACTTTGCGGGCTTGGCACCGCAGGCTGCGGAGGGCACTCGCTATCGCTTCCGGCTGGATGACGCCGGTTGTTTTCCTGATCCAATGTCGCGGTATCAACCGGACGGGCCTCACGGAGCGTCTCAGGTAGTGGATCCTTCAGTTTTCGGATGGAACGACAGCGGGTGGCAGGGCATTGGCCTCAAGGGCCAGGTCCTTTACGAAATGCATATCGGGACCTTCACGCGAGAAGGGACCTGGCAGGCTGCTCAGCGGGAGCTCGAGGAGCTGGCTGACCCCCCATGCTCTTTCAGGGGCAGGAGTTCGCATCATCAAGCCCGTTCTACTATTTTGCCGACCACCAGCTCGACGTCGCCAAACTGGTGAGTGAAGGACGAGCGAATTTTCTGGCGCAGTTCCCCAGTCTGGCCACGAGCGAGATGCTGCCGTTCCTGGCCGATCCGGCGAATCCCTCTACATTCGAGCGCTGCAAGCTTGATTTCAGCGAGCGCGAACGCAACCGCCACTCCTACGATCTGCACAGGGACCTGCTGCATCTGCGCCGCGAAGATCCCGTGTTCAGTGCCCAGGCGCCGGGCGGTGTGGATGGGGCCGTGCTAGCCGAAGAGTGCCTGATGCTGCGCTTTTTCGGCGAGGAGAATGACGACCGCCTGCTGTTGGTGAACTTCGGACGCGATCTGCATCTGGACCCTGCGCCGGAACCTCTGCTCGCACCGCCGGATGGAATGACCTGGCAGACAATGTGGTCGAGCGAGGACCCCCGTTACGGCGGCACCGGGACGCCCCGGCTCGATTCCGAATACAACTGGCGCATTCCGGGACATGCCGCGGTGGCATTGCGTCCAACATCAACGGAGCAAGAAAGAGAATGGCTGACCTGATTCGAGTTCTTGGCACCTGCAAGTTCTGCGATCCGCAATCGGATCCTCACATGATGCAAGAGTGGCTGGTCACCAACGGGCTGGGCGGATACGCGTCGGGGACTGTAACCGGCGCAATCACTCGCCGGTACCACGGGCTTCTGATTGCCGCACTGCCCAATCCGCTGGGCCGCACGATGATGCTGAACGGACTCTCCGAGCGCCTGCGCCTGCCGGACCACAAAGTGGTCTACACAGGTGCGGAGGAGCTCGCCGGTGTCACCCCGGATGCGACCCTTGCTCTCAGTGAGTTTCGGCTGGAAGCCGGTCTGCCGGTATGGCGCTACGAGGTGGATGGGTTCGTTCTTGAAAAACGCCTTATTCTTCCGTACCGGCAGAACACGGTGCACGTGACGTATCTTCTGCTCTCCGGGAAAGGCAAGCTGCGGTTAGGGCTCCGCCCGACGATGCATTTTCGTTCGCACGATGCGCCCGTCAGCCGGCAGCACTCGACCCACTACAGATTATCCGTGTATGAAGACCAGTTCGAGATCACCGGCGCCGTTAACCTGCCCGTGCTGCGGCTCATCGTTCACGGCCCTTCGACGGCATTTACCTTCGACCGAAAGGAAACCTCCCTGATCCCCTATCGCACGGAGCGCAACCGCGGCTACGAATGGCAGGGGTCCCTTTGGAGCCCCGGCTATTTCCGCTGCGATCTGGACGAGGGCGACCGGACCACGCTCGTGGCATCGACCGAAGGGTGGGACACGATTCGGGCACTGTCACCGGAAGGAGCTTTCCGTTCCGAGCTGGATCGCCACAAATCGCTGGTTGACGCCGCTCCGCCTCAAGCACGGACGGGACCGGCCGCAGAGCTGGTGCTCGCCGCCGATCAGTTCCTTATCACCCCTGTCGGCCGCCAGGAAGACGCAAGCGTGCGGGTCTCCGGCGACGGGATTCGTACCGTTATCGCTGGATACCCGTGGTTCACGGACTGGGGCCGCGACACCATGATCAGTCTGGAAGGACTTACGCTGATGACCGGCCGCAAAAGCGAGGCGAGCCTCATACTGCGGACGTTTGCAGAGTATGTGCGCGATGGACTGATTCCCAATATGTTCCCCGAAGGTGAGAGACAGGGCCTGTACCATACCGCCGACGCTACGCTGTGGTTCTTCCACGCTCTGCAGCGCTACCTGCAGATTACCAACGACCGCACGACGCTGAAGGTGGTGCTGCCAAAGCTGGTGCAAATCATCGAGCATCACCGGAACGGCACGCGATTCGGCATCGGCATGGACCCGCAGGACGCATTGCTGCGCCAGGGGCAGCAGGGATATCAGCTCACCTGGATGGACGCCAAGGTGGGAGACTGGGTGGTGACGCCGCGGCGGGGAAAAGCAGTGGAGATCAACGCCCTCTGGTACAACGCGCTGCGGTTGATGGAGGGGTGGCTGAAGGAAGAGGACCGGGAGGCTGCCATACGCCGCATCGACGAGACCGCCGATCGTGTGCAAGAGTCTTTCAACCTGCGGTTCTGGTACGAGCAGGGCGGCTATCTCTACGACGTGGTGGATGCAGAAAACGGCGGTAGCGACGACGCGTGCCGTCCGAACCAGATTTTGGCGATCTCGCTCGATCACCCGGTGCTTGAAGAAGCTCGATGGCAACCCGTAATGGACGTGGTGACGGACCGTCTGCTCACGCCCGTCGGGTTGCGCTCTCTCGCGCCCGGGCATCCCGATTACAAGGCGAGATACTACGGCGACCTGCGCTCTCGAGATGCCGCATACCATCAGGGTACAGTGTGGGCATGGCTCATCGGGCCTTATGTGGATGCCTGGCTCAAGCTGAATCCGGGCAAGGAGACGGAGGCACGGCGATTTTTGACAGGCTTCGTGGCACATCTGAACGAAGCCTGCATCGGTTCGATCAGCGAGATCTTCGATGCCGAAGCGCCATACACTGCGCGCGGTTGCGTGGCACAGGCGTGGAGTGTGGCGGAGGTACTGCGTTGCTGGGTGAATACGGCATGATATGGCAAAGAGGATTCCACTTGTAAGAAATCGGCTGCCGCCAATCTTAACCGAAGAACTTGAGATCCTTGGGAAAATCATCCATAATAGGTTTCATCGCTTTGCCCAGCCAGGCGATTGTCTCTCCCACATTGCGCATGTTGCTCAGTCCCTCTTCGTCTGCTTTCACCTCACCCTTTTTCAGACCTATACCCAGGTTCCAGTAGGTGGAGCCGGGAACGATCATTTGAGACATCAAGAACATATGGTTGATAGTGTCAAAAACATGGGTGGCACCGGCCCGCCGCACTGCCACGACGGCTGCCCCGATTTTTCCGGCAAAAGCGCGGTCGTTGGCCAAAGCAACCATTCCCGAACGATCCAAAAGGGCTTTCAGCTCGGCGCTGACATCTGTGAAGTAGGTCGGCGATCCGAGAATCAAGGCATCAGCCTTCAGCATTTTTTCCATGACTTCGTTGAAGATGTCGGTTTTTACGGAACAGCGCAGGTCCTTGTTTTCGAAGCACTTGAAACAAGCAATGCAGCCGCGGATCTTTTTGGCGCCGACCTGAACGAGCTCGGTTTCCCATCCGGCTTTTCCCAGCGGCTCAAGCACCTGCTTCAGAAGCGTTTCGGTGTTGCCGCCCTTCCTTGGGCTTCCATTCACAGCCAATGCGTACATGACGTAACTCCTTAGAAGTCGAATAGTTGATTTTAGTCCTCCTTCATCGGTTGGTAAGAATACCTTCACGGTAAATTTCAAGCAAAGCTTTTTCGGGTCGGGTGGCAATAACGAAAAATCTGACACTAAACAAGTATAACTCTACTCTTGCCACTGCACTGCCATTTGTGCAGAATTGATCGAGGCTGGAGAATCATGAAAACTCTTTACAAGATCATTCAGGATTGCTGCTGGAGGTAACAATGGACCCTAAAGGCGATGACATTCCTAAAATTACGACATCCAATACCAAGAAAGAAATGATTGAGGCATATAACCAGCTTCGCAAAGCCATGCAGACTCAGGCGCGAACCGAACTTAAACCGGAGAAAGTCAAGGAGGAGCGGGAACGGCGAGAGGTTGTACAGACGGCTGATGCGCTCACCACCGACAAGGTGATCAAAGCGGTGAACGAATTGAAGAGCGAGACCAGCAAGGCATTGACCGATATTGCCGCCAAACTGGAGGAAGAAACCGAGCGCTATAATAAGATGAGGAGGGCAATTGAAATCAAGGAAAAGGAGCTTGAGGAGCTTTTCGAGATAGAAAAATCCGCATTTGCCCTGGCCGCTCTTTTGGAAGGGCAAAAGCAGCAAAAGCAGGTATTCGAAGACGAGATGGCGCGACGCATGGAGCGTCTTGAAACAGAGATTAACCAGACCAGAGCCGACTGGGAAAGACAAAAGAAGCAGCACAGCGACGAGTTGAAGGAACAAAAAGAGCAGGAGGAAAAAAGACGGCGGCGCGAAAAGGAAGAATACGAATACAGTTTTGACCGGGAAAAAGAACAGAAGCTCAACCAGCTCACGGATGAAATCAACAGGCTCGATAAGGAACTGCAGGAAAAACGGGAAGCGTTTGATAAACAGACCAGAGACAAGGAGAGCGAGCTTAAGGAGCGGGAGCAGGCGGTAGCTGAACGGGAAAAGATAATGGATACTCTGCAGGCGCGGGTGGACGGTTTTCCGAAGGAGCTGGAAAGAGAGGTGGACAAGGCAGTCAAGGAAGTAACCTTGAGGCTGACCTCTGAAGCGTCCAAGAACGAACAGTTGCTCGTGCGAGGCTTCGAGGGAGAGAAAAACGTCCTGCAAGCCAGGATCGATGCGCTCGAACAGGTGGTCTCTACCCAGAAAAAGCAGATTGACAAATTAACCGACCAATTGGAAGGCGCCTACGGCAAAGTCCAGGATATCGCAGTGAAAGCGGTTGCCAGCTCCAGCAGACAGAGTGTTGCAGCAACGCCGCCCAGACAATTCTCTGCCGAGCAAGAATAACGATCGCAGTTACTGGGCGGGAAAGTGGACGGCAGCAAATGGCGCATGACAGCGTAGCGTTCGCACAGGCGAGACCAGCTGTTTTGCGCTTTCGACATTGAAGAGACAGCCGTTGCCACACCGGGAGACTACCAGGAGCCTGCCCGAGAATGCCTACCTAATGTCATTCACGCGAAAGCGGGAATCCGGAAAGGCGTTTGTGGCATGGATTCCGGCCAGAAGCATTGCGCTCCGAGCTTTCTGCTCCCTGCTGTTAACCGCGCCACTCGGTGTCATCGACGGTAGTTTTGAAATCGGATTCGATGACGCGCGGAAGCGGGTGTGCTTCAACCGCTTCAAGATCTTTAGGCGAGGGTTTCCCGATGAATACGATGCCCTTCCTGGGGCATTTTTTCACCGCCTTTTCCAGTTGATCCATGAAGTCCGTACAGTAGTTCCCATAATCGATGGCGGGCAGGTTTTCTTCAAACGTGAACAAACTGCAGAAGCGCGAACAAACTCTGCACCCGATGCAGCCGACCTTGCAGACAATTTTGACTTCATCACCAATGTCCTTGTTTGAACAGGTCACTGCCAGCATTTGTTCATATTTGAACGGGATCATGGTGATGATGTTTCTCGGACACGCTTTCGCACAAGCGCCGCAGCCGACGCACTTGTCGTAGTCCACGGTGGCCAAGCCGTCGATGACGTGAATTGCGTCGAAGTCGCAGGATCTCTCGCAATCGCCAAATCCTAGACAGCCGTAAGTGCAGCCCTGTACTCCGGCCACCAGATTGGCCGCCGTGCAGGTAGGTTCTCCGCGGTACTCAGAGCGGTAAAGTCGATCGTCATAATGAGCTCCACAATGCACGATCGGACGATACGGCCAGGATCGGGCCACTTCCACGCCCATGATTTCGGCTACGGCAGCCGCACAGCTGCTGCCGCCTACACTGCACCTGTCGACCGGCGCCCGGCCGGACACCACGGCTTCGGCGTAGTCGCTGCAGCCGACAAAACCACAGCCGCCGCAGTTGGCTCCGGGTAGAGCATCAATGACAGCCTCCACTCGGGTGTCGACCTCAACATAGAAGGTCCGATTCGCCCAGCCCAAAACATATGACATAGCCACTGCCATCCCCACCAGAGTACCGGCAGCAAGGCTTACAGTAACCCAAATCAAAATAAAGCCTCCCTTTACTTTTCAGCGCTTTGCGCACTTTCCACCGCTGCGGGCGCCAACACCTTCCTCAAACCCGAATCGACTCCGGTGAATCCCATAAAAGCCATCGCCAAAACACTCGCGACGATTAAAGTAATCCCTGCTCCTCTGAGTGGCTTGGGAATGTCGCATAGCTCCAATTCTTCGCGAATGCCGGCCATAATGGTGATGGCGATGGTAAAGCCAACTCCGCCGAAAGCTGCCAGTGTCAAGGCTCTACCGATATCCCAGGCGTCTGCCGGATTGTCCACTCCCACGATTCGGCTGAAGATGATCAAACAGGCGAACAGGATGGCGCAATTGGTGGTTATCAGAGGCAAAAAGACGCCAAACGATCGATATAGGGACGGGTAGAATTTGCGCACATACATTTCAACAAACTGGACCGAGGAGGCGATGGCAAAAATATACACGACATAGCTGAGGATGGTCAGATCGACCTGAGCCGCAGCTTCAGGGGATACGAAGAAGCCCGCAACCCATTTCGACACGGGAGCCCCCGGCGCCAAAATGAAAGTGGTGATCGTCCAGCTTAGAAGCGCAGCGATGGAGATGACAAAAGTCACGGCAAAGCCCATGCCGAGAGCCATGTCAATTCTTCGCGAAACACCGATAAAGGGGCAAATTCCGACAAAATAATACAAGACAAAATTATTGATCAGGGCCGCCCCTAGAGCGATTAGAATGATATCCGTCAGATAATGCATCGCCTGTTACCCTCTCTTTTTGTCGGCTCTCTCGGATCGGCGCAGCTCAATCCAGTTGACCGCTCCCAGCAGCAATCCCAAAGTCATGAAAGCTCCGGGGGGCAGGATCATGACGACCCAATTGGGCCAGGTTGCAGGCAAAATCTGAACCCCAAACAACAGGCCGGTCCCGAGGATCTCGCGAACCGCGGCAATGCTCGCCAGGGCCAGGCCAAAGCCACCGGCTTGTCCCAAGGCGTCGGCACCGGCTGTGACTATAGATTGTCTGGAAGCGCAAACCTCACAGCGGCAGATGATGATGCAGTTGACTATGATTAGTGGAATGTAAGGACCCAAGGTTTTGCTCATGTCATACATGTACGCTGCCAGAAAGCGGTCGGTGATGGTCACAAAAGTGGCAATGATCAGCGTGAAAATCACGATGCGCAAATGCGGTTTGAGCAAGTGGCGAATCACGCTGGTGACGATATTGGCGCAAAACAGCACAAAGGCAACCGCGCCGGCCATGGTCATGGCTGCTTTCAACCCATTGGTCACCGCCAGGGTCGGACAGAGCCCGAGCAATTGTCGATAAACAGGGTTTTCCGGCAAGATGCCTTGAATGAATCTTTCCGCTGCTGTCGGTGCAACCGGCATGTCAGTTGTCCTTCTCTTTCTTGGCCAGCGCAGCCAGCGGGTCGCGCAGGTCCTTTACTGTGACATTCACGATCTGGGTGACACTTCTCGATGAAATGGTAGCCCCGGTTATGGCGTCAATCTGGCGTGGATCTTTCGCTCCCGTCTTGGTCACCTCTATTGGCTCAATTGTCCTGATATTGGCAAACTGTTGGCGCCAGTCCACGGTGATGATTTTGTTTCCGAGGCCAGGAGTTTCTTTTTGATCCAAAATGAAGATGCCGGTAATGGTCTCCGCAGAAGGGCTGAACCCGATCAGCAATTCTATTTTGTCCGCATACCCCTGCCCGGCCGACTTGGCCACCCAGCCGGCCAGCTTGCCATCAAGATCCCTGGCCTCATAGACTCCATAGAAGACTTCTCGCCCCTGCTTTTCCACCGAAATGGTATGAGCTTTGATAGCCAGAGATTTTCCCTCTCTGGCAAATTCTTCCGCACCGGGGTAACCCAGTATGATTTCAGGGATTCTATGCCGAGTTTCGTTGGCTTTGTTTTCTTCGATTTTGGGTCCCAGCCTGAGATGCACTCCTGCCAGCGAAGCGCCGAAAAAAAGCGCCAGCATCAACACCAGCCAGGCTTGAATAATGTAGTTATTCTTCAAGCGCTCCAGAGTGCTCCTCGCCATCGGATCCATGGGTGTAAGTGGCTTCATGTTTCAGTTCCGCTTGTACTCAGCGCACGGCTCCAAGAGGACGCGGTACGGTCCAGTGATTGATCAAAGGCGTCACTCCGTTCATCAATAAAACGGCAAACATCACCCCTTCCGGATAACCGCTGAAAAGCCTCAGGACCATGACGAAAAATCCCACTCCGATGCCGAAAATAAACTTACCTCTGGGCGTCAGAGGGCTCGACACGGGGTCCGTCGCAATGAAAAACGCACCGAACAAAAGCGATCCTCCCAACAGGTGGTGCAGTACCGTCCAGTGGAGCTCGGGCTGCAGCAGGTTTGCTATACCGGCTAAAACTGCAGCAGCTGAAATAACTCCGGCCGGTATCTCCCACGAAGCCGTGCGTCGCAAGCAAAGGTAAAGTCCACCTAAAATGCAAGCGATCGCACTGGTTTCGCCCAGCGAGCCGTTGGTCACCCCCCAGAACAGCGAACCGAGAGGAGCGACCGCTCCAGTTTGTTTGAGGGCCTCCATTGGAGTGGCTCGAGTGATCGCATCCACGGTACTGTGAACAGCTTCGTAACCGGGCGCCCCCATGGCTGAAGCGAAGGAGATCATTACGAAGGCCCGGCCGACCATGGCAGGGTTAAAGATGTTCATTCCCAGGCCGCCAAAAACGACTTTGCCAATACCTATGGCAACCAAAGATGCAATCACCCCAATGTACCAGGGAGCCGTGCCGGGAAGCGATAGCGCCAAAATGACTCCGGTCACCGCAGCCGAAAGATCGTGAAGGGTCGGGGTTTTGTTGCGCATTTTCACGAACAGCGTCTCGGCTGCCAGGCAACCCACGACACAAATCACAAGTTGTTTGACGGCATACCAGCGGAACACGAAAAGAGCCATGAACACTGCCGGAGCAAGTCCCAGCAAAACATCCCGCATCATTTTGCGCGTGGTCAGACTCGTACCGGATAAATGGGGTGATGGAGCGACATGAATAACAGCAGCACCTTGATCTTGTTGCGCTTCCATTCTCTTCCCGATGTATGATTTTAGAGGAAATCCTTGTTCAATTCGGCATCCGGGGCGCCGGAATATATTCACAAACAACTTTATTGCTTTTTATCAGCCAGGAACATGGTCTTGCCGGTGCGTACAAGCTGCACCAGAGGTATGTTGGCCGGACAAATGTACGCGCAGCATCCGCATTCAAAACATGCCATCACGCTGTACTTTCGAATCAAGTCCAAATTGTTGTGTCTTGACGCCAGGGCCAGCCGCGTCGGGACAAGATTCATGGGGCAGACATCCACACAGCGTCCGCAACGAATGCAGGAGGTTTCCTGCTCCTTGCGGACGTCGTCGCGGGTGAGAACGGTCAATCCGCTGGTGCCTTTAGTGACCGGCGTGTCCAAGCTGTGAAAGGAAAATCCCATCATGGGCCCGCCGGCAATCATTCGCGCCGCATCCTGAGTCATTCCGCCGCAATAATCGATCAACTCACCGAAACTGATGCCAATCGGCACCAGCAGATTCTTGGGATGCACAATTCCGCCGCCGGTGACACTCACGACACGATGGGTCAACGGCCTGCCCCTCAAGACCGCACGCGCAACAGCAGCAGCCGTAGCCACGTTGCTCACCACAACACCCACATCCAGAGGCAAACCGGCGAGCGGCACAATGCGTTGTAAGACCGCCTGGATCAACTGCTTTTCGCTCCCCTGCGGGTACTTTGTCTTGAGTATGGCAATCTTGATGCCCGTTCCGGCTGCAGCTTTGCGCACGGATTCCACAGCCTCGGGCTTGTTGTCCTCGATCCCGATTACGATCTGTTCGGCCCCGGTCGCGATCCCGGCAAGCATCGCCCCGGTTATGATCGGTGCGGGCGCGTCAAGCATCAATCGGTAGTCGGGCGTAAGATACGGTTCGCACTCGCAGCCATTTATCATGAGTGTGTCAATAGGTTTTTTTTCGTTGGGCATGAACTTGACATGGGTGGGGAATGCCGCTCCGCCAAGGCCGACAATGCCTGCATTGAGTGTTGCCTCTGAAATCTCGGTGGCTGCGTATTTTTCAAGACCTTCGCGGGGCCACTCGCCGCCAAACATCTCCTCCCGGAGGGCCTCACCGCTGAGTTGTTCGCCTTCAGCTTTAATAGCGATGGCTCGCACATGACGACCGTTGGGCAACGTGGTTACAACAGATTTTTGCACAATACCGGAGATCGGTGTGTGCAGAGGCGCCGAAATGAAGCCTCCGGCGTCGGCAATTTTTTCGCCGAAAGCTACCTGCTGTTTTGGTTTCACTATGACTTCGCACGGCGCGCCGGCACTCTGCAGTAAAGGCAAAATCACTTTCTCCGGAGGCGGCACGACCTCGATGACGGCATCGGCAGAGAGATGTTTCGTTTCCGGCGGATGAATGCCGTGGGCGAAGCTGCCTCTACCTGGAAAACCCTTCAGTTTCAATCTCAAAACTGTTCCTCATCGCTAATTACAGAATCGCTCTTCAGCCCAATGTCCGAAAAGCTTCCCCTAATTTAGCGGCTGAATCGATTCAGAGCGGAATTCCCACTAAACTGGTAATGATTTTTAAACCCAAACCCACTGTCGATCAAGAAAATTATAATGATTAAAATTCAGTCTTTTGACTTTGTGCAATCGCTACCGGTTCCCATCAAAGCTTTAAGGCGCTCACTTTTTCTTGTCAACTGCTGCAATCCGCCGGGTGCAAATCAAGATTGTTGCTTGCAGCTTTCAAACAGGAGATCCTTGCGAGCCGTCATCATGTGGTGGAACCAGTGAAGGGTTGTGATTAAAATGTCTTACAGACCGGAAAGTGTTCTACAAAAAATGAATCGAGAGCATTTTAGTGAAAGCTGACGGTAAGGAATGGCAATATGTTTTTTAACACGGAGCATGAGGATACCAGGGAGGAGAGGTTATGGCACTTTTTTTGGTACAACACGGTAAAAGCCTGCCCAAAGAACAGGACCCGGACAAAGGCCTTTCGCCGGAAGGAGCTTCCGACGTAGAGCGTATTGCAGACGTTGCCAGAGGTTATGGAGTAAAGGTCTCGATCGTCAAACACAGCGGCAAGAAGAGGGCGCAGCAGACTGCCGAAATCTTTGCCAAAGCCCTGCAACCTGCCGGTGGAGTGCACGCAAGCAGCGGCTTGGACCCATTGGATGATGTGACTGAAGCTGCGGGTAAAATAAGCAGTAAAGAGGAGCTGATGCTGGTGGGGCATCTGCCGTTTATGGAAAAGTTGACTTCATATCTTGTTACCGGTTCCACCGAAGCGACCGTTTTTAAATTCCAGAACGGAGGTATAGTGTGCCTGGATCAAGATCCGGAAAGCCGTTCCTGGTTTATCAAATGGGCTCTCATGCCCAAAATTGGTTAGAGTTCAGCGGCTGATCAACTTCTTTATTTCTTGACACAACAGGAACATCGTTTCCACTTCACCAGCCGCGGCGGATTGGATTTCGGCAATAGATTCGCACCCCAGCTCCTTTTGCAGTTCCGGACAAAGGTAATCGACACAAAGCATATGCCGCACACGAAGCCTACATCCGTGAAAGCCCAAAAAATAGCAGCTCTCTTCCCGGACATGCTGTTCGGGAAGACTTACACCAAGGAGAAGATTAGCTATCAAAAGGCTCACATCATATTTTTTTTCGATTCCGCGACTGCAGCAACTGCCTCGCGGGGAGGTCGCATCGCATTGGCTGCACCTCCCGACGATGCCAAGATCGACCATGCTCTGCCAGGAGCTCTGAAGCTCCAGCCGAAGTTTTCGGATGAGCCTGCCGACAAGGCCGCTGGCGAGCAGGCTCTGTTCCAGTCTTTCGAAAATCTCATTTGCCAGCACAATTCTTTGTTGCACCGTGAGCGGCAGGCAACGACTCTGATTTGACTTAACCAGCCCGGCCGAAGAGGAATTCTCCGCTGTAAGACTCCTTTTGTGGAAATCAAGAAGAGCGTGCTCACTCGAGTCAACCCAGCAATCTCTGTTGAATTTATAGCTCATAAAGCATTCCCTGCGATCTCTCTGTAAAAAGCCACCGTCCATGAGGTTTGTGAAATCGGTTTGACGAATCCGACGAAAAGTTTGGATTTTAACAGGCTCCGGTCACAGCATCTACCATAGAAACAAGCGGAACATCAATTCGAGACCCGAGTATTTTACGATTTCATTCATTGACGCCGACCTGTCTCGTATCTATTCTGCGGAATCTGGAATGGGTGCTTAAGGTATGTACAATGGTGACATAGTTCAGGAAGAAGAGACGATTGAAAGTTTTAACAAAGAGTTTGATGTTGCTCACCTGCTCAATAGTGTTGCTGAATTGCACAGGAGCCGAAAGCATGAAGCTTGGAGTCGCAAACGGGAAGCTCCTCCCCTGCCCTGATTCTCCTAATTGTGTCTGTTCCCAAAGTGCAGACAAGAACCATTATATCGAACCGCTCACCTACGATGGGACGCCACTTGAAGCAAAGCAAAAGCTGGTTGCTATCATTCGCTCCATCGAGCGTGCGAAAATAGCCACAGACATCGATGGCTACGTACACGCCGAATTTTCCTCGGCTTTGTTCCGTTTCGTAGATGATGTGGAGTTCTATTTTCCGGCGGAACAAAGAGTCATTCAAGTTCGGTCGGCGTCCCGTGTCGGCTACTATGATTTTGGAGTCAATCGAAGAAGATTGGAGTCGATTCGCAGCGAATTGAGCAAATATACTCTTGAAGGTTGACTTCTTTATTTTTCCCCAACCTCTTCTATGCTGGTTCAGGCGAACCGAAACAGGGGAATTCAAATTGAAAAATCCTACTGCTCGGAGTGCAGCGGAAAGCAGCTACTTTGGGAGCTCGTCTCTTCAAGCGACCCTTGGCTCGTTGCTGTTTCTCACAGCCATTTTTTTCACTAATTTTTTTTCCAGGATCGTACCGTCTCCCTTAATGCCAACTATTGAGAAGGACCTTGCGCTTAATCACAGTGAAGCCGGCTCGCTTTTTCTGATCATTGCAGTCGGCTACTTCGTAACATTGACCGGCTCAGGGTTCGTATCCTGTCGTCTCACCCACCGGAAAACCATTATTCTCTCTACAATAATGCTGGGATTGGCATACCTCGCCACTTCATTGTGCAAAAGCATGATGGGAATGAGCGCCGGCTTGCTGGTCGTCGGAATGTCCACAGGGCTCTATCTCCCCTCGGGCATTGCAACCCTGACCTCATTGGTTTCTTTTCAACATTGGGGCAAAGCAATCGCGGTGCACGAACTTGCTCCCAATCTGGCTTTTGTGTTGGCTCCATTGGTGGCGGAAGTCCTCCTGCGATGGTTTTCCTGGCGTGCGGTATTGGCATTGGTTGGAACGAGCTCTTTGTCCATCGGGATTGCCTTTGCTTTTTTCGGTCGGGGCGGCAACTTCCATGGAGAAGCTCCTGCACTGAGGTCATTGCGGTCGCTTTGCCGCCGGCGGGATTTGTGGATCATGATGGTTTTGTTCGGCCTCGGCATCGCTGGCACCATGGGGGTGTATGCAATGCTTCCCCTTTATCTGGTGAGCGAACGGGGCATGGACCTGGCCTGGACCAACAGTGTTGTTGCGGTTTCACGAATCGTTCCGATTTTTGTGGCCTTGCTGAGCGGCTGGGTGGCAGACCGGTTTGGGACTGAGCGAACCATGAAATACTCTCTTCTTCTGACCGGAGCTCTGACTATCTTGCTGGGGATCGTTCCGGGTCGGTGGGTCGTCATTGTCGTTTTTCTTCAACCAATGGTGGCCGTTTGCTTTTTTCCGGCAGCTCTGGCGGCACTCTCTTCAATTGGTCCTGCAGGCGCACGAAACGTGGTGGTATCCTTCACTATACCTTTGTCTTTCCTGGTCGGGGCCGGCGCCATCCCCACGTTAATCGGTGTGTCGGGGAACGCCGGGTCTTTTGCTTCGGGCATCGCGTGTACTGGAGCGCTCATGACGGTCGGGGCGGCGCTCACCCGCTATCTGGAATCGCCCCGGCCGGAAAAGAAATGAAAAGAAGAGCAAAAACGAAACCAGTAGAGCACCTGCACTTACAGGAGCTCCGAGGAGGGTGAGAAATGAAAAAACCGAAACCGATTTTTGTGCTTTTGGCGGCTTTTTTCCTCTGTTCCTGCTTTCCCGCTCTGCCTTCTCGAGGAATTGAGCTGGATAAGATCGAAATGCCTGCCGGATTCAAGATCGAGCTATATGCAGACGGCATACCCAACGCTCGCTCAATGGTTTTGGGCGAAAAAAAGGTGCTTTTTGTCGGTACCCGCAACGAGGGGAAAGTCTATGCCGTTGTGGACCGCAACGGTGATAATAAAGCTGACGAAGTGATCACCATCGCCAAAGACCTGAACATGCCGAATGGAGTGGCTTATCGAGATGGTGCCCTGTATGTGGCGGAAGTGAGCCGCGTGCTGCGCTTCGACGACATCGAAATGCGTTTGAAGTCGCCGCCCGAACCGCACATAGTAAATGCATCCTTCCCTTCCGATAAGAGCCATGGCTGGAAGTATATCGCATTTGGACCCGACGGGATGCTGTATGTCCCGGTTGGTGCACCCTGCAACATTTGTGAATCGAGCGACCCGCGCTATGCCTCGATTATGCGCATGCGTCCGGATGGCAGTCGGCTTGAGAGCTTCGCTCGAGGCATACGCAACACGGTGGGATTCGACTGGCACCCGCAGACAAAAGAATTGTGGTTCACCAATAACGGCCGCGACTGGATGGGTGACGACTTGCCTCCGGATACTCTGCACCGGGCCCCGGAAAAAGGTCTTCATTTCGGATTCCCATTCTGCCATGCAGGCGACATTGCAGACCCCGAGCTCGGGAACAAACGGAGCTGCAACGAGTTCGTGCCTCCGGCAATGAAGCTGGGTCCTCATGTGGCCGCTCTCGGCATGAAGTTCTATACCGGTGACATGTTTCCAGACGAATTCCGCAATCAGATATTCATCGCCGAACATGGCTCATGGAACCGTTCGGTGCCCATCGGCTACAGGATAACGTTAGTCCGACTGGAGGGACAGAAAGCTGTCAGCTATGGAATTTTCGCCGAAGGCTGGCTGCAGGGCTCCAAGGCGTGGGGACGGCCGGTCGACATCCTGCAGATGCCGGATGGAGCTCTGCTGGTATCGGACGATAGAGCCGGCGCCATATACCGAATCAGTTATGAAAAATAAGTGTATCGCGCATTTTTATGGTTCTTTGATCGCGAGGTCTCATGAAGAAAAAAGGTCAAGAGCAGTTCTCTGCAGTGTTGAATGCCCTTCAAGATATCTCTGATAAAATCAGAGCACTTGAAGCCGAAGCCCGGAAAGCCTTGCTTGAATCAAACGATATCGCCGTGTACAAAAGGAAGCTGAACGAAAAAACCTTGCTTCTCGTGGATCTGTCGGAAGCCTTGGAGCCACTGCTGGAAGGACTGGAAAGCAAGACGGCCGAGGAGATTCGGACCAAAGCAGCCAATTTGGCCAAAAGGGCCGAGCCGGCGCTGAGCCTGTCCAGCACCTTTTACATGTCCGCTCTTTTGTATCCGGAAGACTACAAGGAAGGTGACAAGAACGACCTGGAAAAATTCATCGAGCAGCTTCAGGCCAAATATCAACATTCCGACGCGAACGGACAGTGATCAGTCGTTGCTGAAACGAGTGGCAGAAGTCCACTCCTGTGCGGGGGCCAGCTCCGGGAGCAGAATGGGTATTTGCTCGACCCTCGCCTGGCTCAAAAACACACCTGAAAATACAAGGGCGCATGCGCCGTACTGGCCACCGGTTAGCGTTTCCCCAAGAACCGCCCAGCCCAAAATAATGGTGAAGACGGGAATGAGGTTGACGAAAGCAGCAGCCTGATTTGCAGCAATGCGGCTCACCCCGTAGTTGTACAGTGCATACGCACCGAACGTGATGAAAACTCCCAGGAAGAGTATACTCGAGACAGGGATGATATCGAAATGAGTCGGCAGACTTGAAGGCCTCAGAAGCAGGAATGGCAAAAAGAATACGCTGCCGGCGAATGCCTGCAATGCGGTGAGGAAAAGTGGCTGGTAACGAACACTAAGCCGTTTCAAGGTGATTACATAGCCGGTTGAACAGCCCATAGCGATAAACTGCAGAAGGTTCCCCAACGCCGGATCCGGTGCGTTTCGCGAAGGCTCACTGCCCAAACCGAGCCAGCAAACACCTGTGATTGCAATGACAAAACCGGACAGTGTTTTTCTGCTGATGGTCTCATTCAAAAAGATGCGGGCGCCGATAGCCACCATAAGCGGCAGCATGGCAGTGATCATTCCGGCTTGCGATACGGTTGTATTTTGAATGGCTTTGGCCTCGAGGATGAAGTAAAGGCATGGCTCACAAAGGGTCATGAAAAGAATGTATTTCGCATCCCCTTTTCGGTAAGTAGCTCTCCCGAACTTCCCGAGCAGAAGCAAGAAACAAGTGCTGGCGACAATCATGCGCCCGAAAATTACGAAAAAAGGATCGTAGCTGTTGATTGCCAGCTTCAGAGCAATGAATGAGGCGGCCCACAACACCATGGCCAGGGTGAGACTGAATATTGGAAGCGACTCTGATTTGTTCCGAAACACGATCTTCAACCTGCAATTTTTATCGAATATTGTCAGCACCACGAAATATCATCCTTTGGCGAAGAAGAAAATGGCAGAGCGCACCACACGAATCAAATAAAGATGAAATCCGTGATCGGACGACAACAACTGTTTTTCTCAATCAACAAGGCTTTAAGATTCCTGCCGGAATCCCTGCCGGGTCTCACAAAGTTTGAAGCCATTGAAGTATCCGGAGCTAGATGTTAATTTCGAGCACGGAAATCGGTACCCTAAAGTCCATTGAGAAGGATAATAACCGCATGAGCACTGAACCAAACAAAGTCATTTACTCCATGATCGGCGTAAGCAAATACTACGACAAGAAACCGATCCTCAAAGACATTTACCTTTCCTACTTCTACGGCGCCAAGATCGGCGTGATCGGGTTGAACGGATCGGGTAAAAGCTCCCTGCTGCGCATTTTGGCCGGAGTCGATAAGGATTTTAACGGCAAAACGGTTCTTTCTCCCGGCCACTCGGTAGGGTTTTTGGAGCAGGAGCCCCGGTTGGACGAGGGCAAGACTGTGCGGCAAATCGTCGAACAGGCGGTGCAGGAATCCGTGGACCTGCTTCAGGAATTCAATCTCATCAATGAAAAATTCGCGGAACCCATGAGCGACGACGAGATGAACACGCTCATCGAACGGCAGGGCGAGGTACAGGAAAAACTTGACTCGCTGGACGCCTGGGACCTGGACTCACGCTTGGAGATGGCGATGGATGCGTTGCGCTGCCCACCCGGAGATACCCCGGTTCGGGTTCTCTCCGGCGGAGAAAAGCGACGCGTAGCGCTTTGCAAATTATTGCTGCAACAACCGGATATCCTTTTGCTGGATGAACCGACCAACCACTTGGATGCCGAATCGGTTGCCTGGCTCGAACACCATCTGCAGCGCTATCCCGGCACCATTATCGCCGTCACCCACGACCGTTATTTCCTGGATAACGTTGCCGGCTGGATACTGGAATTGGACCGGGGCCAGGGAATTCCCTGGCAAGGAAATTACAGCTCCTGGCTGGAGCAGAAGCAAAACCGCCTCAAAAATGAAGAAAAAACTGAGAGCGAACGGCAAAAGACCCTGCAAAGAGAGCTGGAATGGATCAGAATGTCGCCTAGAGGCAGACACGCCAAATCGAAAGCAAGGATCAGCTCCTATGAAGAGCTCTTGGCCCGAGAAAGTGAAAAGCTCGCCAAGGACCTTGAAATTTATGTTCCGCCGGGACCCCGGCTTGGCAAGGTGGTCATAGAGGCCAACCAGGTGAGCAAGGCATATGGCGACAGATTGCTGGTTGACGGCATGTCGTTTGCCATTCCGCCGGGCGGCATTGTTGGAGTGATCGGCCCCAACGGCGCCGGGAAGACCACTTTGTTTAAAATGATCACCGGTCGGGAAAACCCCGACTCGGGTGAATTTCGCCTCGGCGAGAGTGTCAGGCTGGCATATGTGGAGCAAGACCGCGACGTTCTGGACTCCGACCAGACCATATGGGAAGTGATCTCCGACGGTCAGGACAAGGTCCAGCTTGGAAGTCGAGAGGTGAATTCTCGTGCCTATGTTGCACGGTTCAACTTTTCCGGGGCGGACCAGCAAAAGAAAGTGGGCATGCTTTCAGGCGGCGAAAGAAACCGTGTCCACCTGGCGCGCATGCTTAAGCAAGGCGCCAATGTGCTGCTGCTCGACGAACCCACCAACGATCTGGACGTAAATACCATGCGGGCGTTGGAAGACGCATTGCTCAACTTCGCTGGATGTGCCGTAGTGATCAGCCACGACCGCTGGTTTTTGGATCGGATCGCAACTCACATCCTGGCCTTTGAGGGAGACAGCAAAGTGGTTTGGTTTGACGGCAACTACACAGAATATGAAGCAGACAGAAAGGCGCGCCTCGGGGCGGCCGCCGATCAGCCGCATCGAATCAAATACCGTCCCTTGACCAGGGCATGAGGAGCGGGACGATTTTCCTCGATTCTCTCACTGGAACGTAGAATCCGGAGCCGGAATGCAGAGCCAAAGGGGAAGCTGCCATTGTTTGTTGCATCGTGAAGATCATAGCAGCATGCGTGTTTGTCAGTTGCGGCTCGCTACAATGAGAACGCACCCTCTATTCTGACTTCTGACTTGTGATTTTTTTGTTCAGGCCATCGCTGCAGAAGATACGTGCGGATGGGTTTTCATAAAGGTCACCAGTCGGTTCGCGTAAGCTGCAAATGGGGGGCAGCAGATACCACTGCCCTGTAGATCACGCAATGCATTGTCGCAGGAATACGTGGTGGGATGCACAAAATATTCGATGGCTTCGGGCTCGATGCGCATGATTGCGTAGACGCCGGGAATATACAGCAGGGCTCCCTTGGCTATCTTTTTTGGCAGCACCAGCCGCACCAGCTTGCGACCGGTCGCCACCTCCAGAATGTCGAGCAGTTCGGCCACCGTTGGAGGATCGGGGTCGCACAGCTGGTAGACTTTATTGAGTGACGCTTCGAGCCGACTCAAATAAGAAATGGCGTTCACAACGAAGTCGCTGGGCGCCAGATTCACGCGGTAGCGTCCGCTGCTGCCCACGGTCGGCACAACTGCAAAACGCGGCTGGCGCAAAATCCATTGAATGAGATAATAAGGCCCATCGTACTTTTGCGTTGCTCCGGTTTTGCTGTCCCCGACCACGATGGCCGGACGATAAATGGTGGCGGGCAGCCCGTTGCGCATGAACTGCTGAACCTCGACCTCGGCCAGGTATTTTGTTTCCTCGTAGCAGTTATTAAACTTCTGTCCTTTTTGCAGGTCATTTTCAGCGAACCGGCCAAGGTAGCGACCACTCACATAACAGGTGCTCACATAATGAAGGCGCCCAAGATCGGCGCAGCTTTCGGCAAAATGCAGCACATGCAGCGTTCCGTCTACATTGACACGCATCCCGATCTCGCGCTTCACTGCCAGATCATACACTGCAGCCAGATGATATATCTCTTTCGTCTCTTTTGCGAGCTGGTCGCGCTCTCCTCCAAGCCCCAAATCGGGAAAAGTGATGTCCCCTTCATACAGGCGAATGCGGCCGCGACATCGAGTGCTTGCCTGTTCTATTGCTGCCGCACGTTGCAGCGCCATTTGTTTGAATTTGCTCTGAACGATGCAGGCGAGATAAGTATCATCGGGATAGCTGTCCAACAAACGATGCACAAGCGCTGATGCCAGAAATCCCGGGAAGCCCGTCAAAACGATCGCCGTCATAACACTCCTTTCTTGTGTACAAAGAGCGCCAAACCGAACCTACTTTTACCCTCACCGCAGAGTCGCAGAGAACGCGGAGAAATACCCCTGTAATGAAGCTCTGCGTCTGGCGCGGTGGAAATAAAGATGCCTATCTTCAAGGGCATATAAAGATGCTGCCGGATCGGAGCCGACGAGCATCGCGCCTCAGCGCAGGCCGGGAATATGTCTCAGCAGGCGCAATGCCGCAGTCATGATACGGGCGTAGAGCTCTGTCTTTAGAACGGACCACGGCCCCACGGAGATGAACCGCTGCAAAGAAACGGTCTGTACCTGGGTGAACTTGAGAAATCCCTCCTCACCATGCCTTCGCCCAATCCCCGAAGCCTTCATCCCGCCCATGGGTGCATCCACCGAGCCCCAGGCGGCGGCATAGGCTTCATTTATGTTAACCGTACCACATTCTAATCGTTCGGCAATCTTTCGAGCCGAATCAACATTCCCGGTCCATATACCGGCATTCAAACCGTAAGGGGAATCATTGGCCATGGCTATGGCCTGCTCGACGTGCTGAAAACGATACACGGCAACCACCGGGCCGAAGGTCTCCTCCCGGGCAACTTTCATATCCGCAGTCACCTCTGCAAGGATGGTGGGCTCATAGAAAAACGGGCCGAGGTCGGGTCGAGCCCGCCCCCCCGCGAGAATCTTTGCCCCTTTCCCGACGGCGTCCCGTATATGATCTTCCACCTTGGACAGTTGTTCGGAGGAGATGAGAGACCCCATTTCCACATCGAAATCTTTCCCGTCGCCGAGGCGCAGATTACCGGTCGCTTCAATAAAGGCATGCATGAAGCTGTCATGAATACGGTCCTGCAGGTAGAGCCGTTCGAAAGAAAGACAAAGCTGGCCGGCATTGGCAAAACAGCCGCGAATTGCGCCTTGCACTGCTTTGCCGGGGTCCGCATCGTCCAGCACCAGCATCGGGTTCTTGCCGCCCAGCTCCAACGAGCACCGAACGAGGTTTTCTCCGGCCTGACGAGCGATCTCCCGCCCGGTTGCCGTGCTGCCCGTAAAGCAGATATGATCGACACCGGCAATGAGTGGTGCACCTATCGTTTTGCCATGGCCGGTCAAAACCTGAATCAGATCATTGGGCAGTCCAGCTTCATACAGCCATTTCGCACCTAATAGCGCCGCGAACGGTGTCTGGCTGTCGGGCTTGATGATTACAGCATTGCCCGCAAGAAGCGCCGGGATGGCATCGGATATGGTCAGAGTGAGCGGGTAGTTCCACGGAGAAATGAATCCCACCACGCCCAGCGGATGACGAAGCTCCCGAGTTGTTGTCAGCAGCGGCAACACACCTTTTCGCCACCTCGGCTTGAGATAGGATTCCGTTCTGTAAGCATAATGCCTGCAGTTAATGGCAACATCGAGCACCTCTTCCAGGGCGTCACGGCGCGCCTTGCCGGCTTCGACCTGCAACAAGTCAAGAAGCTCTGCCTGACGATCCAGCACAATATCGTGATAGCGCAGTATGATATTTCTGCGTTGTGCGACAGGCGATTCAATCCATTTCTTTTGTGCCAGACGGGCACGCTCCAAAGCCAACTTAACATCCTCTTCCGTGCAGCCTGGAACGGTTCCTATCTGTTCACCGGTGATCGGCGAGCGCACCACAATCGACTCGTGCGGGTGATCGGCCGTCCGGGTGATCAGTTCTGTCAGATTTGCCAGAGCCTGCGGCTGTACATATTTCGTCCAACCCGCCTGCACAATCTTTGCTTGGCACTTGCCGCTCCGCTTGCCCATTTCACCGAGCTCCCTTCTGCGGCTACCCGATTACAATCGCCTGCACTCTGCAGCCACAACTAAATTGTATCTGTCCACTTCATGCATTTTGTCAATACAGTGAGCTCAAATCAATCAGTTAATCCCGTCGATGAGCCGATATTATTTTCGGTCATTCTCGGGCATTGAAAAGGTTGCTTTTTTTCTGGTTGAAAGCTAGTTGTGAACCGATGATCTTTTCCTGCGTTCTAAAAAGTGAGGATAGGAATGACTGAAAGCAACAAACAGATGTTAAGGGATGTGCTTTCGGAGGTATTGGATAATCAACTGCGAGCCTTCGACCCCCCGGAAACCAGAGAGACTTACAACCGGCTTGTTGCCGAAGGCTATTCCGATGAGCAAACCCGCCACTTCCTTGCTGCCGCGATTTGGATGGAAATAAACGTGATGATGCAAGAAATGAAGCCATTCAATCGCGAGAGATTCGCCGCCACGCTTCGGGAGCTGCCTGACAGTCTGTTGGAAGGCGATAAGGATTAAGTAACCATCTCGAATCGGAAACCGTAGGCCGCATGGCCTTTCGCCGGAAGCATAAAACCTTCTCCGACGCTCACCACAGCCTTTTTGCATTGACTGAGGGGAACCCCAACTGCAAAATCTTTTCGGCTGTCACAGAGATGTCGTAAGGTACAAATCTAACTTCAATCTCATGCGCGGCCGTGTCCCAAATGACATATTTAGCATTGTGGTTACCGTCTCTGGGCTGGCCCACACTGCCCACATTGATGATATATTTTCGATCTTGCCGCAGACGCGTCACTCCCTTGAGTAAAACGGCCCTGCTGACTTCTTCTTCACCAATCTGAACGATTTCCAGAACATGGGTATGGCCAACGAAACAAACCATCTCCGCCATGGTCGTCAACAGCTGGTATAGTTGCGATCGACTGAGCTCGAACAGATAGGTCGTGATGGAAGCGAGTGGAGCACCGTGGACACACCGGCATCCCTCTTTCACCATCGAGACATCCAAACGGCGCAAGTAATCCAAACTGTTCGAAGAGATGAGAGCGCCCGTAATCAGCAACGATCTCCGCGCCACAGGGTTAAACCAGTCCAAATAGAGCGGGTCGACAAGGCCCAATTCGTGGTTGCCCATGACGCACGGAATTTCCCTTTCCCGAATAACCTCGATCACAGCTTCCGGGTCAGGACCGTAGCCGATATTGTCGCCCAGACAAAGAACCTGTTCAACATTGGCTCCATCGATATCTCTCAAAACCTCTCCCAAAGCTTCCAGATTGCCATGCACGTCGGAGATAATCGCCAGCCTCATCTCTCGTTAAGCCTTCTCCGCTTGGAACAACTGCTAATTGGAAGAGTCAAACACCTAAAGGAACCATACGAACGCCAAAATGCGGCGCAACAAGTGAGTTCTCGGATGCAGCTAAGCCTCTCGGCACATGGCAAATGCGCGTTTTGCTTCCGCCACAAATGCTTTAACGAGTGCCTCGTCTTTCCTGCCGTCGGGTCCCTCAACACCGGTATGCACGTCCACTCCAGCCGGCCTAACATGCAATATGGCATCTCGAACATTTTTTGGGTTCAGCCCACCTGCCAGTATCACCGGCCGCCGTGATGTCTGAACAATACGGCGACTGATATCCCAGTTGTGGATTTTTCCGGTTGCGCCGCTGGCGCCGGTCAACGGATCATACGTGTCCGTGATAAAAGCAGCTACAAAGGGTGAATAGATCTGCAAGTCAAGCAACAGCTCCGATAGATTGTCCCCCCGCACAACCAGGCTTTTGATGATGAATAGTTGCGGATCGATTTTTTTCAACCTGGCAACAGAAGCCGCGGATAGCTCAGAGTGAAGCTGTACTTTCCTGACACCAAGCTCTGCGGCAAGTTGCCGGATCTCCTCTGCATCTTCGAGGTATGTGATCAATAGCGCAGACACGCCCGGTCGCAAACAAGCTATAATGTCCGCTGCTGCTGCTTCGGAAACATCTTCCGCATGGATCGGAAGACGGAGTGGAAAGCCGATTTGATGAGCTCCTGCCGCGGCAATCATGTCCGCTTCCGCCAGGTCTTTTATTCCAGCGATTTGGATGAGCCCTTTCATACAACATTTCTCAGCATTGCCGGCACAGAGTTGTTCCACGCCCTGCTGCCGTCCGTATGAAAACCGGATCGATATTGCCTCGAGGAGTTGACCGATCTCGCTCGTCATTTACACATATATGACCTGGAGCACCTGATCGACCTGGTTCGTCTTTTCTAGAATCTCTTCCGAGTCCGCTGTACGGAGCATGCCTTTTTGCTTGAATTCCATCAGACTGGTTAAGGAGTCAAAGAGTTTATCAAAAGCCACTCCTACATTCAGATCCTCATTCATGCTCTTCCGGAAGCTCTGCAACAAGCCTGCGATGAGGCGCCGTGCCGCTCCATTTTCTTTGGTTGCAGAGCCCTCATGCGTGGTGAGCTCGTTAACCATCCCTTTCAGGGCATCGAGCTTATCGCTTGTCTGCTGTAGGCCTTTGTCGGTGAGGTTCAATTCCCTTCGATGATGCCCGTAAATCAAATAAAAGCGAATGTGCGACGCACTGTGTCCGGCGTGCAGAAGATCATCAGGATAAATGATATTCCCGCGACTCTTGGACATTTTCTTTCCATCGACCAATAGATGCTCCCCATGCAGCCAATACCGGGAAAACTCCTTGCCCGAGACGGCTTCGATTACTGCGATGTTATAGTCGTGATGTCTGTAAATATTATCAATTCCACCGCAGGCTATGTCTATTTGATAACCGAGGTGTTTAGTGATCATTGCCGGATCCTGGATATTCCAGGAGGGCCTTCCTTTGCCGATTTCGGTATCCCAATGCAGCAGATCCCCATTCTTGTAGCCGTGCCACAAAATGAAATCGCCAAGATTCCATCTTCTCCCCGGATAAGTGTCTCTTTTAAAACGCTTTTTCTCTTTCGGCCACCGTTTCATATCGAGGCGGAAAAGCTTGCCGAACCCATCGAACTTGAGTGGATCGAAGAAGATGTCATTTTCGTGCCAATAGGCGTAGCCCTTTTTCAACAAAGTCTTGATCAGGTGCACGGCTTGATCGACCGATGTGGATGATCGAGGAATATACTCGGGGAGCTTTATTTTCAACAATTCTGCGTCCTTAAAAAACTGCTCCGCTATCGAGTTGGTGAGCTTCTTAATCTCGGCCCCCTCTTTTTTTGCTTCGGCTATGGCCTTGTCTTCCACATCGGTGAAATTGATCACCCGTTCGACACGATAGCCGAGGAGCTCAAGGTACCTTTGCAGAACATCCTCCCAGAGGAAACTGCGGTAGTTGCCGACATGAGGCCTTCTGTAGATGGATGGACCACAAGTGAACATTTTGACTTGTCCGTCGTTTCGAGGCTTGAAAGTCTCGATCCGCCTGGACATGGTATTATTCAGTTTGAGCATTTGATCTAAATCCTTCCCGCGTGATTGAAACTTGTTCTTTATTTTAGAACTGAAAGGAATTCTGTTTGAAGTTGTATGGTGGAGAAAATCGCCGAAGCCAACCGGATAACTTCCTGCGAATCCTTAGCCCCATAGCAATACCGGCCGGCAGCCGCCTCTGGCTGGGGCAGCATTCAGAGTCTGTCGTCCGGCACCGGTCACGAACGGATGACAGACTCCCGTCAGCTCGCACCAACCTGTTGACAAAGGCAAAAAACGGGACGATAATCCGCCTGCCGGATGCAGGCCGCCCGGACCCGTCATGGATGGATCAGGATACCGTAACTGTGCTCGCCCGGGCTCCCTTTTCTCCCATTTTCTCCACAAACTCGACCACTGTCCCGATCTCAAGGTTGTCAAACCTATCACCAATCACACTGTTCTTATGAAAATAAACTTCCCGTCCCGTAGGCGTTACCAGGAATCCGTACCCCTCCTCAGGAAACAATTTGTCCACTCTGGCAACCGGTTTTTCTTCGTGGTGCTTGACATCACCCCGCTGTTTCTCCGCGACCTCTTTTAACCTCCTTTCGGCCGTTTCGAAGGAGCCTACTATGGCCGCGTATAGATCCTGGCTGGGCTCTCTTTTGACAACCAAGTCATTGCCTGGCACAGTTATCTCGATGCGTGCATTGTACTCTTCTCCTTTTTTTTGGCTCCGGTGAGGAACGTCCAGCACGACCCGACAGCGTATGATGTTGTCGTAGAAGCTATCCAGTTTACTCGCCTTATCTCGGATCAGGTCCCTTAATTCTTCATTCAGATCCACGTTGCGGCAGCTGATTTCCAATGGCAGTCTCATGGCAAGTCCCTCCTCATCTTGGCAAGTATCTCAACATTCACTCTCTAAACTTAACTATGTCGTTGTGCACGGTAAAGTGACCATGGTTTCCGCTACGAGGGCTCGACGGACCGGACACCTGCCAGGACTTGCAGGAGCCTCTTGCCTTGCTTCTCATCAAGCTCCCCGGTCAGTTCAGTTGCACGCTCGACGCTGGTCTATTGTTGCGTTCTTATCGGTCTCGCAGTCTAGACCGACGGAAAGATGGGCATTTTGGGCGGTCTGATATACTTCTGCGCCCAAACTGCAAGAATAGAACCGACGTAGAGAGAATCATCGCGATTTGAGAGCAGGTGGTCGGCACCGTCCAAGGAAATGAAGCTTTTAGGATGCCGCGCCGTGTCAAAGATTTTGCCGGCGTTTTCTATGTGTACAATGTCATCTTCAGGCGAATGGAACAGAAGCAGAGCTCTGTTCAGATTTCTTATCGTCTCTTCCATACGAACCTGCTCCAGATCGTCCAGAAACTGTTTCTTGATACGGAATTCTCTTCCTGCAAGCGTGAATTCCGCTTCGCCCTTCTTTTCAATCTGCTCTCTCGTATTTCCCAAATATCGGGTCAAAGCGGATGGATCGGCAGGAGCGGCGATGGTTGCTACAGCTTTGCAGGAGTCGATCTGAGCGGCAGCCTGCAATACTGCAGCCCCTCCAAGTGAGTGGCCTATCAGCAACTTCGGCGCGGCATAATTCTCTTTCAAGAATTCGGCGGCAGCCACCAGATCGGAGATATTTGAAGAGAAACTGGTTTCTGCGAACTCCCCTTCACTTTCTCCCAACCCGGTGAAATCGAAACGTAATACTGCGATGCCCCTGCTGCTAAGCGCTCGGTCGATGTTCACCACCGCGTTCAGATTCTTTGTGCAGGTAAAGCAGTGAGCAAAAATAGCGTAGGCCAGTATTTTTTCATCCGGTGGCAGATCAAGCCGAGCGGCAAGCTTCTGCCCCATGGGATTACTGAATTTTAATTTTTGAAATTGCACCTGTTCCTCCATGCGACGAATTAACCATTCTCCTCGCCCGGGATTGCCCTGTGCCGTTTTTTCCGGCCTCGCAGTTTCTTGTTCCTGATGCGGCGTTCCTTGGCCGCCATGGGAATCCGTGTCTTCCTGCGCCGCTTCTGTTTTTTCAACGCTTCACGCAGAAGTTCTACAAACCGTTCGATTGCCGCAACGCGATTGGCCATCTGGCTGCGGCCTTGTTGAGAAACCACCTGTAGGATCCCCTGCTTATTGATTCGAGTCTGCAGGCGTCGAAAAACAAGCTGTTTCTGTTCATCCGATAGACTTGGCGAATGGGCCACATCAAACCATAACATCACCCGGGTACTGACCTTGTTGACGTGTTGCCCCCCTGGCCCGCTACTTCGCGATGCAGTAAATGTCAGTTCCTGTTCCGGGATCGAAACCCGATCCGTAACTTCAATCATTTTCCTTTCCCTCAACAAGGGCCGCATAGCGGACCCCGTTCGATGAATACCGCGCAACTGTCGGCATGCGAGTCAAATCGGGACTATCTTCATTCAATTGTCTATCGAGCCACCGAAAATATAGTAACGACCGGACGAAATTCACAATTTTTATGCCTCCGCTCAACTTGTTGAAGATTGCACACTGCCAGTTTTTCCTTGACATCCATGGCAGCTCTGGTAAGAGAGATTGGCGGATTAGGTGTTTTTACCGGGGGCAATTTCTGTTGATTTTTTCGGCTGTATTCATTTTACGGAAAAGGGTAAAGGTAACATTTACTTACCGGTAAATTAACCTTACTTAGGGTGAACAGGGAGGGCAACGGAAATCCACCCCGTTTGCAGGCACGGCTTTGATTTCCAGACTTCTCTCTTTTTCTCCGGTGGGGAAGATTTTGGGAGACGTAGAGGGGCTAACCAAAATCCTTCCCCGCATTTTCGTTCCGATCACTCAAACCTGAATCCCTTCTCCTCAAAGACCTCCATACAAGCTTTAACCACTCCGGCGTCATAGAGAATATCGGCATTATCCGATATATGGTCGAGTGCCTTATGGATTCCCAGCCCCGGGCGATAAGGCCGGTGCGACGCCATAGCTTCAACCACGTCGGCTACACCCAGTATCCTGGCCTCAATCAGAATCTCTTCACCTGACAATCCTTGAGGATAACCGGACCCGTCCAGCCTTTCATGGTGTTGCAGGACAATCCTGGCAATCGGCCACGGGAATTCTATACTCTTGAGTATATCAAAGCCGACTTGGGAATGGGTCTTGATCAGGGAGTATTCCAGCTCGGTGATTCGGCCGGGCTTACTCAGAATTTCAGCCGGCACCGCTATCTTGCCCACATCATGTATCACACCGGCCATGCTGATGCCAGCTTTTTGCTGTCGGGAAAGGCCCATTTTATCTGCGATGGCGCGAGCTAAATCGACAACTCGACGTTGATGTCCGGCAGTGTAAGGATCCCTCATCTCCACTGTTAGAGCCATGGCCTTGATGATACCTTCCATGGCTTGTCGATAACTGGTTAAAGTGTTCTGCAATATTGATTCTCGCTCACGCAGCTGCTTCTCTTTTCCCTCGAGCTGACGGACCGTCCGACGGAGCTCACTAGTGCGTTTCTGAACAATCTGTTCAAGATTTTCTCTATGGATACGATTGTCGATTTCCAGTTGGCGCCGGCGCAGCGCATTGGCAACGTTTATCAGTATTTCATTGGTTCCAAAGGGTTTTATAATGTAACCATATACGCCCATCTCCAAAGCGGCGGCGGATACCGCCGGATCCTCAATGGCGGTCACTGTTATAGCAGCAATGTGCGGATGCTCTTCCAGGATATATTGGAGCAGCTGCAGCCCCGATTCCCCGGGCATGTTCAAGTCGCATAGAACCAATTCAAAATTGTCCTGGTCGATGTGTCGGCGCGCTTCCAATGCGTCAGCGGCTAAAGTGCAGCAGTAGCCTTTCATTTCAAGCAAATGCCCAAGTAATTGTCGAATCGGCTCCTCATCGTCAACTATCAAAATCTTCGCCATCGCACTTTCCTCTGCTTTTTGCTGGGGCCGGCAGGGTTGGAGATCGATACTATCGATGTTACGTGGTGGCATTCCACCACAAACTTCGAAACTCGGATCCTTGTCACTTTGTAATCAACAAATCGACGCACTGGTTACTGCCTGATTTTCCCTGTTAATCAGGGTTTTGTCAAAACAATTGACGGAGCTTGCCTGATTAACGAGCTCCCTGTCAAAAAGATCCTACCCGTAGATCGCGATCAAGTCGGAGATGGGACCTTGTTGAAGATCGGCTGAGAGTCATTAACATATAATAAGGGAATTTCTGGAAAGATCGGGCAAGTTCAATGGTGACTTCCGACACATGCCCTGGGCAACAGGTCTCTCCAGATAATACGAATACTGCTTTAAGGAGGTTCAAAGATGGGCGAGCGTGAGAATATAAACCGATTTCTTTATGAGTTGATTGGCGAAGAAGGGTGCGGCGTTTCATGTGACAACGCCGATATTTTTTACGACGAAGATGGCTGGCACTTAATGCTGGAAGGATTCATGGAGCCATGGAAGCTCGGGAAGACCGTCGATGAAGCAAAAGCGAGCTTAAAAGAATATGCTTCTCAAGGTTTTGGCATCGCGTGAGTGGTGAGATTTGAAAGGAGGAACAGTTATGGCCGAGGAAAAATTTGAGTGCGCAGCGTGTGGCAAGGAATTCGACCGCGAAACAGCTGTGGGAGAGTGCCGGATGTGCCACCGTCAAACGTGTGATGAATGCATCAGCCCCGAAGGGTTGTGCATTCCTTGCGACCGATGAAGCAGGAAAGATCGCACAAATATTCCACTGATCCCGCTGGATTCAATCATCTGAATTTCACCAAGCCCTGCCTTGAAGCAGGGCTTATAGTTTGAAATCGCCATCCGGTAGGCTCTGATCCGTGAACGGATCCTCCAACTCGCATTGCGCTGAATAGTTAAATTTTTTGGCTCATCGCGGATTAGCGTGATCGTGTCGCTCTGCAGCCGTTTGCCCTGAGGTATCGAAGGGCAACCCAT
>ENA-OSEO01001847-OSEO01001847.1-sediment-metagenome-genome-assembly--contig:-NODE-1847-length-34474-cov-4.593482_pt1 | contig 34474 bp, 35 predicted proteins | sample MGYA00237883_ERZ534232 | MGnify/ENA metagenome assembly ERZ534232 | reverse complement strand
TTGAGGCAAGTTTATGCCTTCAAAGATACGAATCTGCAAATTGAAGAAGCTTTACGAACTGGGGAAGGGTATCCTGAAGAGTTGCCCGAGGGGTTTTTCCTTTTTGCCACAGAATCATGGCTGATCACTTCTGAATAATTGAACTACTGAATATGGGGGATCATCGCAATTGACGCAGTAGAACTTATGTGCTATTATGTTGATATGAGTTCGATTCGTTATCGAAAAATCTTGCACCTTGACCTGGACGCTTTTTTTTGTGCGGTGGAGGAATTGAAAGATCCCTCACTCACTGGAAAACCCTTTGCCGTGGGCGGTTCTGCAGACCGGCGCGGAGTGATTTCCACTTGCTCATATGCAGCCAGAAAATATGGGGTACATTCAGCCATGCCAACAGGGCAGGCTTTTAAATTGTGTCCGCAATTGATCCTGATTTCCGGTTTTCATAAGGAATATTCAGCGAAATCAAAAGAGGTCATGGAAATTGTGCATCAATTAACCGGTTTGGTGGAGCAGATATCGGTCGATGAGGCCTTTATGGATGTAACCGATCTGCCTGATGATGGAGAATCCATAGCGAAAAGACTTCAGGCGGACGTGCTTGAAAAAACGCGATTACCATGTTCGATAGGTGTAGCTACAAACAAACTGGTGGCCAAGATCGCCACCGATACAGGGAAATCTCTATCAAAGACAGGTGGATATCCGCGGGCGATTCTGGTCGTTCCTCCGGGCGGGGAAGCGGATTTCCTGGCACCGCTTCCGGTCAAGGCTATGTGGGGGGTTGGGCCGAAAATGGAAAAGGCCTTGAACGATGCCGGGATGGTCACAATAGGAGACATTGCCAGGCGGCCAAAAGGCGAACTGGAAAGGTGTTTTGGAAAATATGGTTATGAACTTCATGATCACGCGCTGGGTATCGATGACAGGCCAATAACACTTGAGCGGGAAGCAAAATCAATCAGCCAGGAAACCACCTTCGCAAAAGACACGAATGACCCGATTTTTTTACGGCAAACCCTGAAGGATCTATCTGCCCACGTCGGTTACAGTCTGCGGCAGGAAGGATATTGTGCCAGGGTGATCCGGCTCAAAATACGCTGGTCGGATTTCACTACCCATACAAGGCAGGCGTCGCTGGCGCAACCCACCGATCAGGATGGTGTTATCTATTCAAAAGTGGAATCTCTCTTTAAATCCATTTGGGAAAGTGAAAAACCTGTCAGGTTGATCGGAGTAGGCGGGGCAGACCTGGTCGAGACTCTCCATCAAATGTCTTTGTGGGAAACGCCAACCGAAAAAGAACGCCGCCTGCTCGAGGCATTGGATGGACTTCGAGAAAAGTATGGCAAGGGAACGGTTAAAAGAGGGAACAAGTTATCTTCAGAATAGATGGTTGGGGCAACTACAAGATCTTTTATGCGTATGTTAAATAAAGAATTCAATTGAACGGGTGATATTTTATGAATGGATTCATTAACGAATCGGTCAGTAAGATCGCAGATGGGTTTGGCAGCGCTTTCAAATTGATAGCTTTTGTGTTCTTTGTTACGCTGGCCGTCATTCCGGTAAATGCAATGTTTGGTCTTTACGGAATAGCCGGATTACTGGTCTTATTGCTGATACTTTCCATTTTTTATTTTCAGCGCAGTTTTCATAATACGCTTGAAGAAAACCAGAAAGCCTGGTGCGGCATGGCAGCGGGAGTGCTTTTTTGGCAGGTGACTCGATATTTACCTGAAATCCCGGGCATGGGATGGGTAAGCAGTTTGGGATTGTTGTATTGGACGGTTATCGCAGTATTGACATTCGTTCTTTGGAAGAGTGTTTTGAGAACCGGTCTGCGTTTTTTCTTGCTTTCCTTCCTGTTGAACTGGATTGGATGGATCTATCTTAACTCGATCCAGCAAGCCGTTTTACTGCCAGGCTTGCTCTCCGGTCTATACTCTTCGCTGCATTATGTGGGGATACTCGGGATCCTTTTCAGCATCTGGTGGATCGTTGTGAGAAGTCACAACACCCTCGAAAGGAAATACGCAGGTCTGGCTCTTTATTTCAGCATCATGTTCACATTTTTGATTTTCTAAAACCGAATACTAGACTGGCAGTTCCAGCAGGTCTGCGTAGGTGTTCCTGATCCTGGCGACGATCTTGTCCCAGCTGTACCAGCTTGCGTATTCAGAGGCTTGCTGTCCGAGGCGCGCGCGTAATTCCGGCTGTTGGATAAGCTGTGTGAGCGTTCGTGCCAATGCGGCCGGGTCTCCGCCGGGTACAACGAAACCGGTGATCCCGTCCTGGACGAGAAAAGCCAAACCACCCACCTGTGAAGCGATCACGGGTGTGCCGCAAGACATTGCTTCAAGTGCCACCATTCCGAATGATTCATAATGGGAGGGCATGATCAGGATGTCGGCGGCGGAATAGTAATACGGAAGCGTCTCCTGTGCGCGTTTGCCTAAAAAGAGGACCAGATCTTCGAGATGCAGTTCAACACACAAAGCGCGCAGGCGAGCCATCTCTGAAGTCATTTGTTCGGCCGGCGCATCCGGATCTCCGCCGATGATGGCCAATGAATAACATTGTTTTTCAAGCGCACCAGATTCACGTACCATTGCCAGAGCGCGAATCAAAGTATCGATTCCCTTTAATGGCTCGATACGGCCAACAAACAGCAATAATCGCGGGCATCCGCTGTATTCAATAGCTTCTTTGGCTTCGTCGTCGGGGATGGGGTAGAAACGGCTGGTATCCACTCCCGGCGGGATAATGACAATTTTTTCCTCCGGTACTCCGTACAGGAATTCAAGCTGGGCTTCCTCCGCGTGAGTTGCCGCCACGATCCGATCGGCAATTTGCATGACACGGCGTTCCCCGTTGATGCGGTAGTCGCCTTCAACCTCTTCCGGGGATTGCGCAATTCTGTTTTTCATCAGTCCGAGCGTATGGAACATTTGCAGTATGGGAACTTTCCATGATTCTTTCAGCATTTCCGCGGCCACACCAGACATCCAGTAGTGGCTGTGGATCAAGTCGTAATGGATGCCTTTCTCTTGCGCGAAACGTTTGATTCCGTCAACAAAAGTGGGGATGTGCGTTGCCAGCTCAGGTTTTGGCAGGGGCACTTCCGGACCGGCCGGAACGTGCACCACACGGTTACCGTATCCAAGGCAGTGGATCACGTGTGGAACGTGTTCATCCTGCGAGCGTGTGAATACGTCCACATGGATGCCGTCCCGTCCAAGCTGACGGGTCAGTTCCGCCACGTAGACGTTCATTCCACCGGTGTCTTTTCCGCCCAGGGTGGCGAGCGGGCAGGTGTGGTACGAGAGCATAGCTATGTTCAATGGTTTTCCTTGCCTTTTCAGTCATGGTACTGATATAATGTTCGTCGCGTTTATTATACGCCACCGTAGCTCAGTTGGCAGAGCAGCCGCTTCGTAAGCGGCGGGTCGTGGGTTCGACTCCCACCGGTGGCTCTTTTTATTTAACCCGGATGGAATTTTCTTCACAATTTAGAGAAGTAAATTAATTGGGATCCTGTTGATAATTCAGCATTTTTTCGTGAAGGTCATCCAGGGCAGGCGTTTGTAAATCGGCAGACCGGGCAAGCAGTTGGAAATCTTGTGAGATCATTTCCATTTCAGAATAAGCTGCAAGAGTATGCCGGGTTGCGATAATATCGAAATGGTCTGTTTTACTCCACCACCTGATGACTCTCTGCGAGATCGATCGAGGACAAAGAATAAGTAGATTTAGTTTTGCGGGCGTGACCGGTACGTTTAGTTTTCTCAATGCAGCAAACCCTTCGTGGATTGCTGAAACCAGTGTTTTTACAAGTTCAGGTTTTTTCGCAAGGTTATTTCCATCTCCACCGGCAGCATAAATGGCATTTGCCACGGCAGATACCCAGGCAACATGAGTCTTTTGCCAGGCATCCATGTTTTTCGAGATCGATACAGGAAAACCTGCATTGCGGAAGATCCTTGATATTGATCTTATTCTCGCAGTGATTTGTCCATCAGGTTCTGCGAGGGTTGTGGGTTGGAGTAGGGGAGAGACGATGTGATATTGGACTACGCCGTTTTGACGAGTTCCACCGGCACCTGCAAATCCCAGAAGCAGTCTTTCTTTTCCAACAGCATTCATCCACTGATCGTAACCAAGTGGATTATTGACCATGAACAGGATAGCCTTTACTTTTTTATTGGCTGCAAGAATGGGGAGCAGATCAGAAACCTGATCCCGGCGAACAACTACGAGGATGAGATCATAGTCATCATGTTGATCAAGTTTATCTACGATTGGCAGATCGCATTTCGCTTGTTTCTTATTGGAAACGTTTAATAAAATAACTCCCTGTTTTTCTATTTCCTTGAATCGTTTCCCACGAGCCAATAAGGTTACATCGTACCCGGAAATGTAGAGCTTTGCTGCATACAGGCTGCCCAAGACTCCGGCGCCATAAACAAGGATTTTCATGGACGTCCTTTCTTGACGTGTTCAAAGCAAAAATCGCAATGCGAAGCTCCCCGTCCAATCGTTTGGGTGCGTTTCCATTTCACGTGTGGTGACATATTTTCATAAAGCACGTCATCCACATTACAAAAAATTGGTGTGAGTTCGGCAGCACCATATTTTGACAACGTATCCATATAGAAACAACGGTGCATGTTGAATTTAACAGCATCGACATCCTTTTGCAACCATTCAGTTTGCCAACCTTCAGGGGGATATTCCTGCATGTTACTCTTCTACCGCATTCGAAGAAGTGTGTAAAACAATGGCAGACGACCAATGCTTTGCAGAAACTTGCGGCGTTTTTCGGTCAAAAACCTGAAAATACTTTCCACCTGTTCAGACGCCTCTTCTTTGCTTAATCCATCTTCCAAAAGAATTTGATAATACGCCAGCCCGGGTAGGATGTAATCAAGCAGATGTCGTTGCAACACCTTGTTTTCAGGCACAGTCTGCTGTATATAGAGTTTTTTATAGCGCTCCAACGTCTTGGACATCGACCCTGATGAAACCATCGGTAACGCATCGGTATTAAGGATTTTTGAAATCGGAATATCTTTTTCTTCTCTCACAGTCATCTTGATCACCTCTTATTTTTTAATAAAAACCATTGCCCTGCTCATAAATATTGATGTTTCCTGAACGGCTGCGAAGCCGATCTTTTGACAAATTAATACGGTTTTGAAAAAATTCTGTTTGTTGACATGGATTTTTGGTTCGACGATCAAAAATTTTCCTTGCGGTTTTAACGCTTCGTATATTTCTGTCAAAAAGGATTCGCGATCTGACACTTCATGTACCATCCAAAAGGCAAGTGCCAGGTCAATCGGTTCATTTATCCCGATCTTCATGACGGTGGACAATTGAGTCTGGACTCTTGTGTCCAATCCTGTATTTCCAAGACGTCTGACAAGGCCGGAAAGCATTTGTGTCTGCATGTCTGCCGCGATCACTTTACCGTTTTCGCCAACCAGTCTGGCTAATTCCAATGTGAAATATCCCATACCGCAGCCTACATCCAGTACCGTGTCACCGGGCATTACGAAAGGGGAGAGGATTTTTTGAGGATTGTGTACAAGTTTTCGAAGTGGATTGTCAAAGGTAAAGAGCAGCCACCAGGGACACGTAAAATTGGAATTGTTGTTCGTAATCATGATTCTCCTTTATTAGTTAGGCATAACTAACTATATATCTAAAAAATTATTTCCAATTCTCAACTATCTTATAAAGCAAATTAGTAAGTTGGGATGTCTCATCCTGATCAAGATGTGAGGAGATTTGTTGAGCCAGCAGTTTGTGTACATTCTGATGTAACTCATCAAAGTCAATACCTTTTTGGGTGAGGATGATGTGGTATGTGCGTAGATCTTCATCATCTCTTACTTTTTGGACATATCCCTTGCGGATGAGTGAGCTGACATTCGCGGTCACGGATGGTTTACTTACGTTCAATTCTTTGGCTAAATCACTGAACGTTGGATGTTCCAGGCGGATGATCGTGTTGAGATACAACACCTGTCTCATGGACAGTTCGGAAAAACGCTCATCCTGAAATGCACGTTCTTCCATCTCGGTCATGATCGCAGATAGGATTTCAACAACTCTCTCAAGTTTCGCTTGTGTACTTTTCATAATTAGTTAGCGTAACCTAACTAATTATAAGCTATTTATAAAAATAGTTCAATAGTTTTGAACTTTCCACTATAATTAGCTCATGCCTAATAAAACAACTCCTTTGGTGATTGGCGTAGCAGGTGGATCCGGATCAGGAAAAACCACCGTGGCTGAGATCGTGCTGCAGAGGGTGGGCAGGCAGCGGATTGCCTTTTTACAGCACGATTCGTATTATCGTGAATTGACCGGTTTATCGGCAGCGCAACGCGCCCAGGTCAACTTTGACCACCCGGATTCGCTTGAATCCGATATGATGCGGGAGCACATCCTGAAATTGAAGAACTGGGATCCAGTTGAAGTACCGGTCTATGATTTCACCACACACAGTCGAACATTACAGACCATTCATGTGGAACCCAGACGTGTGATCCTGGTGGAGGGGATCTTGATCTATGTTGAACCCCGACTGCGCGAATTGTTTGACGTAAAGATCTTTGTCGATACTGACGCGGATATCCGTTTCATCCGTCGACTTGACAGGGATATCACCGAGCGGGGGCGCACCACGGAAAACGTGATCAAACAATATATGAGCACTGTCCGTCCGATGCACCTTGAATTTGTGGAACCTTCAAAACGATATGCAGATGTGATCATCCCTGAGGGCGGGCTGAATACGGTTGCCATGGACATGGTCATCGCGCGTATTGAATCACTATTGAAGGAAGAACGTAAGGAAGAATAAAAAGGCTGGTTGAAAGCGAAAAAGCACATGAGCTCTGATCTAAAAATCTTGCTGGCCGAAGATAATGATGTTAACCAACACCTGATGCTGCGCATTCTATCAAGGATTGGATATGATGCCACGCTTGCCAAAACAGGGATTCAAGTGCTGAACAAAATGGACCGTGAAGATTTCGATGTTATCTTGATGGACATCCAGATGCCCGAGATGGATGGTGTTACCGCCACGAAACTCATCCGGGCTCATTATGCGCCTGAAAAACAGCCTAAAATAATCGCATTGACGGCAGAGGTGGAAGGCCGCGAGCGCTTCTTTGCAGCCGGTATGGATGACATCCTCACCAAACCGGTGCAAATTGAGACGCTCACCGCCATGTTGGAAAGGATTGGCGCAGGTAAGGATTCTTTCACCGATACCGACATGCCAGATCGCTCATCCATCTCTCTGAATGAGTTTCAGGTTCTTGATGAGAAGGTCCTGGACGACTTCAGGGTTCTGTTGGGAGAAGAAGGAAATGAAGGCGTCAATCAGCTAATTGAGCTATATAAAGCCGGAACGCCTGTGATGATCCAAAAAATTGAATCCGCGGCTGAGCAAAACAATATAGAAGAACTTTTAAAACAGCTGCATACTTTAAAGGGTTCAAGCAGTCAGGTAGGTGCCACTCGCATGGAGCAGCTTTGTGCCCGCCTTGAAGTTTTGATCAAACAGTCGGGAATTGAACCTTTTCTTGTTTTCCTCCCGGGTATCAAAGAGGAATTTTCTGAACTTAGTAATGCGTTGGATGGGTTTTATTCCGCAAAGCAATAACAGGCTGCATATTATATCGGGGAGGTCGTCATGAATGAGAAAACACAAATCCTGATCGTGGAAGATAGTGAGATTACGCTTTACAAGCTGAAAGCGATCCTGGTCAGACTTGGTTATAGTGTCGTGGCTTATGATAATCCTCAGAAAGCCTTGATCTGGCTTAATTCTGTTGAAGTAAACCCTGATCTTATCATCTCCGACGTTATGATGCCCGGAATAGACGGCTATGCTTTTGTAAAACATATCAAATCGACGCCGAAAATCTCCAAGATTCCTGTGATCTTATTAACCAGCCAAACTGATCTCAAGGATAAAGTTGCCGGGTTGGAAGCAGGCGCCGATGATTTCTTAAGCAAGACGGTCAGCCCCAATGAACTCGAATTACGGGTCAAGGCTTTATTGACACGCGCACAGGAAGCAAATCTCTCCATCTCGCAATCGGCTTCAAAAGTCTATTCAGTGTTCAGCCTGCGCGGCGGAGTAGGCACTTCAACGATTGCCATCAATCTGGCGATTGCCATTGCGCAACTTCACCAGATCAAGACCTGTGTTTGGGATATGGCCGTTGGCAGCGGTCAGTGTGCGCTCATGCTGAACCTAAAACCAAGGAATACCCTGGCTATGCTGGCCGAATGGCCGGAAGGGACAATTGAAGAAAGTCTTTTGAGTTCGATGATCCTTGATCACGATTCGGGGATCGCGTTATTGCCGTCTCCACAATTCTTTGAAGAAGGTGACTTGGTAACGCGCTCCACGGTGGAACTGGTCTGGCCTCCGCTTCAGTTGATCGCACCTTATATTGTTGTTGATGCCGGAAACCATTTTTCCGATCCGGTCATCTCCATTTTGGAACGCTGCGACGCCATAGTGCTGGCTTTATCACCTGATCTGGCTTCAGTGAACGCCACATACCAGGCTATCCGGATCTTTGATGAAATGGGGATCGATCGGGAGAAGATATTGCCTGTGGTCAATAATATCTTCCCGCGCAGTTCTTTGACGACTGCCAAGATCGGTGAAGGGCTGAAGAAGGATATTTTCGCGGAAATTCCATTTGATACGATTAACATGGTTAAAGCCATCAACCAGGGAACGCCTTATTTTATGCTTGCACCAAAATCACCAGTCTGTACGGCATTTTCAAAAATGGCTTTTAAACTCACTTCGATGAATAAAGAAGAGTAGTTTTGTGGTATTCTATAGAAATGGATGGCATTTTTTTCGATTGCCTAAAGTATTAAGGATGGGAAATGCCGGTAAAAAAGATTGAAGGTACGGCATCACTCGAGGATATCGAAGCTGAGGTCAACAAGGAAGCACAACAAAAACCTCGAAGGAACCGAAAAAAAACGATTTCGATCATACTGGTTCTGGGAGTCATTGCATCTGGGCTGGTATTATTTGATCTCTTTACAACGCAAAATTCGAATACCGGTTATGCAGTGGGTGGAATTTCCGGGACTGTGGTAAACAAACAGCACACACCGGTCGCAGCAGATGTTTTTTTGTTAAAGGCCGAAAGCAGTACTGTGGCAGATAAAAATGGAAGGTTCCTGCTGAAAAATGTACCAGCCGGAGATCAAAAAGTCATCGTCGCCTGGCAGGGCATGGGCAAAGAAATTCCGGTAAGCATTAATTCAAATGAAACAGTGGATATTGGAATCGTTGAAGTTGAGGAAACACAGCTGCCGCCAGAGTAATCTTATGACTACAAATAAGGTCTGCATTAAGAAAATTGAATCAGGACAGGGATTTCTTGAATATGCAATTATCCTGGCCTTATTAGTTTTGATCAGTGTTTTCGGAGCGCGTGCCATTGGCAATAAATCTGCAGACAACCTTTCGAAGCTCCTGCCTGCTTTTAACCAATCTTCTACAGATTCACCTGGGGGCAGCGGAGGACAATCACCAGAAAGTGTTCTGCTGACCTCGGATGAATTCGATAATCTGGATGACTGGAAAAAGATTAATGGCCCCAATTGTTGGAAAACCGTTGGAGGTATTCTGCAAGTTGCCAAGGGCAAATGTACGTCTGTCCTGCTGAATCAAACAACGCTGCCTGATGATTATCTGGTCAACATGAGCATGGCTCAACTTCTCAGTGGTGAGGGCTACGGACTGATGTTCAGACTCTCAAAGGAGAACGAGAGTTTTACAGGATATTCCTTCCAGGTGGACAGCGGTTATGGAGACCAGTTTGTCTTCAGGCGTTATGATAAAAACGGCACGGAACTTGGCGAACCTCTCGCGTCGGCTTCGTTTCCCGCCGGGTTTGACGTCAACGCTGCTCATGAGGTAAGTGTCAGCGTGGCAGGCGATACCTATATTGCTTATGTGGATGGCGTGCAAGTGTTGACCGCTGTGGATGATACCTATTCGTCAGGCGGTGCAGGGTTGCGAACCTGGGGAGAATCGCAATCTCAATTTGATGGGTTTTCTGTAACAACACCATAAAACGGATCTCATAGTTAGTCGAGTTATTTCAAATAACAAGATGGTTACATAATCCCCTTGGTAAAAAGCCAAAGGGATTAAATTTATTCTGATCGGATACCTATTTGTTTCTAGGTTGTTCTTCCTGTGTGCTGGGTAATCTGAAATTCAATTCAATGTTTTCACCGAAATAAGCATGGAAGAATTGGATACTTGATGGGACTGCGCCATCCAGATCAGGCCAGACTTTCACCATCACGCGGTTTGGCAGGGAAATAATTTCGTTGTAATATCCTTTGTCGTTCGTCGGACCCAAACGCAGGAGCGCGTCAGAAGTCCCCATCATCAAGTATATATATACACCGGCGATGCCCTGGCCGTTTGCATCCACAACACGCCCAAAAAGGTGGTTCTGATCCATTTCGTCAGGCATATTAATTTCTTCCCAATAAGAGTAAAAGTCATACGACCATTCCCTTACGCCGGTTTCACAGACCCAGGAGTAGAGGATGGGTTCAAAATTATCTTCCGGTGCCTGCGCCCGCAAAGTCAAATTATCGCCGGGGTTTACGTTTGCCATGATCTGGTAAGTGCCATCGATCATGCTGAGCGTGGAAGGTTGGTCTACTCCGTTGATCGAGAGGATCACTTCTCCCTGTCCGACGCCGGCCGGCCCGGAATTGAAAAGCCGCCAAAGTGTGCCATAAACAGTAATGATCTGCGATCCTGCGGGAGGCAAGGGGGTGGATTCAGACATGTCCGACGTGGAAGAACCGGGAGTCTCTGCTGAGGTTGCCAGGGCGGTCTGAATAAGAGGAGGCAGTGGGGTGGTGGTTAATAAATCGGGAGGGGGCGTTTCCTGCAGGATTTCTCCGCCAATGGCTGTGAAATCGGCCCGGTGGCTCTTGTCTCGTATGTCACTGAAGAAGATATTTTCCTCTGGTGAAAAGTTAGTTCCCTGCAGTACGGGCCAGACACGAATTTCTTCCCCTTCTTCAACGTAAACTGTCTCGGCGAAGTTTCCTAAGAAATTCGTTGTATCGAGTAAAACTGGTGCCTGGTTTGCCACCTGGATATATATCTCCACATTGGAAATTGGAGTTGGGATCACGCCCCACATGCGCGTAACATGCCCTTTTATTCTTTGAGGGATACCAGACTCATCTTCATCATCCATATCCTCTTCGGCAGGTTGGTAATCCAAACTGACGGTGTATGGAGTATCAGATGTTTTTCGGTCGTAACTGCGAATTTTCAGACAGTATTCCTGACCGGCTACCAGTGTATAGCTATAACTTGCGGGTTCGCCTAAAGCAGTACAAGAAAAGCTTTTGATCGTTTGTCCATTTTGATTCATTAAAGAAGGACAAATTTTTAAGTCAGGACTTGGATTCGAGATATTAAACGTTACAAGAGTATCTTCAAGAGTTTGCGGCGCAATGAATTTGTAATAATCCGCAGCACCGTGGAGTTGATCCCAGAAATAACCCTGGATCGGTCCCTGAGAGATATCCCAGAATTTGGCTGAATTCCAATCATCATTGGACTCATAAGGGTCGGGTATGAACCCCGATAATTCTAATTGATAGGCAGATGGTATTTCATAATCGATCATGGTTTTCGCTTCCAAGACCAGGAAGTATTGTTCCCCGGATGAGGCATCAAAAGTGATCGATAGCGGTTCGCCTTCATCTGAGGCAATCACGGAATCCAGTGTGTTATGGCCGTTTGTTAAATAGAGTTTTACCCTGAGATTGGACGAGACCTCTGTAACAGAAAAGGTATAGATTCCAGGAGTTTGAATGTCGATCCTTACGTAATCCTTGTTTCCCCATTCAAGGCGTCCGGTAATTGGATCAACCATGTCCCAGAGAATCGCTGTATTATAGGAATCGTTCGGTTCAACTTCATTGAATTGAGAAAGGTATTCTTGAGTGGGCAGTGCCTGTTGGGTTTGCTGATACGATTGTGTGGCTTCTTGTTCCTGTCTGGTTTCCCAAAACGTCTCAAATTGGAACTGCCGGCCTGTATTATTGGAAGGTACGAAGATATAGTAATCAAATGGCACTGAAACGTCGATGGGGCAGCCGTTTGAATCTTCATAATAAGTGTTTTCCAGGCAACTGTAGGTTCCATTCCAAATATGTGGGTACTCCGGTACAGGAATGGTCGCTCTTCTGCCGTAATACCAAAAGAGACCTTCATCTAGTGACTGTAAACTGATGTAGGAGAAAACGACATCCTCCGGAAGATGCAAGCGGAACATCAATCCGGGCAGGTCTTCCGGCAAGGTATACGGACCGGATATGCCGGGGCCTGGAATGTCGATGATCGGCAAGTCTGACAAAGGAATCACCGGTTCTTCATCTTCAGCTTCAACCAGGTCATCAAAAGTTTCTCCAACCTCCGCTTCGGAATAGGAATAACTGATCGTGTTGTTGGAATAATCTTTATCATGCACGACATCGGCTTCCACACGGACGGTGTATTGGCCCGGCAGGCGATTTTCCGGCGGTCCCTGCAAAGCAAAAACGTAGGTGTCCGCATCGGTCTGGTCGTCGGTTAATCGGCACAGCCAGCTGTTGCATTCGTTGTTATTGATGGTCACCGCACCAGATGATGCGTCCCAGCGGGAGATCTGGCTGGTATGTTTACCGGTGGACTTGTTATGGATTTTTGTCCAGGCAAAGCCGGCGTATGGCCCCTGTTGGATTGAAACCGAGTCTTCGTCGCTGTCGAGGATCACGTAGCCGTCGCTGCTGAATGAACCGGCTGCGCCGCTGGTGCTGGCGTAACCCGAGATGTCATAAAAAGCGCCATCATAAAAATCCACCGATAGGGAGGTTTCGCTGGGGGTGTTAAATCCTGAGAGGAGCTGGCAGCGCTCGGAATCCGCGCCATAGGCGGAAATACAGTCGTCCATGCCGCCGCGTGTGATCCAGTTGGAATAGCTCAGGCTGGTCATGAAGGTCTGGTCGATCATCATGGCCGTACCGCCATTGAGACTCAGGCTCGTATTCACATAAAACTTCAGGCTGTAGGCGTTAGGTTTTTCTTCCGGCAGGTAGCCGTAATCATTATTAGTCAGCGTCACGGCCATTTCGCCGGGTACACCGCCGTCCAGAATTACGCGGACATTGGGGCCGTATTTGGCGTTGGGGACGAAATAATCTGAACAGAGATCAGAACACGAGGCCGCCTGCGCCAGCAACTCTTGCCAGCACTGCATGGTTGTGCCGCCTCCTCCGCCGGTTAGATCCCCGGCGATGTCAACCATGATCTCGATGATGTTCTTAAAAGCGGAGTCACTGCAGCCTGTCAATCTGTAAAAAGTGTCAAACCAGCTGTGATATGCGTTCTTGGCCTGGGTATCTCCCATCGAAGATCGCAGCACGTTTTCATCCATAACGCAGTGTGTCGTACAGGCGGAGTGACTTACGCGGGGTTGCGTGCTGGCGGATACCGGGGCTCTGGCAACGATGAACAGCGCCGTGCCCATCATCATAAATATCAATAAAAGGAAAAAATGCCGCATCGCTCGTTTGGATTTCATCATACCCTCCCATGATAGAAGAACCCCAATACGGACCGATTAGATTGTATGTACCAATAAGGGCAATATGATTATACGGACATTTTTTAGGTTTTTTTCATTTTGCAATAATTTTGTAGGAACAAATATTATAATAAGTCAGGGTTAGTTATCAGGGTTGAAACGCAAGAGTTATATGCTAGATTGAAAAAAATATGTTTTCAAGAGGGAAATAGAAATTGAGAAAAAAATTTTTTCCGATAGTTATAGTTCTTATACTTTTTCTAACTTCTTGTTCAAGTATAAGAGCATCCGATCCAATTGAAGTAAATCCTGAGTTCCATAACGATTACATTTCTTTGAGAACGGATGCTTTCCCCAATTCATTTGAATCAGGAATGCCGATCATATTTTCTTTGATATATGATTTTGACTACGAATTTCATTTTGCAAACAATTTTGGTATTAGGATTTTTGAGAAAACAAAAGATGGATGGAATGAGATTGGTGAAGTCCCCACAATTCGAGAACCGCAAGGAGATGTGGTCCTTTCTCCGGAAAAAGATGTCCCATTTCCCTATTTGATCAGTGTTCAACCCAAACTCCCAGACAAGTACCTGAACTACAATTTAAGGATCTTTATTTTTGGTAAAATGAAAAAAGGGGATGAAATGATCGATGTTTCAGCCAGTTTTGATGTTAAGTTAAGGCCCAATTTCAATAATTAATCTTTTAATTCGAAAGAAAGATGAACAACACAAGTATAGATTTTTCATAGTGGATATTTTTATAAAATAGAGCATCACGTAAAGGGGAATTTATGATCGAACTAGTAAAGCGGTACCTCTCAGAGGATTCTTTAATCTTAATCGTATCGTATTATTTGTTTCTCCTTATTGACTCACTATTTATAGATATTGCCAATAATATCTATTTAGATTTTTCATTTTGTATTATCAGAAACATTCTGCTATTTCTCATAGTTTATTTTCAAAGGAAACACTTTAACAAGAGTAATATTTCAAAATTTTCAATAATCCTATTGCTGCTTGTTGGAACAGAAACCTTACCTCAAATTAAATTAGTTTCCTTGGGATTAATTACTAATATTATTAATTTTTCCATTGTATTGATTTTTCTAATCAGTATTTATAGAGCCAATGAAATAAAAATTGACAAAAAGCTAATAAAATACTTTATATTTTTTATGATGGGGTTATTAGTAGGAATATTTTATGCAATCATAAAGATGCGTTTGAATCACAATGATTACTTGGAACTGGCTATATCTAATCCGAAATTTTTCTTTGCCAGCTTGTTATTATCATTTACTGTATTAACAAATGAAGTTTTTTTTCGGGGAATTGTCTGGGGCTCTTTCCGGAAAAAGGGAATCAATGATATTTGGATTATCTTGATCTCAACATTACTTTGGAGTTCAGTATCCTTTTCGCAATATCAAAATGTAGCAGAGTTTCTCAACATCTTGTATCTGGGTTTGTTTGCCGGTGTATTGGTAAAGATTACAAAATCAGTAGATGTTTCAATAGGGTTGTTTGTCGGTTATAGTTCATTTCTTTTCATGAAACTGGTCTATTTCAGTTAGAGTATAAATAAAAAGGAAAACCATAATAAGTCACTGTTAGTTGTTGGGGTTGAAACGCAAGAGTCTTAGGCTTGATCGAAAGCAACTATGATAACAAGAGGGAAATTTATGTTGACCAATAATGAAAAATACATTGCGCTTGTTACAAATTGGATCGAGAAACGGGTCATAATTCCAATTGATTTCCCAATACCGGAAGTATTAAAACCGTTAGAACTTGCACTACAAGGTAAAAAGGATGACTCTTTAGCATTAATTCAATCTATGAAAGATCTTCATGACGATGATTTCTATTTACTTGAGACTAGAATATTTAATCTATCTACAAGAAACACAATCATGTCAAATATCTGTCCAGAGAATCTTGACCTTGCAAAAGATATACTTGAACGATATCCAACGGCAATAATTGCCAATTTGTATATGGCAAATCATTATTATAGAAAAGGCTATTGGATAGAAATCCTTGATTATTTAAAAAATGTTTTTTCTCAAATACCAAATTCGGATTCCTTGCGCGTAAAAATTATTTACACAAGTATTTTGGCACAGGATTCGTATCATGCTCGTTGTTATTTGCCTCTTGTAATGAATAAAAAAGAAAAATTCTTTTGTTGGTTAGGCGTGTATGGCATGTCATCAAAATATCAAAGAATTGCTGTCACAGTAATATTGGCAATTTTTTCTTTTTTTTATCCATATGTTCTTTATTTATTTATACCTACTCTGTTTTTTTTCTTATATTGGTATTTATTATGGAGGAAAAAAGAGAGCCCGATAATACCCTTTGTTTCAAAAGAATACGTTAAACTTATGGCAGGGTGGTCAATACTGAGTTTTATCGTACATGGGATATTCTTGACGTTCTAGGATCACAGTTTTGATAAGTATTTAGGGAAGTTTGATATTTGATCTTACGTAACTAAAAGCTAATTTCCAGGCTGGTCGATATTTCACACCCCTGAGGGTGAGCCGCTTTCTAATAAAACTCCAGGTTGGTCAGTATATTCCAGGCTGACCGATATATCACAACACTGAGGGTGAGCCACTTTCTTTTTTTTAAACTCCAGGCTGGTCGATAAGCCGCTTTCTGTCGCCTGAGGGGTATGCCGAAGCACGGCCTCAGGCGTGATGGTCATCTCTCTAGGCCGGACGTTACCGTCCGGCTCATGCAGCCTACCCGAGACTCATGAGAAAACGGGCCGCTTCCCTTCACCCGCAGGTGAATTTGGTCTCTGCTTGGCCTTGCTCCAATCGGGGGTTGCCTGGCCGCGGCATTACTGCCAACGCCGGTGGTCTCTTACACCACCTTTTCACCCTTACCCGACTTCAACCCACCAACTCCTTGTTCAGGAGCAGAGGGTGCAGTCGTGGCGGTATGTCTCTGTGGCCCGATCCGGCAGGTTTCCCCGCCCCGGGGGTTACCCGGCGATCTGCCCTGTGGAGAGCGGACTTTCCTCGAAGCCCGAAGGCTCCGCGACCATCTGACCAGCCTGGACTTTGAGTTTACTCTCAGGTCGAATTGGCGTCAATATAACAAAAAGCGGTGACCGAGGCCACCGCTTTTGTGATTTGCAGGTTATTCGATTTCCATTTCGCGGATATCGATGATCTGTTCGGCCACCGGTTTGACCGCATCTCGCAGGGCATCCAGTTTGACGCCCTGGACTTTGAGCGTGCAAATGCGGGTCTCGGCACGAGTGCCCAGGTTGGCGGCCAGTCCGGCCAAATCACCGCCCATTTTCTGGATGATGCCGGTCAGTTCATGCAGTTTGCCCGGTTTGTTCATCACTTCCACTGTGAGGCGGACGCCAGGTGTGCGCGCGCCCATCATTTCCAGCAGGATATGGAAAATATCCGTCTCGGTGATCATGCCGACCAGGCTCTTGCCGCGCATGACGGGCAGGGCGCTGATCTCGTTGTCCGACATGATGCGGGCGGCTTCTTCGATGGGGCAGTCTTCCGTGGTGGTAATAACCTTTTCGGTCATGACTCTTTCCACGGTGATCTTGGCCAGCAGTGAAGTGATCTCCCACATACTTAACGTAGTGGCTTCAGAGGGTTTGGCGTTCAGCAGATCGCTTTCTGTAACAATACCGAGTAGTTTTCCGTGTTTATCGATAACAGGGTAACGTCTTACTTTGTCCCGGTGCATACGGGCCAGGCCATCTTGGATTGAGACATCCGGCGTGATGGTCAACACCGGGCTGGTCATACGTTCTTTCACTAACATAGTTTGCAACTCCTTTCAATCACATCGAGTTGGAATGTTGTCTATAGATTTATTGTATACAAAAAGTGTTAATCGTGCGTAAGTATTTTGGGAAGAATTTTTAAAGAAAGGTGTCTGGACATGTTTTGTACTATAATAAGGCCTAAATTATTTAATACAAGGGTATTTCAACCCCTTTAAATCCATTAATCAAGAGGAAATCATGCGTAAACCTTTCGTGGCAGGCAACTGGAAAATGAACAAGACAGTGGCGGAAGCCGGCGCGCTGGTGCAGGAACTTCTGCCCGGCATGCAGGCCGTCCCCGAGGTGGAGCGGGTGGTTTGCCCCCCGTTCTCCTCATTGATGGCGCTCTCTAAACAACTTGTGAACAGCGGTATCGGTCTGGGTGCTCAAAACTTGCACTGGGAATCCTCCGGCGCATACACGGGTGAGCTCTCACCTGCAATGGTAAAGGAATTCTGCGATTACGTGATCATCGGACATTCCGAAAGACGCGCCTACTTTGCCGAAACGGATGAAACCGTAAACAAGAAACTGAAAGCCGCCCTTGCGATTGGCTTGATCCCCATCGTCTGCATTGGCGAGACCTTGGATGAATATGAAGCTGGACAGACCGGAGCAGTGGTCAAACGGCAGGTGTTGGAAGGTTTCAAGGATGTTGACCCGGCCATCGCTTCAAAGATCGTTGTGGCCTACGAACCCATTTGGGCCATCGGCACCGGCAAAGCCGCCACCGCAGATAGCGCCAACGCGGTCCATAAGGACCAAATCCGCCCGGCGCTGGCTACCTTATACGGAGCCGACGTTGCGCAGAGCATCCGCGTTCTCTACGGCGGTTCGGTGAAGGGCGACAATGCGGCTGAATTCTTTGGGCAGCCGGATATCGACGGCGCGCTAGTTGGCGGGGCTAGCCTTAAAGCCGATTTTATCAAGATCGTCGAAGCGGCAAAACCCTAATTTTTTCCGAACGATCGGGGCTGTCTGAATAAGGCAGCCCTTTTTATTTAAAAAGCCCAAATCAGTAGAGAAATATCCGCCGGGAATATGAAAAAAACTGACTCTTTTATTAGAGCCAGTTTTTTAGTTTGAGTCTATTTTTTTACTCGCGTGCCGTTTGCTCTTCAACCATGCGCTGACCGCCGTTATCGTGACAGGTCGAACAATAATCGATTTGTTCACCGTGAGAAACGTGGCAGGTTTTACATTCAAGTTCTCCATTATGGCTTTTGTGCGGATTTCGATCAAGGAAATCAGTTGACATTGCCACGTGGTCATAACTGATATGGCATTTCAAGCAAAGCTCATTATCGTATGTGACGGGCATTAACTCGCCAGTATCGTCAACAGTATAATTTCCAAAAACATATGCCACGCCACTGCTGATCTCAGCACTTACCGGATAATTATGACAATCTTTGCACTCAACATTTGCCTGGGCATGAATGTTATCAAGATGATTGCTGGTCAAATAGGACTCAACATTTCGATCCATTAGATGACAAGTGGCGCAAAATTCGGGGCTTGTGTTCGACAGGTGGATTAAATAGCCGCCTGTTGCTCCGCCTGCAACAACCAGCGCAAGAACAACAATTCCGATAATAGTCCAAACCTGTTTTTTTGATTTTTTGATCTTGTTATTTACTTTTTCCGGCTTTTTTGTTTCATCTTTTTCAACCATTTGCATCTCCAAAGCATTTATGGGTATTTTTTTATATCATTATTTTTATACGACATATTTCGCAAAAATCAAAACACAAGATTCAAAAAGTGTCCAGTTTTCTACAAATTTGTTCGGATTTCCATGGCGATCATCACAGTTGATTAATTTGAGTCACAAAGATCCACCAGGAATAGAGGTACGTGACTTTTAAAAATCTTTACGATGTGATCAACAGGAACAACCATACCATCACGTCCCCATTTCGTTGTTAGAGATGCCAATGCCTTGATGGCATAATCCAGTTCGACGAGTTCCGTATCTGTCCAAACGTGGTTTTTCTTGATTTCAACATTCTTTTTGATCGCGATATTAGCTCCTCGATATCCGTACTCAAGAATGGAGTTGTAATCATTTTCCCAATAAATTTTGGTGAACAGGGCTTTATTTCTTAATAGGTTTTCAAACATATGGCGATGACCTTCATCCCACGTATATTTATTCCCAACTTGGTAGAGTGTCGGTTCCATCATGTCATCCCACATCGATTGAGGAATTGAATATACATCACAAAAATAAGTGTAAAAGGTGGATCTTGGAACACCGCTGATCTGGCATAATTCAATAACTTTTACATCTGACAAAGACTTTGTCTGTACCAGGACTTCTAAAGCTTCATATATTCTTTTTCGAATTCCATCCCTTTTTGCCACAATTTTCCTCTCTTTTTATTATTATTTAGTACCAACTATATAAAATTACTATTAAAAATTTAGTGAAAGCTTATTATGATATTTTTTATAAACCGATTGTTACTTACATAATACTTTAAAACTAAAGTCTCAAAAATCAATCAGATCAAGTTGAGTATCTGATCAATAATGAAATGGGCATTGATAATTTCCTTTTCGTATTGGAAATGTACTTTGTTTTGGAGAATAATGTTACCCATATTTTAAAATCAATTAATTATATATCGAAAAAGTATTTTTTTATTTTAAAAAAAATCAGCTTGGACAGTATGGATAATTTGTCTACTTACAAAGTGAATATAGACAGAAATGGAAATTTGTATATTGAAAACGGTTTTGATCTATTTATACTGAAAATGATAAGTTCCCAACACATTATCAATTTTAAAACAACTAAAAAGGAGAAAAATTCATGAGTAAAAATCTTTCGCGTAGAGATTTTCTGAAAGGGGCCGCGATTGGTTCTGCCGGTATTGGTATGATCGGTATTGCCGGATGCAAACCGAAAGTAGCTGCTGATGGAACGCCTGCTGCAACAGACGGAAATCAGGTAGCAAATGCGGTATCGGCTTCAAATGTTCCTGAACCATTAACCCTTCCAGAATTTTCAGACTCAGTAGTTGAACTGGATCCCATCTCTGAATTCGGTGGTGAAGTTACCGCTGACATTATCGTTGTCGGAGCTGGTGCCGCGGGAGTCCCCGCAGCGATCACCGCTGTTGAAGAAGGTAATTCTGTCGTTATTCTTCAGAAAGAAGAAACCCCTGTATCACAAGGCAATTGTGGTTCAGCATTAATTCTTGATGAAAGCGATCAGGAAGGCTTGCTGCGCTATGTCCATCACACCAATAGTTTGAACAACTGGCGTTCTGATTCCAGCTTGATCAAAGCATATGTGATGAATTCTGGAGAAGCAGTCAACTGGTTTTATGATCGCGCTCGTTTGAACGGCACCTCAGCCGACAATCCAAATGATAAAGGGCTGTTCATGTATTTGAACACCAGCCAAGACTTTACCGGCCCATGGAGTGATGCCCGTTATTGTACATTTGACTATGGCGAAGCAAAAGCCCATATGTACGCGCCCTGGATGGGCCCGAAACCCAATAACATTGGTACGATCATGACTTATGTGGTTGAAGAAGCCGAGCAGGAATTTGCCGGTCGTTTGAAGGTATATTACAAAACCCCCGGCGTTCAGATCATCAAAGACGGCGAGAAGGTTACAGGCGTTGTCGGTAAACTGGCTGACGGAAGCTATGTTAAATTCAATGCCAACAAGGCTGTTATTTTGGCTACCGGTGACTACCAAAATAATGCATCAATGGTTAATCACTGGTGCCCAGATGTTGCCGACTTCGACAAGAAGCAATATGGCAAGACCGGTGACGGTCACCTGATGGCTGTTACTGCTGGTGCAGTGATGGAAAAATTAGGCCATACCAAGATGCTGCACGACTTCGATGCCGGTCTCATGTATGAAGAACCTTTCCTGTATGTCAATATGAAGGGCGAACGCTTCTGCAATGAATTCGTTGGCTTTGTCTACATGAATGACATCATGGTTCATCAGGATCTGTATAAAGGCGGAACCAACATTCAGGATCCTGAAAAGGGCTCAAGGGGCTGGTATTGCCAGGTTTATGACAGCACTTACATGGAACATGAAGCTGTTTCAGGACTTGTTCCACCCACAGTCATGGAAAAATATATTCCAGAGATTTCTGATGAAGAATATGCAGCCGCCCATGATGGAACGAAACGCTCTGGTGTGTTCTCTCACTTGATCGATACCCATCGCGCTGACAGCCTTGATGAACTTGCTGACATGTTGGGCATCGAAGATAAAGCTGCCTTCCTTGCTTCAGTAAAACGCTATAACGAACTCTGCAAGAGCGGCGTCGATGAAGACTTCGGTAAGGATGCCAAGTGGATGAACCCCATTGAAACCGGTCCATTCTACGGTATTCGCCGTCACCTGCGTGTTTCCGCGCTCTGCTCCGGTGTTTATACCAATGCAAATGGTCAGGCTCTTGATGCCAACAAAGAACCCATCGAAGGTCTCTACTGCGTCGGTAATTTGGGCGGTCAGTTCTATGGTGGAGCAGATTACCCGTTCCACGCTACCGGTCTCTCACTTGGCCGTTGCTATACCTTCGGACGTTTGGCTGGAAAACACGTCGCTACATTGGCAGGCGGAACCAATACCATCGAAGAAACAGGTGTTGTTTCGGTGTAATTTGGTTTGCTCCAGTAAGAAAGCTGATATTTGTGAAAGAGGTTGTCCAAAAGACAACCTCTTTCTTATTATCTCATTCAACTAAAAAGTAATTATGCAGTGCCAAACTGGCGGTCGCCCGCGTCTCCCAGACCGGGGACGATGTAACCGATCTCGTTAAGACGGTCATCCACGCAGCCCAAATGGATGGGGACTTCAGGGTGGTTCTTGTGCACCAGGGCGATGCCTTCGGGAGCGCCGATGAGGCCAACAAACTTGATGCGTTTGACACCCCAGCGTTTCAGCACGTCAATGGTAGCCGAGGCGGACCCGCCTGTAGCCAGCATGGGATCAAGAATGAGGCACATGGAGACGGTGGGTTCGGTGGGTAACTTGTTGTAATATTCCACGGGTTTGAGGGTGTGTTCATCGCGGTAGAGTCCGATGTGCCAGACTTCCGCACTGGGGATGAAGGACCAGAAACCTTCCACCATGCCCAGGCCCGCGCGTAAAATGGGTACCAGGCCGACTTTTTCTTTCAATTCACGGCACTTAGCCACACCCATGGGCGTTTGTACGTCCACGGGATCGGTGGGCAGGTCTGCTGTGACTTCATAAGCCAGCAGTCCGGCGATCTCTTTGACCAGTTCACGGAATTTCTGATGTTCGGTGGAAACGTTACGTAATATGCCGATCTTGTGTGCGATCATGGGGTGTTGCGAAACGAATAAGTTGTCCATATGACCTCCCAGGGGGTTTTTTCCATTATAGCCGTAATCGTAAAAAAGAAAGTTTAAAATTTCAGTTTAATTAAACCCATTTTATAGCAAAGGGTATAATCAAGCTCATGAGTGAAGAAAAACAGCGCATTACCGATCCTGATTCGCTACCAGAGGACCGCGTCGATCAGGCTCTGCGTCCCAAGCACCTGAAAGAACTGATCGGGCAGGACCAGGTAAAACAAAACCTCGAAATCCTGATCGCAGCCGCACGGCAGAGGAATGAGTCTCTTGACCACGTGCTTTTCTACGGCCCTCCGGGTTTGGGGAAGACCACCCTGGCTCACGTGCTGGCCAATGAGATGGATGTGAACATCAAGATCACCTCTGGCCCGGCTATTGAACGGGCAGGGGACCTGGCGGCCATCCTCACCAATCTGCGTGCGGGCGACATTCTGTTTATCGACGAGATCCATCGGCTGGGTAGAGCGGTGGAAGAAGTGCTTTATCCTGCCATGGAAGATTACGCACTGGATATTATCATCGGCAAAGGCCCGGCGGCGCGTTCGCTGCGGCTGAAACTGCCGAGGTTTACCGTGATCGGCGCGACCACCCGTCTGGCGCTGGTCACGTCCCCGCTGAGGGCGCGTTTCGGCGCGATCTACCGTCTGGATTACTATGATCAGACCGCCATGCAGATGATCGTCAAACGGGCATCCGAGATGTTGAAAGTCGAGGCGGACCAGGAAGGTGTAGCTGAGGTAGCGCGCAGAGCACGCGGAACACCGCGTGTGGCGCTGCGCCTGTTACGCCGTGTGCGCGATTTCACGCAGGTGCGTTCGGACGGCATCATCAACCGTCAGGTAGCCTGTGACGCGCTCGACCTGATGGCCGTGGACGCGCTCGGCCTGGACGACGTGGACCGCAGGGTGTTGGCCACCGTGATCGACAAATTCAATGGCGGTCCGGTTGGACTGGCGACCATCGCGGCATCCATCAGCGAGGAGCCGGATACGATCATGGATGTTGTGGAACCCTACCTACTGCAGTTGGGCTTTCTGGACCGGACTCCGCAGGGGCGTATGGCCACAAAACTGGCCTATGAGCATTTGAACGTCCCTTTTTTGGGTAAAGAAGAACAGCCCCGCTTGATCCCATAATTTCCCGTCAGGATAATGATTCTCAGTGAGCAATACAGCATATATTTCATTTATTAATTCTCTCTCCGTACTCGTGAGCGGGGTGCGAGCATGAAGACCTCCGATTTCAACTATAACCTTCCGCCTGAGTGTATTGCCCAGACGCCGATGGAACCGCGCGACCATTCCCGACTGCTGGTCTATGACCGCAATGCGGATACGCTCACAGATGCCGTCTTCAAGGATATCGGCAGCTACCTCAGACCGGATGACCTGTTGGTGATCAACCAGACCCGCGTGATCCCGGCGCGCATCTTTGCGCGCAAACCCACCGGCGGTAAGGTGGAGCTGCTGCTGTTGAAACGCCTTGAACCGGAGGTCTGGGAGTCACTGGTGGGGGGCAAGCGCGTGCTGCCGGGCATGAAGCTGCAAGTAGAAGGCGGCCCTGAAGCGGAAGTGCTGGAAGAACTGGGCGGAAGTCGCCGAAAGGTCAGATTCCTTTCTCCGCTTGAGCATCTACTGCCCAATGTTGGAGAAATGCCGCTGCCGCCATACATCCATACCCATTTGGAAAACCAGGAACGCTACCAGACGGTCTATTCAAAGGAGAGCGGTTCCGCTGCCGCCCCCACAGCCGGACTGCACTTTACGCCGCGCCTGATGGACGAATTGCAGACGCAAGGCATCCGATTTGCGCGTGTGACCCTGCACGTCGGGCTGGATACCTTCGCGCCGGTAACTGAGGACGATCCGCTGGAGCACCAGATCCACAGCGAATGGTGCGAGGTAACGCCTGAGGCCGCCGACCTGATCAACCGCACCAAAGAAAAGGGCGGCCGGGTGATCGCCGTTGGTACCACCAGCGTTCGTACGTTGGAAAGCGCCGCGGCAGCCAGTACTGAGGAAGGGCGGGTGGTTCCCATTTCGGGACCGACCCAGCTATTCATCCTGCCCGGATTCAAGTTCAAGGTGGTGGACTGCATGGTGACCAACTTTCACCTGCCGCAGTCTTCGTTGATCATGCTGGTGAGCGCCTTTGCAAGTAGGGAAAAGGTACTGAATGCCTATCAGACCGCCGTCGAAAGAGGCTACCGCTTTTATTCCTTTGGCGACGCCATGCTGATCATCTAGCCATGAAACCATTCTCTTCTTTGAGTGAAATTGAAAGCGACCTGGTGGAGTGCCGGCTATGTCCGCGGCTGGTGGCCTGGCGGGAGCAGATTGGCCGTGAGAAACGCCGCGCCTATCGCGACGACGATTACTGGGCGAAACCGGTACCGGGCTTCGGCGACGCGAACGCGCGTGTACTGGTGCTTGGACTGGCTCCGGGGGCGCACGGCTCCAACCGGACGGGGCGCATGTTCACGGGGGATGATTCAGGCAAATTTCTCTATCCGGCATTGCACCGGGCGGGATTCGCCAACCAGCCGGACGGGCTGCGTGTAGACGACGGACTGCAGTTAAATGACCTGTGGATTACGGCTGTCTGCCGCTGTGCGCCACCGGATAACAAACCCACACGAGAAGAGATCAAGACCTGCCAGCCCTGGCTGGATGCCGAGATGAAGCTGCTGCCTGACCTACAGGGAATCGTGGCGCTGGGCAAGATCGCCTGGGACGAAGCCTTCCGCAGCCTTATTGAGACCCAAGGAGAGAAGGTTCCGGCGTTTTCACACGGCAGTCTTTACATGCCGGAACATGGGGAAATCTGGGTGTTGGGATCATACCATCCAAGCCGGCAAAATACGCAGACCGGACGGTTATCCGCTGAAATGTTCGATGAAATCTGGAAAAAAGCCAGACAGCTTCTAGTGGATTGATCCCTGCAAGCGGGTGAGGAACCAGACCCGGTTGTTATCCGCCTGCAGCGGCTTCTGATGCCGAATGCTGCCGAATTTATTGACCACCTCAAAACCGGCATAATTCAAACAATCTTCGATCTCCTGAATGGAGAAGGCACGCTCGTGGTGCTGTTCTTCGAATTTTTGCCAAACCTCACCCTCACGTACGAACCATGTAATGGTCAGGCAGGCGATGTTGTTTTCGTAATCAAAATCGGTGCGGTGCAGTTCAAGTAAGTCCGGCGTTTCCTGCGGGACGAAACATTTTTCTTTTTGCCAATGAACGGCCAGACCGTAAGCCGTGTTCATGTCGAACAGGAACCAACCGCCGGGTTTTACTGCCCGGGCGATATTGTTGAATGTGGACTGCAGATCGTCGTTGGTGAGCATATAGTTCAGGCTGTCGAACCAGCAGGTCGCAAGGTCGAATTCGTCAGAGAAATCTAAAAAGCGCATATCGTGCTTGATGAAGTCGATGTTCGCATCCGCCTGTTTGGCACGGTGCCGGGCAAGGCGCAGCATTTCTTCGGACTGATCGATGCCGGTGACCTGCCATCCCGATCTAGCCATGGAGAGGGCGAAACTGCCTTCTCCGCAGGCCACGTCGAGCAGCTTGCCCGGAGTGGGGATGTTGTATTGTTTGAAGATACCCGGAACGATTTCAGCGACCGCTTGAGAGAGGGTCGGATAGTCCCCTTTGGCGTAGACCTGGGCGAATTGGTTGTAGAGAGACATGGCGCGTACTCCTAATTTTTATGCGTTTCCCTGGCGTATTATAACCACATGTTCAGGATTTTGCACAGTTTAATTGAGAATCCGGCCATCTTTGAGTAGAATAATTACAGGATTTAGAGTATGAATATTCTTAAAAAGACTTTACTTGTATTGTTGATTCTTGTTGGTTTGTTCAGCCTGGGGTTCGTGATCTGGGGGTCCACACCAGCAAAAGCGATGCCGGAAGCGCTTGCAGCATTGAATTCGGATGAGGATGTAAACATTCAAACAGGCCGTTGGCTGGTCTTTTCACCCGCGTCGCAAAGTATCACTGCGGGATTCATCTTTTATCCCGGCGGAAGGGTGGATTATCGCGCCTACGCGCCTTACGCCCGCAGCCTGGCCGAAAATGGGATTCTGGTGATCATCCCCAAAATGCCGCTGAACCTGGCCGTGTTTGGGATCGATGAGGCCGATCAAGTCATGGCAGCCTATCCACAGGTCACACGCTGGCTGATCGGCGGCCATTCACTGGGCGGTTCGATGGCGGCCAGTTACCTTTACGCTCATGTAGATGAGCTGGACGGTTTGGTCTTGCTGGCTTCTTACCCGGCTCAAAACAACGACCTAACCAACTACCAGGTAGGAGTACTTTCCATATCAGCCTCTTTAGATGGATTGGCGACGCCCGACAAGATCAATGCCTCACGCGACCTTCTACCGGCTTCGACGCAGTGGGTAGTCATCGAGGGTGGGGATCACGCCAATTTTGGCTGGTACGGTCCGCAAAAAGGCGATAACCCTGCCACGATCACCCGCGAAGAACAACAACAAACCTTATTGAAAGCGACGTTGGATTTTATTTCTTCTTCAGTTCCATAGATCAGGAAAAACCACATTTTCGATTCGTTTTCAGGCACGAATACGGATTTAGAACTTGATTTTGATTCGTATTCGTACCGGAATTTATTGTGGGATCGATTCAAACGAATCATAGTGGGATGAAGAGCTATTGAGTTGTTAACGAGCAGAGTAAATGGTCTATTTTTATTAAATAATGGATGTCAAGGAGAACGGGATGAAAAAACATTTACAATAGCTTTCTGGTTAGTCTTTGATTGCCGATAGAATAAACTTTTTAATAAGTCCCCAACGATCTCGAGACTTGCCAGTGGTTGTTGAAATAATGACAACAAGAAGGTCCTTTTCAGGGACGCAGCAAATCGTATTGCCTCCATCTCCCATGGCCATATAGGCAAATGGATCATCGTTTCTCAACCACCACAGGTATCCGTATCCATTTTCATTTCTTGCAATTGATTCTTCAATCCAAGTTTTGGGTACAACCTGCTTTCCTTCCCAAAGTCCGTTATTCAAATATAGGAAACCAAAACGCGCCATATCTTGAAGTGAGAGTGTCAAACCAAAACCACCACAAGTAATACCTTGCGGGTCATGCAGCCATCCTTTTACACCTGGTCCGAAAATATCAGTAAAACCAAATAATTGCTTTTCAAAATGGGGAATTTCATGCATTCCTATAGGATGAAAAAGATGTTCATTTGCAAATGCGCGTGCGCTTTGACCTGTAGTGCGCGATAGAATCGCGGAAAGTAGATGTGTTCCTGACGTGGAATATTTAAATTGACCTGGCATGCCACCCTGTCCAAGCATATCCAGGCTGAAACGCACCCAGTCTGGTTGTCGACGCAACCTGTCCAGTGGTTCTCGGAAATTTGGAAAAGGGTAGGGGGCTGTCATCGTGAGCAGGTTTTGAATTGTAACTTCACGCTTCAATCTGGCATCTTTACCAGCATCATATTCAGGAAAGAAATCAAGCACTTTGTCGTTTACGCTGTGAATATAACCACATTGAATTGCTATTCCAATTAATGCAGAAGTGACACTTTTGGTTACTGATGCTACGTTGCAGGCTTTATTTGGCGTACAGTCATGGTAATATTTTTCCCAGATAATGAACCCTTTTCGAACAATCAACAAACCAAGAAGGTTGTCATGATGAGAATTATGCTCAATTTCCATCCTGTTTAAAATTGAAATGTCAATGGATACTGATTGAGGATCGATACTTCTCCATTGTTCTGTTGGCCAGTAATCTCTTTTCATGAAAGGTATTTACCTGTAATCGAACGCTTATTGTTCCTAAGCATGTACGGTGTGCCTTGAGCGATAATTTCTCCACCACCTGCGCCGCCGTCAGGTCCCAACTCAATGATCCAATCACAAACTGACAGTACTTCCAGACTGTGTTCAATAACAATGACAGAATTACCATTAATAATGAGTTCGTCCAATAATTCGATCAAGCAAGCAGTATCATACAGGCTTAAGCCTGTCGTAGGTTCATCTAAAATATATAATATATTGCCTTTCCTTCGTCGGCCAATTTCTTTTGCCAGTTTAATGCGCTGGGCTTCTCCTCCACTAAGCGAGGGAGTAGGTTGACCAAGGCGGATATAGCCCATGCCGATACGCTGCATGACTTTCAGCGTAGGTTTAATTCCATCATTGTCTGAGAAGAATCGCAGCGCGTCTGTGATACTCATTTCCAATACTTCATGGATATTCCTGCCTTTGTAATAAACAGACAAGGCCTGATCGTTGAACCTTTTTCCAAGACAATTGGGGCAGATTTTTTCGATTTTCAAATCACCGCCCAACCAAATCGTTTCACTTCCACTGCCTGAACAGGTTGTGCACGCACCATTCGCATTGAACGAAAAGAATCCGGATGTCAATCCAAGTTTGAGCGCTTCTGGTTGGGCGGCAAACAATTTACGAATCTTTTCCCAAACGCCAGTATAAGTGGCTGGATTAGAGTTTGAATTTCTGCCAATCGGAAACTGAGAAATTTCCGCAAAGCCGGTAAGTTGTTCAAAACCTTCGATTTTTTCTACAAACATCCTTGGAATATCTACATCATCATCAATTAAGTCATCAATAATTGTTTCACCTTGTAAGCAGGATTTTAATAGTGAAACCAGTGTATCGATGATGAGTGAACTTTTCCCACTTCCCGATACTCCAGCGATCCCTACCATGCAGCCAAGAGGAATTTTTACAGTAACATCTTTAAGATTATTTGTATTTGCATGACAGATGGTCAAGCAGGCACTCTTTTCTGTCAAACTGATTAGTGAACGCTTTGGCATTGTGACCGCGCCAGTAAGAAATTTTCCGGTTAGAGAATCTTTGCAGGTCAGCAATCCTGAAAAATCTCCTTGAAACACGATTCTTCCTCCTTCGGCACCTGCCTTTGGACCAATATCGATTATATGCTCTGCCATTTGGATGGCGCTTCGGTCATGTTCCACGACTATGACAGTATTTCCATTTTCTTTAAGTTCCCAGAGAGAATGCAACAATTCAGTTTTTTCCGTTTCGTGCAAGCCAACGGTGGGCTCATCGAGGATATAGATCAGTGAATCCATTTTCGAATCCAAATGGGTGTGGAGGAACAATCTTTGAATTTCACCACCACTGAGACTTGGAATTTCACGATATAACGATAAATGACCTAGGCGAGAACGGATCAGCATATCGGATTTATTACGGAGATCTTTTATCAAATTCTGTCCAAAAGATGACAATGATTTTTGCTTGTAAAGAATTTCAAGAAATTCGTGCAGTTCAGTTATAGTCTTCTTTCCAAGTTCGCCAATATGCTGGTTGTTTATTTTTACCCTACGCGCTTCCTCGCAAATCCTGTATCCATGACAGGCAGGACATTCCGTTCGCCTGTAGATACCTCCCAAATCAAATCCGCGTTGCAGTTGTCCCTGGAAAATACGAGTCAGGCAAGTGCTGCGTCTATCAGAACTGTTGGAAACGTAGTGACCATAAAGAATTTCATCACGTACTTCAAGCGGAATATCGAAAAATGATGCCGATAAATACTTTTCATATTTTCGATTGAAGATATTTAAATATCCGGGGCTCATCCCTGAACGATGAAAAACATCAAGCAAAGTTGTATCAGAGTTTGGAACAAGTTTATCCAGGTCGATCTCGTATGTAGTCCCACGGCCGAGACATTTCATACACATTCCGTTTGGTGAGTTATAAGAAAAATATGTCGGCAACAGACGTTCTTCAATATGTCCACAATCAGGACAGATCAGATTGCTGTCTGTGAGCGCTCCACAAGAAGAACAACACATTTGTCCCTCAGTGGCATAGAGCAAAGAAAGCAAATTTATCACATTGGTTCGTGAACCAACAGTTGAACGAGGATTACTCTGACGAATGATGTTTTGCTTTACGGCTATAGTCGGGCTTAACCCCGATATACTATTGAACTTTTCCTTGTCATTAAAACCAGTGAGAATTCCCAAGGACTGTAAATATTGTTTTCGACCCTCCTCAAAGATGATGTCAAACACCAGACTTGATTTTCCCGATCCACTAATACCGGTGGCGACAATCAGTTTGTTTTTTGGGATAGATATGTCAATATTTTGAAGATTATGGACGTGAGCTCCTTTAATATCGATATTTTGCATCAATGATTCTCCATTGCACTTATGGAATTCCGAATGTTTCAATTGGGATGTAGATATCAACGCATTGCTTTCCTTGCGGGTCATCATCCGGATTGCTCATATACATTTCAAAAGGAAAGGAATCGTGTGGTTGATAACTGCTATTTATCAGCCATGTACCATACATATAATCCCAGGCCGCGCCAAACTCATGCGGAAAAATATTAAAATGACCGACGGCATATTCTCCCTCTGGAATTGTCATCCTATTGAAATCAGATTGTTCTTCAAGAACGATTTGATTTGGCAGTATCATGCAAAGACTGGTTCGCAGATGTTCCGAGTCTGTGAATTCGTGATTATCATGAAAAATTGATAAAAACTTTGTTTTTTTGATATCGAAAAAGTGTTGCTCTATCGCAAATAGTATTAATTTTTTTACCATTTCAGGAAACGCGGCTTTCAGACCGGAATAGCTTCCGGTATAGCGTTCATATATAATTGGCATTGCATCCAAATTCATTGTCTCTATTTCACCATGTATTTTTGTAATTTCCTGAGAATTTACATTCTCTATGACCTTCTCATTGTAAAATTTGCTCTGTTCTGTATCTTTGCGATTCTTGCTATTTATACGTCTGTATTCAGAAGGATTTACTTGATAATGATCTTTAAACGCCCGTGAGAAGATTGCTGAATCTGTAAACCCAAGGTGATAGGCAATATCGGTAATGGTCAATTCCTGGCGAAACAATAAAGCACCAGCTGCTCGTTCAAGTTTGATCCGGTTAACATATTGCAAGAGAGATTCACCTACAATGCCTTTGAAAATTCTGTGAAAATGAAATTTTGAAAAACCTGCAATAACTGCCAATTCATCCAATGTCAGCGAATTGGACAAATGGGCTTCAATATAATCCTGTACAAGATGAATCCGTTTACTATATTCTTGTTTCGTGGAAGTATTTTTCATTATCTACATCCATATCCTAATTCGTTTTTCCATATGCAGTGTGATTTTCCATTGAAACATAAAAAGCGGCAATAAATTAATTAAAACGCCACGATTTAACGTTGGCGAAATAAATATTTATCAGGCTGAATTTGCGTCTATTGATTCGGCTGTAACAAAGACTTAAGCCATTCATATTCAAGCTGATTGAATTCCAGGCCGTAAATGTCTTTAAAATCGGATGGATAGACAATCTTATGATCGTTTTGCTGTTCAGGTTGTTGCGTTTCTAACAGCATAGATAGATGGTCAGTGCCATATTTTTGGATCAGATAATCCAAAAAACAGGCTGTTTCTGTCAATAATATGTCCCGGTGCAGAAGGCAATCCGACGACTTATTATCGTAGGCTTTGTCAAGATAATAATTTTGATACAAAGGCAAGTATGTTCCATCTGCAAGATAAGTTCTGACAGTGAAATCGAAATCAGCTCCTTGCCACTCATCCCAATAGATTCCTGCTGCCCAGGTTGCCATGCCTTCGTCCAATATCAAGTCATTGAGGTTTTGATATTTTTGGTGAACCAGCACATGACCGAGTTCATGGGCAAACACGGCGCTGATCTGTTCTTTGCCGGTCTCTTGATCCGCAAAAATCACAATGATCGGCTGCTGCTCAAAAAAAGTGGTTCCGCGGGGAGCACAAATCCTGGATTGAGGAGACACGAAGATGACGGCAATTCTATCGGGATTTGTTGAATCCAATCGTTTGCTGACATATTCATAAACTTCTTTTGACTCTTTTTGCCACCACTCTGCATCTACTGGGAGAACATCATTTTCTGCGTACAGGTCAAAATACTCGTTTTCGGCCAGGATTTGGCCGGTTTCCATGATTCCGGTCGGATCAGTCAGTTCAACTCTTTTTCTGAAAAGCTGTTGTAGGATAACGACAAATTTAGGTGAAGATTTACTAACTTTAATTGGTAATGAATATGGGGTAGGGGTGGCCGAAAAGGATAAGGCCGGATTAGCGGGGACAATGGATGTACTTGTTCTATTGTGTAAAAACACTATTGTGATAATAACCAATAGAATAATAACTACTGTGAAGAGAAAAGTCATGTGAGATGATTCTTGTTTTGAAGAATTCATAATGATGGATTTCCTTTTTTTCTTTCCTAATGTGTCATTATACTGAAATATGACGTTTATAAAAAAATAACCCAGAAGTAAAATTAGGATTTCTGTCAGGAGAAAAGGAGTTCGACAAAATGGTATAACGCAATTATTTGGGAAAGTGTGCCCGTCAGGGCAGAAAAAAAAGACGGAGCCATCGCGCTCCGTTTTCTACGAAAAACTAAATCAAATTATTCGTGCGACTTCATGGCGGACCAGCCGGCGTATTTGGCTGTGTCACCCAGTTCGGCTTCAATGCGCAGAAGCTGGTTGTATTTTGCCACGCGGTCTGAGCGGGCGGGGGCGCCAATAGCCAAGGATAAGTTTTACGAAAAATATTTATCTAGAAACGCTTTGGGCTTTAAAACCTCGATCTCTCGATAACCTGTTACATTGAGCAGGTGCTTATCTCCGCTAACGATCAATTTGCATCCAGAGGCCAGTGCACAAGCCAGAAACTTATCATCATCCGAATCTTCGCAAACCGATTCGGATAATACAGGCGCATCGATAAATTCTGATTTGTGGATCAAGAAATCAATGATTTTTATTAGTTCGATAATCGGTCGTTCTTTTGAAATTATTTCTGCAACGCGCCTATATTCATCCATGATCTGAGGCGAAATTATCACTTGCACTTTGTCATCACGCCATGCTTCGAGTATCTGGGAAGGAGGCCCACTGAAGAAAATTCCAGAAATGAACACATTGGTGTCAATGACTATTTTCATGAACGGTTACGCGCTTTTTTGACGGCATCCGTTACGTCAGATTTTTTCAAACCGGCCAGCTTTGCTTGAGCACGAGCCTGCTTTATAAGGCTATCAAATTCATCCATCTCCGGTGCGGTGATGGTTTTCAGCATGACAACATCCTTTTCTCCCACAACAACGAATTGAGTACCTTCTTTCAGGTTCAGTTTTTTTCGGATGTTTTCAGGAATGACGATTTGTCCTTTTGATGACATTCTAGTGGTTGAAAGTTCGCTCATTTGAATCTCCTTGATAATCTTACCAGTAAGATTAAGGAATCGCAGGAGGCGGATTGTGTCGAATGTCGCCAACACCAGAATGTCCTCCAAGGGGCAGGTTGTAATTCCCGAAGATATCCGAAAACAACTCAAATTGAAAACCGGATCGCAATTCGTTGCCCTAGGCAAGAATGATGTGGTGATTCTCAAAGCCATTTCCCCTCCGGCAATGGAAGAATTTGAATCCTTGATTGCCGCAGCCCGCAAAGGAGCCAAACAGGCCGGAATGAAACGGTCCGATGTCGCCGGCGCCATTGACAGAGTGCAGGGACGAAATTTGGAT
>ENA-OSEO01001845-OSEO01001845.1-sediment-metagenome-genome-assembly--contig:-NODE-1845-length-34490-cov-5.182983_pt1 | contig 34490 bp, 27 predicted proteins | sample MGYA00237883_ERZ534232 | MGnify/ENA metagenome assembly ERZ534232 | reverse complement strand
TACCTCAACCCCCTCCAGCGCAGCGGTGGGAGGGGGGTTAGGGGGGTGGGTCATTTTGGATCAAAACGCGAAACAATTGTTGAGATTCAGACTGAGTTTTCTCTCCAACGGGATCAACCACAACATTTTTCTCGAATCCCAACTAATTCGCCCCCTCCAGCGCAGCGATGGTCGTAGAACCCTGTAGCGCAGCGGAATGGAGAGGGAGGCCAGGGGGGTGGGATATTTTGGATCAAAACGCGCATCAATTATTGAGATCCTGTCTGAGTTTTCTCTCCAACGATCAACATTTTTCTTAGATACTGAATCCCAACTAATTCCCAGCTAATTCACCCCCTCCAGCGCAGTGGAATGGAGAGGGGGGTAAGGGGGGTGGGTCATTTCTGATTATTGCACCCTTATATTAAAAGTTAGGTCGTTTTTTTGACTTGGATGCAATCACTTAATTGCAGAAAAAATGCATATGCTGATCGCTAAAACATCAGGGTATAATTTGCTCATGCCTGTCATTGTCTCCCTGGATATTGAAACAACCGGTTTGGACCCCAAAAGCGACTCAGTCATTGAGATCGGCGCGGTGAAGTTCAACGATAACCGTGTTCTGGATGAGTTTTCAACCCTGATCAACCCACGTAAGCCGATCAATTCGTTCATCACCAACCTGACTGGCATCACGAATGCCATGGTCATGAATGCCCCCGTGCTGGCGGATATCTACCCGGAGCTGGAAACCTTCATCGGCGATCTTCCCATCCTTGGGCAAAACATCGGCTTCGACATCAGTTTCTTCCAGCGCTATGGCGGCTTCAAGAGCAATCCGATAATCGACACTTACGAAATGGCTGCAGTACTGATGCCCGGCGCGCCGCGCTACAATTTGGGCTCGCTCTCCTATCAGCTGGGCGTGGTCCTCAGCGACGCGCATCGCGCCATCAACGACGCCCGTGCGACCATGGGCGTTTACAACAAGCTCTACGAGAAACTCAATCAGCTTCCCATCGACCTGATTGCCGAGATGGTCAATCAAAGTCAGGGCTTGGGTTGGGCGGCAGAATTGCCTTTCCGTTGGGTTCTGCAGGGCTTGATCCAGCAGGGCATCCAACCCAAACGCGTGCTCGACCAGGAAGGCGGGCTGCTCTTTGAGTTTGGCAAACCCGTGCGCACAAAACCGCTCCAGCCGGACGAGGAACTCAAACCGATAGAAGTTGAGGACCTCGCCGCAATGCTGGAGCCTGGCGGGGCTTTCTCAAAGCACATCGAAGGCTTCGAACACCGTTCGCAGCAGGTGGAAATGCTGCGTGCGGTCGGGAACGCCCTCAACGAAGGGCAGCACCTGTTGGTCGAAGCCGGCACCGGCACCGGAAAATCGCTGGCTTACCTCATCCCTGCGGCTGCCTGGGCACTCACAAACAAAGAGCGGGTCGTCATCTCCACCAACACCATTGCCCTGCAGGACCAATTGATCCAGAAGGACATCCCCGACCTGATCAAAGCCACCGGTCTGGACATCCATGCAGCCGTTCTCAAAGGGCGGAGCAACTATCTTTGCCCGCGCCGCTTCAATGCTATGCGCCGGCGCAAGCCCGAAACCCTGGAGGAATTGCGGGTGATGGGCAAGGTTCTGGTTTGGCTGCAAAGCAGCCAGAGCGGCGACCGCAGCGAACTGAACCTGAACGGCATGCCCGAACGCCTAATTTGGAGCCGCATCTCAGCTGAGGACGAGGGCTGTAAGCTCGAAAACTGCCTTAAGCACACCGACGGGCGCTGCCCCTTCTACAAGGCGCGCATCGCTGCTGAGAGCGCCCACATCCTGGTGGTCAACCACGCCCTGCTCCTGGCAGATGCCGCCACCGAAAACCGCGTTTTGCCTGCCTATAACTACCTCATCATCGATGAGGCGCATCACCTCGAATCTGCCACCACCGACGCCATGGCATACCGTCTGCGTGCTCAGGACGTCAACCGCCTGGTGCGTGACCTCGGCAGCCATGAACAGGGCATGCTGGGGCGGCTGCTTTCTGCTGCCCACGCCTTGTTAAAGCCTTCGGACCTGGGGGAACTTAACAAACTCATTGCCGAAGCCACCGACCGTGCTTTTCGTTTTGACACAAAAATGACCGCTTACTTCCGCGCGATGGACAACCTCCTGCTGGAGCTGCGCGATGGCAAACCCCTCGGCACCTACCCCCAACAGACGCGCATTCTCAGCGCCGTTCGCACCATGCCCGCCTGGCTGGATGTGGAAATCAGCTGGGAGCAGGCTGCCAGCGACCTCGACGCCCTCCTGAAGATCCTCAGGCAAATCCGTGAAGGTTTGCGTGGGCTCGAGTCCATGGAAAGTGAAGACGCCGAAGACCTCCTTGGCACCCTGGCGATGTTCAACCAGAATCTCAGCGAAATTCGTGAGAAAATAGAGAGCCTCACCATGGATCCCCAGTCCGACCAGATCTATTGGGTCGAACTGGATCCCCTGCAGCATCGACTCACTCTGCAGATAGCGCCGCTGCACATCGGCGGCTTGATGGAAAAATACCTCTGGCACGAAAAAGCCAGCGTCATCCTCACCTCAGCCACCCTCACCACCCACGGCGAGTTCGACTACCTCCGCAAGCGCCTCAACGGCGAGGATGCCGACGAACTGACGGTCGGCTCGCCCTTCGATTATGAAAACTCCGCCCTGGTTTACCTCCCCACCGATATTGTGGAACCAAATGACAGCCACGGTCACCAGCGCACAATTGACGAAACCGTTATTCGCCTGGCAGTCGCCAGCGGCGGACGTATGCTGGTGCTTTTCACCTCTTACGCCCAACTGCAGAAGACCTCCAGAGCTATTCAGGCACCCCTGGCAAAGCACGACATCACTGTTTTCGAGCAGGGCGAGGGCGCTTCCGCCACCGCGCTGCTCGACACCTTCAAGGACACTCCCCGGGCGGTGCTGCTCGGCACGCGCGCCTTCTGGGAGGGCGTGGACGTTCCCGGCGAGGCGCTTTCGGTGCTCGTGATCGCAAAATTGCCCTTCGATGTCCCCAGCGACCCGATCATCGCTGCCCGCTCCGAGAGCTTCGACGACCCCTTCAACGAATACAACCTCCCCGAGGCGATCCTGCGCTTCAGGCAGGGCTTTGGGCGCCTGATCCGCACCCAAACCGATCGCGGCGTGGTCGTCATCCTCGATAAGCGTGTCATAAGCAAGGCCTACGGCAGGCTCTTCATCGAATCCCTGCCCCAGTGCACCTTCGTCCAGTCCAGCATCGCCAACCTCCCCGAAAAAGCCACCCGCTGGCTGGATCTTTAATGTACGGAACGATTTCGCGCTCCTCTGATCCTGTCATTGCGAGACCTTTGCCATAAAAATTTTGTTGAGCTGTCAGGCAATGATCTGGCAAAGGTCGCAGCAATCTAAAATGTGTACATACAAACATAAAGAGGGGATTGTATAAGCGGTAGGTCAGGTCATCGTGCTCGCAGAGTATGCGTAGTTCAACCCAACATTACATTGCGGATTCCTGTACTTTTCCAGCACCCAACGCATAACCAGTCGCCAAGGGTGGGTTGGCGTCTTACAACCTTTTCCGCCGCACACCTCGTTATAGCCAACCCACCGATCCAAAGCGTCTTGATCTTCCCCAAGCAACCCTCGATCGTGCAGGTCTCACCTGTCTTGGTTTTTAAACTAGGGCGACCGAGCACGCGACCTGACCGGAGGTCTCCGTTTTTTGCTTGGATCGTGTTGTCCAACCCAACCCCATCCAGCAAAGCGAAAAGGTGCAGGATAGCGTACCTTAAACCCCTCCAGCACAGCCAGAGGAGGTGAAAAAAAGTGGTGGTTTCCCAAACCCCATCCAGCACAGCCGGAGGAGGTGGAAAAAAGTGGTGTTTCCCAAACCCCCTCCAGCACAGCCGGAGGAGGTGGAAAAAAGTGGTGTTTCCCAAACCCCCTCCAGCGCAGCGGAGGGAGGGGGGCAAGGGGGGTGGGTTTGTTCACCACACCACGCTTTGCATTCCGAAAAAGCCGCCCGTTGGTTGAATTGTTGATCTTGTGCGCTCTATCCTGGTGAATGCCATTTGCTCTAATCCCCTCCGGCGCAGCGCAGGGTCGAAGATCCGTGTAGCAACGCGGAAGGGAAGTGGGAACAAAAGGGGTGGGTCTGTTTTCTTTGCTGACTTCACCAAAAAGTTTCTTCGCCCAAACAAAGAATCAAAATAATCCTTTTCCACCCACACAACCCTGTTGACGCTCGCTAAAAAATCGTGATAATATCGTTTTATGTATCTTAAGGGCAGTAAATTATCCATGAGCAAAAAGCGCCGGCGGACGAACCCCTGGCTGCTGGCTTTTCTGCTGCTCACCATCGGCGGGCTGGTCTACCTCAACCTGGTGGTGGTGCCAATGATGGACCCGCCCTTCGTCCCCACCCCCACCCGCGATCCCCTCTCCTTCATCGCCGAAGCCGACGCGCTCGCTGCGGAGGGCAAGTACCTCCAGGCCATCGAGTCCTACCAGGGCGCGATCAACGCCGACCCCCAAAACATCACCAACTACCTCAAAATCTCGCGCCTGCAGATCTACACCGATCAGCTCGTCCAGGCCCAGGTAAACGCCCAAAACGCCATCCTGCTCGACAACACCGCCTCCGAAGCCTACGCCCTTTCCGGCTGGGCGAAGGGCTTCCAAAAAGAATACCTGGCTGGCGAGGCCGACGCCCGCCGCGCCATCGAGCTCGACCAAAACAGCGGTCTGGCGCATGCCGTCCTTGCCTACATCCTCGCCCTGCGCGTCGAAGCCGGCGTGCAGGAGCTCGACACCATCGACCTCGCCATCGAGGAATCCCGCACTGCCCTGGCGCTCGAGCCCAACCTGCTCGAGGCACACTGGGCGCGCGGCTACGTGCTCGAGATCACCAGCAACTACGAAGAAGCCGTCACCGAGCTCGATGCCGCCATCGCCATCAACCCCCACATCGCCCGAGTCCACATGGCCCTCGGGCGCAACCTCATCAACACCGGCGAGCTCGACCGCTCCGTCTTCGAATTCACCAAGGCTTACTCCCTCAACCCCACCGACCCCACCCCAAACCTCTTCATCTCGCGCGTCTACAGTATGCTTGGCGAGTGGGATAAGGGCATCCAGTACGGCAGCCTTGCCCTGCGCGACGATCCGCAGGACCCCAACCTTTACGCCAACCTCGGCACGCTCTACTACCGCAAGGGGCAATACAACCAGGCGCTGCCCTACCTCGAAACCGCCGTGCGCGGGGGCACCTCCGAGGATGGTCAGGTCGTGGAGGGCATCCCCCTCTCCTACGCGGCCGGCGTGATCGAGCTCTACAGCCGCTATGGGCTGGCTTTGGCGCGCATCAACCGCTGCAGCGAAGCCGTCACCCTCGCCGATGCCCTGCTGCAAAACGTGGCGGATAACGCCGACGGCGTCTTCAACGCCAGCGAGATCATCGGCATTTGCGAAGAGAACCTGCTCAACCCACCCACCGCCACCCCAGTCCCCACCCCAACCATCGTCACCGGACCCACCGCCACGCCCGTGCCCTAATTCCGCGGACCGACAAAAAGCAAGCAACTAACACATGTATATCGACGAACGCAAGGACCTCTTCCGCAATTCGGGCAACCGCTCCAACCCCTACCGCATCATGCTCATCCTGCTCGTCATCGTCGTGCTCGTCGCCGTCCTGCGCGACTACGCCAGCGGCGAAATCTGGCCGCCGTTCATCCCCACCCCCACCCCCACCCGCACGGTCAACTCCTTCCTCACCGAAGGCGAAACCCACTTCCAGGCCGGAGACCTCGCCAAAGCGATTGAATCCTTCAACAAAGCTGTAATCCTCGAGCCCAACAACACCGCCGTGCGCGTCGAGCTCGCCCGCATCCTCACCTACTCCTCCTCCAGCCTCACCACAGATCAGGAACGGCGCGACGCTCTCAACCAGGCCCTCGCTGTCATCGACGCTGCCAAAGAAGCCGAGCCCACCAACGCCGACGTGCTCGCCGTGCGCGCCTTCGTCCTCAGTTGGCTCTCCAACCCCGCCCTCTCCGGCGACATGTCCGAAGACTACCGCAACCAGGCCGAAGCCGAAGCCCTCGCCGCCATCCAGCTCGATTCCGCCAACGCCCTCGCCAAAGCCTACTACGCTGAAGTCCTCATCGACCAATACAAGCTCGCCCAGGCGCAGGACTACATCGCCCAGGCTCGCGCCAACGGCGAGCATCTGATGGATGTGCGCCGCGTGCAGGCCTATATCTACGAAATCCTCGGCGAATACAACCTCGCCATCGAGTGGTACCAAAAAGCCATCGAAGTCACTCCCAACCTGACCTTCCTCTACATCCGCACCGGCGTGCTCTACCGCTACCTGCAGCAATACGACATCGCCCTCGAGCTCTTCGCCAAAGCCGTCAGCCTCAACCAACAGCTTGGCATCCAGGACCCGATCCCCTACATGGCCATCGCCAACACTTACATCCGCCGTGGTGAAGCCATGGCAGCCTCGCGCAACGCCTATCGCGCCCTCGAGATCAACCCCTACAACCCCGACACCTACGGTCAGGTCGGCGTCATCTACCACCGCGCCCGCAACTACGAAGGCGCCATCCTCGCCTTGCGCTGCGCCGTTGAAGGCTGTACCCCCGAGCAAACCTGCCTGGCGCGCGAGGAAGACCCCTGCGAATCCCAGATCGCCACCAGCCCGCTGCCGCTTTCCGACTCCACCGTGCTCTACTACTACACCTACGGCTCCGTCCTGGCGGGTCTCCACCGCGATGGGCTGGACGACTACTGCGACACTGCCGCGAAAATCTTCCAGCAGATCCGCGCCATGTATTCCGATAACGAGACCATCATGGCCATCGTCATCCCCAGCGAGAACATCTGCCGCATCAGCCCGGGCGAAACCTACCCCACCGCCACGCCCCTGCCCACCCTGGAGGGCACTCCCACGCCTTCCCCCACCGAAACCCCCTTCATCATCCCCACCCCCGTGCTGCCAACACCGTAGGGGATGCCTTCACCCCCTCTTCAGAGGGGGAACTAAAGGGGGTGGTCCGTGTAGCGCAGCGAAAGGGAGAAGCGGGGAATTAAAGGGGGTGGTCCAGGAGGCGGTGATGAGCGCTGTGGTCGCTTTGGCCGGGGTTTTTACACTTTTTCCAGGTTTTACGCTGTTTTTTGACGGCACTAAAAGGCAGTATTGCTGTAAAAACCGGCTGGTTGTTAATGTGCAAGTCCTGAAGCCAGGCTTTTCCGTAAAGTATAGCACAATTGTTCTATTTTGGCACGGTGGAAAACGTTTTTTGGAAAACGTTTTTTAGCGGACAAGACGTGATCTGCGTAAGGGGGTGGGTGAAATGAAGGGGTTGGAGTTTTTTGTCATTGCGACTGATTGCGTACAGAGTAGGGACGAAGCAATCTAAACTATTTGCACTCAAGCAACGTGAGAGGTTCAAAACACTTTGTGATCGTATCCTTCTGTCATTGCGAGGAACGAAGCAATCTAAGTTTGTTACACTCAAGCAGTGTGAAAGGTTCAAAACACTTCGTGATTGCATCCTTCTGTCATTGCGAGGAACGAAGCAATCTAAACTGTTTGCATTTACACAGCGTGAGAGGTTCAAAACACTTTGTGATCGTATCCTTCTGTCATTGCGAGGAACGAAGCAATCTAAACTGATTGCATTTACACAGCGTGAGAGGTTCAAAACACTTTGTGATCGTATCCTTCTGTCATTGCGAGGGACGAAGCAATCTAAGTTTGTTACACTCAAGCAGTGTGAAAGGTTCAAAACACTTCGTGATCGCATCCTTCTGTCATTGCGAGGCACGAAGCAATCTAAACCATTTGCACTCAAACACTGTGGGATGTTCACAAACATTTCGGCAATTTTGACAGTGATCCTGTTTCCTCAAGCCTTCTTGGGATCCCAGCAGTTTAGATTGCTTCACAAAAGAGGTTCGCAATGACAAATTAAAAGAGGTTATCAATCGTAGAGTAAAGACAAATCATCACCATGCTTACCAATCCGCTGAAAGGTCTTTCCACTCCGGATTTTGCCGTTCGATCAACTCAATCTTTTTAGCGCGGCTTCCCCCCTTAATCCTTTTCTCCTCAGAAATGGCACTGTATACATCATTTGTCTCTGCATAATACACCAGGTATTTTGATTTATAACGGGATGTGAACCCACCACCCTGACCATTCTTATGCTGCCAGATGCGTCGTGGCAGGTTGCTGGTTATGCCAGTATATAAGGTTTGGTGAGAGCTGTCTGTGATGATGTATACGTAATATGTTTTGGTCATGCGAATATTTTACTGTAGCATGGATGTTTTTATCTGTCTTTGCGAGGAACGAAGCAATCTAAACTGTTTATATTTAGGTAACGTGAGGTGTTCAAAAACATTTCATGGTTTTTTTACTGTGATCTTATTACCTGCTATGCACTGGGAAAACCGAGATTTTAGATTGCTTCACAAAAGAAGTTCGCAATGACAGACTTAAAAGAGGTTCGCAATACCCTTCGGGTACGATATGACAGGATTTAAAGAAGTTTGCAATACCCTGCGGGTACGATGTGACAGATATAAAAGAGGTTCGCAACGACAGATTAGAAGGTGTTCGCAATGACTGGGCGATAAGTAGGTTTTTCTGTCATTGCGAGGGACGAAGCAATCTAAAATGTTTGCAATTATGTGGCATGAGACGTTTAGAACACTTCGTGAATTTTGAGCGTGATCCTTTTACTTTCAAGGTTCGCGGTATTCCAGGATTTTAGATTGCTTCACAAAGGAGGTTCGCAATGATAGGTCTTAAAGAGGTTCGCAACGACAGTGAGGTAGACCGGACATCCTGCCCTTCTGTGATTGCGACTGCTTGCGTACAGAGTAGGGACGAAGCAATCTAAACTAACTGCGCTTAAGCAGCGCTAGAGGTTCACACGCACTTCCTGATCGCATCCTTCTGTCATTGCGAGGGACGAAGCAACCTAAACTGTTTGCACTCAAGCAACGTGTGAGGTTTGAAATACTTCCTGATCGCATCCTCCTGTCATTGCGAGGAACGAAGCAATCTAAACTGTTTGCATTTAAGTAGCGCGAGAGATTCACACAGAACTAGCCTTTTCCGCTTCGCGAGGGATAAGCGAGGTCCTGTTATCTCAAGCCTTCTTGGGATTCCAGCAGTTTAGATTGCTTCACAAAGGAGGTTCGCAATGACAGATTTAAAAGATGTTCGCAATATCCTACGGGCACAATGGGACAGTTTTATAAGATTGGAGTCTTTTGTCATTGCGAGGGACGAAGCAATCTAAACTGTTTGCACTAAAGAAGTGTGAGAGGACTAAATTACCTCGTGATTTTTGACTATGATTTTGTTACCTACTATTTTCTTGGTAAAGGTAGAGTTTAGATTGCTTCACAAAAGAAGTTCGCAATACCCTGCGGGTACGATGTGACAGATTTAAAAGTGACATAGACCGGGTAACCTGCCCTTCTGTGATTGCGACTGCTTGCTTACAGAGTAGAGACGAAGCAATCTAAATTGTTTGCATGAAAGAAGCGCGAGAGATTCACACACATAACCTTTTCCGCTTCGCGAAGAATAACCGTGATTTTGTTACTCAAGACTTCTGCCACAGGAGCCTTCATTGATTATATTATTGTGGCTACGCGCATATAAAAGCGTCTTTGATCTTGAACACTGCTGTCAGGCATTCTCCTTCTCGTTGATTAGCACTTAACTTACTCTCATTATTAAGTGGCTACGCGCATATTTTTGGTATTCAAACCCCAAATTATCTAACCAACCAAATAAGGCTTATCAGCCCTTCACTGTTAGCAGTCCACCAACCAACACCCCGGGAATCCCTCCCCTACCGCAGCCAAAAGCTATGCAAAACCTGGCTTTCCAGGAAATTTTTACTGATCCGGGGAGGGTGCTTAAGCCATTAAAGCCCGCCAGAGGGCAGGCGCGAACTGACCAATGTCAAAAAAAGGGGTTAGCCTTCCAGGCTGAGGGCATCTGCCAGCCGGCGAAGTAGCTTCAAGCGCTGTTGTCTATCCGGGGTTGATTGCAGCAGGGACTCAAGATCCTCACTTGCCGCACCGCCGTTCATCACAGGACCCAGGTAGTTTTGCCTTATTCTGTTGATGGTTTTGCTTAGCAATCTGCGCAGCTCATCCGCTGGCAGATCTGCCAGGCGGGCAGCCGGTGCGGCTACACTTTGCTGGTTTTCAAGGGTCGCGGCAATTGCAAAGCTGACCGGGCTATGGATATCAGCGTTCAGACTTCCCGCGATTAGCCATGCCAGGAATTTTTTTTCAAGACCCAGTTTCTGGATCCTGTTTCGCAATTCGGGGTTGATCCCCCCCATCAAATTGTGGTAGTCCCAGTCCTTTTTCAATTCAGCGGGAGATTCTTTACTCATCTCAAGATCCAAACCATCCATCTCAGAAGTTATATTGGTTGGAATAGTTTTTTGCTTGAAGAATGGGGCATATTTAAGCTTATTAAGTATCTTAATTATCGTGTCAAACTGACAAATTTCGGCCTCAATGAGAGTCTCAAAATAATAATTTAATCCATCTACTAAGGTATCAAAATGACATATTTGCTCGGAGTCCAAAGTCTCATTCTGACATATTCCCGCTTTTACTAATGTCTCAAAATGACATAATCGCAGCGGATTCACTTGAGCGTTTCGCAACATAAGGTGCTGCCATTGCCCGTCCGAGGCAAAACCACTGAGCAATTCCGGGCTGACCGGGTCGGGAGGGGCAAACAGGAAGGCGTATAAGGCCTGTTTCAAGGACTCGTCAGCGGCGGTCAGTTGAACATCAGAAACCTGCAGGTGCCAATCGATACCGTTATCACTGCTGCGCGTGTCCAGCCGGCAGAGGTACTGGCTGGCGAGGTCGCGATTTACCTGCCGCCACTGCCTGGTGTAGGCGGAATCGGGGTTGATTTCAGTTGCTTTCGGGCGACCGCGTTTGCTTGGCTTGGCGAGGGGAATGCGCTTGGGGAGGGTTTCCGAACGGATCCAGCCCTGCAGGGTGGGCAGACCGCCAGGCACCCAGAAGGTATTGCGGTCTTTTCCGCGCGCCCAGTCCACGTAGCAGCAATTCTTGCACATCAGGTAGAGCACGCCGAGGTCGTCTCCCAATTCGGGCAAGACCCGCTGGAACCAGTACCAGGGTATAGCCAGGAAACTTTCCGGGCGGATCAGGTGGCTCGCCAAGCGGTCGCATAATCCAGCCAGAGTGGGGTCCATAGTTTTGGGCGCAAGGGCACGGCTGACAACCTGGTGCACATTGGCCGGCTCGGTGAAGAGGGCAGTCTCCTGTCTGGCAGGCAGGCGATAAGGGAAGGCAAGGATTTGGTCCCTTGGGATAGTGATGGCCCTGGAAAGCACTGCCAATGGATCCAATGAGAGACCTTCGGCAAGCAGCCACTCATAGAGGTCCTGCGCGTCACCAGGGGTGAGGACCAAGCCACGATAGAGATAAGTATTGGGTTCGCGCTGGATGCGCCCATTGGCAACGCGGTGCTTAGGTTCAGCCCTTTGCACGAACCAATCCATATCACCCTGCTGAAAGATCCGGAAAAATTTTGCGCGGCTGAAAACATTCCCAAGCGTTTTTAGCAGAGACTGGACATTGATCGTGACCTTGTCATCCTGGCGAGGATAGAGTTGATCAGCGCCGTGCTCGCGTGAGGCGCGGTAAAACGCCTGGCGCAGGGCAGTGGCAATCAACACGGCTGAGGAACCCACGTAAGGAACGAAGCGCAGGAGATAAGAGGGCACCGCGGCGATCGAGTCGGGTTTCAGGATCGCATCCGTCACGTTGGCGGCAGCGATTTCGACGCGTACGGAGGACGCATCTGTGCCCATGGGCACACTTTTTTCAAGGTTCAGGCGCAAGTGTTTCCCGGTTTTATCCTGGACAAGGGTTTCGATCAAGGGATAGTACTGACACAGACTTGAATAAACAGACTCTTCTGCCTCTATGATGAAATTGCCATCAAAACTGAGTTGGCAGGAATCTAACAAGCCCTGAAGCTGATCATTTTCCAGCCCAGCCAAGGATTCTAAGATCTCAGTCCAGCCGTTTTCATTCATTTTTATTGCACCGGTCATCTCCGGTCAAAAAACACTAATCCTACTCGGCGGTACTTGGGCGGAACGGGAAGATACCCATGCGCAGACTGCTTTTTTGATCTTCAAGCAGTTTCTCCAAATGTTCATTACCCAACCGAAGAGCCTCACTCAGTGAGCCGCGTGCTTGCTCAGCCAGGTTGAACATGGTTTCCTGGGGGATCAGCTTCAGCGGATCGGGATGTCCGGCAGACATCATGCGCGCGTAGAGCAGCGAAGCAACCTCTACCACTTCAGGAGCACGGAATGGCACGTACAAACCCAGGAATTGGTTTAGGGAGCCAATGTTGCTAGTGTTGTTGTTAATATCCTGCAAGAAAATTATGGTTTTGATTTTTTTGTTGTGTTCCACCGACCAGCCCAGCATCTGGTTGAGATAATCCTGGTCAATCGGCGGACCGTCCAAGACGATCAAGAGCTGATCCTCGCTGCCCTCCAGCCGCTCAAAAATACTTTCAATCCGATTGGCGTTAGATCTGGAAGAGGGCAGGGACAAAGTTTCGATTACGGCCATCAGGAAGTGACGCGGTTCGGTCAGGGTGTTGGTGTTCATATAGAGTCCCAACACTTGCCCTCTCTGCTCGAATGTGAAGTGGGTTTCAGCCAGCTTCATTGCCAGCATGCTCTTTCCACCACCGCTTGGTCCGGCGATCACGCCCAGGTTCTTGGAGGGATCTTTCTGATCTGCAATGAAACCATGAGCCACCTCAAGCACCTTGCGCTGCTCAGCCAGGTTTGGATAAAAGAAACGTGTGTCACCGTAACGCCTGAAAGGGTTTTCAAGGAATTGGGCATGCAAGAAATCAGAGCTGCTTAACATCTTCACCACCGTATTATTTGATGCTTGTAGCTTAGCACTAGCACGGAGTTAAGTCAAGTACTTAATTATTATAGCTAAGTTCGATAAAGTGGAAGATAAAAAAGATTCAAAAAGCAAGACCAGCTTGAAAAAAAGCAAAAGTAAGGTAAAATGAAAAGGTGCATGATTATAACAAGAATCGGATGAGGGTCTAATGGCAATTATATCTCTGATCAATCGCAAGGGCGGGGTTGGCAAGTCCACTATCAGTGTTAATCTGGCTGCGGGTCTGGCAACCCACGGTTCCCGCAAACCAGGCAGCAAGCCGGTTCTGCTGATTGACATGGACGACCAACTTTCGGCAACCATTACTGCTATGGGTGGCGGCTTTGACGACAGGTTTATTCCCGTAATCACCGCGGAAAATAACTATCCTCAGGCACTGGAAAAAGGTTACGGAGCCAGCGAATCGCTGATCGTGGATTCCCTCCTCCCTCGAAATCGCAACGAGAAAGTTAAACTTTTTCGCACCAACAAAGCCAGGATGGAAGGGTTGGAAGCTGCTCTCAAAGGCCGTGAAGATCCTGACTTTCAGCTTACATATTTTCTTGAACCCATCCGCGATGATTACTCTCACATCATTATCGACAACCCACCTTCAGCCGGCATGTTGCCCATGAATTCCCTGGTTGCCAGCAGCCACGTGCTGATACCTATCGAACCAGATGGGCTTAGCCTGATTGGCTTGGCAGACATCCTGCGCATGATTGACAATGTGCGCAAAACCACCAACCCTGACCTTGAAGTGCTCGGCATCATCCCATCGCGCTTTAGGATGATCAGACGGCAATCGCGTGATGTGATTGAAGACATGGAACGTATGTATGGGCCAATTCTCTTGCCCTATATCAAAGATCTGGCGGATATTTCTGCCGCCACCACTGCCGGATATGACGTGTTCTCGTACTGTCCGGAAAAATCGCAGGCGTATCGCTGCCTTTCCAATCTGGTCGACGCAGTCTTAGGCAAACTCGGAGCAGCTTGATGTGCCCGTGGGCACAGTTAGCCGCTTGGACTCGATCCGGCACACTTATTTGAGGAGAAACCATGGCAAAAACCGAAAAACCCCGCTTCGACAACCTGATAAGCGTCACTTCTGATGCTTTTAACGCCTCCGCTGAAACGCAAGAGAGTTATGACCCAAACACCCCCAAGATGGTCAATCACCGTCAGAGTGTTTATCGCGTACCTCTGTCGATGGTCCGTCCAGATCGCTTCCAAGCGCGGCTGATTCTTCCGCTCGCGCTTCGCAAGGATTTTTACTCTGGCATCGCAACCTGGAATGAAGTGGTTCGGAATTGGTTCGAATTAGCACGCAACGATCGCCTGATTGCACACGAAATCGCTGAACTTACAGTGCTGGGTGATTCTTTGCACGATACAGGTCAGATTAAACCGGTGACCGGGCAGGTAGTCAGCGAAAATGGTCACGATGTTTTCAGGATGCTGACAGGTGAACGACGTTTCTGGGCAACCGCAATCAAAGCTGTGCTTGAAGGTCAGGTCACTGAGCCGTACGTGCTGGCATTGATTGATAATCAGCCATCGATTGAAAAGCAAATAGCTGAAAACATGGCCTATAAGGCACTGACACCGGTTGGCAAAGCCCGGGCTGCCGCACGCCTGGTGCTTGAATCGCACCAGATACAGCCGGGTGAGACTGAATCTGAGACAGCTTTTTTCCGCCGTGTTGCGGATGTGCGCCTTGATGATGGAACCAAGGATTTGCTGCAGAAAACCCTTCAGATGGAACGCACGTATTACGGCAGGTTGATGAAATTTTTTGAGCTGGATGAAAAAGAACTTGAACTTGCCGATAAATCCGAAATGCCTGAGCGGGTCTTACGCGAAATTATGCAATATGATCGTGCACTTTGGCCGGATGCGGTTGGGTTCTATGCCAGCCATGAAGGGCGCACCTACCAGGATGTGCACGCCTTCCTGGAGCGCCAATCCGGGCATGAAGTCGGTCGAAAGGCGCGGATACCTCTTGACCCCACCACCAAATCTGCCCGCAACCTGCGTAGATTGCTAAATGGCATGGAAGACCTGCCAGTTGATGATAAACCCGGATCCATTGCTGACGCGTTGTTGGGGGATGTAGATCGCGACGAAGCCCGCCAACTGGTCGCTCGCATGGAGACCCTGACCGCAGCTTTGAAGCAGCGTCTTGAAAGCTTGAAGTAATACGAGAGAACCCGAAGTACAAATTTAGACCAGCCGTTCCAAAGGCTGGTTTTTGTCCTCTATCCAGGGTGCGTAGCTGATTCGGCTATATAGGAATTTATTCTGGGATGTTGTCTGGCTGTGTAAGATCGTTTACGTATTATCCGCGGTAATTGTTTACAGCCCTCAGTTTACAACCCTCAGGGACGATACAACCACTACTTGCTATAAGACCATTGTAGGAACAGGCCCGCCTGTTCTACGTCTGCTTAGTTGACGCTTGCGTCAACCCCACCCAAAAACCTTGTAAGGTCAAGGTATCCCTTAAGGAAGGGTTTTGTACAGCTTTCGACCTTACCCTGGATGTTGGATGCGTAGATATAACTCCTTGGGAAACTTCCCCTTTAAGGGGATGATCACCCAGGCAGACACGGTGGTCTGCCCCTACGACCCGAAATGGTTCGATTGATAAAAAAAGAAAAATTACCCTAAACAAACTATAAACCATCATTGTCCTGACAACCGTATCAACCCAACCCGATAATCTTGTCAAGTCGAAGCATCCCGCAGGGTAAGACTTTGCACGTTCATCGACTCCACACCATATGTTGGAGGGACGGGGTTCCCCACATCAGAGGAGACCTAAGGGTAAAAACAGTTACACGGTCTCACAGGGAGGCTGCGTACTCTGGAGATTGGTGAGAACCGGGCCCTCATACCGGCTGGATTACCCGATCTGACTTTGATCTTGATCGCATGAGGTCGGGATTGGCTTTTAAAGCCAATCTGGATACCTTCTAAACCATTAGCCCAATTGGATAAATCGCTGTCAAACGCATAAAGGCCTTCTCGCGTTCATGGATTTTTGCTCGCCCAGACCCTACGCTTAGGCGATTGCATTGGCGAAAGCCCACTTCAGTGGGGGGTCAGAACATCGGTATAAGAAGGCCTGTTTGCAGGCGGGTGCTGGATGACCCTCTGTAAACCTGGTGGTGGGTCTTTAGGGTTGCCCCTGCCCCATAATTGAAGAAAAACGCCAACCTCTGTCGGCGACACCGCCACAACAACTGTGCCCATGGGCACAGTTGTGGACCGGACCACTTACCCAGGCACCAAGGCAGCCCCGCTATTAATGCGCATAGTATTTATTTCACAGAGTGATAGTCTCAAAATGACAAAATAATTTTGTTTTTAAACTCGAGTTTTGAAGAGTAGCCAATATGGCATGGATAACAAAAATCCAGGATCTGATTCCAGCTCGTTCACTGACCGCTTCTGAACCTCGAAATCAATTTTAATTGCGATATCTTGGTTAAGCCTGGGTTTTAGAGAGAGGGCGACAATTATGATTGATCCAGGAAAACGCTCCTGGGGGGGGTAGTAAATGCGTGTACTAACTGGATAGCTCTCCAGCGTCAAAAATTCTGCCCAAAAATCCAACATGAATCAAATTCCGCATCTTTGCACCGGAATCATCAAATGCACGCAGAAAACTGCCCCATGAGCCAAAATTGCAGACAAAAAAGACCGCGAGAATTCGCGGTCTCTAGGACTAATTCTATCTTATGCCATTTCAAAGTTTTCGATGTGAACCTGGCTTGACTGAATACCAAAGTGCACATGGTTTGACGCAATGCCCAGATTAACGAAATTCCGTTCCATCGCTCTCAGCATGGGGGCTGGACCACATACAAAATAGAACAAGTCCTTGTAGTTTTCAGGAAGGACGCTCGCCATCAGGTCAGATGTGATGTAACCAGGGTAGGGGTAGTCTTCGTTGTTTGGTTTTTCAAGCACAGTGAAGTATTTAAGATTGATTTTCTCCGCTGCGGCAGCAAATTCGTCCTGGTACAGAGCGGTATCTTCGTTGTAATCCCCATAGAACACATATACCGGGCGTTTGTCATTCGTGTCTGCAAGGGTGTTCACGATTGACATGACTGGCGCCACGCCAATACCACCCGCAATTAAAACAATGCCTTTTTGCGTATTATCTTTCTGCAGGTTAAATTGTCCGTAAGGACCATCCACGAACACCCGGTCTCCCGGCTTCAGGTCCTTGATAGTGCTGGTGAAGTCGCCCGCTTCTTTGATTGCAAACCGTACACGACCACCAGGAGCGATGTCGGAACCCGCGTAGCTGAAGGGGTTGCGGCTCAAAACCCAAGGGCTTTTGCCCGTGCTGATCCAGGCAATCTGGCCAGCCTTGAATGGGACACCAGCATGTCCATCGGGCAGCAAATTGAGCGTGTAAACCGCGTTTGGTTCCGCTTCCACCGACTCGACTTTGAAAGGTTTTTTGCCCACGGCTATTGGATGAATGACGCGGATGTAGATGATCAACAAAGCCCAAATCGCTATTTCAATGAACCAGACCCACTTTACGAGCGGGAACTGCATGTAATAGCTGACCTTGAACATATGCCAGAGACCAAAGATAAGGATTACGGCAGTCAACAGATTATGAATCCCCAGCCATGGCACATAACCCAGATTGATCTTTTTTCGCAGACCTGATGTCAGACCGATCAGCACCAACCCAGCCAGACCGATCCAACCTGAGGTCAGGGTAAAACCTGATCGAAAAACCTTGTTTGTGACCAGCAGAATGACCGGGTGCAGGAGCACCAATACAATCGCCAAAATTGAAATGAGATGATGTGTACTGTAGACTTTGTCCATGTCCAGAGCGTCCGCCAACCACTTCATCTTGGCAATAGGAATCATCTGGAGACCAGCTAGTGCCAGCCCAATGAAGCCAAGCAGAACGGATACATTGACGATGATGTCGCGTGGGATCCAAGCAATTATCATCGCAACTGCCGGTAAAACCAGCAGGATGAAGAAAATGATGTAAAAAATGACCCTTCTTGTTGCAGATTTCATGGGATTATCCATATTCCTTTCGGTCTGCCTAAGGTCGAATCAGGCTGTCAGTAGTCACGCCGCTTACCGCAGAGAGATCTTCAATCGAGTCAAACATCAACTGCAGCACATACTTGGCGTTGTGGATGTAGGCACCGGGTTCTTTGACAGTGAACATGTAGTTATACGCAGCCTTCAGCAGACGAGGCGTGAACAATTTGTATTGATTCGGGAAAATAGCTTCGTCCTCTGAAATCTGACCGTCTTTGTTAGTGTCGATAAAGGAGTAAGGGTATGCATCTCCGTAAAAACCAAACATGGTTCCATCACCAACCTTGGCTGAATACTGGCTCATGGCCTGATGCAGCACGGCTTTCATACCTTCGATTTCATCGTACATGCTCTCAACAACACCGTCGCCATCGTAATCGACCTTGGACATTGTGACCGTCTTGTAATCTTGAAAGCCGGTTACAGTGGAATGGCAGGTCTGGCAAAGATTTGTGTCAGCATTCTCAGGCTTGCGAGTGTGCAGTGAGTGCGGATCGTGGCAGGATGTGCAGGTCTCTACGCCTGGAGCGTGTGTGAAGGTGCCAACGTAAGTCTTGCCTTCGTACTCGAATCCGTTGCCGCCGTCAGAGCCAGCATGCACAGCCGCTGCTGCGAAATAGTGGTTGCCCATAATTGCCTGATCGCCGATGGGTTCGTCTTCTGCCTTGCCGCTGGTAACATCTGCAACTGACTTGCCCGATCCCATACCACCATGACAGGTCATGCAGACTGAGGATGTCCCAGTCCCAGTTAATTCCACACCGGAGGGGAATTTCACAGAATCCAGTTCGTGTGCCGCGGTGCTGTGGCAAGCAATGCAGTTAACAGGATCCTGGATTTTTCCAGCCATCTCAACCGAACCTGCTGCAGAGCCATCTGCCCCAACATAATCACGGAAACCAGAGCTGCTGTGGCATAGTGCGCAGCGCGCGGGAACTTCGGCTGGATCGTCTTCATTCCAATGGTTGAAGGCTTCCGAAGTCATGTCAGCGTGACCTGACCCCTCCCATTTGGTAGTGACTTCCTCGATGGATGCCTTTACGGTATCAGTAGCTTGTAACGTTGTGCAACCCACCCATACCAAAAGCGCCGCCGCAAAGACAGCAATCAGTAAAAAAAAGCTCTTTTTCTTCATTAAGTACTCTCCTTAAATGTTGGTAAAATTGCTTACCGTATGTTAATTATACAAAGATTATTATAATTGTAACCTGTTAGATGTCAATGTGTGAAAATATTAACAATCTCCACTAAGTCAAACTTCTCAAATGAGTGATACTTATGTGGAGTTGTCAAAATCCCACTCCTGCGGGCATATAAAACATTTGATAATTACGATAGAATAGATAAAAAATAAGGACTTTCTTTGAAAAAGAATAATCGAAAAACACTCATTGCGGTGCTGGTAATTGCGGTTGCACTGATCGCGCTGCTTATTGCTACCACACGCTCCAGCACCCAATACTTTCTGACCGTATCCGAGCTTCAGTCTGGCGAGACTGACATGACCGGTCGGAATGTCCGCATGTCGGGCGTTGTTCTGGGAGATACCATTGTCTATGATCCCCAAACGCTTGACCTCACCTTTGAGGTGGCCCAAATTCCTGGCGACCATCGTGTCATCAATGAGATGGGAGGCATGGCTGTGGTCCTTGAAAAAGCGGCTGCAGACCCAACCCTGCCGCGCATCACGATCCACTACAACGGGGTGAAGCCAGATCTCCTGAAGCATGAAGCCCAGGCAATTGTCTCGGGCTCCCTTGACGTCAATGGCATTTTCCAGGCAAAAGAGCTGTTGCTGAAATGCCCCTCAAAATACGAATCCGCCCTGCCAAGCCAGGCCGGCAACTAATCCGTCTGAAAAGGTTAATATGTTCTACCTTGGTTTAATTTCATTTGCTGCTTCCATGCTGGTGATGCTCACTGCCCTTATCCTCACCATCTTCCAACTCATCAAACGCCAGACACTTCTGACAAAATCCACCATCACTCTGGCAAGCGTTTCCTTTGGATTACATACCCTGAGTGTCCTGACTTTGATGGCGATGCAAGTGCTGCAGGATTACTCCATCTCCTATGTTGTCTCTGTGGTGAATTCAGTCATGCCTACCATCCTGAAAATGACTGCAGTCTGGGGGGGGCAGGCGGGGTCACTCTTTTTCTGGGGCTGGACTCTCAACCTGGTCTTATTCATCTCACTACATGTCCGCCGTCAGATCCAGGATGGCTGGTCTTTTCTGTTCACTGCTTTAAACTTGCTATTTTTTGGCGCGCTTTCGCTCTTTATTGAAAACCCATTCAGCCGGCTATGGCTGACTGAAGCCGGGAATATCCTCGAAGGAGTTTTCTCACCTGCTGCAGGCGCGAGCGTTTATGGCGGGCTTTCCGGCTTTGGACTGAACCCTCTCCTGCGCCACTGGGGCATGGTTATCCATCCGCCCATCCTATACCTGGGATTTGCGCTCTTCCTGGTGCCTTTCAGCGTTGCCATCTCCTACCTCATCAGGGGTGAAACGGAAGAGGGTCTGCTTGGCGAGACCCGTCTTTGGCTGCTTTCTGCCTGGATTCTGCTGACCGCTGGTATCGTGCTGGGAAGTTGGTGGTCTTACGACGTGTTGGGATGGGGCGGCTACTGGGCTTGGGATCCGGTTGAGACAGCCTCTCTCCTTCCCTGGCTCACCAGCACAGGGTTGCTTCACAGTCTGCTGTTGCAAAAGCAGCGCAAAATCTTCCAACGCTTCAACTTCGTCCTGATCTTGCTGACCTACACTCTGGTCATTTTCAGCATTCTCATCACCCGTGCTGGTTTGCTAAATTCTGTGCATGCCTTTGGGGCAAGCAAGATCTCACTGCCCCTCACGCTTCTTACACTGACCTTGTTCCTTGTCTCGGTTGCTTTGCTTGCCTGGCGTTGGCGTCGTCTATATTCAGGATGGGAACTTACTTCCCTGATCACGCGCGACGCGGCTTTCCTCTACACCAACGTTATTCTGATTTCACTGACCATTGTGTGTTTCTATGGTCTGGCTTATCCCCTTGTCACTGGCGTCCTGACCGGTACCCAGATCGGTCTGGATCGTACTTTTTTTGATCAAGCCGCAACTCCGCTTTTTATCCTCCTGGCTGCTCTGATGGCTGTCTGCCCGCTCAGTGCCTGGAGTGTTAACGCGATCAGGCAGTTGGGAAAATCAACTGTCATCCCCCTGATCCTGTCTATCCTCCTGACGGTCACGTCATATTTCTTACTGACAAAATCCTGGCTGGCACTACTGGTGCTCCTCGTGGTTGGTTTTGGCCTGCTGCTGATGCTGGCTCTTACCCTGCGTGATTTCAGATCTCCTCACGAAGCAGGTAAACGGTGGTGGGGTCAACGTGCCCGCTATGGCGCCTGGTTTGTCCATACTGGTGTTCTACTAATTGCTCTCGGTATCGTGGGAATGGAAGCTCTCTCCGGAAGCATCCAGGGCACCATGATCCCCGGTGACAAAATGCCTTTGCGATCCTATGAGGTGGAATTCGTCCAACTCACCACGGAGTATGAAAACCCCGAATACCTGACGATCGAAGCTGAACTCGTGCTTTGGAAAGATGGCAAGACTGCCGCTAAGCTCTATCCAGGGCAGCACCTTTATGAAAACCGCGGTCAATACGTCAGCATTCCCGATAAACAGTCCACCCTGCGAGGGGATTTCTACACGTTGCTGTTGGACTACAACAGCATGATGGGCTACGTTACCATCCAGGCTTCTGATAATCCCCTGGTCAACTTTATGTGGATTGGCGCGCTCTTGATGGTCCTCGGTGCAGCTCTGGCTGCCAGTATGCCCTGGAAGTCGCTGCAACCTGGATATGTCGATGAACGAGAGCAGGAGTTACCCCGTTAATGACCCTCGCTATTCGGCAGATATCTAAATCATTTGGTCAGCACCACGTCCTGAACGCGTTGGACTTGGAGCAAAAACCGGGCGAGCTGCTTTGCCTGCTTGGGCGCAACGGCGCAGGCAAAACCACCCTCCTGCGGATCCTTGCCGGGCTGCTCAAACCCGAAACTGGCTCTGTCTGGTTGAACAATCAGCAAATCGATTATGCCGAATCTCATGCGCGTAGCAATATCGGCTTGGTCATGCATCAGCCCTTTCTCTATGAACACCTCACTGGCATCGAAAACCTGCGTTTTTACGCCCGTCTCTACCAGCTGGCGGATGATGAAAACACCCTTGAGACAGCATTGGCGCAGGTGGGAATGCAGCGCTTCGCCCGTAAACCGGTCAGAGCCTACTCACGCGGCATGAAGCAGCGCCTCACCATCGCCCGCGCGCTGCTGCACTCTCCACGCATCCTGCTGCTGGACGAGCCCTACACCGGTCTCGACCTGCAGGGCAGCCAGACTTTCAATCAGCTTATGCTTGAGCAGAAACAGCAGGGTTGCATCATTCTCATGACCACCCACGATCTCTCGCATGCCCTGCCTATCAGCAGTCGCTTTGCTTTCCTTGCCCGGGGTAGGGTTTCTGATGAACTCACAAACGAAAACCTCTCGCTCGAAAATCTTGAGACCTGGCTTGCGGAAAAACTTGCCAAGCCCCTATCCGCGCAAAAGAGGGCAGTAGCATGAAAGACTGGCTGCACTCCGTCCGCACCCTGGTCTGGAAAGATCTGCTGCAGGAATGGCGCAGCAAAGACATGCTTACTGCCATGTTCGCTTTTGCCATTCTGACCCTCTTTATTTTTAACTACGCTATTGAGCTCTCGCCAGTCAATCGGGCTGAGATTGCCTCAGGTATCATCTGGGTGGTGATTGTCTTTGCCGGCACGCTCGGCCTTAATCGCTCATTTACCGCTGAGCAGGACCAGGGCTGTTTTGACGCGCTGGTGATGGCAGTGCCGGATGTATCAGCGATTTACTTTGGTAAGATGCTCACCAACTGGCTCGTGATGCTCTTCGTCAGCGTGCTCATCCTGCCAATCTACTCCCTGCTCTATAACCAATCCCTTTTTAACGCAGGTTTCATCCTGGTTTTGGTGCTGGGTGCTTGGTGCTACAGTGTTGCTGGCACACTGATCGCCGGTATGACCGTGCAGACCCGCATGCGCGATCTGCTCTTGCCCATCCTGCTTTTCCCCATTCTGATGCCGATCAACATGGCAGTCGTAAAAGCGGCGGGCGGCATTCTTGCCGGTGCAACGCTGATGGATGTGCAGGCCTGGTTGGTTTTACTGGCGGCTTACGGTATCATTGTCACTACAGTATCTATTAAGGTGTTTGAATATGTTATTCGTGAATAAAAAACTAAAACTTCTCAGCTTTTTAGCCTTCCTGTTGGTTCTGGCAGCTTTTGCCATGGTGCTGTTCTATGCCCCAATCGAGCTCAACATGGGCATTGTCCAGAAAGTGTTCTATTTTCACGTCAGTGCCGCCTGGATTGGCATGCTGGCTTTCCTGGTTGCGGCGGTTTGCGGCATCCTTTACCTCAACAAAAAGCAGCTTAAGTATGACTTCATTGCATTTTCTGCGGTGGAAATCGGCTTGCTTTTCACGGCGATCGCAAATTTCTCCGGCATGATCTGGGCGAAACCTATTTGGAACACCTGGTGGACCTGGGATCCCCGCCTGACCACCATGACGATTATGGCTTTCACCTACATCGGTTACCTGCTCTTGCGGCGAGGAGTGGACAACCCTGAAAAGCGCGCCCGTTTTGGCTCCGTTTATGCCATTATCGGCTTTGCCAGCGTCCCGCTCACCTTCTTTTCATCCCGCCTGCTTCGCACCATTCACCCCACCATCTTTGGTGCCGACACTGGCGATATGGCCATGACCCCAGCTATGTACCAGACTATGGCTGTCAGCATTGTTGCCTTCACCGTCCTGTTTGCAGCTTTGCTTTGGCGTCGGTCTCTACTGGCAGCGCGTGAATCCGAACTTGAAATCCTCAGGGCACAAACCGAAACGCTGGAATTTGGAGAGGTGCTGGATGACTAATCTTTCGTACTTTATCGCTGGCTACCTGGTGATTTTTGGGCTTCTGGGCGCATATATTCTGCATCTTCTAACCCTGAAGAAACGTCTTGATAGAGAGCAAAAAGAACTTTCCAGGCAAAATTAAACCCCCACTGATAGTTCGGGTTTCAGCCATCCGGGGCAGTTGACCTTGAGGTCTCTCAATAATAAAGCCGGATTGAAATACGCAACCCGGCCTACTGAAAGAATTGTCGGCGAAGGGAGAAGCCCCCTCCGTACGGGGTCAATTCCGCTTATGGATTATGGTTCAATAGGAAAACCGGCTTCGATCAACGCATCATAGCCGCCAAGCACGGCTTCAACTTTCCGATAGCCATCTTTCAACATGATGAACGCCGCACCGGCGCTCGTATTTTCAGCCGGTCAGGTGCAGTAGGTGATGTACCAGGCTTCTTTATCAAGCGTGTCAACCCAGGATTCGATTTCAGCAAAAGGCATGCTGATGCTTCCCCAAGCATGGCTGGCTTCATACTGAGATACCGTGCGGGTATCCACCAGAATTGCTTTCTGCTCCCTGACAGCCGCGATCGCATCGGCTGCGCTGATGCGCGGAACGTCCGACGCGGACAGGAGAATTGGGTTCCCCGTCTCATTGCGGATGCCACGATAAATCATGAAACCAACTACCAGTACTACAAGTGCTCCGACCAGATAGACGGGCAATAGTTTATTTCTCTTCTGCTGAGGGATTTTGCGCTTCATATAGCGGATTATTCCATGAGACAGTTGGCGTGTCGAGGGTGTGTACAATGTGGCTTCGATCAAAAATGCGTCGGTAAACATTCTTTTGCACAAGTCCTTTATAATATTCCAAACTCACCTGAGAGGGCATTATGCTGGAGATCAACGTTAACGGCGTTAGCTATTCATTGGATGAAATACCTGGCGAAAAACTCAGCGATTTGCTTCGCCAAAGACTGGGCCTAACGGGCACGAAAGTCGGCTGTGGTGAAGGACGCTGCGGCATCTGCACGGTGCTGATGGATGGCAAGCCGGTGCGATCCTGCATCACTCGCGCGAACAAAGCTCATGGTAAATCGATTCTCACTATTGAAGGCTTACGCGCGCTCAGACCAGTTGGGCGCCAGGATAAACACGAAGATCTACATGCTCTGCACCCGCTGCAAGAGGCTTTCATCACCCATGGCGCAATCCAATGCGGCTTCTGCACGCCAGGACAACTGATGCGTGCCCATGCGCTTTTGCAGGAAAATCCAGACCCGAGTGTAAGCGAGATCCGCGAAGCCATGGATGATGTGGTTTGCCGCTGCGGTAGTTACGAAGCCATCGTTTCAGCCATACAGGCGGCAGCCAGTTCACTGCGGACCGGAGAGGCAGTCCAACCGAGAGTAGTCTCGCTGGGCAAGCAGGACCTCACCCATGTGGGTAAAACGATAATCCGACCAGACGCAGTGGCGAAGGCAATTGGCGGGGCTAAATTCTCAGACGATTTTAAATTTGAAGGCATGCTTTATGCGCGTGTGCTGCGGGCGGGCACTCCTTCAGGAATCCTGAGGGGGCTGGATGTAAGCGAAGCAGCCAGATTGGAAGGGGTCAGAGCGGTATTGACCGCGGCAGACCTCAAGCACGAACGCCTGCACGGGGTCTATTCAAAAGACTGGCCTATCCTGGTTGGTATTGATGAGCGCGTCCGATATGTAGGGGATGCCATTGCGATCGTGGCGGCGGACACGCAGGCAATCGCGGATGAGGCAATCACGCTCATCAAAATGGAGATCGAATCCCGGCCGGTGGTAAGCGACCCGATGCAGGCTGCCCAACCGGACGCGGAACAGCTGCACGAGAAGGGGAATCTGCTCAAGAAAATCAAGGTGGGCAAGGGCGATCTGGATGCGGGTTTTGAGCAGTCTGACGTGATCGTTGAACACACTTTCTACACACCCTTCATGGAGCATCTCTTCATGGAACCGGAGTGTTCCATCGCGGTGCCGCGGGAAGATGGGGGCATGGATCTTTACGAAGGCTCTCAAATTCCCTACGAGAATCGCCGGCAGGTCGCGGAAGCCCTGTGCTTGGAACCCGAGCGCGTGCGCATCAGGGGTCAGAAAACTGGCGGAGCCTTTGGAGGCAAAGAAGATATCGCCGGGCAGATTCATGCCGCTCTAATGGCACAAGCAACCGGCAAACCGGTCAAGTTGCTGTTCACGCGGCGGGAAAGTATGATGGTGCACCCAAAACGCCATGCGACGTGGACCAAGGTAAAGCTGGGCGCGAAGAAAAACGGGGAGCTGCTGTCTGCAAAGACCGAAATCTACGGTGATACAGGCGCCTATGCCTCGCTGGGAGTTGCGGTGATGACGAGGGCAACCACACATTCGTGCGGTCCATACATCATCCCCAACACCCTCTCAGAATGTTACGCGATGTACACCAACAACCCTCCCGCGGGAGCATTCAGAGGCTTTGGGGTGGTGCAGGCGATGTTTGGTATCGAATCAGCCATGGATATGCTGGCTGAGAAGCTCGGAATGGACCCCTTAGCCTTGCGCAAGATTAACGCGCTCCGCAAAGGCTCCGAAACCAACACCGGGCACCGCCTGGAAGAAAGTGTTGGTCTGCCTGAGTGCCTCGAAGCTCTCGGGAATCGCCTTGAAGAACGCGGAATTTCTGACCCCTGGACGCCGCAGGAAGAGGAAATTGACGGGCGCAGAGTGATCACCTGCTGGGGGATGGCATCCGGCTTTAAGAATACCGGGTTGGGCACTGGCACAGATGACAGCAGCGGCGCGATCGTGCGGCTCCTGCCTGCCGGCAGGCTGCAGGTCATGACTGCTGCGTCGGAAGTGGGGCAGGGGATGAATACCACCCTCCAGCTGATTGCCGCGGAGGTGCTGGGGATCACGCCAGAGAATATCAACGTCTACCTGATGGATACGACACTGACACCTGATGGAGGTCCAACGACTGCCAGCCGCCAGACCTATGTGACCGGCAATGCGGTCAAAAATGCCGCAAGCGAATTGAAGAAACGCATCGAGACCTTGCTGATTCGCAAGTTCGAATGTGAGCCTTGCCAGGTGAGTTTCAATTCCGAAGTTATTATTGCGGGCGATGAGCAGATTGGTTGGCAGGAGGTTTTTGACCTGCTTGAGAAGACCCCTGAAGGAACATCTGTGGAAGTGCGCTACTCTGCCCCTCAGACCTATCCCCTCGAACTCGGGGGGAAAATCCATGTGGCATATGGATTTGCAGCACAAGCAGTCAAGGTCGGCATTGATCCGGAAAGTGGAGCTGTCCAGATTCTGCAGGTCATTGCGGTCAGTGACGCTGGCAGGGTCATCAATCCACTTGGCTTCCAGTCCCAGGTGGAAGGGGGCGTAGTCATGGGGGTGGGGCATGGCGTGATGGAAGAATTTAAAGTCGAAAATGGGGTCATTCTGAGCGACCGAATCGCAAGATATGAAATTCCGCGCATGAAAGACAGCCCACCGGTAGATTCGCTGATCGTGGAAGATCCGACTTCTGAGGGGCCTTATGGAGCCAAGGGCATCGGAGAATTGGTCTGTGTGCCCACCCCGCCGGCCATCGCCAACGCGGTCTACAATGCCATCGGCTTGCGAGAGTACGGTTTACCGGTCAGTAAAGAAAAAATCAAAGCCTGGCTCGAAGAACGTAAATAGGAACCATTTACTTCCAACTTCCAATCAGCTTAAGCTCTGTCTTTGCGACTGCTTGCGTACAGAGTAGGAACGAAGCAATCTAAACTCTTGACCACATGAACCCTCAGCGATTCACAATGACAGAAAAAACTCGTAGTGATGTTGGTTTACGTTATCGCGAGCGAAGCGGTAGTCGTAGGGCGGAATGGGCTTCTTTTGCCCACTCCGCCACAGCAAACCGACTAGTACTCGTTGGAACATGATTCTGCTATCCCGGTAGCCTGGCTTGAGTCAAATACAAGCCCTTATTTCGAAAATCGCACCCGACCTGTGTTCGTAGGTCTGGGCACAGTGACCGTAGGGCGGGATTGGAAGCACTGGGACAGTAAGATGTAGTGAACTTTATGTGCTTCAAATCCGCCATAGAACAGTAGGTGGGTAAAATGGGATTTGTATTCAATGGCGGGTTGAGGAGGGATTGAGGTAGCTCTGCTTTTAACGTGACACCCCCCCCGCATCTCCCACCTCCTATCACCCATCACCTAACACCACCTGGCATTCATATTGCAACTGATAGGTTGACATTTCTCGTTAAGCGAGGAGGTCTAACCATAGCAGGAGGCAGTATGAGCAGAGCATTTGGAATCGATATCAGCAAATACCAGTCCAGCCAGGATGGCAGCAAAAAAATGGACTTCACCGCAGTGCAAAATCACACGGAGGAAGTTACGTTTATTGCAGCAAGGGCGGGTATTTCGTGGGGATACACTGACCCGATGTTCAGATATTACTGGGACGAGATGAAGCGCATTAAGGTTATGCGCATAGCTTACCACGTGCTGTATTTTGGAGAAAGTGCGCTGGCGCAGATGGATTCACTCTTCAAAATGCTGGATGGCAAGGCAAATTTTGCTCACGACCGCATCGCGCTCGACCTGGAAGTGGCAGGTATCAACACGCGCAGCAGGATTACTGCCACGACCCAAAAGTGCCTGGATATCTGCAAGGCAAGGACAGGTTTCTTTCCAATTGTGTACTCGCGGGCGTCGTGGGTAAATACCTATCTCTCAGTGGCCAATTTGCCAACTCTGGATTGGTGGCTGGCAACCTATCGCAAACCCTTACTCTCGCCTTTTTATACCCAGGAGCACGACGGTCCGCCGTACCTGCCAAAGGGTGTGAGCACCTATCTCATCCATCAAACGGGCGATAAGTGCAAGTCGATTGGCGGTGTGAGCCACTATATGGATTACAACCGCTGGAACGGCGAAAAAGCGGATGTCTTGCGCTACTTTGGAAATCCAACCGGGGATGTTCTTCCACCCGAAAACAAAGTTTTGTTCACGGCGAAGTGCATCGTGAGCGCGCTTTACAAGCGCAGTGGTCCGGGACCCGCCTTCAAGGTCGTGGGGAACCTGAATCTGGGAGACATTGTGTCCGTTTATGAAGTAAAGGATGGCTGGTATCGAGTGGATCCAACCGCGCAGTTGTGGTGTTCCGGTAAAAGCACCTATCTGCAGCGTTTAAAGGATTACGCGCCAACGGAGAAAGTCCTTTTCAAGGCTCAATGCATCGTTACAGCCTTATTCAAACGGGAAGGACCCGGAAGAAACTGGAAGATCATTGGCAATCTGATCAGGGATGATGTGGTGTCCGTCTATGAGGTCAAGGATGACTGGTACCGCATCGAATCAGGTCAGGATGTCTGGTGTTCGGGTTCCAGCCAGTACATGCGCAACTTGTAGTTGCTGAGGTTTTAACAAACAAAAGGACGGGACTAACCCGTCCTTTTGTTTGGATTTACTGGTCTAGAAGTCTTTAAGCAGAACTCCCAGAGCAAGCAACACAAAGGCAACAATCCACAGCCATGGCATTGCCACAGCAAGAACAGCAACCTTCCCCAATTCAGCAGCGAATGCTAAAACAAAAAGAACCAGGGCTACGATAAAAGTGACTTGTTTTGGTGCGTTTAATTTCATGATTTTCTCCTTTGAATAAAATAGATTGAATAGAATACCAATTCACATTGTAACTGGTATTTTGGTACCGGTCAAGCGGGGTATAATAGAAATAAGGTCGGAATGCTCGATTACCAATGGGAGATGAGTCATATTTCCTGAACTTGAGCGTGTAAAACTGAAGTTTCTTGACAATAAAGATTTTGGAGTTAAAATAGTTGATATGTACACCACGCTCTCAGGGCGATTAATGATGCAGCAAACCAAATACGAACTGTATAATTCACTTAAGTCGATTTTCCTTCACATCGACAATCATGAGAAGACGTTTCTTGCTCAGTTTGGTTTGAATATTCCTCGTTTTTTTGTACTGATGCATCTTGAGAAGAACCCTGGAATTAATTACATTGTTCTTAGTGACCTGCTGCTCTGCACCAAGAGCAACACGACCCGTGTAGTGAGGGGGATGCAAAAAGAGGGTCTGATCAACCGGGAAAACGATCCAAGTGACCGACGCAGCTATCAGCTTACCCTGACCAAGGCAGGGCATGATCTGTTTAATCGCGTCTACCCCGACTACAAAAAGCTAGTTGATGGGTTAATGTCCAAGCTTGATAAGGCAAAACTCGAAGATTACCTTAAAGCAAGCTCAGAAATTGAAAACACCCTGACCCCCAACCGGGCGGAACCAACCCCAGGTTAACCTTACCGCGCAGGAGCTCAGGATGGAATATAAAAACCATGGCAATAATGCCAAACCAGTTCTATCGTTTCAATTCAAAAGGAGAAAGAAATGAAGAAAAGCTATTTATTGATTGCAATCGCATTGATTGCGACTCTGTTGCTCGGTGCCTGCGGCACTCCAACAGAGACCCCTGTTGTCGAAACGGAAGCTCCCGTAGTTGAAGAGCCCGTTGTCGAAGAACCCACCGAAGAGCCAGTAGTTGAAGAGCCTGTGGTGGAAGAACCCGTTGCCACCCTGCGTATTTGGGCTGACGAGCAGCGCGCTCCCGTTCTGACCGAACTCGGCGCCGAGTTCCAGGCAGAATACGGTGTGGAAGTGGTTGTTGAGAATATCTCTGGCATCCGCGATCAATTCCTCGTGGCTGCCCCCGCTGGCGAAGGCCCCGATATCATCGTCCTCGCCCACGACCAACTGCCTGCACTAACCGCCTCAGGTTTGATTGCTGAACTCGACCTGGGTGCCAAAGCTGCCGAATTCGACCCCGAATCTCTGAAAGCTTTCACTTACGAAGGCAAACTCTATGGCATGCCCTATGCCCGTGAGAACCTTGGCTTCTTCTATAATGCCGACCTGGTCACCGAAGTCCCCACCACCTGGCAAGAAGTTTATGACCTTTCCAGAACCCTGATCGACGAAGGTAAAGTTCAATACGGTATCGTATTGGGCGGTACATCTTACGATGCCTATCCCTGGATGACCTCTCAGGGCGGCTACGTTTTCGGCGTTAACGAAAACGGCGACTACGACCCCACTGATATCGGCGTTGGCGGCGAAGGCATGATCAAATTCGGCGAAATGGCTCTGCAGTGGAAAGAAGATGGTATCCTCTCCGATAACCTCGACAACACCACCGCCAAATCCATGTTCCTGAATGGCGACGTGGCATTCTTCATGAACGGTCCCTGGGAAATCAAAAACCTCAAAGATGCCGGAATGAACTTTGGCATCGCCAAATTCCCCGATGGTGGTTATCCCTTCCTTGGTGTTCAGGGCTTTGCTGTAAACTCCATGTCTGAGAATGTTCTGCTTGCTCAGACCTTTCTGACCGAGTTCGTTGCTACCGAAGACGCTATGCTGGCTCTCTATGAAGCTGACCCCCGCGGTTCCGCTTACCTGCCTGCAGCAGCACTGATTGACGATCCCTATCTGAAAGGTATCGCAGAAGCCGGCGAGAATGCTGTCCCAATGCCCGCCATCCCAGAAATGGGTGCTGTCTGGACTGACTGGGGCAATGCCCTCACTTTCATCTTCAATGGTGAGAAGACCCCTGAGCAGGCCTACACAGATGCAGCTGCCAACATTCGGATCGCCATTGCCTCTAAGGGCATGGTCAATATCCCTGGTTCCTTCCAGACTTTAATTGGCTGTGGTTCTGACTGGCAGCCTTACTGTCCTCAGTCCGCTTTGACCCTTGGCGAAGACGGTCTCTACACTGCCACCTTCACCCTCCCCGCTGGCGACTACGAATGCAAGGTTGCCCTTGACGGTGGTTGGTCGAATTCCTATGGTGATGGAGATGCCAACTACAAGTTCACCGTCGCTACTGAAGGCGAAGTGACTTTCATAGCCGATCTCGAAGCAAAAACACTTGAGATCGTAACTCCGTAAAGTTAGTTCCTAAGGAGGCTTGCATTTGCAAGCCTCCTTTTTTCAACAGGGAAAGGAGAATTATGTGATGGACGCAAATCAGACGCCAATCGAAGGTGAGTTTGCCAAAAAAACCATCCTTGGTGCTGGTAATTTACTCACCTCTCTGCTTGTTCTCGTGGTTGATATTGCCCTGGGCTACATTGCGTTTAGACTCTTTAGTCTTGGCTATATCCCTCTGGGAATCTGTTTTGTCCTTATTATCCTCATGATCAGTGTGGCTTTCCTGGTTCCAAAAGCCCATATGTTCAAATGGATGGCAATAGGTCTCTCAGCCTGGCTTCTTTTTTCCATTTTTCCAATCGTATACACAATTTATAACGCTTTCACCAACTATGGCGATGGTCACCTGATCTCTCAGGCACAGGCTATCGACCAAATCCAGGCGCAGACCTATTTGCCCGAAACCGGCAAAGCCTATCAATGGATCGCTTACCGTTCCCCGGAAAACGAGTATTTGCTATGGCTCAAAGATGCTGAGGGCAACACCAAACTGGTCACCCAGGTTGATGTGCCAGGCGATGCCGAGATTCCTCTGGTTCCTGGCGAAAACGGCATTGGAGAGCTTGACGCGGAAGGAGCCCCGGTCACCATCGAAGGCTACACCCGCCTCAATCGCATCCTTGCCTCAACCGATAAGAACCTGACCAAAATCAAGTTTGGCGATCCCGAAAACACCATCCAGGTGCGCTCCCCATCGGAGGCGGCGGAGCTTCTGCCTCTCTATACTTATGACCCTGAAACTAACACCTTTACCCACGCAGTCACTGGCACGGTATATTTTGATCAGGAAGGAACCTATACCGCGAAAAACGGAGAACGGTTGATCCCGGGTTATAGCGCTATCGTCGGCACTAAAAACTTTGTTCAGTTTGTCAATAGTCCCGGTTTGCGCGGACCCTTGGTGACGATCGTCGTCTGGAACTTCCTTTTTGCCACCTTCAGCCTCTTATTGACCTTCTCTGTGGGCTTGCTGATTTCGATTATTTACGGCGATCCCAAGTTCAAGGGCAAAAAGATCTTACGCTCGCTTCTGTTGATCCCCTACACCATCCCCAGCCTGATCACCATCTTGATCTGGCGCGGCATGTTCAACCCCGACTTGGGCGTCATCAACCGCATGCTTGAGAGTGTCTTCAACATTTCACCCCGCTGGTTCACCCAGCCATGGCTGGCGCGCATCGCCTTGCTGGTTGTCAACACCTGGTTAGGTTACCCGTACTGGATGCTGGTCACCAGCGGTGCTCTACAATCCATCCCCGGTGATATTTATGAAGCAGCTGAAATTGACGGTGCCAGCGGTTGGCAGCGTTTCAGGAACATCACGCTTCCGCTTCTTCTCGTGAGTGTGGGGCCTCTGATGATTTCTTCCTTCATCTTCAACTTCAACAACTTCAACCTGATTTACGCTTTCATCAATGGCGGGCCGCCAATCCCGACTGCGACAACCCAGGCTGGCTATACCGACATCATCATCAGCTACGTTTACAACCTGGCATTCGCCAGCGGACGCGGCGTGCAATACGGCTATGCTTCAGCCATTTCGCTAGTCTTGTTCATGTTGATTGCGGTTATGTCTCTGCTGCAGTTCAAGTTCACAAACATGTGGGAGGAGGTTGGCGAAAATGTCTAAACATCCATCATCCGTCAAACGCAGTCATACCATCGGTTTGGTCTGGCGCTGGGCTCTGGCCGTTGTCCTGATCCTCTTCAGTATTTTCCCGGTACTGTGGATCGTTTCAGCTTCGATCAACCCCGTCAATGACCTGGCTAATCAGAAATTGATCCCGGATAACTGGGGTTTCGATAATTTCCGCCAATTAGTGACGAATCCGATTTTCCCCTTTTTCACCTGGCTGAAAAACTCGTTGATTATTGCGACAGTTTCCACCTTGCTGACACTATCCCTGACCACGCTGGCAGCTTTTGCCTTCTCAAGGTTCCGCTTCAGGGGTCGCCAAAGCATGCTCAAATCCATCCTTCTCATTCAGAGCTTCCCCAACCTGCTGGCAATTGTGGCTCTGTTCACCATCATCAAGCAAATCGGCGATGTGGTCCCGCTCTTTGGGCTCAACACCCATGCCGGCTTGATTCTGGTCTACTCTGGCGGTGCCATGGGCATGAACATCTGGCTGATGAAGGGCTACATGGATACTATCCCAAGAGATATCGACGAATCGGCTCATGTTGACGGCGCCACCGACTGGGAGGTCTTCTCTAAGTTGATTTTGCCACTCCTGCGTCCGATCTTGGTCGTTATTTCGATTTTGAGTTTCATTGGAACCTACGGCGAGTTTATTATCGCCCGCACCCTGCTCACCCAGCGTGAGATGCAGACCGTCATGGTGGGTCTCCAGATCTTTACTGCCGGGCAGTACACCAAGAACTGGGGCATCTT
>ENA-OSEO01001841-OSEO01001841.1-sediment-metagenome-genome-assembly--contig:-NODE-1841-length-34578-cov-26.536448_pt1 | contig 34578 bp, 32 predicted proteins | sample MGYA00237883_ERZ534232 | MGnify/ENA metagenome assembly ERZ534232 | reverse complement strand
ATTCGAACCGACGACCTCTTGCATGCCGAGCAAGCGCTCTCCCATCTGAGCTACATCCCCACGTTTCAAATGCAAAATTCAAAATGAAAATTGCAGAACTAAAATCGTCAAAATCATAATGCAAAATTCAAAATGAAAATTGCAAAAAAGGTCCGCATCCACAAGAATCTGCTCTCTTACGTGCTTTAACGGGCACTAATCGTGCAAGTTACCATTACCTTAATTTTATACATATGGTCGACCTGCAAGCTCAGAGGCGAGTTCGGAGCCTTTAGCCCAATTTTCACCGGACATCGGGTCTCTTGATTTCTAAGAGATTCCTACTATTCCTCTTCATTGCCATTTTCAAATTGTATTCAAAAATTATAGTTTCTAACTGCTGTTAAGTCAAACATCAACTCGAGGAAAAACTATGAACTAAGGCTTTTTTTATCAAAATTAAACCCTGACAGTACTGATTTTGCTTATCCAGTCATTCTATTTGACCATCAAGGTCATTCCGCTCTACCTTCCTTGCCTTCAATATTTTCTTCCCAGTCAACCTCCGGAGCGTCTTTCCATAAACGCTCGAGCTGGTAATATTCTCTCTCTTCTTTAGTAAAAATATGAACAACCACATCACCGTAGTCAAGCAAAATCCACTTTGCCGCTGTTTCCCCTTCTTTACCCATGGCCTTGATCTTCTGCTTGGCAAGCTCTTCTTGAATTGTATCCGATAGTGTTTTTACCTGTCTTGTCGTATTGCCGCTGATGATTACAAAACAATCCATAATAATCAGTAGTTTGCTCATATCCAAAACCAGAATATCCTGAGCTTTTTTCTCACAAGCTACCCTGGCAATTAACTTTGCTATTTCCTTTGGACTCAGAAGCTATACCTCCTATCACTGATTACTTTTCTTAATCTGATAATCCTTACCGATAACTATGGTTATATCAGCCAGATCCTGAGGAACATTCTGCCTGACAATTACACCTGTGCCCAGTGTCTTCTTTATTTTGTTTGCCAATGTATTATTTACCTTATCTTTATATATTATAATCTGTGTCTTGTCATAATCAAAATTATCAGCATTTTCTATTTGAACAATCCGGCAATTAATATTAATCAATTTCTCAGCAGCATCCCCCGCTATTCCGGGATCTCCCGATCCATTTAAGATAATGATATCCATATCACTTTCCCGCTCGCTTTTTGATATACCCCAAATCAAAGCAAAAAGACGGTCTATCTCATCCCTATCGGGTTCGGAATAAGTTTCCCTTCCTACAATCAAGGGTTTAACCGGCAAAGGTATAAGGTTAATATCATCCGGCTTCGTTTCTTCGAACTTTTTGGAGAAATATTTATACTGCGTTTGATTAAGATTGGTTTGCTCCGCTCTTTCCAGGGCTTTCTTTAAGCGCAGCCTGGAAACAGTATTATCATAATCTTCGTAGCTCAGCTTTATATAATTATTCACTTCAATACCCAGAAAATTCTCAATTGCAGCCACGGTTGGGGGAATTCCCGATCCCAGAGAAACACTTATTCTGTCAAGACCGTAGCCGGGAACTACAATGAATGTACTGTCCGGTATTGACCAGCCGGATATTGTGCTGTCGTCATCCTTAACAATAAATAGAGCCAGGCCTTGGGCTTTCTCTTTTCCATCTTCCTGGCCTGCCCCAATGAAAAGAATACTCTTGGGCTTAGGCTTCTTCGCGGGTTTTTTTACTGCTGCTGATTTTTCTTTAAATAAGCCGGAAAAATCAATATTTCCAATCAATGTTGAAAGAGCTAAAAGAACGGTTAGACCGGCAGCGATAGCAGCTGTAAATTGAATAAAACGATTTCTTCGCTTCTTTCGGGCTGCTAAACGCGGACCGATTGGTTTCTCCGGTTGTTTGCTTCTATATTTTTTTGATCGGGGATATGAACCAGCAGAAGTTGTGTCCGATTGTTCTAATTCCGTCGGAGACTTCTTGCCATCTTTTTTAAGGTTCTTGAACCATGCCCCTAATGCTTCCGACACTTCCCGGAGCTTTGTCAGTACCTTCTTGTATATCGCGATAGCGGTCGATTCCTTTTTTATGGCTCGTCTACCCACAGACCTCATCTCTTAATCAACTAATTAGGTTTGATAAAAACCGTACTTGCGAATATAATTCGCTACTCCTTCAGGAACAAGATACTGAATCGGCCGCTGCTCTTTTACCCGCTGCCTGATATCGGTTGAGGATATGGCCAGAGCAGGTATCTCCATAATAAAAACATGTGGTTTCTTACTGGTTCCATGTTGATTCTCCGGCAACAAATGTAGTTCTTTGAATCCTTTTAAACTATAACCGGGCCTTGTTGCCGCTATAAAACTGCAAAGACCGTAAAACTTATCGATATCCTTCCAGGTCAAAATTTCCAGGATTGCGTCAGCGCCGGTTATAAAATAAATATCTATATTTTCTCCGTAAACCTTTTTTAGTTCTCGCAGAGTATCGATCGTATATGAAGGTCCCGGTTTGTCAATCTCCATTCTGGATACGCTAAAATCAGGATTGGAAGCAGTGGCGATTACCGTCATAAGATATCTTTGCTCAGGATCAAGTATTTCTCTGTTCCCCTTATGGGGAGCATGGCCTGAAGGAATGAAAATTACCTCATCCAGCTTGTATTGGATCAGCGCTTCTTCCGCTGTAACCAGATGCCCGTTATGAATAGGATTAAAAGTTCCACCCATGATACCTAAAGACCTTGCCTTCTTTGGCATAAAACCTGCCTTCCCATTTTCCCCGCGCCGCCATTATCAACAGCGGTTTGAATATATTATCCGTAAGCTATCCCCTAATCTGGCCTTCTCCGTATACTATGTATTTGGTTGAAGTCATTGCCTCCAAAGCCATGGGACCGCGGGCATGAAGCTTCTGAGTGCTTATCCCGATTTCAGCCCCCATTCCAAACTGACCTCCGTCAGTAAATCTGGTTGAGGCATTCACATATACGGCTGCAGCATCTACGCTTTGTGTAAACAGAGTCGCAGCCGAATAATCTTCGGTCACAATAGCCTCGGAATGACCAGTTCCGTACTTCTGTATATGTTTTATCGCCTCGTCAATTGAATCAACAACCCTAACGGCCAACTTCAAATCTAAGTACTCGGTCATCCAATCCTTTTCTTCCACTTCCTCCACTCCCGGGTGAATCGATCTGGTAATAGTACAGCCATAGATGGTTACATTATTATTGCGCAACTCGGTAAGTACTCGTGGAAGAAAGGTCCCCGCGATATCCTGGTGCACCAATAGGGTCTCGGCTGCATTGCAAACTCCGGGCCTTTGTACCTTGGCGTTTATGGCAATTCTTTGTGCCATATCAAGGTCAGCGCTTTTATCGACATAAACATGACAGTTACCTACACCGGTTTCAATTACCGGGACAGTAGAATTTTCCACTACGCTATTTATCAGCGACGCACCACCTCTGGGGATGAGGACATCCACATATCCGTGCATCTTCATAAGCTCATTAGCAGCTTCCCTTGAGGCTACCGGAATTGATTGTACGGAGTTCTCAGGCAAACCCGCATCAGATCCCGTGTCCGCCAGGATCTCCGTTAAAACCAAGTTTGAATTAAGCGCCACCGAACTTCCTCTCAGGACTACCGTATTTCCGGTCTTCACGCATAAACCGGCGGCATCCACAGTTACATTAGGCCTTGCCTCGTAAATCATGCCGACTACTCCCAAAGGAACTCTTACCTGATTTATCAAGAGCCCATTAGGGATTTTCCAACCTTTAACAACTTCGCCGACCGGGTCTTTTAATGCGGCAACATCCCGCAAACCCCGGGCCATCTCTTCAATCCGGGATTGATCCAACAATAGTCTGTCCATCAGTGCCCCGGATATCTCCCTTTTTCTACCCTCTTCCAGGTCTTTCTTGTTAGCGGCTATTATTTCACCATTTCTGGCAACAAGAGCATCAGCCATTCTTTCAAGAGCTTTATTTTTTATTTCAGCGGAAATACCGGCAAGCCCTATTGACGCTTGTTTGGCATTTTTACAGATGTCCTCTACCGTACTCATAGAACCTCCTTGAAAGTTGCGCAGTTCTTTAACATTAGTGAAACTTAAAATTTAAAGCACAAATAAATTTCAAATTTTAAAGTGCAAAGTGCAAAAGATTCAAGATAAATTCAAAGTGCAAATTTTAAAGTGCAAAACAGCAAGTCTAATATTTTCAATTTTCAATTTGCGATTAACCAAGTATAACCAAACAGTCCCGGTGAATTACTTCATCACTTACTTCTTCAGAAAACCGTGATGCTGCTTCTGAACTTTTTAATCCCTTTATCTTATTTAATTCCCCGGTACTGAAGTTAATTAAACCTTTTGCAAAAACCGACCCCTTGCTATCAGCGATATCAACAGCATCGCCGTAACTAAAATTTCCGCTACAATCGATCACTCCCGCCGGCAACAAGCTCTTCCCCTTTTCAACCAGGGCAATTTTGGCCCCGTCATCAACATAGATGGTGCCTTTGGCAATCCTTCCGAAAGCAATCCAAAGCTTTCGGCTGGATATTCTTTTTTTTCGGGGAGCAAAGTAAGTGCCTATTGACTCTTTGTCCATAATCTTCAACAGTATTTTATCTTTTTTCCCATTGGCAATGATCATCCCTGTTCCGGCACAAGTGGCAATCTTCGCCGCCTGTATTTTGGTCGCCATACCACCGGAAGCAAACTTACTGCCGACCCCACCGGCTTTTTTCTCGATCTCGGAAGTAATCTCTTCAACCTCGCTCAAAAGCCGAGCCTTCTCGTCCAGTCGGGGATCTGTAGTAAAAAGACCGTCAATATCCGAAAGAAGAACCAATAGATCTGCATGTATAAGACAGGCTACTAAAGCAGCCAGAGTGTCGTTCTCGCCGAATTTAATCTCATCAACTGCCGTTGTGTCGTTCTCATTAATAATCGGAATCGCTCCAAAATCCAGAAGCTTATTTAATGTGTTGCGGGCATTTAGATACTGCGTTCGGTGAGTGGTGTCATATTGGGTAATAAGTACCTGCCCTACCTGTAAGTTCCGCTTTCTGAACAATTCGCTGTATTGGTGAATTAAAAGCCCCTGCCCAACCGATGCCGCTGCCTGTAGTGCCGGCATTTCAACCGGCCGGCTTTCAAGGTTTAAACCCTCAACCCCGGCGGCAATAGCACCCGAAGTTACCAGAAGAATTTGAAAACCACGATCTGATAAATCGGCGATTTGATTGACCAGATTTTTAAGATGGCTCTTATCCAATCTGCCCGATTCATCAGCAATAAGATTCGTTCCGACTTTTACTACTATTCGTTTAACCTTGCGGAAGATATTCACTTCTTTGCAAAATAATCACCTCAAAATAATATAACCGAAAGCATAGCTACTTACTTCTCTCACATGGAATAGTAACCGAAGAGAAGTTGGCCGTATCTCTACCTGCCCTATATTGCCACAAAATTATCTACCGGCCACTTTAACTTCTGCTCTCAGTTAGTAATAATCTACATTTAACCTGGTTGGAAGTCAAATTCTGTTTCAGCGATTTTTATGGTATCCCCGGCCTTCGCGCCGCATTCCAGCAGCTTATCCTCTACGCCAATTTTGGCCAGCTTCTTCTGTAAATATGCAATCGCTTCTTCGTTCTCAAAATCCGTCATATTTACCAGGCGGTCAATATAAACTCCCTTAACAATATAAGAACCGTCTTTGTCCTTCCGGACCTCAAAGTCACCAGCCAGAGGTTCGTGTTTAATAATTTGGTATACCTCAGCTTTAGATTTACGTTCTGCCTTTCTTCTTGCTTTATCTATTTCATCAGCAACTTTATATAAAAGTTTTTGAATTCCTTCTCCGGTTACTGCGGAGATAGCAAAGAATGTATAACCCTCTTCCTTGAAATAATCTGCAAGCTCAGCTTGCTTTTTCTTGACCGCCGGATTATCTATCTTATTTAAAACTACAATCTGTGGCCGCTCTGATAACGATTTATCATATAATTCCAATTCCTTGTTGACTACTTTGAAATCATTTACCGGATTTTTTCTTTCTTCTGCAGTCGCATCCAGGATATGAACCAAAATAGCCGTCCTGTCTATATGACGTAGAAAATCATGTCCTAAACCGACACCCTTATGAGCACCTTCGATAAGACCTGGGATATCGGCCGCGGCAAAACTCCTTCCATCAGGAAGAGTTACCATTCCCAAATTTGGTACTAGTGTAGTAAAAGGATAATCAGCAATCTTTGGCTTGGCTGCTGATATATGACTTATTAGTGTTGATTTGCCCACATTCGGATATCCGATTAATCCCACATCCGCCAGAAGCTTGAGTTCAAGGATTATCCATTTTTTTTCAGCAGGTTCTCCTTTTTCGGAAAAAGTCGGAGCCTGCCGGGTAGAAGTAACAAACCTTACGTTTCCTCTTCCCCCCGTACCACCGGAAGCAACTTTGAACTGCTGCCCTTCTTCAACTAAATCACAAAGAACGTTTCCTTTTTCATCCTTAACTACTGTCCCCGGAGGAACTCTCAAGATATTATCTTCCCCGCACTTGCCGTGCCGGTTATCTCCCTTGCCATTTTCACCTTTTTGAGCTTTAAAATGCCGGTGATAATGAAAATCCATTAGTGTTCTCAGCCCCTGGTCTGCTTGCACGATTACGTTGCCGCCATTTCCTCCGTCGCCGCCTTCAGGCCCACCTTTAGGTTTATACTTTTCATGCCGAAAGCTCGTGCACCCGCTTCCGCCATCGCCTCCCGACACAAAAATACGCGCTTGATCTAAGAACACTTTTTCACCAATCTCTTTCCTGCATTGATTGCAGTATTTGATTTCTTAGATTATATAACTTTACAGTTTTATGTTAGATTTTACAGCTTCCGCTCTATTTTTCACAGCTTGCCTTAAGCCTAATCATTAGTTAAAACTGCGGGTATCAATGCAACTCACAAATAAAAGAAAATAACCCCGCAGTATCTGCGGGGTCAACTCATGTCTTTAATTATTACAATATCTATTAAATTATCGATTATCCTAGGCTTTTGCTTCGGCAGATGCGGTTACGCTTACATATCGCTTGGTTTTACCACTCTTACAAAACTCAACATGACCGTCAATTTTTGCAAACAGAGTGTCATCTCTTCCTAAACCAACATTTTCACCGGGTCTGTATTTTGTTCCTCGTTGACGAACGATTATGCTCCCGGCTTTCACAAACTGCCCGCCAAAGCTTTTTATACCAAGGCGCTGTGATTGACTATCTCGGCCGTTCTTTGAACTACCCATTCCTTTTTTATGTGCCAATTAAAACACCTCCCTGCAGCAGATTTAATATCATATCTGCCTACAGTATTACTACTTCGACTTCTTTTCACTCTTCTTGGTCTTCCCTGTACTTTTCTTTGTCTTCTTTGTTGAAGCTTCTGTCTTCGGCTTTGTCGCAGCTTTCATTTTTGTTTTTGTCTTTGATTTCGCAGACGACTTAGTTTTTGCTGCTACCTTCGGTTTTGTTTCTTCCTTTGTTTCTTTTTTGACTTCCTTTGGTTTTTCCTTCTTTGCCGGTTTTCCCGGGAAGTTAATATCATCAATCATTACTTTAGTTACTTGTTGTCTATGCCCGCGTTTTCTTCTATAGCCTTTTTTGGGCTTATACTTAAAGACGATTATCTTGTCATCTTTTGTCTGCTCAACGATTGTCGCTTTTACCTTAACCTTGGCAAGCTGGTCTTTTTCGTAAATCTTATCTCCGTTCTTGCTGAGAAAGATTACTTCGCCAACTTCTACTTTGTCGCCGGCTTTGCCCTCCATTTTTTCCAGAAGGACTTCTTCGCCTTCTTGCACTTTATACTGCTTACCACCAGAAATAATTATAGCATACACTTTATTATACACTCCTTTTATCGCAAGATTTGATGTTAGCATACGAAGCTTTAGACTGTCAATTCAAAAAAGCAGGTTGATTAACAACAACGTGAAGTAAGAGAATTGCTTTTCTTGTTTTTACTCAACTTCTTTGCATTTTATTCTCTTTAACAATCGTACGAAATAACCTTGATACATCTCTACGCGTGCCTTCGCTTCTTAACTCAACCGTCCCAACAGAGAGTTCTTCATTGGAGAAGAGAAATAGTTTCTTTCCGGTTAACGCTTGTAATCTTGCCAAGTCAGCACCTTTCTTGCCTTCCAAGAATGCGGCTACTTTAGGATTTACTTCAAACAACAAAGCCTCTTCTTTGCTGGCAACGCTGAGTTTCCTGATCTTTCGGCTTATTTCTATGCTCTGAGCTTCGTCCGAGACAATCTTGCCCGTTCCCCCGCAGCAAGGACAAGACTCGCTTAAATATTCAAGCAATCCATCGGACACATTCTTTCTGGTCATTTCAACTAAACCCAGTCGGGATATCTCAATAACCCGACTTTTTATTCGATCGGTCTCAAGAGCTTTGTTTAAGGATTTAAAAACCTCATCTCGATTGTGAGGATTTTCCATATCAATGAAGTCAATTACGATTATGCCCCCGATATCTCTTAGACGAAGTTGGCGTACTGCTTCCTGGGCCGCTTCAAGATTGGTCTGAAAAATAGTCTCTTCAAGACTGGTTTTTCCGACAAATTTACCGGTATTCACATCAACGGCGGTAAGTGCTTCCGTGCCGTCAATAGTAATAAATCCACCTGACCGCAGCCACACTTTACGCTTTAGTGCTTTCTTCACTTCTTCATTTATTCCATATTTGTCAAAAAGGGGCAATTTTTCCTGGTATAGCCTTACCCGGCCCATAAGCTCGGGGGAAGTGCCTTTCAAGTAAGAAAGTATCTTTCTATATAAACGGGAATCATCAACCCATATCCGTTTAAAATCCATGGTAAGAACATCTCTTAAGACCATCAGCGACAGTTCCGCTTCGGAATGAATTAACTGCGGAGCTTTTGCTCTTTTAATCCGTCTGGACAGCGTTGACCAAAGCCTCTTCAAATACTTAAGGTCCCGGCTCAGTTCATCCAGGCCGGCATCCTGAGCGGCAGTTCTAACAATCATACCCATATCTTTCGGTTTGATACGAGTACACAAATCTTTTAATCTCGTTCTTTCTGAAGGATCAAGACGCCTGGAAATACCTACAATATCTCCATAAGGCAGTAAGACCATATACCGTCCTGGTAAAGCAACTTGAGTGGTAAGTCTAGCTCCCTTATTACCCATCGGCTCCTTGCTAACTTGTACTAAAATCTCCTGACCCGGCTTTAACATATGCTGGATCTTGCGGGGCATAGAATCAAGATCTTCCTCGGGAACGATTACCTCCTTTATATAAAGAAAGGCGTTTCGCTCCACGCCGATATCCACAAATGCCGCTTCCATACCGGGAAGAACATCTTTGACCCGGCCAAGATAGAGATTGCCCACAATAGGCGGATTTTCCATACGTTCCATATAGATCTCAACTAACTGCATATCTTCAACTACAGCTGCCCTTGCTTCGTAGGGATCAAGGGAGATCATTAGTTCTTTGCTTCTTATTGCCATATATACTCCTATAGAATCTTAAAAACCGATAAAGTTTAGTTTAACATAGTTTGTATATCAATTATCAATAAAAACCGGACTACTGATACATAATAAATATCAGACACCTAGACAAGATATAATATACGGTATCACCGTTTTTTTCTCCACTGCAAGCTTGGTTATGGCGCTGCTATCTGCACGCCTTTTTCATAGTATAAGCCAGTGCGATGAATCTCATTGAATTCTATGGACAGGGAACCGTCAATCCGGGAAAGAGCTTTTCCGATTATAAACTCCGGCTTGACTCCACCGGCACTGGCAGCAAGTCCCAAGAAATTAAATACAATTGAATTTCCTTCCATGCTTTCTACATCCAAATCTCTGATAATTTCCAAAACCGTGAATGTCTTTTCTTTTTCTTTAACCAGTAGGGTCACTTCTGTTTCCGATAGTAGCCAGCCTATACAATTTTCAATTTCTTTTTGTTTTGGTTGAGGACTTATCGAAGCTGTTAAGCGATAACCGGCCAGCGTAATTAGACTCATTAAGGAAGGTGAGTCAGGTGGAATATACCGTACCTCCCGGCATAAAAGATCCTTGGAAAAAGCATTATTCAGTAAACCTGCTATCTCTTCAAGATCGCATTTTTCATCCAGGACCGCATCCATGTATTCGGCCTCGCTACTAACACCCACCGGAAGAGGCGGACCAAAAGAAATCTTGGGATGCGGTGAAAAGCCCTCTGTAAAACTCAAAGGAAGTTGCGCTCTTCTTAGCCCCCGTTCGAAAGCCCGGATAAGGTCTAAGTGCGAAAGAAATCTTAAATCTCCACTTTTTTGATATTTTATTCTAAGTTTATACACACTTTTGCCTCATATTTAAAATCCTGACTCAGGACCAATATGTCCGTATGATTCATAGTTCATGAATCCTGAGTTTTGAATTTATTTACTGCTCCTTGCTTTTCTTTTTTAGATTGCTTCGTCGCTTCGCTCCTCGCAATGACAGAGAGAGAAATAGTTATGCTTTGCTCATGTATTTTTATACAGGTTTTGGTTTCCCTCATCTCTAATCTCTTCTCACTTCTCACTATCTTGCATCTTTTGGTTTTTCATTTTGCAATTTACATTTTGCATTTTGAATTTACCTAATCTCTCTTCTCACTTCTCCTTCAACAAACTCCACACTCACTGCACTGGGCAACCCGGCAATCTTCTGTCCTTTCTCCTTTTAAGGCTTTCTGATACTCGGACCATAGAAATTCTTTATCTACACCACAATTAACGTGATCCCAGGAAAGCACCTCACCAAGTTCACGTTCCCGATTGGCATAAAACTCCATAGACAGACCGCATTCTTTAAAAGCCTCCTCCCATAAAGAAAATTGAAAAGATTCGGACCAGGCATCAAACCTGCAACCCTTTTTCCAGGCACATTCAATTACTTTGGATAACCGTCTGTCCCCCCGGGCAAATACGCCTTCCAATAAAGACTGGCGTGCATCATGCCATTTCAGCTTGATATGGCGCATGGTAAGATTGCGCTTTAAGAAATTTTGCTTCTCCTCCAAATCCGCCAAGTGATCTTGTGGCTGCCATTGAAACGGGACCCAGGATTTGGGAGTAAAACAGGATACACTCAGAACAACGTCAAATTTCCTTCGTTCATGACGGGGAATAATCGAAAGTCCCGTTTTTGCTATGTTTTGAGCCAAATCTACCATACCGATAAGGTCATCCTCTGTCTCGGTGGGAAGACCAATCATAAAATAAAGTTTAAACTTGCGCCATCCTGAAGAAAGTGCAGCCTCAACAGTTGAATTAATATCTTCTTCGGTAATATCTTTATTTATTACATCACGGAGGCGTTGCGTTCCCGCTTCCGGCGCAAAAGTGAGACCGGATTTCTTCACCCTGGCTATTTCATTAGCTAAGCCGACAGAGAATGAATCCATTCTAAGAGACGGAAGAGAAAGGGAGATGCCTTCTTGCGAATATCGCTTAGCTAGCTCTTTTAACAGCCCGGCAATGTTGCCGTAATCTCCACTGCTCAAAGAACATAAAGAAACTTCTTCGTATCCCGTACTCCTGAGCTGATTTTCTATTGCCGATAAAAGCGTCTCCTGCGAGCGCTCCCTAACCGGCCGGTAAATCATTCCAGCCTGGCAGAATCTACATCCTCTGGTGCAGCCTCTCATAATTTCAACGGATAGGCGGTCGTGTATAACTTCCGAGAAAGGAACCAATGGTTTTTGAGGAATCCTGGCTGTGTTCAGATCAGCAATAACTCTTCTTTCAATCGCCTCCGGATATTTATCCGACCTTGGCTTAATTTCTTTGATTTTCCCGGATGCTTCATACTCAACATTATAAAAAGATGGGACGTAAACTCCCCTAAGCTTAGCCAGTTCTTCCAATATCTGCTGCCTACTCGCTCCCGATGCCCTACAATCTCTATAAGCATTGATTATCTCAAGTATTACTTCCTCCCCCTCACCAATCACAAAAAGATCAAAGAAAGGTGACATGGGCTCAGGATTGTAGGTAATGGGGCCTCCTCCGATTATTAGAGGATCACTTTGTTTCCTTTCTTGCGCATAAAGGGGAATACATGCCAGATCAAGCATCATAAGCATATTGGTAAAGGTCATCTCGTACTGGAGGGAAAATCCTAATATATCAAAATCACCAAGGGGATTCTTTGATTCCCAGGAAAAGAGAGGCATCCTGCGAAAGCGCAGTTCCTCTTCAAGATCGGACCCGGGAGCATACACTCTTTCCGCCAGCATTCCTTTTTCATTATTAATAATGTCGTAGAGTATTTGCAATCCCAGATTAGGCATACCGACTTCGTATAAGTCGGGGTAGGCAAGTGCTACCTTTACTTCAGCAGATTGAAAATCTTTATGTATTGAATTCCACTCACTGTTTACATACTGAGCCGGCTTTCTAATCCCGGGCAGAATTTCTTCTATTCTTTTTTGAATCGTTTCCCCGCTTCCTACTTCGAACGCTACGGAAAACCTCTTGGACATCCTCCTTGCCCAAATGGCTATATCCTTTCTCAAAATACTTCAAGGCCGCGGCACCAAGCGCTTCTGTTCCCATATAGGCTACAGTCCCCTTGATTATCCATCCAATCCCCGGTACAAAATCTAAAAGCTGCCGGGCAATTGCCCTAAGGGTGAAACCGGCCCCTATAACAGTTATGAGTTCTTTGAGCCTGGTCAGGGTTAACTCTTCTTTGTAAACCGCGGCGATCTTTAATATCATTCTTAGCTGATTTGCCGTTAGAAGAGGCATGTCCGAACCGGGAAGGATGGTAACAACTCCAATCAAACCATTTTGGGTGGATGTATGGTGAATTATTTGCTGGGTCGCCAGCTTTCTAAAAAGAGGGGCATTGGCCGCCAGAGCAACTCCTTTCCCCTGATTATCTATTATCTTAAATATCTCCTGTATAAGCTCATCTTTAATATTGATATTTTTCGCGGATGAGATAAAGATGATCTCATCTTTTTGCTTTTCCAAAAAAGACATTACCGGATTGACGCGAACTTCAAGATCAGAAACCTCGTCTATCCTGTCTATAACAATTAAAGAGTTTGAATTAATCTTCAGAAGCTCTTTAACCCGTCGAACCTCATCTTTCATGTCAGTGGTTACGTCCAGCCAAAACAGCACGGCATCGGCACTCCTGATACCTTCTTCCAAAACTCTCATATCAATTTCCCAATCAAGAGAATAGAAAATACCTGGAGTATCATCAGACCCGGAGTTTAATACTTCTTGCAACCTTACTTTGTCATCGCTTCTGGGACCTACGATAACAACATTTACCAATCTCTTCGCTTCTCTTTTAACCTGTTCCAGTGCTTGAAGAACACTTCTTGCCTTAACCGGCATTTTTTTCAACTTCATCACCTATTCTTTAGCCTAGTAAATCCAATCCTAAAATACTTTTTCCAAGCGAAATATCCGATAATCCAGATTGCCGATATACAACGACAGCCCCGGATGATTTAAACAAATCTTCTGGCATATATGCTCAAGAGCAAACCGGTTCCTGCCAGGTTCGCCCACAAAGAACTTCCGCCGTAGCTAATAAACGGCAAAGGGATACCGGTAATCGGCATAATGCCAATAGTCATCCCGATATTCACCAAAATCTGAAATAGCCACATTGATACAATACCAATAGCTATTAAAGATCCAAACATGTTCTTTGAGGTACCGGCAATTCTTATCCCTCTGGAAATAATAACAAAATATAGCCCCAGGAGAAGCACCGAACCTAAGAATCCAAGCTCTTCTCCAATAACCGCAAAAATAAAGTCAGTATGCTTGGCGGGGAGAAATTGCAAATTCGCCTGTGTTCCTGAAAACAAGCCCTTCCCGGTCAACTCGCCACTTCCTATGGCAATTTTTGATTGTTGAAGATTATACCCCGCCCCCAACGGATCAATATCAGGATCAACAAAAACCATCAAACGCTTCATTTGATAATCTTTAAGAACGTGAAAGTTAATTATAAGGAATCCCACTAATACACAGGTAAGAATGATAGCGACATAATAACGCATCTTAATGCCCGCGCCCAGCAGCATCCCCATAAGAATGGCAAAAAGAACAAGAGCAGTTCCCAGGTCGGGTTGTGTGAATATGAGAATCCAGGGAGGAAGGACAAATAAGAATGCCAGGCCAATATCTTGCAAGCTGGATATTTCGCCTTTTCGTGTCGAGAGAAAGATGGCAAGAGTAATAATTACCAATATCTTGGCAAACTCAGACGGCTGTAGATGAAAACCTCCAATAGGTATCCATCTTTGAGCGCCCCCGGATGTTTTACCCACGAAATAGACTAAAGTCAACAGGAACAAATTTACGACATAGATCGGGATAAGATAATGACGCAATTGATTATAATCAATCAAAGCCACTAAAACAGTAATGACAATACCCAGGACTATCCAAATAATCTGTTTCCTTAGAAATATATAGGAGCTTGCGCTTGCTTCAGCGCCTCCATGAGTAGCACTGTAAATCATCAACGCACCGTAAGCACAAAGCGCAAGAATTGAAAATATTAACGCAAAATCAACTTTTCGAATAATTTTAGAAAAATCCACCTTAATTCCTAACGTATTACACCAATGCCACTATGATTGATATACTTCATTCCGGCTCAATCCGTATCGGACATTGATCGTGTTTATCTAGACGGATCAACCAATCCCTTGATAGGCTCATAAGGAATACCAAAAATACTACTTAATATCTGCCGCGCGGCCGGAGCCGCCGTTGATCCACCATGACCTCCCTGCTCAATCATGACAATAACAACATATTGAGGATCCTCTGCAGGTGCATAGCAGGTAAACCAGGCAAAATCATCTTTTCCTCTTACCTGGGCCGTTCCGGTCTTTCCGGCCACCGTTTTAGGAAAGCCCGAAAATACAGCCGCCGCTGTTCCCTTTTGGCATACAAGTTCAAGGTCTTTTTGCATTCCTTGTGTCAACCCCGGATCAAGCTGAAGATCTCTTATTAGTTCCGGTTTGAATTCGTGTGATATTCTTCCCTCTCCCGTGTAAAGTGTTCTAGTAATATGCGGACGATAGAGAGCTCCACCATTGGCGATAGCTGCGTATACATTTGCCATTTGAAGCGGAGTAACAAGCAGATCGCCCTGTCCAATCGCCATATTCACAGTATCTCCGGGCAGCCATGTTTGCAGCTCGGGTTTATTCTCATTCCACTTCTTTTTCCAGGCCTTATCGGGAACCCTACCCTCTGTTTCCGAGGGTAGGTCAACTTCAGTTAAAGAACCCAGACCAAAGTTCCTCGACCACTCCTGCAACTTCTCCTGGCCTGTCTTGTAGAAACGGTAACCAATCTCATAAAAATAGACATCACACGATTCAATAACTGCCGTGGCAAAATTAATATAGCCGTGACCGGACCTTTTCCAGCAGTACTTTGACCATTTCTCTCCCATTTCCGTCCATTTTCCGGTACAGCGAAAATGGCTGTTTGTGTTGATTATTTTTTCCGTCAGCCCGGCCATTCCGGTTACAACCTTAAACGTTGAACCCGGAGGATAAGAACAAGTAATAGCCCGGTTGTTCAGAGGAAAGTTGCTTTCTTTAGCAGTAAGCTGTTCCCAATCCTTGGCGGAGATACCTCCCACAAAAAGACGGGGATCATAATTCGGGTAACTGGCCATGGCTAGAATTTCGCCATTTCTGGGGTCCAACACTACAGCGGCACCGGCTTGGGCGTTGGGGTAATTCTGTTTATGAGCCAGATCCAAAGCACTGACTAGCGCTTCTTCCGTTGCCTGCTGGATGTTTTTGTCAATAGTAAGAGTTAGATTGTGTCCGGGAATCGGGTCCTTGGTAGATAGTATCTTTAAAGGATCTCCGCTGGCATTAACCTCCAGCTTTTGTTCTCCTTTTTCACCTTTCAAAAAGGCTTCGTACTTTCCTTCAACTCCGGTCTTACCAATAATATCTCCCTGACTATAATCCTTATACTCCTTTTTCCCAAGTTCGCCCTCAGATACCTCTCCCACATAACCAAGCACGTGTACAGCCAATGTACCATTAGGATAATCCCTAATTGACTCGGATTGAATCCTTACACCGGGGAAGTCGCTCTGATGTTCCTCAATAAAAACAACAACTTCCTGCCCGACATCCTCTTTTATTACTCTGGGTTTTAGAGGATCGGCTGTTTTTTCTTCCAACTTCTTCCTGATATCCTTAAGAGACATCCCCAGAACTGAAGATAATCTCTTTAATACAATCTCATTCTCTTCAACAACGGACGGAATAACTGAAACAACCATAGAGGGTCTGTTGTCAACCAGAACTTGCCCATTTCTGTCATAAACAATTCCCCGAGGTGCACGCATAAAAACAGCTCTGATTCGGTTGCTCTCAGCCTGGGCCGAAAGCTCACTTCCGGTCAGTATCTGTAAAAACCAGAGCCTTGCCAATAGTACACTGAAGACAACGATGGCAATCGCACCAAAAACAGTAACTCTTCTCTGGGTTTTTTCATCAGGTCTAGCCATTCAATCTCACCAATTTCCCGTTCTTGGGACTCTACAAATTGTAATTTCGCACGAAATCCGTTGATAAACCTTTCCGCCAAACTATTAAAATCCTATTGCACTTCCGAATTCCAAATAAGTTTCTTAATCGAACTCCCTTTATTTGAAATATGGGGCTTTCTTTTCAGCCACTACAATATACGACAATGAATAATAAACAATTGGAGCCAGCAGTGCATTGTAGAGCGCTGATGGGAGTACCAGACCGAGAAAAGTCGGCCAAAATAAAACCCTCTCGCCAAGTAAGTAAATAAGTGCCCCGTAAATAATCTGGTTAAGAATAGTGGCAACAAAAATAGCAATCATAATGAGAAAAACATTGTCGGCAAACAGCGCTCTCTCGACCAATCCTCCCAGATAACCCACGATTGTTTTACAAAGCACATTAAGCCCGACTCCGCGAATTAAAACCAGATCCTCCAGCAGCCCACCGAAAAAACCTGCCACCGAACCGGCTACCGGTCCTTGATTAAAAGCATAAATAACAACAACAACTAGTATTAGGTCCGGTTGCACACCGTAGACTTTAAGATGAGGAACTATCGTAGTCTGTAAAACAAATGCCGCTAGCAGAATTAGAAAACTAACCAGAGTAGTTTGCAAATTATTTATCCTCCGTTCCATACGGATTCTTTGGAACAGGATTAGTAATTATCAAAGCTTCCTCTAACCTGTGAAATCCCACAGCTGATTCGATTTCTATCTCTTTAAAAAGACCGTAAGGACGCTGGATTACTTTTTTTACTACTCCTATGTAAATACCCTTGGGAAAGATGCCACCCAGGCCGGAAGTCACAATCTGATCTCCCCTTTTTACCTCCGAGCCCTTGGAAATAAAACTTAATTTCAACTCGCCGCCTATTTGGCCTTGGACTACGCCGGTCTCTCCCGTGCTCACTATTTGTGCACCAACACCGCTTTTTTGATCAGTTATTAATTGAACCCGGCAGGCGCTTGGGGATGCGTCAATTACTTGACCAACAAGTCCGCTATCCACAACAACAGGCATATTCTTCTTAATGCCGTCCTCTCTTCCTTTATCAAGCACAACAACGTCTTGCCAAGCCGTGGAAGATTTTCCGATAACATGAGCAGGCATTAACACAAGATCCGTCTTATCCTTAAAGCCCAACAGTTTTTTTAGCCGTTTATTTTCCTTTTCCGCCATGCGCAAAGTAACAACATCAGCCTTTAGTTTCTTGTTTTCTTTCTTTAGCGCCCTGTTCTCAGAATTCATACTCCCGATTCCGGCAACGAATCTGAAAGCAGATCGAAAAGGAGAAATAGCCCGGGAAACACCGGATTGAAGAGGAACAACCATATTAACAGTGTATCTCTGCACCCGATGCAAAATACCATTACTGCTTTCTCTAAAATAAAGAGTCAGTACCGTAATACTGAACACTATTAATATGGCAAAAATTATGCGATTACGCTTGCTCCATCGGGGATACAAACAATTCACACCCTTAAGAAATAACGAACTGCTTTAACTAGCAAGAGAAGATGAAGTATAAACACAAAGTCCAGGAACAAGCTATCATGATTGGCAAAAAACCTGTTAGCAAGAGCTCGACAACAAGTGCCCGAATTACTTAGACATGCCTTGCCTTGTATTTTTGCGGTCCTACTTACTCATCACTCTACCGCACCATAAAGCAATCCGCTAAAAATTTTACCTTTGAGTGCCAATAAGCACTTTCTTTAACACGTCAATTTCCTCAAGCGCCTTACCGGAACCCATAACTACGCAAATCATGGGATCCTCGGTAACATGGACCGGCATACCGGTCTCTTGTCTTAATCTCTCATCAAGACCTTTTAATAAAGAGCCTCCTCCGGTTAACACAATCCCCCGATCCATAATATCACTGGAAAGCTCCGGCGGGGTTTTTTCAAGAGTGCCTTTAATTGCTGTTATTATGGCACTCAGTGGTTCTTCAATAGCCGCTCTTATCTCTTCCGATGAGAGAATTATATTCTTGGGCAGACCTGATAATAAATCTCTTCCTCTAACCTCCGCGTCTTCTTCTTCGGGAAGCGGATAAGCCGAACCGATCTCGATCTTTATCTCTTCAGATGTTCTCTCCCCGATCATTACATTATATTCCTTCTTCACATGAGATATTATAGCTTCGTCAAATTCATCTCCTCCGATTCGAATTGACTCCGCCGTAACTATTCCGCCTAAAGATACCACCGCTACCTCAGTGGTTCCTCCGCCGATATCGACTACCATGTTTCCGGTCGGTTCCTGCACCGGAAGGCTGGCCCCTATTGCTGCCGCCATTGGTTCTTCAATCAAATAAGCCGCTCGAGCTCCCGCTTGTAAGGTTGCTTCAAATACCGCTCTTTTTTCAACCTCGGTTACCCCCGAGGGAACGCAAACAACGACGCGGGGTTTAACCATAAATGAGCGTTTATGGACTTTCTGAATAAAATATCGCAGCATACTCTCGGTAACATCAAAGTCGGCAATTACACCATCTTTCAGAGGTCTTATTGCCACAATGCTTCCGGGAGTTCTACCGATCATTTTCTTTGCCTCAGAGCCCACAGCAAGTATTTTCCCGCCGTCTTTCTCAATCGCCACGACTGAGGGCTCAATAAGAACTATTCCTCTTCCTTTGACATGGACTTTTGTATTAGCAGTTCCCAAATCAACCGCCATATCTCTCCCTAAAGGAATTGCAAGAAAGTCAAGCATATTAAATTCCCTTCTCTTTCTGGTTTGTCAAATCGTTTGTATTAATAATATCTGTTAAGAACCGTTTTTCTTATTTGTATACTTATTGGGTTCTATTTTTACCTATCTATTTTCAGCCTAAACTAATACTTTATCATCTCCCACACTAATTTCCAAAACCTGTTTTGGCAAAGAAAGCATTTTTCTTATTAAGTAATTCGCTCCCATTCCATTAAAAGTACCGGTAAAGATAGCAATTATGATCAAAAAAGGCATTTCCATAAGAATTCCCCAGTGATTGAGAAGCAACACTGCAAGCATCAGTTGGACCAAATTATGAGAAACTGCGCCGCAAATACTAACCCCAACCAAACTAAACTTGCCAAAAAGTCTCGCATAAACCAAGATCATAATTAACGTACTTACCAAAGCACCGGTAAAACTAAAAATAAAAGCCGGAGTTAAGAAGGTTCCGGTTATCAGCGATCCGATAATAGTACGCGCGACTACATTAAGGATACAGTCACGCCAACCGTAAAATATAATCAGAATCAAAGTTATGATATTGGCCAAACCAAGCTTTGCTCCCGGTATTGGTAAAGATGGGATATAAGAAGCTTCCAAGAGATATAAGGCAACCCCCGCCCCCAAAAGTAAAGAAAGAATGACCATTTTTTTTGTCTGCAACAAAGCCTCCGATTAGATAATCCTCGCTATAAAATTTGCCTTACTTAATTTCTACCGGATCTTTCCTAAAATAACCATCCGGTGCTTATTTTTAGTCATTGACTTACCGCATCCGGAGAATTCTTTTTACCTTCTCCAATAATTTTTATAACAAGCCGGTTAGGCGCACAAACAATACTTGAACCAGGTTTGCTTATCCACCCGCTCTTTATGCAGGTTTTTTGAAGACACGGGGAGGAAACCATCCGAACCCGGCCATCGTGAATTTCGATTTCACTTTCCCCTTGCTCCCCTTCAACCTTCAATGTGCTCTTTCCTTGAAGTGAGTATCTGCCAAAGACCTGACCGTTTAGAGAAACAACAATCTCGCCCGGTTTTCCAAAAGAATTGGCCAAATAGAACGTTCCCCAAAAGGAAAAAAGGGCAAACAAAACAAGCAGGCAAATCAAGCCTTTATCATACTTGGTAAGCGATCCAAAATCCACAAATAACTCCTGAAAAATATCAATTAGTTTATCATTACGGATATGCCTTGACAAGATAATAATAGTGCCTTAAACAGGCTAAAAAGAAATATTAGGTTGATTTTTTCACCGACGATGAAACCGGCCTTTTATTACCTTCCGCACTCTGAATGCACTTGGTTGGACATTTCTCAAAGCAAACGCCGCAGTTGGTACAAGTTTCATAATTAAACTCCGCCAGGTTTTCATCAACAGTGATTGCCGAAGGCTCTTCCGGACAAGACTTTTCACATATTTTGCAGGCTATACACCCTACTTCACAAACTTTGCGGACATTCTTTCCCTGATCTTTCGAATTACAGGATACATTAAAGTCCCCGTCCGACTGTACTAATTTCATTATTCCCCGGGGACAAGCAGACGCGCAGATACCACATGCTGTGCATTTTTCCCTATCAACTTTCGGCAGCTTATCATCACCCATACGCAAAGCGTCAAACGGACAACTGATTGCGCAATCGCCAAAACCCAGACACCCGTAATCACAGGCCAGCGGCCCACTTATAAGCTCGTTAGCGGCTGCACACTGACTTATACCATCATAAAGATAGCAGATTTTCACCTTGCCGCTGCCCCCACCGCAGCCTACTACTGCAACTTTCTTGACTTCCGCATCTTCGGCTTCGACACCGATTATAGCGGCAACCTTCGTAGCGACATTATATCCACCGGCTACGCAAACATTGTAAGGGGCATCACCGTTAGCAATCGCCTCAGCTGCTCCCTCGCACCCCGGAAGACCGCAAGCTCCGCAGTTAGTTCCAGGAAGAACTTCAGCTATCTGCACTATTTTGGGGTCAGTCTCTACATGCAGTTTTATCGATGCAATACTTAACACCAGGCCTAATAACGCGGCCAAACCGCCCATCGTCAGTACCGCATCTATAACATATGTATAGTTCATATCCACTCCCTATTACGCATGCCCGGACTCTTAAAGCCCGAAAAGATTAGTGAATCCGGTAAGTGCAAGAGACATTAAAGCAGCCGTAATAAAAGCGATCGGATAGCCCTTTAGCGATTTGGGAACCGGCGCAACGTCTATCCTTTCCCTGATAGCCGCAAACATAATTATTACTACGGTGAATCCAAGCGCTACTCCCAGGCTATAGATAATTGCCTCCAAGAAAGAAAAATGATAAGCAACATGCAATTTTAAAAAGCCAGGCTTGACGCTTTCAGTGGCTGCGGCTAAGACAGCACAATTAGTGGTAATTAAAGGAAGATATATTCCCAGTGCCTTGTAGAGTGTCGGAGAGGTTTTCTTTATTACCATTTCTTCAAATTGGACCAGTGAAGCAATTACCAGTATAAATGCAGGAATATATAGAAACTCACCTACCCCTAAAGGATATAAGATATAATTCCAGACTACCCAGCAAATCGCCGAAGCCACCGTCATAACAAAAATAACCGCAAGGCCCATTCCGATAGATGTCTCAACGCTGGAAGAAACACCGAAAAAAGGACAAAGACCAATAAATCGGATGAGTAATATGTTATATATTAAAGCCGCACCTATAAAAATCAGCAAATATCTCTCAATCTCACCCATTAAGCATCAGCCCTATTCTGCAGTCTGTTTAGCAGTCCCATCAATAATCCAAAAGTTAAGAACGCTCCGGGAAACATAACCATGATTACAGGCGGTTTGAAACCGGAACCTAGTGAAACTACCGTGGTCTCAAAAAGCACGATAGAGCCTGTTCCCAAAAGCTCTCGGATAACACCCATTACAATTAAGACTATGGTATAACCTATCCCCATACCCAATCCGTCTGCGGCAGATCTGACAACCGGATTCTTGGAAGCAAAAGCCTCGGCTCGTCCAAGGATTATACAATTGACCACTATCAAAGGTATCCAAACCCCTAGACGATCATATGCACCCGGGAAATAGGCTTTCATGGTCAAATCAACGATAGTAACGAAAGAAGCGATCACTACGATAAACATGGGAATTCTGACCTCGTCGGGGATTATTTTTCTTATAAGGGAAATAATTATGTTGGAACACACCAGCACAAAGGTCGCCCCAAATCCCAAAAATAAGCCATTCTCAACCCTGGTAGAAACAGCAAGCGATGAACACAGACCGATCATCAACCTCATTAAGGGATTTTCGACCAAAAGCCCGTTTTTAAAATCTTGCCAAATCTCGCCAACAGAGTTCATTAATTACCTCCGAGCATTTCGGCAGCTTTCAGAGCCTTTTTTACACCCAATGCCATAGCATCGGAAGATATTGTCGCACCGGTCAGACCATCGATATCTTTGCCGACTTTCAGATTGTCATTAACCATTTTTCCCGTAAACTGATCTGTGAACTCCGGCTCCATTACGTTTTGCCCCAACCCCGGAGTTTCCTTTATGCTGATAACCGAAACACCCACAATCTCACCCTTTGTATTTATACCAACGTCAAAAACAATCGGACCGCCATAGCCTCGAGGAGCAACTTGAACCACCCAACCAATTCGTTTCCCATCCACTTTTACCTCATAGACTTTCTGAACATCTTTATCTTCATTGTGCACTTTTTGAGTCAAATCATCCCGGGCTACAAAATTATCGGACTTCTTCGCTTCCGGAAAAGCCTCTTTGTTTGACTTTGTTTCTTCTTCTGCTGCTTGCTTGGCAATCTGCTTCTCGGTCATAGCATAAGTTAAAGCCAACCCGCCTCCGGCAATAACACTGATGACAGTCAGAGAGATAACCAGTTTTAGAATTTTGGCAATATTGCCATTACGCACTTTTTGTCACTCCAAACACTTTGGGACGTGTATACTTATCGATTAATGGCACCCAGCAGTTCATTACTAATATGGAGATCATGACCGCTTCCGGCAAACCGGAATAGAATCTGAGTAAGACGGTAATGAAGCCCAAACCTACACCATAAATAATTTTACCCTTCCGGGTAATGCAGGAAGTAACATAATCGGTAGCCATAAAAAATGCTCCCAATATCAGCCCTCCTGCCAGTAAATAGAAAATAACATCTCCTTTTAATATAAGCGTAAATACAACCACCGTTCCCAGATAACAAAGAGGTATTCGCCAATCGATAATTCGCTTTGCCAGTAGCACTGCCGCTCCTATCAATAAAAGTAAGGCTGAGACCTCGCCGATACATCCACCGGGATTTGAGAGAAGTAATGCCTTATAAAAATAAGCAGGTTTTATCCCGCTTAATAAGCCTTCTCTCATCTGCTTCATGGCATAAAGAGGTGTCGCCGATGTTATCGCGTCTAATTTTGTCGCCACTCCCAATAACTTAAATCCCGCCTTTGAAACCAATGGAAGATACCAGTCTTTAGCCAGATGTTGGGGCCAGGAAAGTACCAGGACAACCCGACCAACCAAAGCGGGATTAAAGATATTGTATCCAAGACCGCCGAATACCTGTTTCCCCAGCATGATGGCTACAAAACCTCCTATTACCACTATCCACCAAGGAACCAGGGGTGGCAATATTAGAGCAAGAAGAAGTCCGGTAAGAACCGCACTGAAATCACCGATTGTTACCGGTAATTTCATCATCTTCTGATAAACACCCTCGGTCACCACACAAGTAAAAATGCTTAATGCAATTACCATCAATGCGTGAAATTTGAAAACCCAAAGGGCATAAAAGGTAACCGGAAGAAGAGCGCCGATCACCCAAAGCATTATTTGACGGGTACTTTCACCCTGCCAGATATGCGGAGAAACAGTTACAGTCAGCTTTTGAGCTTCACTCTCTTTTTTGAGCTCTTCATTCATCAAACAAATCCTTTACGATTTACACTTCTCCATAATTCTGCTCTTTCCCAGTCTGATATATTGAATATGCGGAATCCTGGCCGGACATACAAATGAACAGGTTCCGCACTCAATACAATCCATCACGTTAAAAGACTCCATTGTATCCCAATCACCAATCGCACCGTAAAGTGCATAATTATTGGGCATTAATCCTATAGGACAGTTATTAATACACCTTGCACATCTAATACACGCGGTCTGATTTAAAGGATCAAGCGATAATTCTTTTCCGGTTAAAGCCAGTATCCCGGATGTTCCCTTAATAATCGGAATTGCTAGGTCGTACTGCGCAAATCCGGTCATGGGACCGCCCATAATAACCTTGATAGGATCTTTGGAAAATCCTCCGCATTCCTTAATAATGTGTTCAATCGGAGTACCGATTTTTACTCTCAGATTCTTTGGTTTCTTTATTGCCGAGCCGGATACGGTTATCACTCTTTCAACAAGAGGTGTGCCGTGTCGAACGGCATTGGATATGGCAATAGTTGTTCCGACATTTTGAACCACAACTCCAACGTCCATTGGCAATCCACCGGAAGGAACTTCGCGTCCCAAGACGACCTTAATCAGGAGTTTCTCGGCACCCTGAGGATACTTGGTAGGTAGAACCACTATCTTGATATCATCAAAATCCTCCAGCTTTTCCTGTAGATGCTTAATCGCTTTGGGTTTATTGTTTTCGATTCCGATGTAAGCACGTTTGGCTCTCAGTATCTTCATAATCAAAGTAGTGCCATCGATTAGATCATCAGATTGTTCTATCATTTGCCTATAGTCACAAGTAAGATAAGATTCACATTCGCAGCCATTAATAATTACCGTATCCACCGGCTTTTCCTTTGGAGGCGAAAGTTTTACATGGGTCGGAAATGCGGCTCCGCCCAAGCCTACTATGCCTGCTTCTCTTACTATCTCTTTTATCTTGTCAAGATCAGGACTTTTATCATCAATTTTGGTCTTCTCCGCTTTTTGTTTTTCATCGGGAATAATGACCACACTAAGAGCGCCCCTCGACATACAGTGGGAGCGTGATTCTATCGCTTTTATTTCACCGGAAACACTAGAATGAATCGGTGCTGAAACAAAAGAGTCGGTTTCACCGATTTTCTGACCAGCTTTGACTTTGTCGCCGGAAGATACCAGGGGTTGATTGGGTGCACCTATGTGCTGCGTAAGCGGGATTATAATCTCAGAAGGAAGAGAAATTTCTTTGATAGATTTTTCAGCCGTAGCTTCTTTATAGCCCGGAGGATGGGTTCCGCCCTTGAATATTTTCAACTTTGTCTCACCTAGAAATATTTTTGCTGCTATTAAAACGGAAGGGAGACTAAAATTCTCCCTATTCTACCCTTCAATCATTCGTCTTTGGATTGATACTTTACGGGAAGTAGGCTAACACTTGCACAATAGAGCCAATAGCTTCTCTGATCTATAGAGATATCTTAAGGATGATGGAAGAAAAATGCAAGCTAGAACTAAGAAGAAGACTTTCTGCTCTTGGATCTTATATCCGCTCTTTTGGAAATAGTAGCCCGGCAGTAGGGACAAACCGTCCAACTTGTTCGTAGAGCCCGTCCGCATCTGGGACAAGACTCTTTTAGCTTTTTAAGGCAGTGGGGACAAATTAAAAAATCCGGTTCAATTGGTTTAAAGCAAGATGAGCATACCAATTCCGCTTTACCAAGAGAAGCTTCTTGCGCTTTTATTTCCAACTCTCTTTCTTTTACGTCCTCGAGGAGTTCCGGAGGCCTTACAACCAGGTAGATAAACCATCCGAATATATTAAAGAATAGGACTACCGCAGCCCAATAAACAGAAAGAGCGCCTCTTCTTTTGGCATCACGATATGTCCAATAAACCAAGCTTAACCAAAAAACAATAACAAACAAAACAAAAAGCCTGGTAGTAAGCTTAAATATTGGAGAGCCAAAAAAATTAGTAAATGTCGAAAAAAGATCCATATCTCTCGCCTTTGCTGATAAACCCAAACCCCGTAGTTTACCTTATTGGCAACTTATTCTCTTAATTGTATCCATTTTCCTTCTAAAAGAAAAACGTTTTAAACAATTATCTTGATTTCATTCCGGCTTATCTTCATTAAAAAATTCCTTACTTTCTCCCACCGTATAAAGCGAGCCGGTTACCAGGACCAGGTCGTCTTGTTTGGCGCATTGTACTGCCAATTGTAGTGCTTCTTTAATATCTTTGACGACTCTACAATTTGAACCGAACATGGCTATTTTCTTAGCAAGTTTTTCGGCTTTCAAGCATCTTTCGCTGTGATTCTCAGTGACAAAAATAAAATCAGCTTTTAGAACAAGTGGTTTAAGCATCTCGTCAACGTTCTTATCTTCCAGGATAGCCAAAACCAAGATTAGCCGATTAAACCCTGTTTGGTCAATAGTGTGCATCAACCTCAAAATACCGGAAACATTATGCGCCCCATCTAAAACTATAAAAGGATTTCTTGAGATAATCTCAAAGCGCCCGGGTGAAGTCACCTTACGGCAAGCTGTCTTCAGCTTCTCCAAAGATAATGGCTTCTTTAAACAAGCTTCGCTTATCGCTATAGCCAGGGTGGCGTTTTCTCCTTGATGCTCACCCAACAAAGGCAGAATAATATCATCATAACTGCGATATATGCCTTTAACCGAAATCATTTGGGCCCGGTTGTCCACTTTAGCAGCAGAATTAAGTGCAAAATCATTTCCAAAAGACAATAATTCAACTTTTTGCTCTTCACATTTCTCTTCAACTACTGCAAAAGCTTCTTTTTTTAAATCACCAGCAACAGCTTTGCTGCCGTTTTTGATAATATGCGCCTTCTCCCAGGCAATCTTGGCAATTGTCTTGCCCAGTCTATCGGTATGCTCAAGTTCAACGTTGGTAATAGCAGCTACCTCTGGATAAATGATATTGGTGGCATCCCAACGTCCGCCCATTCCCGTCTCGATAACCGCGCAATCCAAATCTTTTTTGGCAAACATATAGAAGGCAAGCGCAGTCAGAATCTCAAAATGGGTTAGAGGTTCCACTGATTCCTTATTTACCTTTTCGATATAGGGAATAATCTCATTCAAAGAGCCGGCAAAATGTTCCTCGGCTATAGGTTGGTTGTTGATTAGAAACCTTTCGGTGTAAGAGATAAGATGAGGTGAAGTGTAAGTTGCAACGTTTAGACCATGTTCGAAAAGAATGGCTGATACTATTCTGGCAGTTGAAGTTTTTCCGTTTGTGCCGGCAATATGAATAGAATTAAACTGTTCTTGAGGCTTCCCCAGTATATCGCAAAGAGCCCGGATTTGCTCCAAACCGGGCTGGATTCCAAAATTAATAGTAGTATCCATATAGGCTACTGCATCTTGATAGTCCATTTCTTCCTCAAAAAGAGAATTTGAAATAATCAGGGTATAGTAATCTTATCAGGATTAAAAAGCACTTTGGTAGAATTATTATATAAACACAGTCAACAATAACAGATTAAAGATATTAATTTAATTAGATGAGAAAAATAAGAAGTGTCTTGTAGAATAAATTAGCCGGATTGTAATATCGACTAGCCTATTTGTTCCAGTTGTTTTCTTAGTCTTTCCTCTTCTTTGGCAAAAGTGACAAGCTTTTCTTTTTCCTTATCAACAATTGCTTTTGGAGCTTTATCAAGAAACTCTTTTTTGGACAATTTGGTTTTTACTTTCTCCATATTCTCATATACCGATTTGATTTCCTTCTTCAACCGTTCCCGCTCTTTTTCCACATCCACCAGCCCCTCAAGAGGAACATAGATTTCAATCTCATCTTTAACCGCTAGAGCGGATTGGTCCGGTCTGGAAACATCAGCACCCAAAGAAAGCTCAACCACACCTGCCAGGTTAAGAATATAATCTTTATGAGTCTCGACAATATTCAATTCATCCTTATTGGGAACTTTAATTACCGCATTTATTTTTTTAGACGGTGCTATGTTCAACTCCGACTTTATCGTTCGCAGGTTAATTATGATTTTCTTCAACAGATCCATCTTGCTTTCGGCACCCTTATTAAACAGCTTTTTATTTGTTCTTGGCCATTCCGAAACCATTATGCTTTCTCTGTCTACGGGAAGCTTTTGCCATATCTCCTCGGTTATAAAGGGCATGAAAGGATGCAATAATCTTAGGAAGGAATCAAGCACCTCTACCAGGACATTTTGAACAATCTGCTTCTGTAATGCCTGATCGGTATCAGCTTTATCATCGGAATCCGTTTGATAAAGACGCGGCTTGGAAAGTTCCACATACCAGTCACAGAACTCCGACCAGAAGAAATCATATAAAATCCTACTGGCTTTGCCGAAATCAAAATGATCCAGGGCTTTATTAACCTCATCGATTGTTTTATTTAAAAGGGAAAGAATCCACCCATCGGCCAGACAGTACTTCAGATCATCCAGCTTCTGGTAACCCTCCAAATTCATCAAGAGAAAACGTGAGGCATTCCATATTTTGTTGGCAAAATTGCGGCTCATCTCCAATTTATCTTCGGAGAACCTCATATCCTGAGATTGGGCTTGAATAGTCAAACCGAATCTTGTCCCGTCAGTCCCGTACTTCTTGATCAGGTCCAGCGGGTCTACACCCGTTCCCAATGACTTGCTCATCCGCTTACCTTCTATGGTCATAACCGTCGGGTGAATGATAACTGTATGGTATGGAATGTCATTACGGAATTTCAAACCTGTCATAATCATCCGGGCAACCCAAAGATAAATAATGTCCCTTGCTGTGCTCAGAACCGATGTTGGGTAGAAAAAAGCCAGATCACCAGTTTGATCAGGCCAACCGAGTGTGGCAAAAGGCCAGAGAGCCGAAGAAAACCAGGTATCCAGAACATCAGTATCCTGTTTCATATCCGAGCTTCCGCACTTTCCACATTTTTGAGGATTCTCCATGGCGACAATGGTTTCTCCGCACTGGCAATACCAGGCGGGGATTTGATGGCCCCACCAAATCTGACGCGATATGCACCAATCTTTTATATTGTTCATCCAATCGAAATAGACTTTTTCCCACCGTTTGGGAACAAATTTTACTTTGCCTTCTTCGACAACTTTAATAGCCGGCTTGGCAAGTGGCTCCATTTGCACGAACCACTGTTCCGAAAGATAGGGCTCAACTACCGTATGACACCGATAACAATGACCGACTGCATGCAAGTGGGGTTCTATCTTTTCCATTAGTGCCGCTTCTTCCAGGTCCATTACAATTGCTTCCCGGCACCCGTATCTATCCATCCCCAAATATTCTCCGCCGTTACTATTGATCTTGGCATCCGGCGTGAAAATATTGACCTGTTCCAATTGATGACGCTCGCCAATCTCGAAGTCATTAGGATCGTGAGCAGGAGTTACTTTTACGGCTCCGGTTCCGAATTTGGGATCGACATGCTCATCGGCAATTACCGATATTTCCCTTCCCACACAAGGCAATACAAGCATTTTGCCGATATATTTTTTGTATCGGGGATCATCGGGATGAACCGCTACCGCCGTGTCTCCCAGAAGTGTCTCCGGTCTTGTCGTCGCAATGGTCAAATACTCGTCGGAATTTTTAAAGGGGTACCTAATGTGCCAGAGGTGACTATCCTCGTCCTCATGCTCAACCTCGATATCGGAAAGAGCAGTAAGGCATCGTGGGCACCAGTTTATTATACGATGTCCTCTATAAATAAGACCGTCTTCATATAATTTAACAAAAACGGCCTTAACTGCTTTGGAATAACCTTCGTCCATGGTAAAGCGTTCACGGTCCCAGTCACAAGAACAACCGAGCCTTTTCAGTTGGCCTATTATGGTATTCCCGTACTCCTCCTTCCATTCCCACACTTTTTCAATGAATTTCTCCCGACCAAGATCTTGGCGGGTTAATCCTTCCTTTGCCAACTGCTTTTCAACAACATTTTGAGTGGCAATGCCCGCGTGGTCCGTCCCCGGAAGCCAAAGAGCCACATACCCTTCCATCCTTTTTTTACGCATAATAACATCTTGCAACGTATTATTGAGCGCGTGACCCATATGCAGCGAACCGGTCACATTGGGTGGCGGGATAACTATGGTAAAGGGCTCTTTGCCGTCTTCTATTTCAGCGTGGAAATAATCCTTTTCCAGCCAAAAAGAGTACCATTTTTGTTCCACTTTATTGGGATCGTAGACTTTTGGAAGCAGCTCCATTATTCACCTCGGTAAGATACAATTATTATTCTCTTTCTGCTTCTTCAATAGCATCAATAATACTTCTTATTTTTTCTTCCTGGATTCTTCCTTCCCGATATGCATCAAGAAGTCGCACAGCTAATCCGTCGTCTCCCCGTCGAGCTCTTGGTGAATCACAAAGTTCTTGGTTTCTGCCGAGTAAACAAAACTCTCCAAACTTTGATAGCCAGCGACATTCCTCACATAAATTTCCCATTATGTCTCACCATCCTTTTTGCCTAGTACAATACTTCTATTTTTAGCACAAATAAGACTTTCAACATAGTCCCACTAATAAAATGCCCTCTTCCCGGAAGACGAGAGAGGGATTTTAAGTATTTAAAGTATTGTATTATTTGGTAAAATCGCGGTTCTTGCCAATTTATAATTGCCTGACAAGATATGGCCGTTTCTAATCCTTATTTCAGCCAGCCTAAACCGGCCAACCACCCACTTAGGACTTTATGCTCAAGCACAGCATTAAGAAGTATTTTTTTATGATAAATATCTAAGCCGAAATTTCTTTCTCGGTAACTCCCTCGCCTTCAGTAACCAAAGTTGGCTTGATATTCTTTTTAACTACATCTTTGGTGATAACACATTTAGAGACATTTGTCTGGGAAGGCAGCTCATACATTACATTTAGCAATATTCCCTCTAGTACAGACCTCAAACCCCGGGCACCACTAGCCCGGCTTAGTGCCTTCTTGGCAATTTCCATCAATGCATCTTTGGAAAAAACCAGTTCCACATTGTCATATTCAAAGAACTTTTTATATTGTTTAACCAGTGCGTTCTTTGGTTTAGTAAGGATTTCTACCAAATCTTCATTCTTAAGATTATGAATGGCACACACAACCGGTAAGCGACCGATAAATTCTGGGATCAACCCATATTTTATTAAATCCTCAGGCAGAACTTGACCGAGTATCTTTCCGATCTCTTTCTTTTCCCTCTTCTTAATGTCAGCCCCAAAGCCGATCCCTTTATTGCCAATCCGGTTCTCTATAACCTTTTCCAAACCATTAAAGGCACCGCCACAAACAAACAAGATATTTGTGGTATCAATCTGCAAAAACTCCTGATGAGGGTGTTTTCTGCCACCCTGAGGAGGAACACTTGCCTCGGTCCCTTCCAGTATCTTTAGTAGAGCCTGTTGAACGCCTTCGCCCGATACATCCCTGGTAATAGAAGGGTTCTCGGATTTTCTAGCTATCTTATCAATCTCATCAATATATATGATGCCGGTCTCCGCTTTCTTAATATCATAATCAGCAGCTTGAATAAGTTTGAGTAAGATATTTTCCACATCTTCACCGACATAACCGGCTTCAGTTAGAGCAGTTGCGTCTGCAATCGCAAACGGGACATTAAGTATTCTGGCCAGGGTTTGCGCAAGCAATGTTTTACCGCACCCCGTTGGCCCTAGAAGCAAAATGTTGCTCTTTTGCAGTTCAATATCCTCATCCTGCGGACCGACCTGGATTCTTTTGTAATGATTGTATACGGCAACGGAAAGTGTCTTTTTAGCCTCTTCTTGCCCGATAACATACTCATTCAGGATGTTGTAAATCTCCTTGGGCTTTGGTAATTCCTCAAGCTTAACTTCAACTTCATGCTCCAGCTCTTCCTCGATTATCTCGTTGCACAGATCTATGCACTCATCACAAATATAGACACCCGGTCCGGCAATCAACTTCTTTACTTGACGTTGGCTTTTGCCACAAAAAGAGCATTTAAGTTGTTCACTGCCTTCACCAAACTTCGGCACTATTAGACCTCCTTCACCTTCCGATTAACAAAGACTTCATCAATTATTCCATATTTTTTTGCCTGTTCCGAAGTCATAATAAAGTCCCTATCAGTATCGTGCTTTATCTTATCCAAATCTTGGCCTGAATGTTTCGCTAATATATCATCCAGTAACGCTCGATTCCTTAAAATCTCTTTTGCCTGAATATCAATATCCACAGCCTGGCCGCTTGCTCCTCCATGCGGTTGATGTATGAGTATTCTTGAATTCGGAAGAGCCGATCTTTTCCCTTTTGTTCCGGCTGTTAATAGAACAGCGCCGCCGCTGGCTGCCTGTCCAATGCAAATTGTCGCAACATCGACCTTTACATATTGGATTGTATCGTAAATAGCCAGTGTCGATGTAATCATGCCACCCGGACTATTAATATAAAGTGAGATATCCTTTTCGGGATCCTCCGATTCCAGGTGAAGCATCTGTGCAATAATTACATTAGCTACTTGATCATTTATCTCGCTTCCAAGAAAAATAATCCTGTCATTTAAAAGTCTGGAATAAATATCGTACGACCGCTCTCCTCGATTGGTTTGTTCTATGACAATAGGCACAAGATTGTTCATAATCTTCTTCTCCTTAACTATTCGTCTTTCTTAGTTTCTTCCTCTTCTGGTTTTTCCTCTTTTTTTACTTTATCATCCTGCGATTTCGGCGTTTCTTCAGAAACCTCAGCCTCTTCCGCCAAGAGATTCCAGGCTTTTCTTATTCGAAGATCCTCCCTGATAAATTCATAGCTACCTTGCTGCTTGACTCTCTCAATTGCTACTTTGGGATCTTGCTTGCCACTCTCAGCTATGTTTGTAATTTCATTATCGGTTTCTTCGTCGGTGATTTCAAGCTTCTCTGCTCTGGCAATTGCATCAAGCACTAATTCCTTCTTAAGCTCCTCTTCCGCTTCTTTTTCCGCCTCTTTCTCCAGTTTTTCATTATCCTGGTTCGTTGCTTTTAAATACTCTTCCAAGCTGATCCCTTGCTTTTTCAAGGACTCGGTAAAATCTTTCAGCTTTAGTTCTTTTCTGTTCTTTATCATGGTCTCCGGCATATCTATTTCTACACCTTCAATCGCTTTGTTAAGAACATCCATCCGTAATTTGAAATCTATTTGCTGTTCACCGGTTTTCTTTAATCTTTCTTTAATATCTTTTCTAAGCTCTTCCAAAGTATCAAACTCACTTATTTCTTTGGCAAAATCATCATTGATTTCCGGTAGAGCTTTTTGTTTTACTTCTTTAACCAGAACCCGAAATTTTGCCTTTTTTCCGGCAAGCTCTTGATTTTGATAGTTGGCAGGAAAATCAATCCAAATATCTCTTATCTCGCCCTTTCCGGCACCTTCAAGTTGCTCCTCAAAATTCCCTACAAATCTTCCTGAGCCTATCTCCAATAAATAATCTTCAGCCGATCCACCCTCAAAGGCTTTTCCTTCTATAACTCCTTCGAAATTTATTAAAGCAAAGTCGCCTTTCTTGATTTTCCTTTCCACCGGCTCGAGCTGAGCGGATCGATTTTGCAAATTCTCAATTTGGCGATCGACCCATTCATCGTTTATTTCAAGCTTTTCTTTGGTAACTTTTAGTCCTTTATATTTGCCTAGTTTTACTTCAGGTTTAACTTCAACTTTAGCATTAAACTTGAATGGTTTTCCTTCTTCAATCTGAACAATATCTACTTCCGGTTGAGCAACAGGACTTACTCCTTCTTTATCAATAGCTTCGCTATAGTATCCGGGAAGAGTGTTTTGCAGAATTTCATTGTAAATTGCAGCCATTCCCACATGACTTCTGACAACCTTTGTCGGGATTTTACCCGGACGAAAACCGGGTATTTTAATCTTCTTGGATATTTCCTTACAGGCCTGTTCAATATCCTTGTCAATTCGCTCCGAAGGTACTTCTACCTTTATTAATACCTTATTCTTTTCAATTTCCTCAAGACTTGTTTTCAAATAGATCACCAAACTTCTTTTCGTCGTTTACTCAATTAAACTTCTTTTTCATATATAAAATGAGGACCAAGAAATACCAAAGACCTCATGAGCGTTCCTTTTTAACCAAAAATACTGTTATGTTCAAGATTTCTGACAAACAAGAACCCGTTTTAAAAGTGAATATAATAATTCTGGTGCCGCGGGGGAGACTCGAACTCCCACATCCTAGGACACATGCTCCTAAGGCATGCGCGTCTGCCAATTCC
>ENA-OSEO01001840-OSEO01001840.1-sediment-metagenome-genome-assembly--contig:-NODE-1840-length-34594-cov-59.207318_pt1 | contig 34594 bp, 23 predicted proteins | sample MGYA00237883_ERZ534232 | MGnify/ENA metagenome assembly ERZ534232 | reverse complement strand
CGTTGTGAATGCAGAGACGGTGCGGTCGATGATGGGGTGGGCAACCCGTCCGATGGCGCGGCAAAAATCCTGCCAAAAATTGGCAGAAAATCGGGAGTAACTGAGTAATCGTAATCGTAATTCGTAATCGTGATCGTAATTGTAATCGAGGCTCGAAACTCGAGACTAGAGGCTCGTTCCCAACCGACGGACTTCGGAAATCGGACATCGGATATCGGACCTGGGACCTGGGTTCTGGGTCCTGGACCAAAGAACCCAAATCTTGGTACCCATTCACCGATTCACCGATTCACCCATTCACCGATTCACCGATTCACCGATTCACCCTTCCCTTTCCCCTTTGTGTCCTCCGTGACTTTGTGGTGAAATGGTTTTTCGACTCAAGCGGCCGGGAGGCGCGGGATGCGGTTCGACGGCGTGCACTACCTGCGGTGGGCCAAGGAGCATCAGGGCCGGGCGCGGTACTCCCTCACCTGCTCCAACATGCGGCCGGTGACCCTGGCCGAACTGGGCCTCGGCCTTGAAGACGTCGCCATCGCCTCCGGCGATCCCGACGGCTACGGTCCCCTCAAGACAGTGGCCGCCGAACAGTTCGGTGTCGCCCCCGAGGAGGTGTTCATCGGCGCGGGCGCCACCGGTTGCAACTTCGTCGCCTTCGCCGCCGCCCTGGACGAGGCGGACGGTGGCCCCGGCCACGTCCTGTGCGAAACGCCCGGCTACACCTGCCTCGACGACGCCATCCGCCCCTTCGGCGCCGCCGTGGAAACGTTCGCCCGCCCATGGGGCGGCGGTTTCGCCCTCGACTTCGACGACCTGAAGCGGCGGCTGCGCCCCGACACCCGGCTGGTGGTGGTCACCAACCTTCACAATCCCACCGGCGCCGCCCTAAGGCCGGAGGAACTGGCGGAGCTGGCGGCGATCGCCGACCGGCACGGCTGCCGCGTCCTGGTGGACGAAGTGTACAAGGACTTCGTGGCGGAGAGCGCCAGCCCCATGGCCCGCCGGAGCGGCGGACGGATGATCTCGGTCACCGGTCTGTCGAAGGTGTACGGACTGACCGGCCTGCGGGTGGGGCTGCTCTTCGCCGACGCCGCGTTCGTGCGGCGGTGCTACCGGATCGTCGACTACCTCGCCGGCTCCAACTCGGTCCCGGGCGACGCGATCGCCGCCGCGGCGCTCCGCCGGCGCGACTGGCTGGTGGAGCGGGCACGGGCCGTCGCCGCGCCGGCGCTGGCCCGTGTGCGCGCCCACGTGGAGGCCGACGAATTGCTCGAGTGGGTCGCGCCGCCGGCCGGCATCATCGCCTTCCCGCGGATCCGCCGCCCCCTTGACACCCTGGCCCTGGCCGATTTCCTTGAGCGGGAGTTCGACCTCGGCGTGACGCCGGGCGACCTGTTCGGGCGGCCGGGTCACGTGCGGATGGGCTTCGGCCTGGCCGAGCCCGAGGAACTCGAGGAGGCGCTGCGGCGGTTCCGGGCCGGGATCCGCGCCATGCCGGAATAACCGCTCGCCAAGGCGCCAAGGCACGAAGCAAGATTCTGGCAAGACGGATTGCGGCCATCCATGAACCCTTGATCATTTTTCATTGATCATTTGACATTGGTCATTTCCGACAAGACGACCCGAACCGTCGTAACCCGGTGAGGACGTGTGCCGGCTTCATGACGGATCCGGGATGCTTGCGGGGCGGGGTACAATGGGACGGAGGCAGAGCGCATCACATGCCCTTTCACATCTTCACACCGACTCCGCTGCGCTGGCCCCTGCTCGAGCAGGGGCGACACCGCGCCCGCCTCACCTTCCGCGCCATGCGCCACCGCGACTTCACCCTGTTCTGGCTGGGCCAATGGGTCTCGGTCATCGGCACCTGGATGCAGGCCATGGCCCTGTCGTGGCTCATCTACCGGCTCACCGATTCGGCGCTCATCCTCGGCGTGCTGGCGGCGGTCCGCTTCGGCCCGTCGCTGCTGGGCTCGCCCTTCGCGGGCGTGCTGGCCGACCGCTTCCCCCGCCGCAACCTGGTTCTGCTGACTCAGTCGGCCAGCCTGCTGCTGGCTTCGGCACTCGCCGCCCTGACGCTTACGGGCGCGGTGAAAGTCTGGCACATCCTGACGCTGGCCCTCATCCAGGGAGTGGTGGACACGCTGGACATGACCGCCCGCCAGACCATGCAGATGGACCTCGTGGGACCGGACGACCTCCAGAGCGCCGTGGCGCTGAATTCGGCGGCCTTCAACACCGGCCGCATGGTGGGCCCGGCCGTAGCCGGCGTGCTGGTGGCCACCTACGGCGAGGGGGTCTGCTTCGCCGTCAACGCCATCAGCTACCTGGCGGTGCTGGTGGCCCTGCTCAGCATCCGGGGAGCCGCGGCCACGCCGCGCACCGGCGCCAGCGTCGGTCGGGACCTGCTCGAGGGGATGCGCTTCACCTGGGGCCACCCCACCATTCGGACGGTGCTTCTGGCCGTCGCCATCACCTCGATGGCCGGGCTGTCCTATTCCACCCTGCTGCCGGTGCTGGCCCGGGACATCCTCAAAGCGGGCGCGCCCGGCTACGGTCTGCTCCTGTCGTGCGTGGGCGTGGGAGCCATCGCCGGCGCTCTCGGCGCGGCGGCGCGGCGAGGCAACCACGGCGTCGGCGGTCTGATCGGCCTGGGCCAGGCGGCGCTGGGGATCGGGCTCGTGGCCCTGGGCCTGAGCCGGGTGCTCTGGATCTCCTGCGCCTGGATGGTGCTGGTGGGGGTGGCCGTGACCATGCAACTGGCCGTGACCAACGCGCTGCTGCAGACCACGGCGCCGCCCGCCATGCGCGGGCGTGTCATCTCGCTCTACATCTGGTTCTTCACCGGCCTCTCCCCGATCGGGGGCCTCGCGGCCGGCTGGGTGGCGGAGCACGCCGGCGCGCCGCTCACGGCCGTGGGCGGCGGCGTCATCTGCCTGGCCAGCGCCATCTGGACGCGCCGCGCCTGGCGCCGGTCCGAAACAGGCGGCTCGATCGCTTCCGCCCCGACACCGCCAGCCCCGTGAAGCATCTGACCCGGCGCGAATTCAAGGACAGTTGCATGCACGATATTCATAATAGAATAAATATGTTATAATCATTTCGTGTTACGGCGAACCAACATGTATCGAGAGTTTCAGAGGCAGTGGCTGGCTCGCCCGGTTGAAGACATCAGCCAGAATTTCCGCATTCTAGAGGCGTTGTGGGCGGAAGCGGTCGCGCTGGGAGTGTTTGCCGCCGCCGACCCTTTGGAAGGTATCGAAGTGGACGTGCGCGTGGCGAGGGCATGGAACTGTGTTCCAAGAGCTGCTGCAACGGATCGCCCGAAAATTTGACCGGGTGAACATTCCCTACATGGTGCTCGGCGGACAGGCCGTCCTCCTGTACGGCGAACCCCGCCTGACTCGCGTCATCGACATCACCGTCGGCCTGGACAGCCGCGGACTGCACCGGATCCTCGCGATAGTTCGCGAGCTGGGGCTGCGCGTGTTGGTAGATTCGGCTGAACCGTTCGTCCGGGACACCATGGTGCTGCCCGCCATCGAGGAGCGCAGCGATATCCGAGTGGATATCGTGTTCTCTTTTTCGGCATTCGAGCAGGCGGCGCTGGCACGGGTACGCCGCCAACTCATCGGGCCGGTCGAGGTCTGCTTCGCCTCCCTGGAGGACCTGGTCATTCACAAAATCGTCGCCGGACGGAGCCGGGATTTGGAGGACGTGCGGGTGGTCCTGTTGAAGAATCCAGGATTCGACCGGGAATACATCGAACGTTGGCTGAAGCTGTTCGATGAATCGCTGACCGAAAGCTACCTGGACACCTTCCGCTCCATCCTTACCGAACTGCCGAATTGAGCCGGCCGGTATCCGTCAGCTCGCCTCGTCCGCGGACGGGCCGTAGATGGACGGCACCGGGACGTTGAGCAGGCGCAAATACACCGAGAGTTGGCCGCGGTGGTGGATCAAATGGTTGATGATCACGCCCCGCATCACCGTGGTGCGCGGCGCCTTCATGTAGGTGGCGTCGGCCGACTTCAGGGCCCACGTCTTCCGCATGTCGGCGGCGCTGCACGCGTCCAGCGCCGCCAGCGCCTCGGCCAGGTGCTTCTCGAAGTGGGCCACCAGCCCGGCGGTGCTCTTGGCCAGCCACGGCTTGTACTTGCCCACCATCTTCATCTCGGGCTGCTCCAGGATAGGTTTGACCCAGCTCAGAGTGTCGGCCACGTGGGACGCGAGCTGCTGCAGGGTCATCGATTTTTCGTGGGGCTTCCAGCCGAAATGCTTCGCCGGCACGCGCGCCAGCATCTTGCGGATGGACACGGCCTCGAACTCCAACTCCTTCATGAACGGATCCACAATGCGCATGATCTTCCTCCTGTCGATACGTTTCACCATTTATGCGCCCGGACAGCTTGTATCGTCAAGTGACATATTTATAGAACAGGCGTGGACTTCCTGTCATTGATCATCTGTCATTGGTCGTTTTGAATTATTGGTTATTGATTATTGCATATATTTTATTGGCTATTTGGAAACGAGTCCATTCGTGCGGTTGATGGGACCTGGGGGCTGGGATCTCGGGGCTGGGACCCAGGACCCAGAACCCAGGTCCGATCACGATTACGATGACGAGTACGATCACGATTACGAATTACGAGCACGAACCATCAGCGATCAACCATCAACTGTTTAGAACCTGCGAACATTCCAACGTTCAACGTTCAAACGGCTCGATTACTTTGACACGATGATTCGCGCAGGCACGCGCCCGGCCCGCCAGGGCCGGGATTTTGCCCCCAGGTGACGTGATCGATTGATCGCACGCCCGTACATGTCATGCCGGCTGGGTTTGCGATCACCATCACGATTTCGATTACTCAGTTACTCCCGATTTTCTGCCAATTTTTTGGCAGGATTTTTTACTGAAGCCATGAACAAGATCAAGCAGCCGGCAAGCGGGAGGTACCGCGAGCGGCAGCGAGCGGCGCAAGGGGCCAGCCGCCGCGATGTCCCGACGCCGCGACACCATTCCATCACGGTAGCGGCAGCGCGTGTCACGCGACCTGGCGTGCCGTTGCAAAACCCGCGGCGATGGTTTGCCCTTTGATCCCGGACTGGCATTCAAGCGGCACAGACAGAGTGGTTGGGCGCATGGAGTAAAGCGTGCCGATTGGGCGTTCGCGCCGCTCGCTGCCGCTCGCGGTACCTCCACGTTGCCCACCGATGGATCGTGCCACGGGCAGGGGAACGGTGATTCGGTGAATCGGGAGGCGAGAGACGGGAGACGGGAAACGTAAGACGGGAAGCATCAGACAAACGGGAAGACCCGAACCGCGAACCCCGAACCGCGAGACCCGAAGTCCGATGTCCGCATTACGGGAACGAGCTGCGAGTCTCGATTACGATTACTCAGTTACTCCCGATTTTCTGCCAATTTTTGGCAGGATTTTCACCGCACCATCGAACGGGTCGCCCACACCATCATCGACCGGCACCATCCCCGCATTCACGACGAGAGTAGCCAGGCGCAGCCCCGCGAACGCGGGGCCGCGCCTGGAAAACCGAAAATATGACTGCGTCGCGCCCCGGGAGCGGGGCGCGGAGAGACAGAGTCCGAGGCCGCGTCACTTCCCCGCGCCCCTTATCAGGGGCGCGCATCCTGTTCAAACGGCTTCTGGTCCAGGCGCTGCCCGGCTGCGCCGGGCTGCGCCTGGCTATTTTCTTTGAAACTGGACGGGCTTGCCGGAGATCCAGTATCGCGGCACGGAGCTGAAGTTCACCATCATGCCCCTTTGGCTCCGGCTCCGCCGGGTTGGGATCACGATTACGATGACGAATTCCGATATTCGAAGTCCGATATCCGAAGTCCGATGTCCGATTACGAGCACGAACTACGGAAACGGGAACGAGCCTCGAGCCTCGGGTCATCGGCAGTTCTCGTGCCGGATGCCGCAGCGCTCGTCGGCGTACTCCAGCTCCACGGTGGCGTGGGCGATGCCGTAACGCGCCACCGCCTGCTGGATGGCCGCCTTGATCCGCAGCTGATCGGCTTTCGTCGCGTGTTCGGCGATGACGCCGTGGGCGGTGAACACGTGATGGACGCCGTCCATGGACCAGACGTGGGTGTGGTGAAGGTCCGAAATCCCCTCGATCCCCCGCAACTCCGCCTCCAGGGCGGGCAGATCCACGTCTTCGGGCGTCCCCTGCAGAAACACCCCCATGGTCCGGCGCAGGTTGCGCACCACGTTCCAGAGCACCCACAGGGTGATCAGGATGGACAGGGCCGGGTCCAGCGCCGGCACGTCGCGCACCAGCAGCACCGCCCCGGCGACCAGGATCGCCAGCCACCCCAGGGCGTCCTCCGCCAGGTGCCAGGCGACCATGCGGGCGTTGAAGCCGGACGTGCGCCGGAGCCGCAGGGCCGCCACGCCGTTGACGACGCAGCCCACCACGGCCAGGACGATCATGCCGGGGGCGTGGGCCCGCACGGGGTGCAGCAGCCGCGGCACCGCCTCGGTCACGATGAGGAGCGACCCGGCGACGAGCACGCCGGCGCTGATCAGCGCGCCCACGAGCGAAAAACGCCGGTAGCCGTATGAGTAGCGCGCGTCCCCCTTGCGGCCGGAGATCTTTTCGAGGTACCACGCCGCGCCCAGGGCGAACGAGTCACCCAGGTCGTGCAGGGCGTCCGCCAGGATGGCGATGGAGTTCGTCCAGAGGCCGCCTGCAATCTCGAACAAGGTGAACGCCAGGTTCAGCAGGAACGCCGTGCGGATACCCGACAGGCTGCCGGTTGTCGTGTGGTCATCGTGCATGGTGTGATCCTGATGTTCTGTGTCGGTCCCTTCGCCGAAGCCCGGCGCGATGGCCGCCCGGCGTATTGGCCCGCCGGGGCTGACGGCCCGCGCGGCGGTGGCGTCACGCGAGGATCATGGCCACGATGGGGAGCAGCCCCTCGCGGTCCGTGTCGTCGAATGCGGTTGGCTGGTCGCTGTCCACGTCGAGGACGCCGACGATGCGCCCCGCGGCGTCGCGAAGCGGCACGACGATCTCCGACCGCGAGCGGGAGTCACAGGCGATGTGGCCGGGGAATGCGTGCACGTCGGCCACCACCACCGGCTCGCCGCGGTCGATCCCCGCCCAGCAGACGCCGGTGTGGGCCTGGAGCACCTGGCAGGCCAGCGGCCCCTGGTACGGGCCCACGGTGAGCACGCCGTCCACGAGACGGTAGAATCCCGTCCAGAAATACTGGGGCATCTTGTGGTGGAGCAGCGCCACCGCGGTGGCCATCCGGGCGACGGGGTCGCCGGTTTTGGTGAACAGCTCCGCCAGTTGTTCGCGGATGCGCCGGTACCGGTCCTGTTTCTGTTTCTGATTCATCGTTCGCTCCCCGAAGTGTCGCGGACTGCCGGTTTCCGGCAGCCGCGCGGCGGGACACTCAACGGTCGGATTCTACCACACCGGCGGCATTCACGGACGGCGGTCCGAGGCGGTACAATCGAGTGCCCATCCGGTCCTGGACCACCTCTTCCTTGATGAGGGCGGCGGCGAACGCCGCGGCCTCCGGCCCCATCGCCTCCAGCGTCCGGACCGCCGACGAGTCCAGCCAGACCGTCCGCCCTTCCCGCTGCTGGTCGGCCAGGAGACGCCGGAATCCGTCCAGGCCGCTCCCCGGATCCACCGCCACCCACCGGGTGGCGGGATTGAAGTAGCGGAGGGTCCAGTTGTCCGGATTGAAATCGCCGTACCCCACGGTGGTGGGGCCGGACCAGCGCCCCTGCATCCGCACGGCCAGCGCCAGGGGCGGGTTGGACCGGATCTGCGCGCACGGCACGATGGAAAACCCCAGATTGAACAGGCCCACCAGCACTGCCGCCGCCACGGGGAGCCGTCCCAACCCGGCGGCCGGCGCGCCGTGCCGCAGCAGCCACGCCGCCAGCAGCAGGATCAGCGCCGGGAGGTAAAACAGCCGGTAGAACGTGTTGCCGGGCAGCCAGACGAACAGGAACACCAGATAGGGAATCAGCCAGGCCGCGCCGACGCGCACCCACAACGCGACGGCGGGGAGGCTCCCGGCGGGATCGGGCGGCGGGAGCCGCCACGCGCGCCGCCGGATCAGCGTGACGATCACCCACCCCAGCGCCACCGCGAACGCGGCCAGCGCCACCAGACTGACGGGGTCAGGGTGCCGAAACACGTCGCCCGGCCGGCTGTTCACCAGCAGCCGCACGTTGCTCCGGACGGTCAGGAGGATGTTGCGGCCGAGGTCCCAGGAGAACGCCGAGTCGGGCGAGTGGTACGTGAGCCAAGACCACAGGCTCGTCCGGCCCGGCTGCCGCGCGTAGGCGGCCAGGTAGGCGGCCCCGGTCACCCCGCCGGCCGTGGCCAGGTAGAGCGCCGCCGACCGCCATCGCCGCGCCGGCGTCTCTTCGCGGGCCGCCAGCCCGCACACCGCGGCGGGCAGGAACCCGATGGCCAGCTCGTGGAACAGCATCGCGGCCGCATGGCACAGTCCCAGCCGAACCGGCGCAGAGGGCCCGGACCGGAGCAGCACGGCCAGCCCCAGCACCAGGCCGAGCACGGACGGGATGTAGGCGCCGGCATCGGCGCCGAACCGCCACCACCCCGCCGAGAACGCGAACAGCGCCGCCAGTCCGCCCGCGAACAACGGCCCGCCGGCTTGCCGGCGGAAGATTCCGTAGAGGATGCCCGCCGCCAGGGCCGCCAGCGCCATGTTCAGGTACTGCAGCACCGCCAGCGCCCGCACCTCCGGGCATACGGTGCGGACGGCGTCGTACGCCAGGCGTCCCGCCAGCGTGTAGACCAGGTGGTTGGGATGCAGCAGGGCGGGATCGCCGGAATCCGCCGACGCCTCGATCTGGAGGGCGAAGCCCACGCCGTCCCAATAGTGGTTCCGGATGGGAAACAGCAGGTAGACGGCGAAGATCGCGACAATCAGGACGGCCGCTTCGGCCACGCGCCGGTGCGACAGTGCCTGATTCGGCGGCGGACGATGGACGGATTCCGGCGGTGAGAGGGGATTCATGGACGTCCTTCGCGCGGGGCGCCGGCGGGGGCGATCCGCGCGCCGTCACTCCAGCAGGAGCCGCGAGAGGCAGTTGGCCATCGCCTCGCGGTTGTCGGGGTGCACGCAAAAGATCCCGTCGAGGCGCTCCAGCCCGATGCGCCGGACCCAGTCCACGAGCGCCCGCCGCTGGACCACCGCGACGATCCGGTCGCGGTCGCGGAAGGCGTCGGCCACCGCCTCGGCGAAGGGGAGCGCGCACTCCTCCATGACGCCCAGCTCGTCGATGACCAGCCAGTCCCGGTCCGCGGCCTGGGCCAGGGCGCGGCAGCCGAAGTCGGTGAACACCTCCGGCTTCAGCCCGAACGGTCCGAAGCGCGGCTCCTCCGCCCAGTCGGCGTGGGCGAACACCTCGCGGTCGCCCGACGGCGCCTCCAGGCAGAAGCCCACCTTCTCCTGGTCGCGGAACAGAGGCACGGTGAGGAGTCGCCCCACCGCCCCGGCCGGCAGGTGGCCGGTCAGGGAAGCCACCAGGCTGCTTTTGCCCACGTGCAGATCGCCGGAGATGATGATCCTCATCGCGCCAGCAACTCCACGCCGATGAAGAGGACCAGCGCGGCGGCCGCCGCCGCGTCGATCCAGCGCGCGCGGGCCGGCGCCGGCGCGGAACCGGCGGCGAGCCAATCCCGCAGGTGCTCCGCCAGGACCCGTCCCAGCGGATAGGCCACCGAGCCGAGCGCGGCGCTCAGGGGCGCGTAGACGATGGCCACGGGCAGAGTCGTCCCGGCATGGACGCACGCCGGTGAACCGGTCACGAACCCGGCCAGGGGGAACAGCCCCGCCGCGCCGAGCCCGATCAGGCCGCCGGCGGCCATGTCCACGGCCCGCCCGTCGGCCTTCGCCCACCGAACCACCGCGGCCAGGACCACCAGCAGAACCGCCTGCACCGCGAACGCGAAGACGGGGTTGACCACCGATCCGTGCCCCACGGGCAGGCCCAGCACCGCCGCGTCCAGCATCTTGAGCCCCGCCGCCACGGCCAGCAGAGCCGCGGGGGCCCAGAGCCGGCGGGTGGCGTGGTAACCGGCCGACAAGCAACAGACGGCCCAGCCGGTCATCACCGCGCCGGTCACGCCGACGCCGCAGGCGCCGCGCAGGCCCACGCCCAGCGCCGCCTCGGTCAACCCCCACATCAGGCCGGTGGCCAGCAGCAGTCGAACGATCATTTTCCCGTCCACCGTCGTCTGGTTCATGACGCCTCCAGAAAAGTCACCGTCACCCGTCCGGAACCGGGGGATGCCATCGCTTCACGCCAAAGGATCAATGAACGGTCGAATTATACCAACGATTCGTCGAGGTCGGATGGAAAATTAATGTTCCGGCACACGCCCGGATCGTCCACGGGGAGGTGGACCTCCCGCAGGCCGGACGCGTGGATCACCGCCGCCAGGCCGCCGGCGCGGTCCTCCGGCGGGATCCGCGGGAACAGCGCCCGCGGGATGACCACGGGATGACCGCTCCGGCCGTCCCACACCGGCTTGACCACGGCGTCGGACCGGGCGGCGAACGCCGCGGCCAGCGCTCGGCAGGTCGCGGCCGTCACGTACGGATGGTCCACCGCTGCCACCAGCGCGCCCGCGCACGCCCCCAGCCGGTCCAGGCCCAGCCGCAGCGAGGAGAGCGCGCCACGCTCCGGCGCCGGGTTGACCACCACCGCCGCGCCGGCTGCGTCCGCCCGCGCCGCGGCCCATTCGCGGTCCTCGGCGCGCACCACGCAGACCACCGGCGCGCAGCCGGCTTCGGCGACCGCCGCCAGCACCCGCTCGAGGAACGGCCGGCCGCCGGATTCAAGCCGGAGCTTGGGGCCGCCCAGGCGCGCCCCGGCGCCGGCGGCCAGGATCACCGCGCCCGTCGTCGGGTTCGTCACGCTAGGCCTCCCAGCCGGCCTCCCGATTGAAGGCCGTGATCAGGCGGTCGAACTCGTCCACTTCGTCCTCGAACAGCCGGCGCCAGTACGCGTCGTCCCACTGGGCGTTGATCTCGTCGAAGGTCTTGCCCTGCTGCTCCACCCACGTGTAGTACTTCAGGTTGTGGATGGCCTTCCGGTCGTAATAGGTGAGCTCCTTGAAGAAGTCGATCCCCTGGTGGAGCAGCACGGCGGCGTGGTCGCGTGCGGCCGGAATCGGGCCGTAGGGCCCCTCGGCGGCGCGTTGTTCATCGAGGCGCGAGCCGTACAGCTCCATGGAGTCGGTGAGCACGGTGAAGATCACGTCGCGCTCGTCCAGCTCATAGTAGCGGGCGGTTTTGATCGCCGCCAGCAGGTTGCAGATGCTGGAAATGCCCAGCAGCTCCAGCCGCTCGCAATCGGCCGCCGGCACGCCCGCCGCGGCCAGATAGTCGCGGCCGGCCGGCTCGTTGAACAAGCGCACCAGGCGCATGCAGTCGGCGTCGTCGATGGCGGCCACGGCGTCGGTGTTGCGAACGTTGTGCACCCAGGGGACGTGCTTGTCGCCGATCCCCTCGATCCGGTGCCCGCCGAAGCCGTTGAGCAGCAGCGTCGGGCACTGGAGCGCCTCGGTGGCCACCACCTTCAGCCCGGGGAAGTGGGTCTTGAGGAAGTCGCCGGCGGCGATGGTCCCGGCCGACCCCGTGGCGGAGACATACGCTGTCGCCCGGCTCCCCTCGCGGCGCACCTGCTCCCACACCTCCAGCAGCGCCGGCCCCGTCACCTGGTAGTGGAAGATGGGGTTGCCGAATTCGTCGAACTGGTTGAAGATCACGTGGACCGGGTCGCGCCGCAGCTCCCAGCACTTGTCGTAGATCTCCTTCACGTTCGACTCGCAGCCCGGCGTGGCGATCACCTCGGCGCCGATCTCCCGGAGCCAGTCGAAGCGCTCGCGGCTCATCTCCTCGGGCAGGATGGCCACCGCCGTGCAGTCGAGCAGGGCGCAGTCAAAGGCGCCGCCGCGGCAGTAGTTGCCGGTGGACGGCCAGACCGCCTTGTGCACCTCCGGGTCGAACTCGCCGCTCACCAGCCGCGGCACCAGGCAGCCGAACGCCGCCCCCACCTTGTGGGCGCCGGTGGGGAAGAACTTGCCCACGAGGCCGATGATCCGCGCCCGGACGCCGGTGAGCGCCGGCGGGATCTCCATGTAATTCACCCCGCCGAACAGGCCGGTGCGGATGTCGTTTTTCCAGGTGATCCGAAACAGGTTCAGCGGATTGACGTCCCACAGCCCCACCGCCGGCAACTGCTTCCGGACGGACTCGGGGATGAGCGACGGGTCGCGCATCTCGGCGAACGTGGGGATGCGGATGTTCCGCCGGCGGCACCGGGCGGCGGTGCGCCGGACGACGTCTTCCCGGATGGTGTGAATGATCTGGGACATGGCGCGCTCCTTACAGCAGGCGCCGCGCGGCGCGGCGGGCGATGGCATCCAGCACGCCGGCCGGCTCCGAAAACCGGGCCAGCAGGATCATGGCCGCGATGACGAACGGCTTGTAGCCGGCCTCGCGGTAGGTCTGGAGGCGGTACCGGTCGAATACCGTGGCGGCCACCTCGCCCCGCTCGCAGCTCACGCCGGAGATGTCGGCGGGGAGGCAGTGCAGGTAGAGCGCGGCGGCGCCGCGGGTGAGCTTCATCATCTCCTCGGTGCACTCCCAGTCCCGGTGGCCGGCGTTCTGGTCCAGGCATTCCTTCTCCAGGTCGGCCAGCCCCTGCTTGTCCCGGTTCTTGAGCAGCTCGGTGCGCCGCTGCATCACCGGGTAGGGCGCCCACGACTTGGGGTAGACCACGTCGGCGTCCCGGAACGCCTCCGCCATCGAGGCGACCCGGGTGTAGCGGCCGCCGGACCGGGTGGCGTGGGTGGCCGCCACCTGTTCCACTTCGGGGATCAGGTTGTAGCCGTCGGGGTGGGCCAGCACCACGTCCATGCCGAAGCGGGTCATGAGGCCGATGATCCCCTGGGGCACCGACAGCGGCTTGCCGTAGCTCGGCGAGTAGGCCCAGGTCATGGCGATGCGCTTGCCCCGCAGCGCCTCAAAGGAGCCGAAGTGCTCTTTCAGCCACAGCAGGTCGGCCATGGTCTGGGTGGGATGGTCGATGTCGCACTGGAGGTTGACCACGGCGGGACGCTGGTGGAGCACGCCGGTGCGGTGTCCCTCCGCCACGGCCGCGGCCACCTCGCGCATGTAGCGGTTCCCCTCGCCCAGGTACATGTCGTCGCGGATGCCGATCACCTCGGTGAGGAAAGAAATCATGTTGGCCGTCTCGCGGACGGTCTCGCCGTGGCTGATCTGTGACTTCTCCTCGTCCAGGTCGGCCAGGGCCAGCCCCAGCGCGTTGGCCGCCGAGGCGAAGCTGAAGCGCGTCCGGGTGGACTTGTCGCGGAAAATGGACACCGCCACGCCCGTCTCGAAAACCTTAGAGCTGACGCCGCGGTGGTGGAGCGCCTTGAGGGCGTCGGCCACCAGCGCGGTGGCCCGGATCTCCGCGTCCGACTTGTCCCAGGTCAGGAGGAAGTCCTCGCCGGCCATTTGGACATCCAGGTCCGCCAGCTCCCCGATGCAGCGCCCGATGAATTCCATGGACATATCGCCGTCTCCTCGATGAAATGAAAAAGTGTATTTTACATGAATTGGGGGGAGAGAGAAAGGTGAATGGGTGAATGGGTGAATGGGTGAATGGGTGAATCGGTGAATGGGTGAATGGGTGAATGGGTATTAGGATCTGGGTTCTGTGATCCAGGACCCAGAACCCAGGTCCCAGGTCCGATGAGCGATGTCCCATGTCCGCGTTACGGGAACGAGTCTCGAGTCTCGAGTCTCGAGCCTCGATTACGATGACGATTACGATGACGATTACGAATTACGAGCACGAACCAGCACTCTCAACTCTCAACCCTCAACAGCTATCCGATGACCGGCGATAGTGCGGCGCGGCGGATTCGATGGCGTCGACGATCTGCTGGTAGCCGGTGCAGCGGCACAGGTTGGCCGAGATGGCCCGGCGGATCTCCGCCCGGGTGGGCGACGGGTTTTTGAGCAGGAACGCGTGGGCGGTGAGCACCATCCCCGGCGTGCAGAAGCCGCACTGGATGGCGCCGTGGTCCACGAACGCCTGCTGGAGCGGATGCAACGTGCCGTCCGGCGCCGCCAGCCCCTCGATGGTGAGCAGGTGCCGGCCGGCGGCGTCGGCCACGGTCTGGCGGCAGGCGCGCACCGGCCGGTCGTCCAGCAGCACCGTGCAGGCGCCGCACACCCCGATGCCACAGCCGTTCTTGGCACCCGTCAGGTCCAGGTCCTCCCGGAGGAATTCCAGCAGGTTGCGCTGCCCGTCGCCGTCGGGCACCGTGATGGCGCGTCCGTTGATGGTCACTTGCATGGCGCTTCCCCTTTGGAATCCGGTTCGGCGCCGGCGGGGCCGCCCGCCAGCTCAGCCGGATCGATCCGCACCGGCTGCTCGCAGTACCGCCGGCCCGTGGCCGCGGCGACGGCGTTGGCGATCGCCGGCGCCATCAGCTCGTTGGTGGGCTCGCCGATCCCCTTGGCGCGCGACGGCGAGAGCGGATCCGGATTCTCGACGATGTATGCGTGCATCTCGGGCAGGTCCGTGGCCCGGGCGATGCGGTAGTGGTCGAAGTTCAGCGACCGGATTCTACCCGCTTCGATTTCCACCGCCTCGGTCAGGCCGTAGCCCAGCCCCATGGCCATGCCGCCGTAATACTGCCCCAGGAGCATGGGCGGATTCACCGCCCGGCCCACGTCGTGGGCCGCCCACATCCCCAGCACCTTCACCTTGCCGGTGCGGCGGTTCACCGTGACCTCGGCCGCCTGGCAGCCGTAGACCCAGGTGAAGTAGGCGTTCCCCTGCCCCGTCGCCTCGTCCCACGTCACCTGCGGTCCCTGGAAGACGCCGAACGCGTACGGGTACTCCTGGGCCTGCCACATCTCGCGCACCGCTTCCTCGACCGTCAGCCGCGCGCCGCCGGGGCCCCAGATGGCGTCGTCGCGGAACGCCACGTCGCCGGGCGCGCAGCCCAGGCGCGGCGCCAGCACCGCGGCCATCTTCTCCTTGAGCGCGCGGGCGGCGTGGACCACCGCGCCGCCGCCCATCAGGGTGCCGCGCGAGGCCACCGTGGTGCCGCCGTCGGGAATGCCGGACGTGGACGCCTGGCGGTAGCGGATCCGCTCCCGGCGCACGCCGAGCTCCGCGGCGAGCAGCAGCACCATGGCCGACTCGGCGCCCTGGCCGTTCTCGTGGATGCCCGTCTCCAGGAGGATGGAGCCGTCGAACTGGACGTTGACAATGGCCGAGTTGAAGTCCTTCCCCTCGGCCCCCAGGCTCATGCCGCGGTAGCACATGGCCAGGCCGACGCCGTACAGCTCGTCGCCGTCGGCCCGGCCGTTCGAGCAGCGGGCGCGCTTGGCCTCATAGCCCGACTCGCGGACCACTGTGTCGAGCACCTGCTCCAGACTGACCACGTGGGTGTCCAGCACCTGGCCGGTGATGGTGGTGTCGCCCTGGCGGACCATGTTGACGCGGCGGATCTCCAGCGGGGAGAGCCCCAGCCGCTCCGCGACCATTTCCACGAGCTGCTCGATGCAGAAGTTGACCTGGGGCGAACCGAAGCCGCGCATGGCGCCGGTGAAGACGTTGTTCGTGTAGACACCGTAGGTGTCGCACTCGACGTGGGGCACCCGGTAGGGGCCGCAGCACTGCACCGTGGAGCGCCACGTCACCCACGGCGTCACCGAGCAGTAGGCGCCGCCGTCGGCGACGATGCGCACCGCCACCGCCTGGATGCGGCCGTCGCGGGTCAGGCCCATCCGGTAGTGCAGCCGGTACGGGTGGCGCTTGTAGCTTTCGCGCACCGACCACTCCCGGTCGTAGGTCAGCTTCACCGGCCGGCCGGTGAGCCGCGCCGCCAAGGCGGCGCGGGCGCAGACGATGGCGGCGGTGTCGTCCTTGCCGCCGAAGCCGCCGCCCATGGGGACGGAGCGGACCTCCACGTCCGCCAGCGGCACGCCCAGGAGCGCCGCCGTGAAGCGGCGGGTGCTGAACGGGTGCTGCATGGAGCCGTAGATCTCCATCACGCCGTCGGGACGCGGCACGGCCACCGCCGCCTCGGGTTCCATATAGGCGTGCTCGATGAACGACGTCCGGAACGCCTGTTCCACGACGACGTCGGACGCGGCGAACCCCGCGGTCACGTCGCCCCGACGGACGCGATGGTGGTTGATCACGTTGGTGCCGTGCCGCTCGTGCACCAGCGGCGCGCCGGGCCGGAGCGCCTCCTCCGGGTCCAGCACCGCGGGAAGCGGGTCGGCGGTCACGGTGACGAGCCGCGCGGCGGCCACCGCCGCGGCGCGCGTCTCGGCCACCACCACCGCCACCACGTCGCCGTGGCAGCGGATCATGTCGCCGGCGAGCATGTGGTAATCCTGCAGGATTTGGCCGAAGGTGACGGTGCCCGGCACGTCGGCGGCGGTGATCACGCGGACCACGCCGGGCGCGGCCGCCGCGGCGGCGGTCGCCACCGCGCGGAGCCGGGCGTGGACGTGGTCGGTGTACACGGGCACGGCGTGGAGCAGGCCGTGGAACTTCAGGTCGTCGGCGTAGCGGGCGCGGCCGGTCACCTTGGCGGCCGCGTCGTTGCGCCAGGCGGGGCGGCGGGTCATTTCAGGCATAGGCACTCTCCTCCCGGCGCGTCCGGCTCCAGGAGCGCGCCGTCCCGCACCACCAGCCGGCCGCGGCGCCAGACCGCCCGCACCGCCAGCCGCGTGGTCATGCCGGGGTAGGTCTCCCACGTGTCGGCGACGCTGGAGCGGATGGGCCGCTCGGGGCCCGAACCGTCCACCAGCACGACGTCGGCGTCGGCGCCCGGCTGGATGGCCCCCTTGCGCGGGTAGAGCCCGGCCACCTGGGCCGGCCGCAGCGCCAGGTACTTCGCCAGCTCCGGCAGGCCCGTCTCGGGGCAGTCGCCGAAGGCGCGGTACACCAGCGGCACCAGCGCGCCGACGCCCGCCACGCCGTACGGCGCCCAGGCCAGGCCGCGCAGGCCGGTCTCCTTGTCGGCGCGGCGGTAGGCGCAGTGGTCGGTGGCGAACAGGTCCACCGCCCCCACCAGTGCCGCGCGGCGGAGCGCCGACGCCTCGGCCGCCGGCCGCAGCGGCGGCGTGCAGAGCCACCGGTAGCCGTCGGCGCGCTTGAGGAGCGTCTCGTCGAGAAACAGGTAGTGCGGCGCGGTTTCAGCGGTCACCGGCGCCCGCTCCCGGGCCCGGGCGATGGCCGCGGCCGCCGCCCCGGTGGACACGTGCACCACGTGCACCGGCGCGCCGGTCGCGGCGGCGATCTCGATGAGCTGCAGCACCGCCGTCAGCTCGGCCAGGACGGGACGGCGCCGGGCGTGGTCGCGGGCGCTCCCCGTGGCCCGGTGGAGGTGGGCCGCCTCGTCCAGCACGTTCTCGTCCTCGCAGTGCACCAGGCAGCGCGCGCCGGTGTCCCGCAGCCGCTTGAGAATCTCCGCCAGTTCGGCATAGCTGGTATACAGGCCGGCCTCGCGGTACGTGGTGTAAAACTTGAACGTCCGGAAGCCGCGACGGAGCTGGGCGGCGATCTCCTCCCAGCCGGCCCGGTCGAAGCGGGTGGGCGTCAGGTGCCAGAAGTAGTCGCAGTGGCTCCGGCCGGCGGCCTTGCCGGCGGCGCGGTCCACCGCGGCGGCGAGGGTCTCGTGCGGCCCCTGGGTGACGAAGCCGCCCAGGGTGGTGACGCCCTCCACCAGCGCCGCCTCGCTGCCGGTGGTCCAGGTGTCGGCCAGCACCCACGGGCCGATTCGGTCGTCGAGGTGGACGTGCAAATCCGTCATCCCCGGCAGCAGCCACAGCCCGCCGGCGTCGATCACCTCGGCGGCGGCGGGCGCATCGAGGGCCTTGCCCACCGCGGCGATCCGGCCGTCCTCGAAGCGGACGTCCACCGCGGCCGGTCCGTCCGGCAGGCACACCGTGCCGCCTCTGATCAGGGTCGGGGGGCTCATGGCGCCATCATAGCACGCCCGCCCCGGTTCCACCACCCGGCACAACTTTGGATTCTGCGGTAGGCCGCGTCCGCCTGACGCGGCCGGCGCCCTGGCGTGCGGCGGCACGACGGTCTGGCGTGCGGCGGCACGACGCCGCTCTGGATGATATCGTAGGCCGTGTTCGATGAACGCGGCCAAACTGCAAGTGTAAACGATGTGTTCACCACCTGAACGGAACATCCTGCCGTCATTACGCGCTGTGGCGTTACGAGACTCCGGTGACCATCCTTAGTCCGCAGCAGGATCCCGCCGCGCGAGCGGCGACGGAGTGTAGCCCGGACCGAAAGGTCCGGGTGCGCGGAGAGCACAGAACATCTGCCCGCTCTGCAGGAGCGGCGGAAAGCGCAGTCGGGGAAATCCGTAACCGGTGATCCACTCTTTCCCCAACACGAATCCGGCGAATGAATTCCGTCGCCGCTGGTGCGGCTGTCCCCGGCCGAATATTATCGTGGCCACCCGGGCCTCTCGGCCCGGGCTACATGCCGCGGCCGCCGGCGCGGCCGGGTTACGGCGCCACCCGACAAGGTACCGCAAGCAGGGGAACGGTGAGTCGGTGAGTCGGTGAGTCGGTGAATCGGTGAATCGGTGAATCGGTGAATCGGAGAATCGGTGAATCGGTGAATCGGTGAATCGGTGAATCGGTGAATCGGAGAATCGGTGAATCGGTGAGTCGGTGAATCGGTGAATGGTTGAACAGGAAGGACAGGACCTGGGTGCTGGGAACCGGGATCCAAAATCTAGGACCCAGAACTCAGGTCCCAGAACTCAGGTCCGATTACGATTACTCAGTTACTCCCGTTTTTCTGTCAATTCTTGGCAGGATTTTTGCCGCGCCATCGGACGGATTGCCCACCCCATCATCGACCGCACCGTCTCTGCATTCACGACGAAAATTGCCAGGCGCAGCCCCGCGCACGCGGGGCAGCGCCTGGAAAGAAAGACAAATTGTATGGGTCGCGCCCCGCGGCCGCGGGGCGCGCATTCTGCAAACACCAGCGCTTGTCCAGGCGCTACCCGGCTACGCCGGGTTGCGCCTGGCTATTGTCTTTGAAACTGGAAGGGCTTGCCGGAGACCCGGCATTGCGGCACAGAGCTGGAGTTCACCATCATGCCCCGTTGGTTCCGGCTCCGCCGGCTTGGGATTACAATCACGATGACGATTACGAGTCACGAGCACGAGATGAAGCTTCCAACACCTATCTCCTATCTCCTATCTCCTATCTCCTCACTGTTCACTGTTCACCATTCGCCCTGACACAAAAAAAGGGCGGCCGAAGCCGCCCCTGCACAGAAACTGAAACATTCAGCCGCGCGCCCGGAAGCAGCGCGAGGCGCTTTCAGAACCTACGGCATCACCTCGCCGGTCATGGGATCCGCGAGGGGGAGCTTGTGGATCTTGCCCAGCTTGTCCAGCGGCCCGGGCCACTGGGCGCCGCCGGCGTTGCACGGCTCCCAGTCGCCGACGATCAGGATCGCCATCCGGTCCGGATGGATGTACCGGTTGGCCACCTCGCGCACCCGCTCCTTCGTCACGGCGCGGATGTGGTCGCGGTACTGTTTGTAGTAGTCCATGGGCTTGCCCGTGAGCTCCATGTTGGCGAAGGTGTTCATGGTGTTCATGGGCGATTCGAACGTGCTGGAGAAGCTTTCCAGATAGAAGTTGACCGCGGTTTCCAGCTCGGCGTCCGAGACGGGCTCCTTGCGGATCCGGTCGAACTCCGCCTGGATGAGCGAAATGGCGTAGCCCACCGTCTCCGACTTGGTCTGCACGTAACCCGAGAAGGTTCCGGGGAATCCCCAGCGGTACGTGAACCGGCTGCCCGTGTTGTAGGCCAGCCCCTCGTCGGAGCGCACCTTGGTGGTGATGCGAGAGGTGAAGCTGCCGCCGCCGAGGATGAAGTTCATCACCTGGACGGCGTAGTAGTCTGGGTTCGACTCCTCGATGCCCAGGTGGCCCAGACTGACATAGCCCTGGTTGATGGCCTTCTGGACGAAGTAGACGCCCGGCTCCGGCTGGGCGAACTCGCGAGCGAGGGCGGGCGGCGCGACGGTCGCGCCGGTCCAGCCGGCGGCGTGGCGCTCGATCTTGGCCTTGAGGTCAGCGGCGGCAAAGTCGCCGGCGGCCGCGAGAATGATGTTCTCGGGCACGAAGTACTTCCCGTGGAACGCCTTGAGCTCCGCCGCGGTGACCGCCTCGTAGGTCGCCTTGGTGGGCCGCCAGGTCAGCGGATGGTCGCCGTAAAGGAGCTTCTCGTACTCGCGGCTCAGCACCTCGCTGGGCTGGTCGTTGGCCTGCCGGAGCTGTTCGATGAGACGGGCCTTGGCCAGGCCCAGCGGCACGTCGCGGAACTCGGGATGCCGCAGGACGTCGAAGAAGAGCTCGAGGGCCTCGTCCATGTCCTTGCGCAGCACCCACAGGGTCAGGACCGAGGTCCGCTCGCCAACGTAGAACGACAGCGAGCCGCCGAGGAAATCGATGCGCTCCTCGATGACGTCCCCTGCGCGGGTGGCGGTGCCGCCGGTGATGAAGGTCCGGCCCATCACCGCGCCGAGGCCGGCCTTGTCCTTCGGGACGTACGCGTCGCCGAAATCCACCAGCGCCGACAAGGAGAAGACGGGCAGGGAATGGTCTTCCTGGATGTAGCCGCGCAGGCCGCCGGTGAAGGTGGTCCGGCAGGCGGCCGGGTCGGGGGGCTCGTACTGGAGCGGGGGATACTTCAGGTCTGCCGGCCGTTGGGCCTGGCCCAGGCAGGCGGCGCCGGACACCAGCGCGAGCGTCAGGATGAGGGTGATGATCTTGTTCATTGGGCGCCTCCTTTCTCGGCGGTGGGCCGTTTTTCCGGCGGGCCGCCGGGCCGTCCGCCGAGCCGCGGGCCCGGCCGCATCCCGTCGCGTCCGCCCATCTGCCGCGTGTAGACGGCGGTCAGGCTGTTGTCCTTGACGAAGTAGGTCGCGGCCACGCGCTGGATGTCCGCGCTGGTCACGGCCTTGAGGACCTCCTGGTCGGCGAGCAGGGCGCGCCAGCCGCGGTGCAGCTCGGCGACGCCCACCAGCCGGGCCATGCCCATGGACATGCCCATGAACCGGTAGAACATCGCCTCGGAACGGTTCTTGGCCTTCTGGAGCTCGTCGGGGGTCACGCCCTCCTGCTTGATCTTCTCGAGCTCGGCCCAGATCTCCCGTTCCAGGTCCTCCGGGGTGACGCCCTTGTCGATCCGGGGCATGGCGTTGAAGGCGAACTCGCCCGCGTACCACTGGGACCGGCTGTAGGCGGAGACGCTCACGGCCATCTCCTTCTCCTTGATCAGCGTCTTCTGGAGCCGGCCCGTCTCGGCGCCGCCGCCGCCGCCGCGGGGGCCCATGCGCATGCCGCCGGAGGTGAGAATCGACGCCAGAATCTGCAGCGGCGCGGCGTCGGCGTGCCCTTCGGGCGGGGTGTGGAACATGAGCTGCAGCCGCGTGGGCGCCGGGCCCTTGCCATAGATCCGCTTTTCGCTGTACTGCGGGGGCTCGTAGGTCCGGATGGGCTCGATGTCCTTGCCCCGGGGCACGGCGCCGAAGTACTTTTCGGCCATGGCCACGATGGCCTTCGGGTCGAAGTCGCCCACGTAGATGGCCACGGCGTTGTTGGGCACGTAGTAGGTGTTGTGGAATTCGGCCAGGTCGGCGCGGGTGATCTTGCGCAGGTCGTCCATCCAGCCGAGAACCTCCCAGTGGTACGGCGAGGCGGCGTAGAACGCGGCGTTGACCTGCTCGTTGAAGAAGAAGCCCGGCCGATTCTCGCTGAGCCGCCGTTCCTCCATGACCACGTCCTTCTCGGAGTAGAACTCGCGGTAGCGGGCGTTGGCCATCCGGTCGGCCTCGAGGAGCATCTGCAGCTCCACCTTGTTGGATGGGAGCGTGACGTAGTAGCCGGTGGTCTCGTTGCCGGTGGAGGCGTTGAGGCCGGTGCCGCCGTTTTTCATGTACAGGGTCCAGAGGTCGTCCTTGATGATGTACGCCTTCTGGGCCTTGGCGAGCTCGTCGTACTCCTTCTGCCAGGCGGCGATCTTGGCCGGGTCGCCGCCGCCGGGCGTCCAGAACCGCTCGCGGTAGATCTTGTCCATGACCGCGTCGATCTTCCGGTCGATCTCCGCGTCCTTGGCGTAGTCGGTGACGCCGGTGATCTCGGTTCCCTTGAACATCATGTGCTCATGCAAATGGGCGATTCCGGTGATGCCGGACCGCTCGTTGATGGAGCCCACCTTGTAGTACACGTGGCAGACCACGCGGGGCACGCCGGGCTTCTGGATCATCAGGATTTTCATCCCGTTGGCCAGGACGTGCTCCTGGACGTCAAGCTGGACCTGCGCCGCGGCTCCCGCGGCGAAGGCGAGCAGGACGCCAAGCAACAGCATAGCGCGTTTCATCCCGTTCAACCTCCTGCGATGATGGGTTCGGGGCGGCGCCGGCCGCGGCCTTGCGGGGCCGGGTCGCTCGCCGCACAGTGCCGCCGGGCGCGCGGGCGCCGGCGGGCGCAAAGACGAAGCGAGGATCGTTGACATGACCTCAGATTCAGAAAGCTGTCGTTCCTCCCGGCCGCGGCACCGGAACGCGCCGCCGCCGGCACACTGATCGAAGAAATTGTTTGTACGCACCGGCGGGGGAAAAGTCTCGAAATGTTGTGGATTTTTCGACGGGAGACCAGCCGCAGGGTCCGCTGTCTGAAGCCTGGCGGAAAAATCACCACAGCGGACACAGGGCACAGAGAGTTTCATTTGTCATTCATCATCTGACGTTTGTCATTGGTTTTTTCAGATTATTGGTGATTGCTCATATTTTAATGGTGATTTGGGATCGACCCGGTTCTTGCCAAGACGATATCCGATTTCCGAAGTCCGATGTCCGAGACGGTTGATGGTTGGGAACGAGCCTCGAGTTTCGAGCCTCTAGCCTCGATGTCGAGTACGAACACGATCACGATCACGAGTACGATTACGAGTACGAGCACGAGCACGAACAGACGGGACGGGAACGAGCCTCTAGCCTCGAGCCTCAATGACGAGTACGATCACGATTACTCAGTTACTCCCGATTTTCTGCCGATTTTTGGCAGAATTTTCGCCGCGCCATCGGACGGGTTGCCCACCCCATCATTGACCGGCACCGTCTTTGCATTCACAACGAAAATAGCCAGGCGCAGCCCCGCGAACGCGGGGCAGCGCCTGGAAAGATAGACAAATTGTATGGGTCGCGCCCCGCGGCCGCGGGGCGCGGAGAACAGGTTGCCGCGAACGCCGCACTTCCCCGCGCCCCGTCCCCGGGGCGCGCATTCTGCAAACACCATCGCTTGTCCAGGCGCTACCCGGCTACGCCGGGTTGCGCCTGGCTATTGTCTTTGAAACTGGAAGGGCTTGCCGGAGACCCGGCATTGCGGCACAGTGCTGGAGTTCACCATCATGCCCCTTTGGTTCCGGCTACGCCGGCTTACGATGACGATTACGAATTACGATTACGAACTACGAATGATTCCGGCACGGACAACCGGTGACGAGCCTCGAGCCTCTAGCCTCGAGCCTCGAGTCTCGATGACGATTACGATGACGAGCACGATCGAGCGCGGAATAGCCGACCGGCGATCAGGGCACCGCGTCCAGCTCCGGCGGAATGGGCTCGGGCAGCGACAGGCCGGTCATGGCGGCGTCGATGTCCTTGAGTCCGTGACCGGTGACCAGGAGCACCACCGGCGCCGCCGGATTCAGCATCCGGCCGGCGGCGATTTTCACCAGCCCGGCGGCCACGGCCGCCGCGGCCGGCTCGGCGAACACCCCGGTGGTGGCCGCCAGCAGCGCCTGTGCCTCGAGGATCTCCGCGTCGGAGACGGTGAGGGAGAAGCCGCCGCTTTCCATCACCGCGCGGCGGGCCAGTTCGGCGTTGCTGGGGGTGCGCACCGAGATGGAGTCGGCGACGGTGCGCGGGTCGGCGGCATCGCGGTACTCGCCCGTGGCGATGTAGTGGTGGATCGCGTCAGAGCGCTCCGCCTGCACCGCGACCAGCCGCGGCAGGCGTTCGATGGCGCCGGCGGCACGCAGGTCGGCGAACGCCTTGTAGACGCCGGCGAGGATCACGCCGTCGCCCACCGGCACCAGAATCGCCTCGGGCGCCTGGCCGCCGTACTGGGCGAAGATCTCGAACCCCACGGTCTTCTTCCCCTCGATGGTCAGGGGGTGGTAGGCGGTGTTGCGGTTGAGCCCGCCCCGGGCGGCGGTGTACTCCAGCGACAGGCGGAACGCGTCGTCGTAGGTGCCGCGCACCGGGATCACGCGGGCGCCGTGCCGCACCATCTGCACCAGCTTGGCCCGCGGCGCGGCCGCCGGGACGAAGATCACCGCCTCGAGCCCGGCGGCGGCGCACACCGCCGCCGTGGCGCTGGCGGCGTTGCCGGTGGAGGCCACCACCACGGTGCGCTCGCCCAGGCGCCGGGCCTCGGCGGCCACCAGGAACGAGGCGCGGTCCTTGAGCGAGCCGCTGGGGTTGAGCCCGTCGTTCTTGACCCAGACCTCGCCCCAGCCCAGCCGCGCCGCCAGCCGCGGCGCCGGCACCAGCGGCGTGTTCCCCACGGCGTAGGGCGGCTCGTGCTCCGGCTCCATGGGCGTGAAGAGGCGCCAGTCGGGCCGCCGCGGGATGAACCGCTCGGCGATCGCGGCGTAGTCGAACACCGCCTCCAGCACGCCGGGTAGCGGCATGCCGGGTCGGTAGTTGCGTCCGCACTCAGGGCAGAGGTAGCGCACGGCGTCGCGGGCGTACTCCCGTCCGCACTGGGTGCAACGCCAGATGAATTCGGCTATTTCGATCATCTTTTTCATATTCACCACAGAGGCGCAGAGGGCGCAGAGGATTCTTTTAATTTTCGGATACCGGAGGGCGGGACTCGAGGCTCGAGGCTAGAGGCTCGTTCCCACAACACGGACATCGGACTTCGGACATCGGAAATCGGATATCGCACCTGGGACCTGGGTCCCGGCACAACCCAACTCGTATCCAAATAACCATTTAAATATAAGCAATATTCAATAACCATTTAATGCGAAATGACAGATGGAAGATGATCAATGGAAAATGAATGATTGCTTTGTGTCCTCTGCGCCTTTGTGGTGAATGCTATCTTCCGTTGAGCTGCGCCATGAACGCGGCGTAGAACGCGGCCGCGGCGCCGAGGTGGTCCACCGGGCACGACTCGTTGGGCGCGTGCGCCTCTTTCTCGTGGCCCGGCCCGAGCCCCAGGCACGGGATGCCGGCCAGGCCGGCGATGGCGATGCCGTTGGTGGAGAACGTCCACTTGTCCACCACCGGCTCGACGCCGAGCGCGGCCTTGTACGCCGCCACCGCCGCCTGGACGTAGGGCGAGGCGGCCGACGTCACCCACGTGGGGTAGTACTTCTGCATGGGAAACACCTTGCCCGTGTAGGCGGGCTCGGCGTACTGGAGCACCTCCACCGCCGCTTCGGGGTGGCCGGCGCGGCGGCAGGCTTCCCGCACCTCGGCCACGGCCGTGTCGATGGTCTCGCCCACGGTGAGGCGCCGGTCCACCTGGATGCTGGCGGCGTCGGGCACCGAGCAGGCGGACGGCGACGAGAAGAACACCTGGGTCACGGTGACGGTCCCCTGCCCCAGGAACGGGTCGTCGGCCAGCCGCGCGTTGAGTTTCTCGATCTCCAGGGCGATGCGGGCGATCTTGTAGACGGCGTTGTCGCCGCGCTCGGGGGCCGAACCGTGGCAGCTCACGCCCTTGGCATGGACCATCATCTCCATCCGGCCGCGCTGGCCGCGGTGGATGCGCAGGCTCGTGGGCTCCGTGATCACCACCGCCTCGGGCCGGACCTGCTCCTCTTCGACGAGGTACTTCCAGCATAGCCCGTCGCAGTCCTCCTCGATCACGGTGCCGGTAAAGAGCACCGTGAAGTCGCCCGCCAGGTCCATTTCTTTCATGATTTTGCCGGCGTAGACCATGGCGGCCAGCCCGCCCTTCTGGTCTGAGGCGCCGCGGCCCCAGACCTTGCCGTCGGCGATGTGGGCGTCGAACGGGTCGAAGCGCCACAGGGCGCGGTCGCCGGGATAGACGGTGTCGATGTGGGCGTCGAAGGCCACCAGGCGCTTGCCGCTCCCCACCCGGCCGATGATGGACCCCAGGCCGTCGACGCGCACCTCGTCGAAGCCCAGCGCGCGCATCTCGCGGTCGATCACCGCGACCACTTCCTTTTCCTTTGTGGAGTGGGACGGCGTGCGGATCAGGTCGCACAGGAACCGGGCGATCTCGGGTTCGAGTTCCTTCGCGCGGGCATGGATTCTGGTGTACAAGTCAGTCATGTGTCGATTACCTCATAGAGTGTTTTGCAACCGGCGATCGTTCAATACAGCGCAGGTCACCCGTCCGCTCGGTTCGGGGCCAGCACCCGAATCTTCCGGTCGGTCAGAAGCACAAAGCAGCGTTCCCAGGAGGACACGTCTTCATTTACAAAGACGGATCGCAGCCGCTCAACGAGAACCTGCCGTGAGGGATTTCTGAGACGCACCAGCATCACGCCATGGTGCATCCCCGGCCGGAACTCATGAACATCGGAAAAATCCAGATCCTGGGTGATGAAGAAGCGGCCGGAATCCTGTACGGCCAGCCAGACCTCATGATCGGGACGACCGGCCAGGTTTTCTCCTATGACCGTGTCACAATCATGCCCCGAATCCGCCAAGTGGGCCGCCAGGCTGGCGGGGAGGTTCTCGTCCAGCTTGATTTTCATTTCACTGCGGGAATGTCGGGGATCGGGATGTCCTCCACGGCGGAAGACGCCGCGAACGCGATCACGGCCCGGACGTGCTCCTCCCGGATGGTCGGAAAGTCTGCCAGTATGTCTTCGATCCGGTCGCCGGCCGCCAGGCTGGCCAGGATGGTCCGCACGGTGACCCGGGTGCCCCGGATGACCGGCTCACCGCCGCAGATCCTCCGATCCCTCACGAAGTGCTGTTCGTAGTCCATCTGCATCACCCGACATCATTGTAACGCGCTCCGGCTCGACCGTCCAGCCGCCAACCGGCTCGCCGATCCCGAACCCGCCGATCAAAACCGATCCCACAGAGAGGCGGCGAGCTCGCGGGCGCGGGCAGCCAGCGCCGCCTCGTCGACGTCCAGCTCCAGCCGTCGGCCGGCCATCAGCACGCGGCCGCCGGCGACGGTGGTGTCCACCACCGACTGGCTCAGGCCGAACACGACATGACCGCGGACCGTGGCCGGCTCCAGCGGCGTGGGCGGGTCGTAGTCCACCAGGACCAGATCGGCGGCGGCGCCCTCGGCCAGGCGGCCCAGCGGGAAACCCCAGAGGCGGCTGGCGATGGCCGGGTTGTGGACCAGCAGCGTGTCGGTCACCTCCATGAACGCCGCAGTGGGGCAGTTCTGGCGCAGGTGCTGCGCCCAGAGGGCCACGCGCAGCTCCTCGAGCATGCGCACCGTCATGGCGTCGGTGCCGAGACCCGTGGTGATGCCGCGCCGCGCCATGGCCACCAGGTCGGCGATGCCCACGGCGTTGTTCAGGTTGGACTGCGGGTTGTGGGCCGCCATGGTTTGCGTCTCCGCCAGCAGGTCCAGCTCGACGTCGTCCACGTGGACGCAGTGGGCACAGAGGGTGCCCGGCCCCAGCAGCCCGTGATCGCGCAGCCGCCGCACCACGCGCTGCCCGTGCTCCCGCACGTTGTGCTCCTGGTCGGCGGGCGACTCGGCGGTGTGCACGTGGAAGCCGGCGCCGAGCTCCCGGCCCATGGCGGCGGCGCGGTCCAGCGTGGCGTCGCCCAGGGTGAACGCGGCGTGGAGGCCGAACAGGGCGCGGAGTTGCGGATCGTTCTCATCCCGGCAGCGGCGGATGAACGCGGCGTTTTCCTCCAGGCCGGCCCGGGCCACTTCGGCGCCGTCGCGGTCCGACACCTCGTAGCAGAGGCAGGCGCGGAGGCCCGCCTCCTTCACCGCCCGGGCGATCGCGTCCAGCGAGCCGGCCACCGCGCCGGGGCTGGCGTGGTGGTCGATGAGTGTCGTGGTGCCGCTCCGCACCGCTGCCAGCGCCATGACCAGCGCGCTCACGTAGGTGTCGTCCAGGGTGAGCTGGCGGTCGAGCCGCCACCACAGGTTGCGGAGCTGCTCCACGAAGTCGCGCGACGGCTTGGCCTTGCCCAGGCCCCGCACCAGGGTGCTGTAGAAGTGCATGTGGGCGTTGATCCAGCCGGGTAGCACCGCCTTCCCCGCGGCGTCGATGACGCGGGCGCCGGCGGCGTCCACCTCGGCGGCCGGCGCGATCCTGCGGATGCGGCCGTCCTCGACGCGGATGGCGTGGTCCCGCAGCACCCGGTTGTCCTCACCCAGCGTCAGGATGACGCCGCCCCGGATCACCAACGGTTGACTCATATATTTCCCTCGTGCTCGTAATCGTAATCGTGATCGTACTCGTGATCATAATCGGGGCTCGGGGCTCGGGGCTCGGGGCTCGGGGCTCGAGGCTCGGGGCTCGGGGCTCGGGGCTCGAGGCTCGTTCCCGACCTACGGCCATTGGACTTCGGATATCGGACATCGGGGCTCGCGGTTCGGGGCTTGCGGTTCGAGGCTCGGGGTTTCCCGTTCATCTAACGTTTTCCCTCTCCCGTCTCTCGTCTCCCGTCTCCCGTCCTCCGAATGCCCAATGATAAATGACCAATGAAAATTGATGAATGACAAATGAATTCCCCCTCTGCGTCCCTGTGGTGACACGGACATCGGATGTCGTCTCTGCAAGCTCCGCCTCGCCTCCAGATAGCCAATAAAATATAAGCAATCACCAATAACCAATAATCCGAAACGCCCAATGAAAATTGCCAAATGATCAATGACAAATGAAATCCTTTGTGTCCTTCGTGCCTTCGTGGTGAATCGGACATCGGACATCGGACTTCAGAGATCAAGATACGCGTTCGCGATTGCCATCATCCCGCGGCCGTGACGCGATCGCGGACGGTCCATCGTACCCCGAAGCGGAGGCGGGCGGAACAAAAAAATGGGGCGGAACGGCCGCAAGCCGGTCGCGGCGCGACGGGCCACGACCCTGGCAGCGCCCGACCGCCGGACGGTCGCCGTTGACACTACCGTGACCGGGTGCTAGCATGAAATCAACTGATCATCCAGTGAACAACTGATCCAGGCATCCGATTCACCCCAACGTCCGGGGTGCATGTCAACAGCGCTTGCCTCCTGTTCTCAGATCCGGCGGGTCCCGTCAGGACAACGACGATCCGGAGGTTCCCATGCCCCGAGCATCCTTCACTCTTCTGACCGCCCTGCTGGCCGCCGCGTGGGTCGGCGGCGGCATCAACTGCTGGTCCACCGGCGGACCGTACGGCGGCGAGACGCTGTTCATCACCGTGGACCCGCAAACCCCGAACGTCCTGTTCACGGCGGTGAACGGCGGCGGATTCTTCGTGAGCCGGAACTGGGGCCAGAGTTGGGAGTTCATCGACGGGTACGAGTATCCCCGGAATGTGGACGCGTGCCTCGTACATCCCCAGGACCACCACTTGGTGCTGGCCGGCGGCGGATCCGTCGTCGGCGAAGGGATCTATCGCAGCACGGATGGCGGCGTGACCTGGGAAACTCTCCACTTTACCGATGACATGACTCCGTGCGTATGCGCCTTTGCCGTCCACCCGGAGCAGCCGAACGTCATCTATGCCGCTTCCAAGGGATTCCTCGGCATCCTGGTAAGCGCTGACTGGGGTAAAACCTGGTCCCAGGTCGCCCCGATCCCGGGTTATACTTTCACGGACTTTGCGATGCTGCCGACTCCCCCGTATTCCTTCTTTTACGCGCCGAGAATGAAATACACTCCGGATACCGGCATCACCGAATATGGCATCATCCGCAGCACGGACGGCGGGCGCACCTGGCATCAGTCATTTCCCCCCATCGGATCGGCGTACAAATTGGCCTGTCATCCGGACCGTCCCGGTTGGGTGTATGCATCGATCATCATCGACAATAAGCCGGCCATATATCGCAGCACCGATGGCGGAGATTCCTGGGATCTCCTGCTCCCCAACATCAGTTTCTGGGGTATGGTTTTCCATCCCGCCGATCCCGATCTGATCTACTTCGCCGGCACCCGATGTTTCCGCAGCACGGATGGCGGCCAGACGTGCACGGAAATCTACCCCTTGAGCGGGCACAGCGCGGCTCTGGACCGGTCCAGTCCCGACGGCGCCCTGTACTTCGGCACCAGCGACGGGATCGTCCGATCCTGGGACGGCGGGGGCACGTTCAAGCCCGCGACCTTCGGCATTCTGGACTACATGTGGTCTCTCGCCGTTTCTCCCGCGCAGCCAGGCGTCGTCTACGCGGGAGACATGAAGGGCCTGGTTCACCGAAGCGTGGACGACGGGAGCCGCTGGACCTGTCTCGGCCGGCTCAGCTTGAACTGGGTGGTGGGATTGGCGATCAATTCGACCACCCACCCCGCCACCATCTTCGCCTCCGACTCCGCCAGACTGTTCAAAAGCACCGACGACGGGGCCTCCTGGAGTGCCGAAACGGGTTACGCCCAAAATCTGTATGACATCAAGGGCGACCCCACCGATCCGTCGCGGTTTTACGCCTCGTCCGGTTACACGAACACCCTTCAGGGAGCATCGGATCGCTACAAGGGCATCTACGCCACGACCGACGGCGGGATGACGTGGACGGCCACCGGCCAGCTGGCGGGCATCAACATTTCCGAGTTGCTCATCGATCCGACCGCGCCGCACACGATTTACGCCGCAGGGAACGGCGGCCTCTACAGGTCCGTCGATTACGGGGCGAGTTGGGAACCGGCGATGGGCGGACTGGTCAACGACCACGTTCGGGCCCTGGCCCTGGATGTCGGGCCACCGGCGGTGCTTTACGCCGGCATCCGCTGTGACGAGTCCGGCCACATGGAGGGGACCGGTGTCTATCGGAGCACGGACGCCGGCGACACATGGACTTACTGCGGCCTCCTCTTCAAGGAGGTCATCTCCCTGGCCTTCGACCCGGTCACCCGCATGCTGTACGCGGGCACGCGCTACGACGGCCTGTATCAATCGGCCGACGGCGGCGACACCTGGGAGCTGGCTTCCCCCCTGTTGGCGACAATTCCGGAAATCTGCGACATCGTCACGGACAGCCGGGGGGCGCGCCGGGTGTACGTGACCACGAACAAGGGGGTGTTCAGCTATATCGGCACGGAGGAGCCGATGGTGGTGGTGGAGGCGCGCTCGACGCAGACGGGGATTGTGAACCCGACGCTGCCCAACCAGGTGCTGCCGGCGGCGGCGGTGACGCTGCTGTTTTCGAACAATCCGTTCCCCACCGCCAGCACGGCCAACCCGGTGATCCTCGAGCTGCAACTCCCCGCCGGAGCAACGTTGGGCCAGACCCTGGCCACTGGCCAGTTGACGGATTTCACCCTCCAGCCCGCCGGGCGCACGGTGCTGCCGCTGGCGGTGTCGGAGTACGCCTGGGACCCGTCGCCGGCCGTGCACATGCCCTGCACCGGCGGGGCGGCCACCGGCATCCCCGACCCGGCGGTGCAGCTGTTCCGCTGCGTGGCGGGGGAGGACCGGATCTGGCTGCGGCTGCTGCGCAGCACCGGTTCGTGGACGCCGTCGAGCCCGGAGCACGCCCTGGGCGTGACCATCGGCGCCGGCGCCGGCGTCTGGCCGACCACCGACGGCAGCAACTGGGGCGCCGTCGGCCGGTTCCGCCAGGAGAACACCCAGTTCTTCGGCGACATCCGCGGCTACGACTTCGCCGCCAATGACGGGAAGCTCCCCCTGACCCTGCGGGCGTTCTACCAGAAGAGCGGCGCTGCCACCGGCGCCGTATTCACCCCGGCCGCGGTGGATCTGTTCCGATTGGACCTGGACTGGCCCGACACCTACTGGACGGCGTCGCTGCTCGGCGCGGTCATCACCGACTGGACCGCCGCCGACCTCGACGGCGACGGCCGCGAGGACGTCGTCAGCGTCGACGGGGCGCTGGGGCGGCTGTACTGGGCGCTGGGACGGCCCGACGGCACGTTCGCCCCGCCGCTGTGGCGCGCGCTGGGAGGCGAGGTGCCGGTCGCGGTGGAAGCGGCCGACACTACCGGCGACGGGCGGCCCGAGATTCTGGTGGCCGACGCCGGCGGCCACCTCACCACCTACGATTGGGCGGACCTGGCCGATAAATCGGTGAGTCCAGAGCGGGCCCTGGCCCCCCGCCGGCGGACCGACATGTCCGGCGTGGCCAGCGCCTCGCTGGTCCACGACGTCACCGGTGACGGCCGGAAAGATTTTCTCTATACCGACGCCGGCGCCGGCACCCTGACCATTCTGCCCGGCTACGACTTCGCCGCCCCCGACACCCGGTGGTCGGGCGCGCACCCGCTGGCCCTGGCCGTGGGCGACTTCGACGGCGACACCGCTCCCGACATCGCCGTGGCCAACCGGGACGACGCCTCCGTCAGCGTGTTCCTCAACGCCGCCGCCTTCACCCGCGCCGAGTATGCCGCCGGCGGCACCCCCGCCGCCCTGGCCGCCGCCGACTTTGACCGCGACGGCCACGCCGACCTGGCCGTGGCCCTGACCGACGCCAAGGCGATCGCCGCCTGGCGCGCCCGGGCCGACGGCTCGTTCGCCGCCGGCGCCGCCCCGCGGATCTACTTCCGGAACGTGCCGTCCGCCGTGGCGGCGGACAATTTCGACGGCCAGCACGGCGCCGACCTCCTCGTGGGTTTCGCTGACTTCTACAAGCTGGCCCTGTGCGTCTCCGACAGCAGCGGCGCGCTGGCCTACGCCTATACCCTGAACACGCTGGCCGACACGGAGCTCGACCCCGTCAACCACGTCACCCTGACCGAGGATGCCGTGCTCAGCGTCGCCGGCGGCACTACGCTCGGCGGCATCTGTTCCCGCGCCGGCGTGGCCGCCGTGGCCGGGCAGGCATTCAACCTGGTCCACTTCCCCCGCAGCGCCGACCTGTCGTTCTCAGTGGTCAACCTGGCGGACGCGCCGGCCCTCCTCAACCTGGAACTCTACGCCGACGACGGCCGCTTCCAGGCCGGCACCACCCACACCGTCGCCCCCTTCCAGCAGTACGCCCGCTACCTCACCGATCCGGCCCTGTTCGGCCCGGCCGCCGCCGCGGCAGACCGCTGGGTGCGCACCTTCGTCACCCGGACCGACACCTATGGCTTCTGGCTGGCCAACCCGCCCGGCGCCCTCGATTACCTCGATGGCCTACCGCTGCCCGACATCCGCGCGGCCGTCTCCGCGTTCGTCCTGCCCGGCGGGACCGACCCCGTGCGACAGGTGCTGCTGCTCAATCCCGGCCAGGAGCAGGCCCAGGTCACCGTCCAACAAATCGGCGCCGGCGCGGTCAGACACACCGTGCGCCGGACCCTGCCCGGCCGGGGCCGCTGGGCGCCGGACCTGGCCGCTGAGCTGCCCGCTCTGGCCGCGGAGGATTTCCTGCTGGTGACGGCCGACCGGCCGCTGCTGGGTTGCGAACTGTTCGGCGACGACGGCAAGCTGGCCGCCGTCGACGCGCTGCCCCTCCCCGCCGAACCTGCCACGCTCCGCGCGCCGCAGATCGCTTCAGGCCCGCTGGGAGTGACGTACGAAACGTACCTGACGCTTGTCAATCCCGGTGCCACGCCCGTCGACGTGGTCTGCCGGCTCTTCGACGACGCCGGCGAACTGCTGGGCCAAAGTCCTCTCGTGACGGTACCAACCCGCGGCAAGCTCCACCGGGAGATCCACGAGGTGATCAACATCGCCGGCGCCATGACCGGCCACCTGACGGTGGACTACCTGAGCTCGGGCGCCGTCGCCGGCTGGGTCACCTTCGGCGAGGCCGGCGCGGGCCGGTTCCTGGCCAGCCTGCCGCTCGCGGCCGGCGGCGCGGCGGATTACCTCATCGGCCACATCGCCAACGGCACCCTCGACACGTTCGCCTTCTTCACCGGGCTGGCCGTCGTCAACCCCCACGAAACTCTTCACCAGGTTCGGCTCTCCGCGTTCAGCCAGGACGGCCTGCCCCTCGGCGTGACCACCCTCGAGGTGCCGCCCAACGGCCGCGACATCTTTCTGCTGGACCAGCGCCTGCCCGACCTGACCGGCATCTTCGGCGGCTACCTCCGCGTCGAGGACCTCACCGACCCGGCCGCCCGGCTCTGCGTCTTCGCCCTGTTCGGCGACCAGCCCCTGAACTTCCTCTCGGCCGTCGCCGCCCAGCCGGTGAGAAGGGAACGGTGAATAGGTGAAAACCTTGCGCCTTGCGTGCTCGTGATTCGTGATCCCAAGCCGGCGGAGCCGGAACCAAAGGGGCATGATCGTTCACTCCAGCTCCGTGCCCCGATGCCGGGTCTCCGGCAAACCCTTCCAGTTGCAAAGACAATAGCCAGGCGCAGCCCCGCGAACGCGGGGCAGCGCCTGGAAAGCGGAATTTGAAAAC
>ENA-OSEO01001839-OSEO01001839.1-sediment-metagenome-genome-assembly--contig:-NODE-1839-length-34617-cov-4.680110_pt1 | contig 34617 bp, 36 predicted proteins | sample MGYA00237883_ERZ534232 | MGnify/ENA metagenome assembly ERZ534232 | reverse complement strand
TCCTCCTAAGTACGTATATCTACTCTAGATTGAGTATTGTACACAGAGGATACTTCTTTATTTCTCTATATTAGGTTCTAAAAAACCTTGTCAAGGTTGGTTCATTATTTTCTACTTAGTCATCAAGCTCTCTCACGCAAGGGTTCAACAGACCGATCAGGCCGGAGAGCGACCCAAACAGACCGGTGATGAGGAACATGGCGGACATGCCGGAACCAGGTCCAAGACCCACCAGAGGGGTGAGGATGGTCTTCTGCAAGAAGAGCGGTTCGAAAACATGGTCGGCCAGCAGTCCGCCGGCCAGATATCCCAACGGAGAGGGCGCGGTCTGGATCATCTCTCGCACGGCAAAGACCCTGCCCTGTACGTCTTCGGGGACTTTCTCCTGCCAGATCGAATAGTATGGACTGACCATAAAGGGAATGGAGAATTCACTCAAGAATCCCGAGATCGACCAGGTCAGCACGGAACGGCTGGCAGCGGTCAGCAGATCGCATATGCCGAATGAGATGGTGGTTGACCAGGCAAAAAGGGCTGCTTTTTTTCGGGGAGACTTAAAAACTGTCAAGACCAGACCTCCCACGATACCGCCAATGCCCATGACGGTTTGAATGGTGCCCAGCGATAGTTCGCTGCCGCCGGTGCGCGTAAGGATCATGGGGGACAGGATGGACATGTAGGTCAATCCGGCGAAGAAGTTGATCCCCACGAACATAAGCAGGATCGTCCTCAGCCCGGGATGCGAAAAGATATAGCGGAATCCAAAGCGGAATTCGTGCCAAAAGGTCCCTTTTGCCAACGCACCGGTTTCAGTGCGGGTCGGTTTCTCCAGGTGGACCAGCAGCACGGCGGCCAGGCCTGCGACAAGAGTCAGCAGATCAATACCTAAGACCATGTGAAGCCCGGCGAACGAGAGGACCACACTGGCAACGGCCGGCGCCACCACCTGGATGGCCGATTTTGCCAGTCCGATGAGGGCATTAGAGCGCATCAATTCTTTTTTCGGCATCAACAGACTGACCGAAGAGAAGAATGCGGGAGATTGAAAGGCCTCGAATGCCCCTGACAGACCTTCGGCCAGGTAGAGATGCCAGAACTGCAGTTCCCCGTTGAGGGAGAACAGCAACAGCGAGAGCGTCACCAGCCCGGAGGCGAGGTCGGCGGCTAACATGATCCATTTACGGTTGACTTTGTCGGTGATAATGCCGGCAAAGGGGCTGACCACCATAAAGGAGAGGAACGAGAAAAATCCAAGCAGCACCATGGCGGTGACCGAGCTGCTGTTTTGATAAGCCCAAACCATTAAGGCGAAACGTGTTAAACCTGAACCGAACAACGAAATGGATTGTCCGGACCAGAGGATATAAAAAGCTTTTTTTTGTTTAAATAGTTGCATTGTAACTTCCTGAAAATTAAATAAAAAACCGCGGCAAAAGCGCCGCGGCGAAAAATCGAACCTGAACGAGTAATTTACTTGTCAGATGAACCACAGGCGCACAAATATAACCTCTCTAGAAAAATTCCCATATTAATCACCTTAACCTAACAAGTAGTTTTTTGCTTGGCAAGTATACTCCTGAAATTGAATTCTTTTAATTTTTTAATAAAACAACAAGAATTGTTTCCTACAATTTCTCTAAAATTTTAAAAAATAACAAAAACAATAAAACAACCTTGACAAGGTTTCTAAAAACCTTGTCAAGGTTGTTTTGGTAGGGGTTCTAAAAAACCTTGTCAACGTTGAACAGGTGAATGTAAAAAAAAACTCGTCAAAGTAATAAAAAGAAACGCAGATCTTAAGCTTTGTGCATTTTCTCTTTCATGGGTTTGGAGTAACTGGAGGAAATGCCATACCGGTCGCGCAGTTCGTTGACCATGAGATAGAGCTGGTTCTTATACTCCTTATCGGCGCCGCCGGTTTTATAGAGGGTCTGCAATTTCGGATAAAGGTCTGGATATTCGTTTTGGATGAAGTCGAAGAAAACCTGGCGGGTGGCCCCGCGCAGATAAAGTGTGCCGGGGAGCATGTAATGCGCGCCGCTGTCCCTGGCGTTAAGGCACAGGGCTTCCATGTTCTCACGGCTGTCGGTCAGATATGGGATGATGGGCATCACGTGCAGCCCGACCGAGGCGTTGGTTTTGCGGAATTCCTTGAGCATGGTGAAACGTTCCTGAGAGGGGGCGCTGCCGGGTTCGATCTTTTTACGGATTTCCTCATCCATGGTGGTGATGGTGGCGGCAATGTTGATATAGGTGATGCGCGAGAGTTCGTCGATCAGGTCAAAGTCGCGCAGCGCCAGGGTTGATTTGGTAGAGATAATGGCAGGAGTTTTGTATTTGATGAGCAGTTTCAATATTTGTGGCATTAATTGACAGGTTTCTTCGGCCTTTTGGTAGCTGTCTGTCACGCCGCCGATGTTGACCACCTCGCGTTTCCAGGATGGGGAACTGAGTTCTCGTTCCAGTTGTTCAACGATGTTGGTTTTGACGTAGATATCATCGTAGAAACCGTCCGAATTTAGGTACTGGTGGGAGTAAATGGCGTAACAGTAGCGGCAGGCGTGACTGCATCCGCGGTAAATGTTCAGGTCCCAACCGAAGGGGACTTTCCGTTTGAGTTTGTTGAGCGCGCTTTCGCAGCGCATTTCTTTGGGTATAAATTGATTGTTTTTCATAGATTTTACAAGCGAGATATTAGCACATATATTCTATGATTATATCACAAAATATTTTAAATCCAAGACGGAGTAGGTGTCTCCAAACTGGCGGCCAACGTGGAAAATGCCCTTGGCGTAATTATGAAAGACCGTAACTGGCGCACGGTTTGCAAGTTTAAACAGAGGGCTGAAACACTGGAATAGAAGGAAAGTTCAAATTAGTGCGCTGTCAATCTCGGGTTAACCAACCAGGTGATAATTCAGAGAGATTTTAAATTTTAATGTAAGGAATGACAGGAAAGTTACAGGTTTACAAAAGAAATTCTTCTATATTCTTAAGGGGATAAAAACTTTTACCTTATTTATATTTTATTTGGCAGGGATTTCCATATAATAGACATGATGATTTTGACTTTTTTGCTGTCTTTCACAAGTTTTATCGGTTCTTTGAATTAAGTGTATTGGTAAAGGTATGACGCTGCGATTAATATACATATTCATCATTTTTTTTGCCGCCTTTGTTACCGCGGGGGTGGCATTGCAAGCCTGGAAGAACAGAGTTCAAACGGGGGCTCTATTCTTCGCCGGGTCGATGCTGGCTGTAACGGAGTGGCTCATTACTTCCGGTTTTGTTTCTCTCAGTCAGACTCCCGAACAAGCGCGTTATTGGGTGGATCCGCGCTTTTTCGGCCTGACGGCCATGCTGGCTTTCTTTATCATATACGTCATTCAATTCACAGGGCATAGTAAGTGGCTATCCAAGCCTCTGATCGTTTTGTTTTTTTCCGTCCCCATCCTGACACAGATCGTTATTGCCACTAACGCCAAACATCATTGGTTCCTGGTGGATGTGGGTTTTTCACGCGACGGCATCCTGATGGGCATCGATTCTGTGCGTTACGGCCCCGCTTTTTGGGTGCACACGATTTACAGCTATTTCATGATCGTCATATGTATTGTTCTGATTTTGCGGAGGTCAATAAGAACTTTTCGAATTTACCGGCAGCAGTCTTTGCTGATGATACTGGGTATCCTTCCGCCTGTGATTACCAGTGTGTTTGACGCGTTTCTGTTGATCCCGGGGTTAAGACAGCCTCTCGCGCCGATCGGTTTTGCAGTGATGGGGGTTTGTTTTTCCTTCGCCATGTTCAGACACAAAATGCTGGAAATCGTGCCGGTGGCCAGGGAAAACGTGATCGAAAGTATGAGCGATGCCATGATCGTTCTGGACGTACGTGACAAGGTTGTGGACATCAATCCTGCGGCCAGGGAGTTTCTTGAACTGGAGACTTCGCAGATCATCGGATATCCATTAGATACCATTTTTCCTGCCTGGCATGACTTGCTGATCCAATCTGACGTAAAAACTTCCAAGGAATCAGAGATATGCCTGGGTTGTGACGGAACAGAGAAGGTCTATGATGTACGCATCTCCCCGTTGATGCTCCATCATGCGAAACCGAGCGGACGCATTGTTATTCTGCGGGATATTACCCAGCGCAAACAGTCCGAGATAAAACTCAAGCAGCTGCAGGAACAGTTTTATGAGCAGTCCATCCGCGATCCGCTGACCGGCTTGTATAACCGTCGTTTCTTTATTGAGACCTTTCAGCGCGAATCTGACAAAGCGCGGCGCAGCGGTGAACCGATCTGTATTGCCATTATTGACATTGATTACTTCAAGCAGGTCAATGATACTTATGGTCATGAAGCAGGCGACATGGCTTTGATCAATTTGGCGGGGCTTCTCTCAAAATTGACACGGGCAGGCGATTACGTTTTTCGATTCGGCGGAGAGGAATTCCTGATCCTGCTGCCGGGCACCTCGCTGAACGCCGGATTCCAGTTTACCGAACGGTGCAGAAAACGCATCGAGCAATCCGTGCTGTGGTATGACGAGCAACAGATCAGAATGACCGTTTCTGCCGGAGTGGCAACCTGTTCATCAGATATTGATGGTCCTGATATGGTCTTAAAGTTGGCGGATGCGGCGCTCTATGAAGCAAAAACCAGGAGTAGAAATTGTGTGGTCGTTTACGATCAGGTGAATTGAGTCTCAATGAATCCATCCGGGGGAAAACGTATCTGAATCTCTCCAATTAGTAATGAATTTTTGAAATTCTTTTCTATAATGGATATAATACACCGTACCAAGTACCATATACATTTTTCCTTTGAAAGCGTCATGAGTTAACGAGGATATTGTTCGTTGGATTCAATTAAACTAGGCAAGAACCTTACACTAAGATATTCCCTGATTCAGTGCTTCAATACCATGGGGTATTGTACGACCTTCTCTTTTGCTTCGGTCTACCTGCTTTCTAGGGGATTCAGCAATTCACAGATCGGGCTCACGCTGACACTTGCCAGCGCTTTTACGATCGTTTTTCAGCCCATCGTAGCGACATTCGCAGATAAGACCAAGAAACTGGCGTTGAGGAATATCGTGGCGATCATCCTGGGTGGTATTGCTGTCGCTTCATTTTTGTTGATGATCACCCCGGAATTAATTATCCCCATTATCATTTTGTTTATTATCAATTCGGCATTTTTTTCAGCGCAGATCCCGCTGGTGACATCCATGGCAATGGAGCACGTCAACAGCGGTGTGCCGGTCAACTACAGCCTCTCGCGAGGGATCGGCTCTTTGGCGTTTGCCATCCTATGTTCATCCATGGGGTTCCTGGTGGACGATTTTGGCGCCTGGGTGATCATGCTGGCAAACATCGGGCTGGGAGTGATCGGGGTTGTGCTGGTATCCCTTTTTCCAAAACCACAGAAGCCTCTCATTATTAACCTGAAAGAAAATGCCAAAGCATCCGGGCTTATGGAATTTGCGTTGAACAACAAGAATTTCATGCTGGTTGTGTTAAGCGTGGCGCTGATCTTTTTCTCACACGTTGTCATCAATGCATTTACCATCCAAATTGTGAATAATATCGGCGGGAATAACTCAGATATGGGAATTGCGGTGGCGATTGCAGCATTTCTGGAACTTCCGGCAATGGCCTTGTTTCCACGCATTTATCGAAAGGTTCGCAATGCCGGGTTGATCCTGAAAGTGGCAGGGGCGTTTTTTGTGATCAAAGCTGTGGTCACCCTGTTTGCCCCTTCCATCGCGTGGTTCATTGTGGCCCAGTGCATCCAGTTTTTTGCGTATGCCATGCTCACGCCGGCTTCGGTGTATTACGTGAACGAGGTAATCTCCGACGCGGACAAGAACAAAGGACAGATGTTCATGCTTATGACCGGTGCGATTTGCGGTCTGGTCGCCAACCTGGTCAGCGGATTGATCCTGGATTCAAGCGGTGGGGTAAAGTTAATGATGATCGTGAGTATTGCCGTATCATTTGCCGGGTTGGTGATGTTATTGTTTGTGGATAAATCAAAAGGTAAAAAAGGGGTGAGATCCGCTTCGCAGTAAAAACCATATTGTTGGAATTTTATAAAAACAGTGATGAATACCTGTTCATAAAAAATCTCAAAGATAAAAATAGTGTACTATTAGTACAATGTCTTTCGACAAAACCCACTGAGGAGTCTCCAATGAGAAGAACAATAATCTCCACCCTGCTAATTATATTAATAGCAGGTGTTTCAGGTTGCGCGAAAATACCGGATGCTGATCAACAGGCTGAATTATCACAACGTTTGGAATTCCTTGAAAATAAAATTCAAACGTATGAGACAAACATGAATGAAATATCCCAACGGGTTGAAGCAATAGAGAAGCAATTTAGTGTATCCGAAGAAACTAGCGCAGTAGTTGAAGACCAATCGTCTGATAGTACAAAAATGGTTGATGTTGATTATTTAGCCCACAGTAAAATTGAAGAAATATTTTCGTTTCTACCGGCAGAATTTTTACACCCTCTTCCTAAAGACCGTATTGAAAAAGTGATAATCTTTAAGGACGAAAATAATGAGAGGATTTGTCTTCTTTATAATCAGGTCATTACTACTCAAGAACTTGAATTAATGGCTAATAATTTATCTTCTGAAGTTAAAGATGATTTGGATACTTTTGGAGGTTCCACTGGCTGGAAAATTGAAACCGATTCCGCGACCTATGCAATTCAATTGGTGGAACCGGAAAAATGGTACAACGGGTATCTTGAAACAAAAACAAAATCTACAGCAGTTTTTATTATGATTCCCACAACAAGTGCACCTAATTTGTCCTATTGGTTCAATGCAGACCTACAGGCATATGATGATTATCAATTACCTTCCGTTTTATCAGACAATCAGAGTGAAGTTGGTGTCATTTTAGGTACTGTCGATAATGATGGCGCTCCCGTTGTTATCACTGTAATGACTTGGAGCAACCTTAGCGCAGAAAATGTTAATACTGTAATTAATCATTACAGAGAAGGATTAAAAGGCCTTGACTGGTATAGTTCTGAAGGAGATGCCAATCAATTTGCCAATGCATTCGCCAAGCTGGATAAGAACAGAAGCATTTATATAAAAACACAAATTGAAGGTGATAATTCGTACACATGCCAAATACAAATTGCGCATTTTGACAAGACAAACGAAGAGTAATTTAGGTAAACAGATATTCCCTTGCACTGAATGAATTAAGTTGGGCGAATGTTCAACCACAGAAAACAGTAGAACACCACCTTTATGGAAAAAAGGTGGTGTTGATTTTCTCTCTCGCTTTTATCATAATAGGCGGAAAGGCTTTGAAAAAAACTAAATTGACAAAAGTAATAAGGTTCTATTGGCGTACATGCAGATATATCCAGACAAAAATTGAGACAAACGACCTGGAATGTCTGATGGAAAAACCGGTTTTCTTGGCATCTGGCAGAGTCTGATGAACTTGAAGCTTGAACCACCCAAACTGGGAAAAAGTCACATAATCGATAATTCAAAAATATGATATTGTAGAGATACACAGTAAACGATCATCGGTGCTTAAATTAAGAATATCAGGAAAAAACCATGGATGCTTTGGAACAGGAAGTATACCAAACGGTTGAGTTATATGAACGGCTCTGCGGACGTCCGGCGACCAGGACGAGGGCTCTGCTTGAAAGCATGTCCGTCAGGGACGCCCTGGCCCAATTAATGACCAGTGCCGACCTGCAGCAGGGATTCAAGCAATTCAGGGATGCCGGGAAAATGGAAGAATCCTTTGAAGCCATTGTGGTGAGGCATGCTGATCTGTTTGAGGAAGCCACGGTAATCGCCGCGCGTTGGCGGCTGGAACATTCCTACGATCTGTCTGATAAAAAATTGAAGCCGCAAGATTGAAAGAAAAAATCCTCTCCAATTTGCCGGAGAGGATTTTTATGGAACTAGAGCGTTAATTCGATTTGCGGGGAAGTCTTGTCCAGGCTGAACGCCTTGTTTTCGCCGACCGCGGTGATCTCATAATCTCCTGCGCAGGCGCTGAACTGGACGCGGCCGTCCGCGTCGGTGGTAAAGGTTGTGGGAGAGAGCCACCATTCGTCTTTGACCAGTTTCATGATCTCATCGTAGGCCGGTTTACTGGAGCCATCCGCGCGGATTAGACCGGACGGCGCGTTTAGCCAGTGACCATCCACCAGGTCCCACCAGGTGATGGATTCCACGAGCGGATGGGCGAACAGGGTCTTGTAATGGGCAACGGCCTCGCGCGCCTGGCGATCTTCGCCTTCCGGCGTGGAAGGCCATTCTTTGACCTGGTAGTCGTTGAGGTCCACGATCTCGGGGGGCATCAACTGGCCGGAAATGAGGGTGGTCTCGGTGAAATGCAGGGGCAGGTTGAAACGGCCGAAACGCTCCAATATCTCCTGCGTTTTTTCAAGACCCCACCAGCCCTGGTGCATGTGCGACTGGATGCCGATCACGTCGATCTTGATGCCGGCTTCGAGACAACCTTCGATCAGGATATCGTAGGATTCAGAGGTCTCAAAATCATTGAGCAGAAAAACTGCGGAGGGATTTTCGGCGCGGGCGGTCTCGAACATGGTCCTGATGGTCTTGATGCGTCCCATCTCTTTGCAGATGCGGGTGATGCCGTTGTCATACTTGTCGAAAATGGGCATGATGACAGCCTCGTTGATCACGTCCCACATGTTGATCATGCCGCGGAAGTCCGACACGTCGCGACGGATACGCGCCTTTTGGGCTTCAAGGATTTCGGCGTTACTCATGGGCAGCAGCCAGTCCGCCGTCATGGTGTGCCAGCAAAGGGGATGGCCTTTAAGGGTCATGTTGCGATCCAGGCACCATTGCGCAGCGCGTTTGACCTGCTCGGTGCGCGGTTTACCTTTCTGCGGTTCAAATTGTCCCCAGTAGAAGGGCATGGTAGCGGCGTTGCACAGGGCAGCGGTCTTTTCGGCGCACAATTCCGCGGTCTCTTTTTCTTTTCCGCTGTATTCATTATTGGTCAATGGCACCAGATCAAAAGCAGCCGTGCCAAAAAGGAATTTGTGCTTGGTCTGGACGAGGGAGACTTCCTGGTTTGCCAGGGGAGTCTTGTCGGCTTTCAGGATTCTGACGGACGCGTTTACCAGCTTGTTCTCAGCGATCCGGTTGCTCATAATGGACCTCCTGTTGGGGAATTGGTTTATCTGATTATTTTAGTTAATTTGGAACGGACCGGTAACGTTACCGGAGACTTAATTATACATCTACTGCAAATTGGGAAGTTGAAAATTGGCGGGGCAATAACAAAATAAGTATTCTTTATGCTGTTTCACAATGACAAAACCTCACCCCTGAACAAATTTCGAATAAAACATGTGCAAGAGTCCCCTCTCCTGCGGGACAAAACGCGATTTATAGTTTGTTCTATTCCGCAGGAGGGGGGATACCGGGGTGAGGTAAATTACATAATAATTATGGAAGATATAACCAGATAATTGACTTTTTAATTAATGACTCGATAACAAATAAAAAACAAGATTTTCCAATTTTGGAAAAAGATGCGATTACCTTGGGAAAATTAATAAATTCCAGAGATTTCACAAAAATTGTGCTTAGTTGATTGCAAAGCCGGAGGGATTTTCAATAAGCGCCTGGTTTTGGCGGTGCAGATTCTCCAGAATGTGAGCGGTGTTTTCGACGGTATAAAAGATTTGGGAAGATTCGGATGAGAACACTTTCCGTTCAGGGGGGATCGAACGGTTCTGCTTTTGATATTCGCGGGGAGTGCAGCCGCTGTTCTTCAGGAAAGCCTTATATAGATAACGGTAATCCGAAAAACCGCATTCCAGGCAGACGTCGATCAGTTTCATTTTTCCCGAAGCCACCAGTTCCCTCGCGCGGGTGAAGCGCAGGTTGCTGAGATATTCCTGGTAGGTCTGGTTCAGATTATCCTTGAAGAAATGCGACAGGTAGGTCATGGAAATCTTTTCCCGACGGGCAATATCCGAAAGCAAGGTTTTTTCTGTATAGTTTTCTTCGATGTAGTTCAGGATCCTGCTCAGCCGCTCGATCTTTTGTTGGTTGGATTTTTTTTCATCCTCGGTGAGGATGTGATAGGGCAGGTGCCTGATGAGGATGCTGAATAGTTGGTTCAGCATGCTGATGCAGGAGAACTCGAAGGCGGAGGCATGCGAGAAGTATTGCCAGGCCATTTCGGTCATCAGTATTTTTATTTGCGAATAGAGATCTTCCGGAAGGTGCTGTTCGATCAACTGGCAGTCGAAGTTTACATTGGAGATGGCGGGGTAGTAATGCGCACAGAAACGAGGGGCGACCTGCGTGCAAAGTATAAGTGTGCCCTGTTTGGCCGAGTGGAATTCGTGGGGTTGGAAGCTGTTGTAAACAATGGTCGAACCGGCTTCCAGGTTGATCTCCTGGTGCATGGTGTTTGAGATGACACTGCCTTCCAGTACCTGGATGATCTCGATGTCCTCATGGAAGTGAGGTGTGCGGTAATCGATCTCAACCAGAAACATGTTCAGGTCGCTCAGATTGGCATGTTCGATCACTTCATATTCATTTTTCATGGACGGATTCCCGATAGCAAAATAGTGCTGTTATTAAGCCGATATTTAAAGATATTGACCATTTTACAGTATTTAATAGCAAATTAATCGGTTTTTACGGGCGAATTAATCAAAGTATCCCCTGTTGGAAATTCCTATAATGTTTTTAAGATTGATAAATAAAAGCGGACCAGCCTTGTGCTAGGAAATGGAGGAAAAATGACCAGATTCAAATTTTCAGTCGGACCGTGGAATGTTCACTCCGGCGCGGATTCATACGGGCCTGCCACGAGGGATGAAATCCCGTTTGAAGACAAGGTAAAAGAGTTTGCCAGGTTGGGGTTCAGCGCTGTCCAGTTCCATGACGACGACGCGGTTCCCAATATCAACGACCTGACCCCCGATCAGATCAAGGAAGAAGCGCGCAAGGTCAAGGCCATCCTCGACAAGTACGGCATGAAGGCTGAGTTTGTGGCTCCCCGCCTGTGGATGGACCCGCATACCATTGACGGTGCCTACCTGTCTGCATCGGTGCAAGACCGCGATTACGCCATGTGGCGGTCATACCGCTCGATCGACATTGCAAACGAACTGGGCACGGACATGATCGTCCTGTGGCTGGCGCGCGAGGGTACGCTGTGCGCCGAGAGCAAGAGCCCGGTGGAAGCCACCCAACTGCTGATCGACGCCATCAACAAGATGCTGAAGTATGACAGCAAGATCCGTGTGGTGATCGAGCCCAAACCCAACGAACCGGTGGACCGCAGTATCTGCGGCACAATGGGGCACGCCATGGCCGTCTCGGCCGCCACGATCGATCCGTCACGCGTGGGCGGAAACGTGGAGAGCGCGCACGCCGTCCTGGCCGGCCTTGATCCCGCCAACGAGATGGGCTTTGCCCTGGCCATGGGCAAGCTGTGGACGGTACACCTGAACGACCAGAACGGAATGAAATTCGACCAGGACAAGAGCTTCGGCGTGGAGAACCTGCGCCAGGCTTTCAACCAGATCAAACTGCTGGTGGAAAACAACTACGGCTCACACGGCGAATACATCGGGCTGGACGTGAAAGCCATGCGTACCACCCGCGATGTGGACAGTTATAAACACCTCGAGACCAGTCTGAACGTGGTCAAGGCGCTGGAAGCCAAGGTCGAGAAATACGATTACGCCTTCCAGAAAAAGTGTATTGAGAACCGCGATTATGAATCCCTTGAGATGTACGTACTGAAACTGCTAATGGGTATTTGATGATAGAGACTGATTGACGCTGACCTTGTTTGCGGTATATGATGAATGGTATGAAGCCGAATAAAAAAGTGGTGGCTGCAGGCCACATCTGTCTGGATATTTCACCTGTTTTCCCTGATAGCTGCCGGGGCGAAGTTCACAAGATCCTGATCCCCGGCAAGCTGGTGAATGTGGGTGAGGCGCAGGTGCACATCGGCGGTTCGGTGGGCAACACCGGGCTGGCCATGGCCTTTTTCGGCGCGGACGTACGCCTGATGGGCAAGATCGGCAAGGACGAATTCGGCGAGATCGCCGGGCACATCGTTAAATCGCACGGGGTCAAAGAGGGGTTGATCGTTTCGCAAGACAGCCACACTTCCTATACGGTGGTGCTGTCGCTGCCCGGACAGGACAGGATCTTTTTACATCACCCCGGGGCAAACGACACCTTCTCATTCGATGATCTGGACCTTGAGGCCATCCGCAATGCGTCGGTCTTCCACTTCGGTTATCCGCCCCTCATGCAGCGTCTCTATCGCAGCGGCGGACAGGAACTTGCCAGAATATTCGAGGAAGTCTCGGCGCTGGGTGTGGTCACTTCGCTGGACCTGGTCGCCGTGGACCCGACCTCCGAAGCGGGCGGTGTGGATTGGCAGTCAGTGCTCAAAAAGACGCTGCCCTGCGTGGATATCTTCGCGCCCAGTGTGGAAGAACTTCTCTTCATGCTGGATCGCAAGAAGCTGAACGAACTGGAAGCCAAAGCGAACGGGAAAGACCTGAATACAGTGATCGATATTGAAAAGGACGTGAAGCCTTTGGCGGAAACGGCTTTGCAGATGGGCGCCAAAGTGGTACTGATCAAATGCGGCGAGCCGGGGTTATATTTCCGTATGGCGGACCAGGACAAGATAGCCCTCATGGAAGAGAAACTGGGCTTTCCGCTGACGGACTGGGCCAGGCGGGAGGGCTTTGAACCCAGCTACGTGCCGGAACGCGTGCTTTCCGCCACAGGCGCGGGGGATGTGACCATCGCGGCTTTTTTGACCGCGCTGCTGGGTGAAGAATCGCTCGAAGCTTGCCTGCAGTACGCCACGGCGGCGGGCGCCTGCTGCGTAACGGAATACGATTCGCTGAGCGGTTTGAAAAGTTTCGCCGAAATGCGCGCGAAAATCGACGCGGGCTGGCAGAAAAGAAAGAGTTAGAGGGTAAAAATGGCGCTTGTTAATCTGAAAACCATCCTCGATAAGGCATACACGAAAGGGTACGCGGTCGGCGCGTTCAATGTGATCAACCTGACCTTTCTTGAAGCCATCGTCCAGGCGGCGCGCGAGATGCGTTCGCCGGTCATCCTGAACCTGGCGGAAGTTCACTTTCCGTTTGTGACGCTGGAGCACATCGTGCCGGTGGTGAAGCGTATCGCCGAAGAGGAGACTTTTGACATCGCCCTCAACCTCGACCACGGTTTGACGATGGAAGCCATCCTGCGGGCGGCGAAGAGCGGTTTCACCTCGATCATGTTTGACGGTTCAACGTTGGACTTCGCGGAAAACATGAAGCAGACCGGTAAACTGGCGGAGATCTGCCACGCCATGGATATTTCATTGGAAGCCGAACTGGGCGCGGTGGGCGGCGCGGAAGGCGGCGGCCTGACGGGCAGCGCCGACCCGGCAAAATATACAGATATTGAACAAGCTTGGGAGTTCGTGCGCACCACCGGCGTTGACGCGCTGGCAGTGGCCATCGGCAATTCTCATGGCCGCTACAAGGGACCTCCGCAGCTCGATTTCGAGCGGCTGAAGGCGCTGCGCGACGCAACCGGCATCCCGTTGGTGCTGCACGGCGGTTCGGGTATTTCAGCGGACGACTTCAGGAAAGCCATCTCGCTGGGAATTGCCAAGATCAATTTCTTCACCGGCATGTCCGACGCGGCCATCCGCGCCACCAAAGAATATTTAAGCGCTTCGGGTGAAAAATATAATGATTATCCGCTGATGATCAACGAGGTCAAGGAAAGCGTAGCAAAAGTTGTAGCAGAACAGATGCGAATCTTTGGCAGCACGGGTCAGGCTTAAGATTCTCTCTCTTGGAAAGAGACCGGCAACCTCAGTTTTTGAAGTTGCCGGTCGGCTTTTTTATATGGGGATCACATTGATGATCACTTTCCCGCGTGCATGCCCCTGGCTGATGTAATTGAGAGCCTGGGGCGCTTCTTCAAGCGGTACAGTTTTGTCAATCACGGGTCTGAGCTTGCCCTGAGCAACCAGACCGGCCAGGAATTCAAGATCGGCGCGGTTGGGCTTGGCGGAAAGCAGGCGCACCTTCTTGCGGCTGATGGAAATCAAGGGGCCAAGGAACATACTCGCGAAGATCTGCGTCAGTGCGCCGCCGGCCACGATCAGTGAACCTGCGGGCGACAGCGCCTTCAGGTAGGTTGAAAGAGGGCGGTTACCGTTGACGGCGTAAATCAGATCGTATTGAACAGCTTCTTTGGCAAAATCCTCTTTGGAGTAATCGAGCAAACGGTCAGCTCCAATGGATTTGATCAACTCCACGTTGCGCGGACCGCACACGGCGGTAACATTGGCGCCGAAAACTTTAGCCAACTGGACGGCGAAAGTCCCCACACCTCCGCCCGCGCCGTAAATGAGTACCTTTTGGCCGGGCTGGATGTTGGTCCATTTGCGCAGCCCCTGCAGGGCTGTCAAGGCTGCCACCGGCAGGGAAGCCGCGTCGCTGAAGGATACGTCCGCGGGTTTGGCTGCCAAAAAGTTTTCGGGAACGGATACATACTCAGCCAAACCTCCCCAGCCGGCGCCAATGATGTCGCCGAAGACCTCTTCTCCGACCTTGAAGTCGCGGGTATCCTTGCCGGCAGCCTCCACCGTTCCGGCGATATCGCTGCCAAAGATGCGGCTTTTGGGGATCATGCCCATGCGCATGGAGCGATAGTCCGCGGCGTTGATGGATGCGGCATGAATTTTGACCAGCACCTGGTCGTTGGTCGGGACGGGCTGCTGTACCTCGCTCAAGGTCAGCCGGTGCGCGGAACCTGTTTTCTCATATAAGACGGCTTTCATAGTATTCTCCCTTTCGATTACTTATTTCTCTATTCTAGATTTCTTGAAGAGCGGGGTCTTTGAACCCTTTGATGATCGCCCAAAACGCAAAAACCATTTCCTGTACGGCCAGCGGGCCGATCAGGAATCCGATCATGCTTTCAAACCCAAAAGCAGGATGACTCGGTGACAACAGGCTGATCAAGGGAGCAATGAAGTAGAGGGCTGAACCGATGAGTCCCCAGCCGGAGAGCCAGCGCGGGATCAGACGCATCTGATAAAAAAGGGTGCTGATCATGAAGGAACCGATACTGAAGACGATCGCCAGGATCAATTCGATCCAAAAGTTGGCACCGTTGAATTGCGCGACCAGTAACTGCATGCCGGCAGCATCCACAGTGGACTTGGCGACTGTTGCGATCATCAGAAAACAAACGGTCATGGCCATGTAACAAGCGGCTTCCAGCACACCGCGGAACAAAACCGCTCCCTGTGCGAGCGCTTCATTTTGCTTTTTGAAGATTGGATACAACACGACCGGGATCATGGCCAGCGGGAATCCCATGATCAGGATGAGTACGGAACTCAAGATCCACAGGGATTCATTGCCGGCGATGTTGAGTGGAAAAGAGGCATCCACACTCAGGGGTGCTTTGATCAGGCCGCTCGAAATTCCGGCCAGATCGCCAATGATAAACAAAATACCAACGATTAGTGCGGTTTTTCTATAAGAATTCATCTTTCCTGCTCCTGATACCGTAATTATTAACGATTTTCATGCTGAAATATTCGGTTCAGTTCAGCTTTCTTTGCGCAGCAGTACGAAGCCCAGCCAAACGAACCAAACCATCTGGCCAATTCCGAAAACTGCGGTGAGGGAAGCCAACGCGGGGATGGTGGTGACGATCCCAACGCATCCCACCAGGAGGCCGAGCACGTTCAGCCCTTTGGGCAGTTTGGCCGATTTTAGGGCTGCTATGCTCACCAATAAGGTCATCAGGCCACCGAGGATCTCGCTGTTGCCACCGCCCAGACCGGCGCTGACCGTTTCATAGATCGACCAGAGTTGGGCTGCCTGCGCAGGATCGCTTTGATAGAGCGATACCACGGGAGCGATGCCGGCGTTGGCTACCAGTCCGCTGGCAACCAGTGAGCCGCCCCAGATGAACCCTAGAATGGACCCAAATTGCACCAGTGTGGAGGAAGCAGCGTTGAGCCGCTCACGCAGGGCAAGCATCAGCAGTACCAGTACGATACCGAAAATGACATAAGACAAAATGTTGGTCAAGATTATCATGCCTTGCTGGTTGATCAACAGAGCTACTTTTTGAGCCGGATCGACGATGGACGCATAGTCCAGCACGAATAAAAATATTATCATTGTGACAAGATAGGCTGCGGCCATGTAAAAGGAGGCCCAGCCTCCCAGTTTTTGGGTGGTTTTCATTTTAATCTCCTAAATATTTAAATATTGGTCTAATGAATGGAAACGGAACTTATTTCTCGGATTCCAGGGCCTCGCATGAGAAGACTTCTCCGATGGGTTCGTTGAACGCCAGGGCAATACGGAAAGCCAGTTCCAGCGAGGGTGAATATTTTCCGGCTTCCACGGCAATGATTGTTTGGCGCGATACGCCGGCCTTCTCGGCCAGTTCCTGCTGTGTCATCTCGTTGGCGAAGAAACGCAGTTTGCGGATGTTATTGTTGATGGTTATCTTTTTTGCCATACTACATTCCCTTTCGGTAGTAGACCAATTGGGCTATCCCTTCGAAGATCGATCCTACGCTGAATGTGATGAAGAGGATGTTCAGCATTACTACGGGTGAATAATTGAATGCCAGAGAGGCCAGGGCGCCCATGAACCCGATACCGGCCACGATGAATCCGACCCTGCTTGATTTGAGTTCGATCATCTTGTCACGTTCGTCTTCGACCATTTCGGAATTGATGGATTTCTCAATTTCCTTGTCGTCGCATTCCTGGTCCTGGATCTTGGCTTTGATGGCCATCGAGATCGAGAGCATGATGTGGAAAACGATCTGGATGATGATGGTGGCGACCACGCCGATGCCGATGAAGACCAGCATGGTTATTGCCCAGGCTTTCAGGTCACCTGAATTTAATCGGCTTAACCGTTCTGGATTGAATGCATACATCAGGTAGGCCGCAAGGATCAAAATCCCTGAGAAAATACTGGCAATGGTTCTTTTTTCCTGGTAAGACATGATTTTTAATCTCCTTTACACTATGTAACTAATTATAAACAAATAGTATCATTAACATTACATAATGTCAAGTATTTTTTACATTAAAAATTAAAGTACTCCAAGTTCAAAATTCGTCGATTTTTTAATTTTTACCCGGTTTGTTGAATGGCTTTTCATTAAGAATCATTGTTAATTTAAATATTCATTAGCATCTCGAATTTCTACGTAGATAAGACGACGAAAAACCTGATAGCTTTTGAAAGCCTCTGACAGCTTCACATGCGTACACTTCAAAGAAAACTTTGGAGCAGATATGGAAAAACTCGAAAAATGGTTTCTCAGATTGGCAGTCGGAGCAGTGCCGCCCCTGATCGGATTCCTGGCAGCCTGGTGGGGTACCTTCCACTTTTTTAACAACTGGCAGGTTTTTCTCGCTGCACTGGCGGGTGTGGGCGCAGGCCTGATCGTGGACGGTTTCTTCCTTAAAAAATGGATGGAAAAAGCCTGGAACTCACGATTGTTAATTTGGGTTGCGCTGCTGGTCTTTTATTCCATTTGCGCCTTTGGGTTCTTCATGGGGGTGCCAGTATTTAACCTGTTCCTGGCAATCCCGGCCGGATTTTACATGGGCCGCAGGCTGGCTCATTCAGAGAACGCTGCCGGCGAAAAGCAGCATACGCTCAGGCAGACACAGATTGCTACAACAGTAATACTGGCGGGCATCTGTACATCGTCTGCTGTCATCGCCTGGCGGGATCCAACCACGGCGGCCAACCTGGAAGGTATGTTAATGCTCAAATTCGAGGTAACTCAGTCGATGATCGCGGGTTTGATCCTGATCGGAGGCACGGGTCTGCTGTTGGCAAACTGGTGGCTCTCCGGTAAAACGATCGAATTATCTACGAAATTAAAATGGCCTTTTCAAGGTTCGGGTTCAGCGAAGATCACATCCGCGTAGCCCAGCGAGAGGAAAAAGCGGGTCAGATAGGTTTCAGCGTTTTGTTGGGCAATATCGAGAATGCCGTCCGCGAGGGCGGCTTTTTTGATCTCATCCTCCGCGGCCTGGCGCGCAAGCGTTTCAAGATTTGGGTCGGATTGGCGCAGGATGCTGGTATCTCTCTCGTAGACGTAGGTCTTGTCATTATCCAGCGCGGAGATGAATACTTCCGCGTCGGGCAGGCGCACGTTGAGCACACCTTGATCCACCCAAAGGTCGTCGGGGGTGAGCTTGCTCAGGTCCACGCCGGCCAGGACGGTGCCGTGCGCCACCAACAGCAGGCGGTCTTTATTGAGGAATTCAAAAGTGCCGCCGCCGATCTCGGCCGTGATGACCTTTTCCACGGTGTACTGGATGGTTTCAAGACGCGCGAGGGTGCGCACCTCGTGGATGATGGTTACCGGGTCCGGCAGAATGGTGGGAGTGGGGTGCAGCAGGTCCGAGACCTGGGTGCTGAGGGATTGGTTGGCCTGGCGCAGGGGCATGACAGCGTTGTTGATGCTGTTGTTGATGGCGCTGACGCCCACCCAGGCCAGCGCGACGAGGATTATTGCCAGAATAATGCGGGTGATTAATTTGCTCATACTTAAATTATACAATCACAAAAGCATCATTGACAATAAAACCTGATTATTCAAGCCATCAACTCAGTATAATAAGTCTAAATCACCAACGCCATATCAATGGCTGAAAAGGGAATCCCCATGGAATCAAAGGCAAAACAAGACATTGTCAGAAATATACTGAATTCAGATAATGATTCATTAACCGAACGGGAACGAAAGGTAATCAAACACTATAAGGAGCACGTTCCGATCAGCCGTAATACCAATAAGGTTTTTGATGAAAATCTGACCTTTGGTCAACGGCTTGCCGACAAGGTGGCTTCGTTTGGCGGATCGTGGACATTTATCATACTCTTTGGCGTGATCCTGCTCTCCTGGGTGGTTCTCAATTCGATCATTCTGGTCAGATACAACAAAGCCTTTGATCCCTATCCCTACATTTTGCTCAACCTGTTTCTTTCCACGTTGGCATCCATCCAGGCGCCGGTGATCCTGATGTCGCAAAGCCGTCAGGCATTAAAAGACCGCTTGGACGCGGAACATGATTACGAAGTCAATTTGAAGGCCGAACTTGAGATCCTCGGGCTGCATCAAAAAGTGGATGAGATCAGGGAAAGCAAGTGGGCCGATCTGATCCTGATGCAGCAGGAACAGATCCGCATGTTAACCCAGTTGGTGGAGAAGAATGAAGTAAGGGAATAGCGAATTAACTAAAGTAAATACCTTGTTTTTGTTATGTTTATGATAGTCCTGGATTTATAATAACCTTTTTGAAACAGATCTCGATCAGGAGCGGCAAATCCTTTTATGGCATCTTCAAAATACGTGACCCCCATCAAGCGCAGACTACTGCGCTGGAATCCATCCGCGTTCTTACTGGTGGCGCAGCTGCTGGTGCTGGTCCTGCATGCCGTTTTCGATGACCTGAAGAGTCAGCGTGGATTGATCAGCGCTTTCAGCGTGATCATATTGGTACTGGTGGTGTGGGTGGTCAGCAGGAGCGCCAAAGTCTCGTGGTTCGCCTGGACCCTGGCCGGAGCGTCATTCTTCCTCTCGCTGTTATCGGCCTTCATTGAGAACGCGAATCTGCTGGCCTGGTCCTCGCTGGTGGAAGCGGTGCTCTATTTTTACGCGGCCGGAGGGTTGATCGCCTACATGATGAGCGACGACCGCGTGACCACCGATGAGTTGTTCGGACTGGGGGCTACCTTTACCCTGCTGGCCTGGGGTTTTGCCTATCTCTACCTGGTCTGCCAGACCTGGCTTCCGGGCAGCTTCGTTAGTACCATTGTGTTGGACAGGCCGCTGACCTTCCTTGAATTCCTCTCGCTCAGTTTCACCAACCTGACCGCTACGGGCCTGGGCGACATCATGCCGGCCGGCGCAACCGCGCGCATATTGGTGATGTTGGAACAATTCGCGGGTATCGGGTACGTGGCCATGGTGGTCTCACGTTTGATCAGCCTGACCACCCAACGAAAAAAGCGTGCCTGAACGGTATTTATTGCTGTTTCAGGGGGATCAGTCTTCGCGTTTTGATAATTCTTTAATTGGTATGTATAATTTAATCCTTCAAAACATACCAGCATAAAGGGCGGAATTCATCGGAAAAGGTGTAAAAAAAATTACATGGACATCAACCCTGAAAATTCAGCGCCACCCGAAAATGTGAACACGGAACATCCGGCGGTCCCATGGAAAATCCGTGAGATTTTAGCAGGAGTCGGCCTGGTTATTCTCCTGAATGTGGTTTTTGCTCTATTGATAGTCTGGCTTAATGATAAAGCCATCTCGATCGATCTGGGATTGGTTTCATTATTAACGGAAGCGGTGTTTCTCTTCGCCGCGTGGTTTTTCAGTGTTCGATATTACAAACTTGGATGGTCTTTGCTGGGATTCACGAAATTTCGTCCCGCCTTCATTGGGTTGGGATGCGGGTTCATCGCCTTAACCTATGTGTTTAATATCATCTACTCTTTGCTCGTTCTATATCCATTGGATCTGACTGTTCAGGGAAAGATGTTTGCCTTGCTGACAAACATGCCTCTGTCAATCTGGATATCCCTGGCGATCACTGTGGTCAGTCCGTTTTGTGAGGAAGTCTTCTTCAGGGGATTTCTCTTTGCAGGATTGCGGCAGAAAATGGACTGGAAACTTGCCGCCGTGATCAGTTCCGCTTTTTTTGCGGCATTACATTTGGAGTGGACCGCTCTGTTGCCCATTTTCCTGTTAGGTCTTTTCTTTGCTTTTTTATACGAGCGCAGTCGTTCCCTGTGGCCTTCTATCGTGATGCACGCCATGAACAATATCATCAGTTTTGGCGTATTACTTCTGGCAACAAACCTCCAATAGATTCTATTTACATCAATAAAAAATTCTTCGCTTGAATAATAAAAAACCGGGAAATTGTTTTCAATTTCCCGGTTGACTTTTAAGGAAGAAGATTGTGGATCGAATTGTCCTTCGGCACGCAGACCAATTGCTGTTTGACCGGAGCACACACGCCGTTAATTGTGCCGTTGGGGATTGTGAACTGGCACGTCGAACCCGCTGATTGGTTCAGGCAGGCCTGAATGGCCGCGAGCGGCGGCGTCTCACCGGATGGGAGTTGCATGCCACTGCTTTGGTCCATGTTGATGCCTGTGGATTCCACTGTCATCTGCGGACGTGAGACGCCCTGGTCTTCGCCGTCGGTGCGCGTTACTTCGCCGATACGCACGCAGCGCACGTAGTTTTCGACGCGGATGGCGTCTCCCTGCGGGCCGTGGCCTTCAGGGTAGTCGGAAGCCGAGCCGGTCTTGGGATCGCTGCGCTGCGCGCCGGCCCCATGTACGTCGATCCACCCGTCCATGTAGCCAAGGGCGCGGCCAAAGGCAATGTAAGCCGCGTTGGTGCCCCGGCCTGACGAATCAACGTGCGTGGTGCTGCTCCAATAGAAGGGGTAATCAACCTCACCGGCTTCGTTGGTGATTGAGGAGACCTTGAAAAGCGGGTCAATGGCGGCGGAAGAAGTGGCGTCTGGTGAGCGGCTGTAATCCACAATGCTCTGCAGTTCCTTGATGTTGGGCAGGCGCCAGTCCGTCTCGCCGGCAGTATCCAGTGTTTCGCAATACTGCAAAGCGGACTGCCAATCCATGCCTGTCTGGCTGTCGGACTGCGTCCAGACCAGGCCGGTGGCGCGGTCAATTACGGTACCGTCTTCGCCATTTACAAAGTTGTTTTGCCCGTATTCCGGGTTGCCGCGCACATATAAAACATAGAAAGTCTTGCCGCTTGATTGACCCGGCAATGGATCGATGCCGTAACCCTTGATGCGTCCGTCGGCGAAGTTCACGCCGAACATGGTCTCTGCTCCGTTCATGGTGGTACTGACGTATTTTGTGGATGACGCGAACTGCGAGTCGATCACGCGTTCACCGGTAGTCGTATCGCCGTAGGAGAAATTGAAATAACGTGTGTCGATAAAGGGCGTAGCCTCGCAAGAACCATTACAGTCGCTGACGTCCGTGCCGTCAAAGAGGATCAGCGAATAGAGCTCCTTGATGCTCGGCAGACGCCAATCCGTGTAGCCGGCCAAATCGAAGGAGGATACTCCCGCAATGGCCTGGTCGTAGGTCATCTTTTCACCGGGGTCCTGCTGCCACATCAGCCCGGTCACCAGGTCCGTTACGGTGCCGTCCGCGTTGTCACGGTAGCGTGAGGAGGCTCCGGCGTATTGGGCATCCTGTCCCGCGAAACCGGAATCGGAACAGGGGATTTCCTTGTTATTGTCGTAGCAGGTCTGCTGGTCGGTATCCACAAGCGGATAAGTGATCACAGACTGGAGGTCTTCTTCAACAACAGGTTGAAATGTTTCCGTTTCCGCCGGGGTTTCTGCTGAAATAGGTTCAGGGGTTTCAGTTCCAGAGTTTTGAATGATCTCGGACAGATTACACGCTGTCAGAGAAATGGATAAAACCGCCAATATTGATAACACCGATACGCCTAATTTGACTTTGTTCATCATTAATCTCCTCACTATATGATTGTAGCAATACTTCTTATGGGCTTTGACGATAAATCGATTGTGCATATATAATCCATTATCTAATTCGCGCATTGGTATATTTTTTGGATATGAACACAAAGAAAAACCCCATCCATGATCTTGATCTGTTGATCCAAAGCATGAATCCCATTCTGAACCCCGGGACATTTGCTTTTGTTTCGGTTTCAGATCAAAATGAGTTAAAGGATGTAAAGATCATCTCTTCTATTTTGGAAGACGAAGGCTTTTCGGCGGTCATTCGAGAAACCGACGCTGAAGCGTTGGGCTTGCCGGTGCTTTTCCGCGCGGCATGGATCACGTTGACCGTCAACTCGGATCTGGAGGCGGTGGGGCTGACGGCTGCCTTTGCCGGCGCGCTCGCCAAAGCGGGCATCAGTTGCAACGTAGTGGCGGGGGCCTGGCACGATCACCTGTTCGTGCCGGTCGAACAGGCTGAAAAGGCCATGAAGGTATTGAAAGCGCTTCAGACCTCAGATTAGATAGAGACAGACGCAACAACAAACGGGATTACAATTGGCGGAACTTTAACGCGAGAGGGCATAAATGATCAGTCCGGAATTTTTAATGGCCTCGCTGGCGGTTGTGTTAGTGCCGGGGACGGGCGCCATCTACACCATCAGCACAGGGTTGACCCTGAACTGGAAGGCCAGTATCGCCGCTGCGATAGGCTGCACGCTGGGGATCGTCCCGCACATTGCGGCCAGCATCCTCGGCCTGTCGGCCATCATGAACATGAGCGCGCAGATCTTTTCGGTGATCAAATTCGCCGGAGCGGCCTATCTTCTTTATCTGGCCTGGAAGATGTGGCGCAGCGCCGGTTCTCTTGACCTTGCTCAAAAAAGCGCCGAAACCAGCGCGATCAAGATCATCGGCAAAGCAATTGCCATCAACCTGCTCAACCCAAAGCTGACCATCTTCTTCTTTGCTTTTTTGCCGCTGTTCCTTTCCAATAGCGTCAATTCTCCGACCCTGGAAATGATCAGCCTGAGCGTCGTTTTCATGCTGCTGACGCTGGTTGTTTTTGTCCTCTACGGGCTGCTTTCCAGCGCGATCAGCACAAGTATCAAGACCTCGCCGGGGATCATGAAAAAGGTTCAGCGCGGTTTCGCGGTGGTACTGGCCGGGTTTGCCGTCAAACTGGCTTTCACCGAGAAATAAACAGACAAAACAATCCCACCACAAACCAGGGTTTTTATAACTCAATCCGAGATCACTCGCTTTGAGAGGCAATGTCGCGCGCAAAATATAAACCGGCAGCACCTTGGAATCCATGGCGATTTTCTTGTAAAATGAGTGAGCGACAAGTAAGCAAGTTTTTATGGAGGGAGCTGATATGTCGACTGAAAAAACAAATAATTCAAAATCAGAAGAACGTGAAGAAAGATGGAAGTCTATTTATAAACTGGGCGGCATTTCCGCACTGGCGGCAGCCATCCTTTTCAGGCGTTGGTTGTCGGCGGAACTGAGTCTCTTTTCCAATTTCAACATCATCAAGGAAGTCCCGGACACCATTGAAGGATGGTTCGGACTGCTGCAGTCCAATCCGGTCATTGGATTGGTGCATCTGAACGCGCTTGATCTCATCAATTATGCCCTGGTCGGTTTGATCTTCCTGGCCGTCTTTGCGGCTTTGAGAAAGGCGTCCAGAGGGATGATGACGATGGCGTTGATCCTCACATTCAGCGGGATTGTGCTATTTTTTTCATCGAACCAGGCCTTCTCTCTATTGTCCCTGGCGGGGCAGTATGCCGAAGCCGCAAGCGAAACGCAACGCACGGTCTTGCTGGCAGCCGGACAGGCCTTATTGACCATGAACGATGCGCTTTGTTTTGGAACGGGAGTCTTTTGGGCTTATATCTTTGTCACCACCGCGGGTTTGTTCATGGCGGTCGTGATGTTGAGATCAAGTGTCTTTTCACGGACTACCGCAATTCTTGGGATGATTGCCAACGTGATCGGTTTGGGATATTTCTTTACCGCTGCTTTTGCTCCCTCATTATCCTTCATCCCGTTTTCCGGATCAGCGCCTTTTTTGTTGGTCTGGTATATCCTCATCGGGCTCAGGCTGCTTAAGATATCGCGGTGAAAAGCAATATTAATCAAAGTGTAAAATCAGCCATCAATTTCGACGCAAAAATAAAGCAACCTCGATCAGGACTTGGGTTGTCAAGCCGGGTATCCTTCATTTGATAATCGAATCAAACCAGAAGGAGTAACCCAATGTCTAATTCAGTTCAGAAAGATGAAACCTTTGTCGTAAATCCCATCGGATACGTACAGGCGTCCGATCAGGAGGGCCGCTACGGTGTGCAGGTACTTCCGGCCTTCAAAGACGCATTATTGCAGTTGGAGCAGTTCAGCCACGTAATGATCTTGTGGTGGGCGAATGAGCACGATAATGACAAAGACCGCAAGATGCTTGTCACCGAATTGCCTTATGCGCGCGGCCTCAAAGCGGGTGTGTTTGCCTGCCGCAGCGAATACCGCCCCAATCCGATCGCCGTGACCATCATGCCGATCCTGGGGATCGATATTGATAATGGCTGGGTCACCCTGCCGTGGATCGACGCATTTGACGGGTCGCCCGTGCTGGACCTTAAACCATACATGCCTGTTTCGGACCGGATCAGGGACGTCAAGGTGGCCGACTGGCTGAGCGAGTGGCCTTTGTGGATGGAAGAGGCCGGCGAATATTTTGCAGCCCACGAAACGGATTTTGGCAGCTAAACTGGTCATACTCCCTTTTACGATGATTGGTAAAAGGGAGTATCATATTAAAAATCCGCAAACGAGGGAAAATCGTGCAGCCGAAAATTACCGAATCCAGGCAGATCATTCTTGCAGGCATGTCTTTTTATGGCGATCCGTTTGATACGCACAGCGGGTGGGATGAAGATAACCAGATCGGGCTTTTATGGAAACGCCTTCATGCTTTCGTAAAAATTGAGTCATCAACCGCTTTTTTCTTGAAGTCCAGTAACTGGTATGAAGTGCACATCTATTCCGAAGAGACGCAATCCAGGGGATTGTTCGAGGTCTTTGTCGGCGTGGAATGTGAACGGGATCGCATTACGGAATTGCCCCCGCAGCTTCTGGTCAAGAACCTGCCTGAAACGAAGTATGCCGTTTTTACTTTCAAAGGTGAAGAGATCAGCGCGGATTGGGAGAAAATCCTCTCCGACTGGATGGCCGGTTCCGGGTTTGAAAGCGCCGGGGCATATAACTTCCAGTTTTACGACGAGCGTTTTAAGGGACTTGACCGGCTGGACGAGTCGGTGCTGGACGTGTACATCCCGATCAAAAAGAAAAATGACTGATGAACGAGCAGGTTGAACCGATCTTCAAGGCCATCGAATTCATCGAAGGCCATCTTCATGAAGACCTGACCGTGGCGCAGATCGCCGATGCCACGGGCTATTCTCTTTTCCATTTCATGCGCAAGTTCAACCAGATGGTGCACCATACCCCCTATGATTATTTGATGCGCAGGAGGCTGAGCGAAGCGGCCAGGACACTGGTGCAGACCGACCTGCGCATCATCGATATTGCCTGCGATTACGGGTTCAACGACCAGGAGACCTTCTCGCGGGTATTCCGCAGGATGTTCCAGATGACCCCCAGCCAGTGCCGCAAACAGAACGGCATTACCTCAAAATGCTTGATGGCTGCCAAGACGATCGAAGACCTGCAGTTCATCAACGGGGAACATTTTCACCCTCCGCGCATGGTTGATCTTCAGGAATTGGTCCTTGTTGGACTGATGACTGCGGTTGAGGACAACGCTCAGTCAACGATCGAGATTTGTGAGAGACTGGCGCAGGATTTGAGGTCGGCCGCAGGGCTTAAACCGAATAACGACCTTTACTGCATGCTGCTGCAAGTGGGTTCGACAAGGAAGACGCACTATCAATTTGTCGGCGCACAGAAAACCGATTTTGAGTCGCTGCCGCCGCTGCTTGTATTTGGCAGCCTGCCGTCCGGCCGCTACCTGTGCATGGACGTCCCCGAAAACGAGCTTGTGCGGGCGCGCGCCTATCTTTATTCATCATGGCTGCCGGGCGCAGGCTTGGAGGAAGAAGACGACCGTCAAATACTGCGCCTGAATCCCGATGCAGAAGAGGCGGAACGGTCGTTCAGTATTATGATTCCGCTCAAGAGGGCCGCGTGAACAGCAAAGACAATGGAGGAAACCAATGGCTAATTTTTTACACCCTGATGCGGTAAGTCTGGACGATCTGGCTGGGCGCATCAAGACCAGCGACCTGGTGCCCAGCCGGGCCGCGCTGCTGGACGGGTTAGACCAAAACATTGCAAAGTTCTCGCGACAGGGAATTGCTTCACTTGATGAACTCCAAAAAACGCTGAAGAATGCCAAAAAAATGGAGGCATTGGCCCAGTCCACGGGTATTGACCAGCAATATCTTGTTCTGCTGCGCAGGGAGGTGGAGAGTTATATGCCGAAACCTTTTAAGTTGATCGAAGTGGACTGGCTGCCGCGAGAGCAGTTGTCCAGGTTGATCGACGCGGGGATCGGAAACTCGGACGATCTGCGCGCCGCGGCTCAAAGTGAAGACGGCATCACACGGCTTGTGGAGAAAACCGGTGTTGAACAAAGCACCCTGGATTATCTTGTCAGTCTGGCCGACCTGGGCACGGTACAGTGGGTCAGCCTGAACTTTGCCAGAATGTTGGTTGAAGCCGGCTATCCAAACGCCAGATCCGTGGCAACAGCCGACGCTGAGGTCTTATGCGAACGGCTGGACCAGATCAACGTGGGTGGCAAATATTTCAACGGCAAAGTGGGGCTGCGCGACATCAAACGCCTGGTCCATGCGGCCAGTTATGTAGTTTAGAAATTTCGGAGAACAACACGTGACCTATATTAATTTGAACAAAGGCAACATAAAAGACGAGCATATCTGCTGCGGATTCTCAGACAAGAAGTGCGCGGCCGGGTATGCGATGAAGAAGGAATGGTTAACAGGGCAGTTCGCGCAAGGTTACGTCTTCCGCCGTCTGGATGAAAGGGCCAAGGTCTTCATCGAATACGGACCCTCTGAAAAGGCCTGGATGCCGGTCAACGCGCCGGATTATTTAATGTTGGGCTGTTTCTGGGTTTCAGGGAGCTACAAAGGCAAGGGACACGGAAAGGCTCTGTTGGACAGCGTAATCGAAGACGCGCGAAGCCAGGGAAAAACAGGTCTGGCGGCAGTGGTGGGCAGCAAGAAATATCATTTTTTGAGCGATACCAAATGGCTTCTGGTGCACGGATTTGTCGAAAGGGATACCACAACCGCGGGTTTCAGCCTGCTGACCCTCGACCTGGACGAAAAAACCGCTCAAGCAAGTTTCACGGGAACGGCCAAAGAAGGAAGCTGCCCTGACAAGTCGGGACTGGTGGTCTACTACAGCAACCGCTGCCCGTTCTGTGAATACTATGTGCGCGAGGTGCTGGTCGAGACGGCCGCCAAACGGAATCTTCCGTTGAAGGTCATTAAGTTCGAATCCTTGGAGGATGCCCGGTCCGCGCCGACACCGGCTACCATCTTCAGCTTGTTCAGGGATGGCAAGTTCATCACCACCGACCTGAGCGTCTGCCTGGATAACCGCTTTGACAAGCTTTTCCCGGACTGATTTTGATTTCTCGCCGATCGCATGTACAATTTTCTAAGAAAATCATGACGGAGAATGATATGGCGAAATTGAAAACCGAATGGGAACAGCTTGACGATATAAAAGTGGCCTTCTGGCAGCACGGCAGCGGGAACGACCTGGTGCTGCTGCATGGTAATTCAGGTAGCAAGATCACCTTCAGACAATATCAACTTGAGCATTTTGCTGATCATCATACCTTCGCGCTGGACAGCCGCGGACACGGCCAGAGTAAATCAAAAGACGCGCAGTTGACCTACGAACAGCAGAGTATTGACGTGATCAATTTCTGCAAGGCCAGGGGCATGACCGACGTATCTGTGATCGGTTACAGCGACGGCGGCATACTGGGATTATGGTTGGCGGTCAAAGCGCCGGAATTGTTCACAAAGATCGTCGCCATTTCACCAAACACAGTTGCCAGCGCCAGCACAGAAGGGTCTATGCAGTTCATTGAGAAGACCCTCAAAACAATGAAATTCTTCCGCAAACTTGGATTGCCCTTGAAGAAGCCGATCATGCGCTTCAACTTGATGCTGACCGATTCGGGCATCAGCGACGAGGATCTAAAAGAGGTTAAAACGAGCGTTATGATCGTCTACGCCGAAAAAGACATGATCACCGAGGAGCACATCCAGCACATTGCGGGTCTGATCCCCGGCTGCAGGCTGGAAAAGGTGCTGGAATGTACCCACATGAGTGTTCCATACCAGGACGAAACCATCAGGATCATGCAGGAATACCTGAAACCATGATTGGAAATACTTATGAAAACACAAAACACCTCGCGAAACCGCGAGGTGTTTATGTGTATAGGGAGTGATTCTGGCTACTAGACGCCAGAGAGTGAATTGTTGATCTTGCTGAACACACCACCAATTTGGGGTCCGAGCAATCGCAGGACGACGATAACGACAACAGCGATCAAAACGAGGATCAACGCGTACTCAATCAAACCTTGACCTTTTTCTTTCGGGGCGAATAACATATTATTTCTCCTTGTTTAATAAATAAATCAATAATTTAATTATAGGTAACTAAAATCCGAAATCAAGGTCTGGACATTACAAACACATTACAAAACAAGCAGCATAAAAACCGGTTGATAAAACCCGTCAAGATGGCTCATGTTACAAACTTGTACAGACATTTTTAGGAAACATGAATATAATTTCCACTTGCAACATATTTCTCACAGGAGAATCTTCAATGCAGACCAAGGGAATTTTTAGAATTTGTTTGATCAGTATTTTTATCTTCACCGGATTGACTGGCTGCGCGAAAGCAGCGCCAACAGAAGCCGTTCCCGTTGCGACGGTTGAACCCGTTGCCACCGAAGCTCCTGTTCAGGTTGAAACAGACTCGCCAACTGAATCTGCAATGACCTGGCAGGTGACGGATGCGGGCCCGCTCATGTTCAGCCCCGGCAGCACGTGGATGCAGATGCCCGGCGACTTACAGCCCGGAACGGGCATCCGTTTCAGCGTGACCGCCATGCGGGGACAGCAGATGACCTTCAGGCTTACTACCGAACCTGCATCAACCGGGACCCTGCTGGCTACCTTGTATATTACAGACCAGGCTGGTAATCTGTTGAATTTTGATGTAACAGATTACTGGAGCCAGGTGCTGCAGGAAGACCAGACGTTAATTGTAGAGATACGTTCGCTGGCCGATACGGACATCCTCTATTCACTGATCACGGAGATCCCGGCAGAGACTGTGGACCCGGCTTTGGGTAACATGTACGCGCCCATCGATGCGGCACTGTGCGCGGACTTGGCAAGAATCGCCTCAGACGCGCTTGGTTTGCAGTTCACCTATGAAGAAGTTGCCCCCTTTATGGACGTGATCGATGGAGAAGCCGGCCAGGGCTGTCATATCAGCCCGGGCGTCAACAGTCCGTCATTTGCCGATCCTGTTGGAATCGTCAACGCGTTGGTCAACTCCGTCGGCCTGGGCTGGACAGAATCGGTCACCCATCAAGCAAACGGGCCAACCGGTGCTGCAACCGGTTTATACCGCGATATGGGATTGATGCTGATCGAGGCCAGTTGGGAGCCTGCTATGGGCGTGGTCTGCCCGTCCGACCAACCTATTGAAGCCTGCGGCCTGACCGATGACCAGAAAACCTATTCCGTCGAGATCGACGTGGCGCAGTATAAAGCTGATTTTTCGATGGACGGCCACTGGGTGGATGAGTCCACCGGGTTTACCCTCGATCTCTATCAGGATTGGAAACAAATCTACGGGGGGCATACGGTTGTTGCCCAGAATGGGAACAAGATCGACTCTTTGGAAACTTCCATCAACGGAATGCTTAAGGGCAAGATCGCCAGCGTGACCTTCCAGAGTTCGTTTTCCGACCTGCCGGGGACGGCAGAGATCACCTACGTGGACGTGAACACCATCCACTGGAAGATCATTTCCGCCCCGCCGGGAGAGTATTACCTGCCCGCCGAAGCCACGTTAACACGCTAGCATAATAATATGAATTGTTGTTTGACCGCCTTCATACTCATGGAGGCGTTTTTTTGTGTTCATTGGATAAGGTGGATTGAGGAAATTGCATCATATGTCAAACAGAGTATTTACGAAAACTTAGACACTATAGCCGCCCTCGCACTAAATTAATTTTAATGCAGAGTGATTGCGATTGCCCCTTTCATAAAGGCTTTCTTGGAAATCAACGAACACCACCTTGGGATGGTACTTTTTGATGGATTCATACTAAAGGCATCGTTTGCCAAGCGGTACTGACCCGTTTTTTTTAGTCAACACTCCAAAATCTACTCTTACAAGCCCCTCACCCTGAAGAGATTTTCTAATTGACAAGTGGATACTGTCCCTCTCCCAAGGATGAACAAGTGAGAAGTAAAAGAGTACTTATCCGTGGGAGAGGGATGCAGCGTCGAGTCAATTAGTCGCCAGCTTCAGGGTGAGGGATCATTACTAGAAGAAGAATTAAGTTGCTCTACAGATGATTCCATTTTGATCTATCAACCATGTAGTGGATTTTTCGCAGCGAAAGAAAAAATGAGGCATAATAGACTCAGGAAATTTCGAATGAGGCGGTTAAATGATTGAACAAACCATACTGGTGACCGGCGGCGCCGGACACGTAGGCTCACATCTGGTGGAGCTGTTGGCTTCCGACCCAAAAAAGTGGGTCATCTCGCTGGATAATTACTTCAACGGCTGCGAAGACAACCACGTCCCCGGCGTGGAATACAGGCGCGGACACACCAAAGATATCGAGACGCTGGTGCCTGAAACGCCGGACGTGATCTACCATTTGGGGGAATATGCGCGCATTACACCCTCCTTTGAAGACGCGGCGCTGGTCTACGACATGAACATCAGCGGCACCTTCGCCGTGGTCGAATTTTGCCGCAGGCGCAGAGTACCCAAGCTGGTTTACGCGGCATCCAGCACGCGCTTTGCCATTGAGGGCAACGGACGACACCAGAATCCCTACTCGTTTACCAAGGCCGTCAACGTGGACCTGATCAAGGATTACGGCAACTGGTACGACCTGCCTTATGCCATCTGCTACTTCTACAACGGCTTCGGTCCGCGTGAGAAGGGGATAGGCAAGTATGCCACCCTGATCGCAAAATTCGAGCAGCAATATCTCAAAGGCGAACCCATGACGGTGGTCAAACCCGGCACGCAGAAACGCGCCTTTACCTACGTCAAGGATCTGGCCAGGGGTATCATGCTGGCGGGTGAAAAGGGCTGGGGAGACGGATACGCGCTGGGTACCACGGTCAGCCATTCGATCCTCGAGATCGCGGAGGCATTCGGCGGACCGGTGGAGATGGTGGACGGCTATCCGGGGCGCGAAGAGTCGGCCAACGACCCCTCCAAGGCGCGCGACGAACTGGGTTGGCAGCCCACCCTGGATATCATGGATTACATTGCCGCGTTCGTTAAGGAACATCCGAGAAGCTAATTATTTTTTTGAATTTTCCATACACAATCTTTTCCTTCTTTGTGAAAAGGTTGTTTTCATCTCCGTGGATTGTGCCAGGTTATGGGTATAATAACTCCATTCAAACCCGGTTCAGACAAGGTCAGTTATGTCATCTTCAACTGTTGAATATATTATTTCCATTACTTCGCGGGACCGCATCGGCATCGTATACGAAATCTCGAGCGCGCTCGCGTCGCTGCAGGGCAACATCGCCGATTCACGCCAGAGCGTGATGTGCGGCTACTACACTATGATCCTGCGCGCGGCTTTCCCGGCGGAAGTCTCGCAGTCCGAGATCGAGGGCAAGCTGGCGGAAGTGAACGCCAACAGCGACACTGCCCTCAATATCCTGGTTAACCAGGTGGACGACAACCTACTCAATACAGTCGATCCGCAGAACGATTACGTGCTGACCGCCAGCGGGGCGGACCAGGTGGGGTTCGTGGCGCGCGTATCCGGTTTCTGCATGGAGCACTGCATCAACATCCTCGACCTTTCCACCACCATTTCCGACGGCGAGTTCATCATGATGCTGGAGATCGACCTGAGCCGCTGCGCTTCCATCCGCGAGGTGCGGGAGGCGCTAGCCGATTTCGGCCGCGAACACGGGCTCAAGGTGGTGCTGCAGCACAACGACATTTTCAAGGCGGTCAACGAGATCAGCCTTCCGATCCGTTCGAGTAGGGAGTAAAGACAATGCGTTCTGATGAGATCCTCAAGACCGTTGAAATGATCCAGAAGGAAAATCTGGACGTAAGGGCCGTGACCATGGGCATCAGTCTTCTGGACTGCCACCGCGCTGACGTGAGCAGAACCTGCGAGGCCATCGTTGAAAAGATCACCCGTCACGCCGGTAAACTGGTGGAGACCTGTGAGGCCATCAGCACCGAGTACGCGGTGCCTGTAGTAAATAAACGTATATCAGTCACTCCCATCGCACACGTGGGCGCCGGTTTCAATGCGGACGGTTTTGTCGAGATCGCCCGCGCGCTGGACCTGGCCGCCACGAAGGTCGGCGTGGATATTTTGGGCGGTTTTTCGGCCGACGTTGCCAACGGCATCACCTCGGGCGACAATGAACTGTTTAAAGCTATCCCCGAAGCGCTGGCCTGCACGCAAAAGGTATGCTCCTCGGTCAACGTGGGCAGTACACGCAGCGGCATCAACATGGATGCCGTGGCCATGTTAGGCAAGGTGATCAAAGACCTGGCCGAACGTAGCGCGGATTCAGGCGGCTTTGGTGCCGCCAAGTTCGTGGTTTTTACCAATCAGCCGGGTGACAATCCCTTCATGGCGGGCGCAGTGCACGGTCTGGACCAGAACGAAGTGGCCATTAACGTGGGCGTCAGCGGACCGGGTGTGATCGCCCGCGCGCTGGAACGCCGTATTGCCAAGGACGGCGCTGAGAACCTGGGGCTGCACGACCTGGCTGAAGAGATCAAGGAAACGGCCTTCCGCGTGACACGCTGCGGCGAGTTGATCGGACGGCGTGTGGCAGCGCAGTTGAGCATCCCCTTCGGCGTGGTCGACCTATCCCTTGCGCCCACCCCCAACGTGGGCGACAGCGTGGGCGAGATCATGAAGATATTGGGCGTGGATGCCATCGGCGCGCCGGGCACAACGGCCATTGTGGCCATGCTTAACGACGCGGTCAAGAAGGGCGGCGCTTTTGCCAGCCAGAGCGTGGGCGGGCTGAGCGGCGCTTTCATCCCGGTGTGTGAAGACCGCTACCTGGCCGACGCCGTGAAAGACGGCAGCCTGAGCATCGAAAAACTCGAGGCCATGACCAGCGTATGCTCGGTGGGGCTCGATATGGTTGCCATCCCCGGGTCGGTGGACGCGGCCACCATCTCGGCCATCATCGCGGACGAGATGGCCATCGGCATGATCAACGGTAAGACCACCGCCGTGCGCGTCATCCCCGTGCCGGGCAAGGAAGCCGGAGAGTTCGTAGCCTTCGGCGGGCTGTTTGGTGAAAGCACCATCGCGCAGGTGCGCAGCGTGGGCAAGTCGACTCGCTTCGTGAATTTCGGCGGAAAGATCCCTGCGCCGATCCACAGCCTCAAGAACTGATCCCCTTATAATTATGTTCTTAATGCAACCTGCCCCTTCTCCAGGGGCAGATGCACAATATATAGGGAGAGGAATATTGCAAATTAATTGGCCGGGACGAGACTGCCCCCGCCTTTTAAGGTGTATGTTTTTCCGCCCAGATTCGGGTTGGAATCCGGGTCATAAGTAACTTTATAGCCGTTGCCGCTGATGTTTGTAATGGATGTGCCTGATATCTTCAAGC
>ENA-OSEO01001838-OSEO01001838.1-sediment-metagenome-genome-assembly--contig:-NODE-1838-length-34628-cov-28.952331_pt1 | contig 34628 bp, 31 predicted proteins | sample MGYA00237883_ERZ534232 | MGnify/ENA metagenome assembly ERZ534232 | reverse complement strand
GTCGCTTCGCTTCTCGCAATGACCAGAGAGATAGTTATTTTTTGTATCTTTTGATTTTGTACTTTTAATTTTGAAATTTAGTGCTAACTCTTTTCTCTTCCTTTCTCATTTCTTTCTATCCCGTATCCTGCAAAGAGGTTTTGGCCTAACTTTTCCCTTCTCACTTCTCTCTAATCCCCCTAGACATCCCCTACAGCCGCATTCTGCATCTCTTTATCCATTAGGACTTCAACCCCATGTAGTGGCACGCCTTCCAGCATTTTAAGCGAAGCTCCACCACCAGTAGAAATAAATGTTATTTTATCTTCCAAACCAAATTTCTTTAAAGCCGCATCGGAGTCCCCGCCTCCTACAATTGTTGTGCCATGGGAGTTTGCAATGGTCTCCGCAACTATTCTGGTACCTTCAGAATATGGTTTCATTTCAAACACTCCCATTGGCCCATTCCAAAATATTGTCTGGGCTTCTTGAAGGACATTCCTATACTGCTCGATCGTTCGGGGACCAATGTCCAATCCAAGCCATCCTTCAGGTATGTTCTCTACCGTAACTACTTTGTGATTTGCAGTCGAAGAAAATTCATCAGCTACAACTACATCCACGGGAAGATAGAAATTCACGCCATTCTTTTCCGCTTTATCCAGCATCTCTTTCGCATGCTCAAGTTCTTCTTCTTCACAAACGGACTTTCCAATGTTAAAACCCTTTGCCTTCAAAAAAGTAAAACACATACCTCCACCGGTCAGAAGACAATCAACGATATCTAAAAACTTATTTATTACTCCAATCTTATCGGATACCTTGTTTCCCCCTAGTACAGCACAGAAAGGCTTATCAGGGTTTTCCAATAGATGAGTAAGATTATCAACTTCTTTTTCCAACAACAATCCTGCAACAGCCGGCAAATATTGTGCTACGCCAACTACAGAGGCATGTGGCCTATGGGAAGCACCAAATGCGTCGTCAACATAGACATCAGCAAGTTTGGCCAGCTTTTTGGCAAACTCAGGATCGTTTTCCTTCTCACCTTTATTGAATCTGACATTTTCCAGCAAGAGAACATCTCCTTCACTCAACCCGGCGACCGTTTTTTCCACATTCTCAGAGACCGTTTCATCTACCTTTTTGATTTGCTTTCCCAAAAAACCGGAGAGCACCCCGGCAACCGGATCCAGGCGATATTTGTCATCTACCCCTTTTGGCCTGCCTAAATGCGACATTAAAATCACCTTGGCATTATTATCCAGTAAATAATTAATCGTTGGCAAAACGGCTTTTATCCGAGCATCATCTTCTACTTCTCCATCTTCACTCAAAGGAACATTAAAATCCGCTCTTACCAGAACACGTTTTCCGGCAAGCTTAACATCACAAACTGTTTTTTTGTTCAAGACATTCGCCTCCTGAAAGTCTTTACCAATTAAAGCAGACCATAAAATCTGCAAATCATTCTAAAAGAAATATGCTAATTATGAGACAATTTGAATCAGATCAACAACACGATTCGAATAGCCCCATTCATTGTCATACCAAGATATTATTTTTACCATATTCTCTTCAGCCATTGTCATTCCGGAATCAAAGACCGATGAATAAGGATTCCCTATAACATCACTGGAAACAATAGGGTCATCTACATATTCCAAGATACCGTCAAATCTTCCCTTGTCCGCGACATCTCTAAAGACAGAGTTTACCTCATCGGCGGTTACCTCTTTTCCTAATACCGCAACCAGGTCAACAACTGAAGCATCAGGCACCGGAACTCGCAGAGCAATTCCGTCCATCTTACCCTTAAGCTCAGGTATAACTAGAGCTGTAGCCTTTGCCGCCCCGGTTGTTGTAGGTATGATTGACATAGCGGCAGCCCGGGCTCTTCTTAAATCCTTATGAGGAAAATCAAGGATTCTCTGATCATTAGTATACGCATGACATGTTGTCATATAGCCTTTTTCAATACCAAAATTATCCAATAGAACTTTTGCCACCGGGGCAAGACAGTTTGTGGTACATGAAGCATTGGAGATTACATGATGTTTGTCCGGATCATACCAATCCTCATTAACTCCGATAACAATAGTCAAATCCTCACCTTTTGCCGGTGCGGTAATTATGACTTTTCTGGCTCCCGCACTCAGATGCTTGGCAGCGTCTTCTCCTTTTACAAATACGCCGGTTGATTCAACTACTACGTCAACACCAAGTTCTTTCCAGGGCAGAGCAGCCGGATCTCTTTCAGAAATAATCTTTATCTCTCTATCATCCACTACAATTGCATTGTCAGCGGCTTCAACAACACCGTCAAGCATTCCATAAATAGAATCATATTGTAGCAAATAAGCAAGGGTATTTGCATCAGTCAAATCATTAATGGCAACAAAATCAATCTCGGGATTGTCCATGCCTGCACGAAAAACATTTCTTCCGATTCTTCCAAATCCATTAATTCCTACTTTAATAGCCATACTTTCCTCCTTGTTGTTATCAAACTTACTTTTTTATGTGTAACTTTGCAGTAAAGTAGTTCAGCCTATTTTCGCTGGTGTTGCATAATACTTTTATATCCTTGTTTTTTTAGTTCACAGCTCGCTTTAATCCGTTTTTACTGTCCCTTAATTCCACAGCTATCATACTTAGTCTTCTCATGCGATGATAGACCGCCGATTTAGTAAGCGATGGATTACACAAAACTCCCAGCTCTTTGATGCTTACATAGGGATATTCCAATCGCGCTTCAGCAATTTCTTGTAAGCCTCCCGGCAATCTTCCCAATCCCACCTCCTTCTCAATTAGTTTGATATCTCTAAGCTGAGCAAGCGCCGCTTCAATTGTCTTATTTAAATTTGCTGTCTCACAATTGACCAACCGGTTAACCTGACTTCGCATTCCTTTTACCACACTTATCTCTTCCCACTCTAAAAGAGAACCATATGCCCCAACCAGCGCCAGGAAGTCTGACATCGATTTACTATCAGATAAATATACGGCAAAATTCTTCTTCCGTGTACTTATCTTCGCCGGAAAATTAAACCGTACCAACAGTTCTCGGATATCTTCGGCAAGCTCTTTATTGTCCGTATTTAATTCAAAATGATGTTCTTTTCGGGGATCACTGATAGAACCTCCTCCCATGAAAGAACCACGAAGATAAGCAATAGCACAGCAACGGTTTTTAACTATCCGCGGAAGAATCCCATACCTTAGGCGCAATGAGTCATCTAGTATTCCTAATTCATTTAATGCCTGATCAAGGCTCTTTTGAGGCGATACATAAACAACATAATTATTGGACTTATGAAGAAGTGATCGCCTTACTGTCACTTCTGCCTTTAATCCAAAAAGTTCAGACAGCAATTTGATCGTCATTCTGGCTGTCGCGGCATTCTCAGTCACTGTGTGTAGACCATAAGACCCGCTTTGGATATGAAGAGTACCATCCATGTGTATAATCGCCGATAACTCAGCTAAGCGGCAGCAGCGTTTACTTGGTTCTATCCTGGCTAGTTCATCTTTAACTACACGCGAAAAAATCATCTGTTGTTTGCACCCTCTAAACAAACATTTTCCAAAGCCAATCTTTCAGACTCAGGCTGCATGAGAATCTATAACAAAAATATTCAAAACTTATCCTATTTCTTAATATCCTTTTTCCGATGCAATCTTAGCCTGCTGATCACGCCCTAAATCCCGATGCCTGATGGCAACATTATATCCTTTTTCCGCCAAGAACTTCTCAATTTCATTCGCTAGCGCTACAGACCTATGAGTGCCTCCGGTACATCCTATGGCAATAGTTAAATGTGTTTTACCTTCCGATATATAATGAGGCAGCAGAAAGCTTAGGAGGTCCTCAAATTGCGTTAAGAACTTGCCGGTCTCCGATCTTTCCAATACAAATTTCTTAACCGCCTTATCTTCTCCTGTCAACATACGGAGATCATCGATATAATGGGGATTAGGCAAAAACCGCACATCCATTACTAAATCCGCGTCTATCGGAACTCCGTATTTATACCCGAATGAAAAGACTGTAATCAAAATAGCCTTATGCTTTTGCTTGCCCAGAAAAGAAGAGCGTATTTTATCTCTTAATTCGTAGGCTTTCAGATTTGTAGTATCAATAATCATATCTGCACGTTCTTTTAAGCTTTGAAGAATTCGTCTTTCTGTTTTGATTCCTTCTATTATCTCTCCGCCTTTGGCAAGGGGATGTCTTCTTCTCGTCTCCTTAAAACGCTTTACCAATTCTTCATCAGAAGCTTCCAGGTAAAGAATTTGGTACTTGCTAATTTTACTTTTTAGTTCCCTTAGGGATTCAAAGAGGGCATCAAAAAATTCTCCTCCTCTAACATCACTAACCAGTGCTACTTTTTTAATCTTGCTTCCCGGTAGCGTGCACAGTTCCGCCATTTTCGGAATAAGAGTTGCCGGAAGATTATCAATACAAAAATATCCCAAATCTTCAAAACACCTCATTGCTTCAGTCTTGCCCGCTCCGGAAAGTCCGGTAATTATAGTGAACTCCAAGTCGTTTTCCATTATCTCTCCAGCCTTTTACTTGGAAAAAACAGTAAACTAACTAAAGCCCCTGTTTTTCTCTTCGAAATTCAATTAGAAATTCATTGTCTATTTCCATAAAAGAGGGTGGTTCCCTTCAAGCTAATTCTCTTCTTCCTCTTCAATTCCGGATGAAATAAATGCATTAACAATACTAATAAGAATGGAAGCAAGCAGTGCTGCCCAAAAACCTGAAATACTTACTCCCGGCACAACATAGGATGCCAAGATCAACATAAAAGCATTTATTATGAATGTAAACAGCCCAAGAGTCACTATATTTAGGGGTAGGGTTAAAATCAACACTATTGGTCGAATAAATGCATTGACCATAGCAAGCACAAGTGCGACTATCAGGGCTGTAAGAAGATTATCAACCTTGATTAGCCCGGGAAAAAGATATGATATTAAAAAAATGGTAACTCCCAGGATCACTAAACGCACAAGAAACTTCATCGGGATTCCCCCCTTATTTTCTCCATTTGCAGTAGCTTGGTTTTCCATTCCCCGCCAGCGCTGAAACCTCCTGCGCTGCCATTACTACATACTATTCTATGACAAGGTATAATAACCGGCACCGGATTCCTCCCCAAAGCATTGCCCACAGCCCTGTACGCCCGGGGATTGCCTATCCTTGCAGCAACATCCCGATAACTCCAAATTGTACCATAAGAAACAGACTGTACAGTAAAATAAACCATTCTCTCAAAATCCGAGTAATCCTTTAAGTCAATCTCAATATCAATATCCTTAAAATCGACTTTTTCCCCTTTGAAGTATTTCAGAAGCATCTTTTTAAGTTTAAGGAGCTCCTTTGACTGGTTGTCTTTACAATCCCGATACTGTTCCGAGATAATCCGGTCCAATTGCTGCTTCTTTTCAAAAGGCAAAATCAGATATCTTAAACCGTCTTTTGATAGGATAATCGCTCCGGTTCCCTGGGGTACTTTAAAATACTCGATCCATAAGGAAGATTGCGCCATTCCAACCCCTCCGGGTCTGATTTTTATTTAAATCCATGAACATATTCGTAGATATCTTTTGCTTTTTTGACGGAAATACCTTGTACCCCGGCAAGCTCTTCCCGACTAGCTTCGGAAATTGCCTTGGGCGATCCGAAATGTGCTATCAGAGCTTTTTTTCTTTTTGCGCCAATACCGGGAATCTCATCAAGCATTGATGAGGTAATTTCTTTCTCTCTTAGACCGCGATGATAGCCCACTGCAAATCTATGCGCTTCATCTCTTATTGCCTGAACCATTCCTAATGCAGAAGAGGAGCGTGGTAATTTAAGCGGTTTTGATTGTCCGGGAAGATAAATCTCTTCCTCTTTTTTAGCCAGGGCGATTACCGAGATATTTTTAATACTCAACTCCCCAAAAACATTCAAAGCCGCAGATAATTGTGGTTTCCCTCCGTCAACGATTACCAAATCAGGTTTTTTACTAAAACTACTATCTTCAACATCTTTCTCTTCCGGAGATTTATCAAACCTCCGTCTGATTACCTCGGTCATCATCGCACAATCATCCTGTCCCTCGACGGACCTAATCTTGAACTTACGATATTCTTCCTTTTTAGGTGTTCCACCCTCAAATACGGCCATTGACCCAACTGAATTTTGGCCACCGATAGTCGAAATATCATAAGCTTCGATTCTGTTTGGGTCAGCCGGCAGATCCAAATATTCCTTTAATAAAGCTAATCCCCTTTGAATTCTCTCTTTCCGGAACTCTTTCTTAAGCTTTATCAACTCAAGTCCCGCCTGAGCGTTTTCAACGGCAAGTTCAATGAGTTTCTTCTTTTCCCCTCTCTTAGGAACAGCAATAGTTACTTTTTTGCCCCGCTGCCGGGTAAGCCACTCCTCTGTAATAGCTTTATCCTCAACATCCGCCGGTACCAGAATAAGACCGGGAATATATGCCGCACGTAAATAAAACTGTTTTAAAAAAGAGATGAGCAAGTCGGTTTCATCAACATGCATACTCTTGTCTAAAATATAATTCTTACTTCCAATCAGTCTGCCGCCTCTTACAAAGAAGACCACAACACACCCAAACTCATCATCAGAAAAATACCCCAAAATGTCCCTATCTTCCTTACTTCCAGAAACAATCTTCTGTTTCTGTAAAACCTGTTTGGCTGCGTTTATCCGGTTTCTCAGCCTTGCCGCCTTTTCGTATTCCATCTTCCTGGCGGCCTCTTTCATGTCGATTTCCAACTGAGCTATTACTTTCTCCTGCTTTCCTTCCAGGAAAAGGCATATTTGCTCAATCATATGTTTGTATTCATCCTCGTCAACTCGCCCCGTGCAAGGACCAAGACATCTTTCAATATGATAATTAAGGCATGGCGCCCCTTGCTGCCTTCCCGGTTCCTTTCTCCGACAATGCCTGACCGGAAATATGCGTCTCAATGTATCAATAGTATCCCTGGTCGCACGAGAATTAGTGTATGGTCCAAAGTATCTGGTTCCCTTTATTCCCAGTTTACGGGTAAACATAACACGCGGAAATCTATCATCTAATGTAACAGCAATCGAAGGATAACTTTTATCATCACGCAGACTTATATTAAAACGGGGCTTACGTTCTTTTATGAGATTACTCTCTAAAATAAGCGCTTCAACTTCACTATGAGTAATATAGAATTCAAAATCCGATATCTTTTCAATTAGAAGTTCGGTTTTAGGTGAATGCGACCGGGTTTTCTGAAAATAGGACCTTATTCTCTTTTTTAACGAGCGTCCTTTTCCAACATAAAGTATTGAACCCGCTGAATCTTTAAATACATAGACACCAGGTTTATCGGGGGTAATTTTCAATTTCTCGACAATTTCTTTTTTACTGCTTATCACAAGTGGATTATATCACAGAGCAGGCAAGTAGTTCTTTTAATATCGGTGCTTGGCACAATTAAAACTTATATTTTCATGCCAACGGGGATTCGCTCTTCGGGAGCCGATGTTTCTCTACTACCCATTATTGTCTCAATGATTATTTTTTCGTAGATAGCGCCGAGGGCAATTGCAAAATATCCTGATGCCCAAAGTAGATCAACTAGATGGAACGGAAAAACGTCATATATTTCCATCCATGTAAAATAAGAAAACAATAAATCAGCAACAGAGAAGAAAACAAATCCGATAAGGATAAATTGCCAGGGTTTTCCCAGTAGACCTCTCTCATAAAGAATCAGTATGGCAAGAGCGGGGATGACAAGAAAAAGGTCTCCAAGTGGATAGGCTTGATCAAGAACTTTTTCAACCAATGCAATCTCGCTACTCTGTAAAATGGGAGAAATCAGAAAGACTATTGATACAGCAATTAAAGTTCCAATAACCACACATAGAAGGGGCATACGACTTGATGTCAAACTTATCTTAGTCTCCGTAACCGTTAGCATTAATCCAATAAACAAAGGAATATATCCCGCCAACCAAAACGCGTCGGCAATCGATGGAAACGGATCTTTGCCTAGTATAAGTTCATATACCATCCAGCTTAACTCTCCCAGACAATAAAGAAGAATTCCCACGGATATAAATAGCCACTTTGTTGAATTAAAATCCTCATTTTTAGAGACAATAAACAAGGATAAAAGTGCTATAACCGCGACAACCGCCGGAACTACAGCCACCATGTTTTGAAAAATCATTTCGTAAGTCTTATTTTCAATTCCTACAACGTAAACGATAAATACAACAGACATAAAGATGCTAATTATCCAAAGACTTGTTCTCGGTTTTTTCATGATAGCACTCCATTTGCAACAGGTAAGATTTTATCCTTCATCAAATATTCATAGTAAAATAATTTTACCGCCTCACCCTGCCTAATTAATACATCAGCCAGAATGCGATCAAATAACCTCTCGCCAACTACTCCGGAAATAGTATCTTTTAATATATAAAAATATTTTTTATACTCCTCAATCAGATCAATCACACTTAAACTATCAACTCCTCTAATTTCTAAAGATCCCTGATTCACAATAAAATCTACGCCTTGATCTCTTAATAACGTATTTAGTTTCTCCTCTATGATTGTACAAATCTTTAGACCCGCTAGCTTTCTAAGCTCGTCATATAATTCGCAGTAAACTGATTTATAGATTTCACTAAGTCGCTGCTGAATTTCACTTCGGTTTCCATCAAGCAATTTGCCGATTAGTAGTTCTATCTGGTCTTCAGACAAATCCCTCAAGCTTTGATTTTCATCTTCAGACCGCTTCAAGATGTCACTAAGATCGCATTTTCTCAACCAAGATAGAAATAAATCGAGGAGCTCGGGATCAAACTGTAGGCCCCTGCCTTTTACTAACTCATTAAAAATCTCATCCGCTGTAAGCGGCTGTCTATAGGGACGCATTGAAGCCATCGCGTCAAAAGCATCGGCGATAGCCATAATCCGCGCCCTTACGGGAATTTCTTTTCCCTTAAGACCTGCGGGATATCCGTTACCATCAAAACGCTCATGGTGGTGCCTAATGGTCGGAATAACATTCTGCAGGAAGGGAAGAGACTCTAGAATTCTTGCACCCACCAAAGGATGAGTCATTACCTGGTGCCACTCTTCTTTATTCAACGGGCCTGGCTTAAAGAGGATGTTATCCCTTATTCCTATTTTTCCTAAATCATGCAAAAGAGCGGCGATTTCTATCTCGCTTTTCTGCTCGGCACTGTAATTAAGCATCTTGGTAATTACTAGGCTGTATTCCTTCACGCGTCTGGAGTGGCCGGCAGTTGAAGCGTCGCGGGCATCTACGGTTTCAGCAAGGGAAGTTACCGTATTGAGATAGGTTTGCATTTTTCTTAAATCATCTGCAACTCCAACAATGCCTATGGTTTCACCTGCTCCGCCTCGTAGAACCGAGATATTCAAGTTCACAGGAATTGAGCTTCCGTCCTTTGCTCTCAGATGTGTTTGATAATCTCTGAACTGATATTGACCATCGGATATTTGTTTAAATACGCTGTCGTCTTTTAAGATATTCTCAGACTTCATTCTAATTAGTTCGTTATTACTATAACCCAAAAGCCGTGAGGCAGCCTTGTTTACCATGGTAATTGCTTTTTCATTATTAAAAACCAAGAGAGAACCTGACATTGTTGAAAGAACTGTATTGGCGGTCAAATAAGTGCTGATGGACATCAATTTGTATCTTCGGATGGCGTAGGTAAAGAAAATGCCTGTAATCGATGTAAGAAATAAACCAATTTCAAATGGATGTAGACCAAATAATGGAAAAATAATATCTGTTATACTACCACCCAGAACAGGAACAAGCATTCCAATTAGCATTAATTGGGCCTGTTTTTTTACTCTTTTCTCTTCTGCCAATAAATGTTTTTGGTAAAATAAATATGACGAGACTACAAGAACTGCAATTACGTAAATAGAAAATCCCGTAAAAGAGGGACCTAAAACGGCAGTATAGCCCCAATACTTCTTAATTATTCCCGTAATCATATAATTGGTTTCAAGGCTAAGAATTATAAAGAAAATTGAAGGTAAAAATACTACCGAATGGGTAAAATACCTCCGGGAAAACAGCTCTTCCTTTCTGGTAAACATAAGTGTGAAATACAGAAGAAAGCTCGGCATTAAAATATAGCCAACACTTGCAAGCATCTCGGCTTTAAAGGCGATATTAGGATTTGAGGTTATACGCATTATAAGCTCCCCGCAACCCCAAATCACCAGGACAAGCATCAGATAAGCACAGCTTCGATTCAACCTATCTCTGGGATTTTTGTAAAGAATATAGATCCCCAGAAACAAGTTTGAAATAATTGCAGCCAGTGTTGGCACACAATACAAACTTAAATTCATAACTTCCCTCTTTAAATAAAAAATGCCCCACAGAAGTTATCGGCCATTTTAAGAGATTAATTTAATACTTTTTGGCTGCTTGGGGTGCAAAGCCTTAAACATTCAAGCGGACATAAATAATCTTAAGAATAAAAAGAGAGACCCAGTAGATCTTTTAATGTAAAAAATACTGCTTTAGCGTTTATAATATTCCGGGCGGCGATCATAAAGAATATCATTATATGTATTGATCTTTTTATTTCTTGCTAATAGAGGATTGATATCCAACACAACGATTTCCTCATCCTTTTGACCGGCTCGTGCTAAGATTTTACCGTCTGGTGTAACTATCTCGCTTTCTCCGATATAAGTAAGACACTTTTTATCTCCCCTACATTCAGACCCAAACCGGTTAGCGGTTATAGCAAAAACATGATTTTCCAAACACCTGGTTACCATGGCATCAGGACAGTACGGAAGAACCAGATTTGCGCAATGACAGATAACATCGGCACCGGCAAGAGCCAGACTTCTAACACTTTCGGGGAAAAACCAATCAAAACAAATCATGATCCCCAATTTGGCTTGTCCTACATCAAAAACCTTAAAACCGGTATCCCCGGGAGTAAAATAAAGCTTTTCTGCACCAAAAAGATGTGTCTTTCGATATTTGCCAACCAAACCTTCCGGTCCTGTCAGGATCGCACTATTGAAGTAAGAACCTTCCTCTTTCTCGGCAAGTCCCGCTATTATATACAAGTTCTTTGCTTTACTGAGATCGATAAGGGTTTGTGTTGTGTCGCCATCGGGAACTTTTTCAGATAGCTGTTCAACTTCTTTTTCGGAAATGAACTGATAACCTGTATTAAAAAACTCCGGAAGAACTATCAGATCAGCTTCCACTTCTGAAAGTTTTTCAACAACATAATTAATATTGTAATTTACTTCTCCGAATCTTGGATTAAATTGAAAATATCCTACCTTCAATTCTTTCTCCTTTTATTAAAACTCATTTAATAATAATCAATCATAGGCATTTGAGGAAATCTTTCCGGAAAACGTTTATGTATACTATCCGCAAAAAGATAATCCAGGTGCTCTTTCGACTGAGGTCTGATCTCCATCACTTCTTCCCAGGCATCCGGTCTTTCCATACAAAGATAAACAAATACGCTCTCTGTGCCACATTCCCTAATCCATCTCATCATATACCTATAGAGCTCGTATCTAATTGGTTTTACGTAACGCATTTTTCCGTCTGTCGCTTTTACAAATTCTCCATAAGGCAACTTTGATTTCGGGAAATACCTTTGCATTTCCTCTTCCATACCCGGAGCAAATCGAAGCGTGCCTAAACTTATCCAGGCAATATGTTTGTTATCTATCATACGAAAAAGATACTCAACTGTTTTTCTGTAATCCTCTTCCCAGGAAGAATACCAAACAAGAGGATCAAAATGGAAACCGACAAGATACCCGGCATCAATTGCCCTACGGGCTGCTAATATTCTTTCTTCAACCGGAGCACTTAAATGCTCCTCTTCTACCGCAATTTTATCGGTGTTTAGGGACCAGGAAAAAATGACATTACCGTTATGTTCTAAGCGAAGCAGATGATCTATTTTAGTGCTTTTGGTTTTTAGCTCAAGAGCAATATTGTCACATTTGCCGGCAGCTTTAATAAATTGTTCCGAAATCCGGGTTTCCTCATCCAAAGCAAGACTATCGGAAAGTTCGCCGGTCGTTATTCTGAAAAACCTTTTGGGATTAGATGCCGATAAATCAATAATCTCGCCTTTATACTTGTCCGTATTAACATGGATTGTAGTTACCCTACTATTCAAATAAAACTGAAGAAAGCAATAGGAGCAAAACAAGGGACAGTTAGAAATCGGGCTTAGAACTTGCAGGCGACAGCAAATATATGGGTCCTTCATACCGGGACAATCTTTAATGGCTTTGCCCTTTTCTTCCGTTATAAATATACTTCGCTTGCCCTCCATTAGCGACAATCCTCTTAGTTTCTCTTTTAGATCCTCCCTTTCTCCGAAAGAAACCCTCGCATTATTAAAATACCCCATTAACCTGGAGGTCATAGGATTATCTTTTACATTATTATCTATGAACAATTGATCAATTTTATATGCCATATCGAAGATATCTAACCTAACTAAATAGGTCTTTAAGTACTTGATTTGTCTCCATTTCTTTCAGAAGTATCATACTTGTTTTTAAATCCTCCTGTTTGTTTAACATTAATCTTACTTGTAAACCCTTTTTCTCCAGAGACCTATCCCACTCTATATCTTGATTGGACTGTGTGTTTATGATCCCCAGCTTCTGCTCAATTTTTCGATTTTCTTTGGATAATACAGGGTATCTGAGATCAAAGACTTTTTCTCTTATCTCATTAATCTTCTTGCCTTTTTCAATTGTTATGTCTTTTATAAGTTGGGGAAATTCCTGAGAATCAATAATGTCATCCAGCTCTTTGTCATCTCTTTTTGAGACTTCCGCAAGTCCTCTGGTAATCTCAACAAATAAGTTTGCTCCGGGATTTAAATAATCAACAAAATCTACTAAAAAGGCCAGCGATGATCCCGAATAGTACTTTAAGTGCCTGAATTTGCGGGCCGAAAGATCTTTACTGATAATGTAATCCACTAATTGAGCAGGTATTTCTCGAAGGGTCATGATTTCTTCCATATGTTTTAATGACGGCGATAGATTTATAATAGGCATAAATATATTGATGATCTTCTTTTGTGAAGTGCCCGTATCTTTTAATTTCGATAATAGAACCGCCTTTTCATACAAATTAAGCGCTCTTGTTGATTGATTTTCCAGTATCGATAATTTAAGCAGTTCTTCATCGTTCGCCTTATTTTTAATAATATATGCCTGAACTTCATTTAGCCCCAATTTAACAACTGCTTTTATTCTTCTAAAACCCGCAACTACCCGGTAACCGTCTTCACTCTCTAATAAGATAACCGGATTTAGCATGCCGGAATAGGATATCGATTCCATTAAAGCTTCCGCATCATAACGTTCATCGCTATACCGGAAAAATTCGTTCCCCATATCTATATCGCTTAGTTTAATTGCTGACTTGTCCAGCTTCATTCAAACTCCTCAACATTTTCTGGTATTCCTCAGTCTTTTCTTGATAAAGTTGAGCTCTTGTTGTTTCATTTCTTTTCGTGCTGCCCTGGGCTAAAATCCATGATTTCTTTATCAGCGTATCCAGAACTCCTTTCTTCTCCTCTAAATCAAGGGGTTCCTCAAGCATTTTTTCCAAAGCCTTCACACGAAAGCGATCCATACCCCAATACTTAACCGATAATTGATCGGGGTGACCACCGGTTTTTACAACAAGTTTCTCTTCGATAAGCCCTATTTCATACTTCTTAGCCACTCTTAACCATAGATCATAATCTTCACAAACAGGCAGGCCTTCATCAAATAATCCTACATCATCAAATATACATTTATTTATCAAAACAGCGGAGGGAGTAATCATGCATCGCTCAAGACAGAGATCAAAGATACGACCTCCTTTTTTTATATGATACTTCTTTGGATTTACCCGTATATTATTTCGAATCCAAATCTCATCTGTCTGGGATATTAAACATCGGGGGAAATTAAGATGAAACCTAACTTGCTCCTCCAATTTATTCGGAAGCCACCAGTCATCGGAGTCCAAGAAAGCCACCCATTCATTTGTGCTTTCTTTTATCCCTTCATTTCGGGCATTGGATACACCCTCACCTGTTTGTATAAAAGTTCTAACTTCTCTTACGGCATATTCTTGAAGAACAAGTTTTGTTCCGTCATCCGAACAGCCATCAACGACTATTATTTCATTAGGCCTTATTGTCTGATTAAGAATAGAATCAAGAGCCCTTCCCAGTTCCTCTTTTCTGTTATAAGTAGGAATTACCACACTTATTTTCACGATTTATCAGCTACCTTTATTATCAATCCCGGGATTATCTGTGCAATTTGAAGAGACAGGCTCTTACCCCTGGCTTTTATTGTATCCTCGGCTTTATCCAACAATGTATCCGACACGATCTTAATTGAAATAAAAGGAATGTCATTTTTAAGAGCTGCTGCTGCGATGAAATATGCCTCCATATCAACAACCAGACTTTTTGTCTTATTGAAAAGTCTTTCCTTATCCGTTTTGTCCGAATACGCTTTCTTGGCCGTGACCAAATTGCCTACCCGGTATGGCACTTTATTGAGATATAAATACCGGCGAACTATCTCCAGCAAATCGGGATGAGCCAAAATATTATCATCTTGCAGTTGATTATCATCAAAATTATATATGCGGTCTATTAATATCCATTCTTCAAATTTGATATTGCCATCAAGAGCGCCGGCAAATCCTACATTAATTACAGCGGATATTTTCTTATTACTTTCAAGAAGACGTCTCAGGCACGATTTAATCTTCTTTTTTCCCACACCCGATACAATGAGTCTTACACAAGAATTATTATAAAGAAAGTCGCCGCGCGAGGTAATTTTAAATAGCCCGGACCGGAGTTTTTTTTCTAATTCTCTTGCTTCACGTGGATGTGCTACAACAACTAGAATCGTGTTTTGTTTCTCCACATCCATCTTCCACCACTTTCACGGCAAAACAATCATCAAGGACAAATTCAATAAGAGTAAATCAAGAAAGCCGAAAAGCAGAAGGACATAATTCTTTTAAAACACAGCTATCACAAAAAGGTTTTTTGGCTTTACAGACAGTACGACCGTGTTCAATTAGCAGGTAATTCAGTTTGAACCATTCCTGTTTTGGAAAAATCTCCATCAATTTCTTCTCAATCTTATCCGGATCCTTATCATCTACTAAACCCAACCGGTTGGATAAGCGCTTAACGTGAGTATCAACCGCTATGCCCTCCACTGCACCATAAGCATTTCCTAAAACAATATTAGCAGTTTTTCGAGCAACTCCCGGTAAGTTAAGCATTTCTTCCATTGTGCGCGGTACCTTTGAATTATACTGCTTGACGATCATACCGGCCGCGGAAGTAATATATTTGGCTTTATTTCTGTATATACCAATACTCTTTATATCTTGCTCAAATTCTTCCACCGGTACTTTGGCATAATCCTCAATTCTTGAATATTTCTCAAAAAGGCTGCTTGTCACCTCATTGACCTTTTTATCAGTTGCCTGAGCGGAAAGAATAGTAGCAACCAGCAACTCCCAGGGATTTGAGTAGTTCAAGGCAACTTTCGCCTCAGGATATTCTTGTTTCAGCAAATTTACTATTTCTATTGCCCGATCTTTTCTTATTTGCAGCATACATTAAGTCCCCGATTGCAGTTTTTTTCCTTATTTCTGATAAACTATTACGCCATCTTTTATTACCATATCAATCTTTTGAATATCCTTGATATTCGCAATAGGATCACCATCAATTATTAGAAGATCTGCTCTAAAGTCCTCTTTTACCCGTCCTATTTCATTCTCTTTTCCTATGATAAACGCGTTATTGTAGGTTGCAGCATTGATTGCTTCCATAGGGCTCATTCCATATTCAACATACTGCTCAAGTTCTTTTGAAATCCATCCGTGAGGCATCAAATAATCACCCGCGTCGGTACCCAAACCGAGTATCGCCCCTGATTTTAACGTTTTCTTGAAATTGTTCTTATGATCTTTCGTTACCGCTTTATTTAAAATCTCGGACATCTTACGCGAATCAGCTTCAGTTGAATTTGCCGCGTTATTAAGTTCCTTTGTATAGGCAAGAGCTGTTTTATATGAAGGACCGAATCTTTCTTTATATTCATCCTTTTCTATCATCTCCGGATCGTTGATAATATCATTCAAGTTTTTGTACATATAAGCTGTAGGAATTACATAGGATCCCTCTCTTAGTAAATTATCTACTATGCCACTCTCAACAGGTTCCATAATCGACGGTAAATGCTCAAAACCATCAACACCGTACTTGAGTGCGGATAAAGTGCCTTCAGCCCACATAACATGAGCTGTTATTTTCAAATCTTGAGTGTGTGCGGACTCTACGGCTGTCTCTATCAATCTGTCATTCATATCCTTCTCTCCCGCTTTAGTAAAATTGGAATCGGGAGTGGTAATTACAATGAAATCCGAACCTGTTTTTACATTGTAGTCTATTGCCCTCTGAACATCGCTTGGAGTAGTACAGAAATGACCAAAAGCCGGCCACCCATAATACCCACCGAATCGTGCAATTGCTTTGCCGGATGTAAACATTTTTGGACCAAACACCCTACCCTGGCTAATAGCATACTTTAATCCAATAGATGAGAGATAATAATCAGGCATTTCGCGCACAGTTGTAACACCTGATTCCAGTGTAAGCCTGGCATTTCGCTCCATTCGTTGTTCCAGGGATTCTACAAAAAAAGAACGGTACCAACCTTCCATCTTGCCAGACAGACCAAGATGCACATGAGCATCAATAAGTCCCGGTAACAACATTTTTCCTTCTCCATTAATCACTTTTGCGTTGGACGGTATCTCAATTTCCAAGGGGCTCCCGATACGCCTTATCCTACCCCTGTTTATTAACACTCTCATGTTATTGACTACGGCTCCGTTGTCCAAATCAAGGACGCCGATATTATCGATAACAAGGGGTTTTGATTGTTTGATTTGATACTTACGTTCTTTGGGGAATCTCTTGCCTAACACAATCGTTGTTGGACTGATAAGAGAAAAAATAAGTACGAAAAATAGCAGAGTTGATATAAACGTAAACAAGACAAATTCATAGATATATTTTGATTTTTCCCGGATAGTATGGTTAATTCGCAGTATTGATAATAACAAAGACAATAGAGCTGTGGCCGCTAATACGGCAAGCATAATAAAAATTACATTGTAGTAATCGTAGTTTATTTTAGAAAAATAGGGTATTAGTAAATAATAATAAATAGCGGCAAGAAAGAAACCACAAAACACCGGCAAAACCAGGAAATACGCAACAAATCTAAGTGGCTTTTTTTCGGACATTCAATTTCTTCTCCTTCCACAGGTTGTTAGGGTTCTATTATATATATTTTTTTCAACTTTTAGAAACAAATCATTAAAAATTTATCCAAGAATTTATCAGCCTGATATCCTGCTGTCCGTTCCAACATAATTGTACGGATCTCATCTAATAACGGTTCATCAGCAAAAATATAAAATATTGGAAAATATTGCTAATGGTAATCGAGAAGATTTACGATAATATCTTTACTCAAATAACTGCTTTTTCTCGATTCTTGGCAAGTCTACGGAACAACTCTCCTAGACATACTTTTTTAAGGCAGTTTGGCAGAAAAGAAAAAGGTATTAAAACAAAATAATTAAGCGATTTTAAAACCAATAGTTTCGCTAATGAATGAGGCAAAGGAGAAAGAAAACAAAGATGTTAGAGGAAAAGACTTTAGAAGAGATCGCATCAATCGGTCCACTTGATATCCTCATCGGTATCCCTTTTTAATAACGAAGATACTATCGGGCATGTGGCAAAAGCTATCAAGCCTGGACTCATTAAATACTTCCCCCACCATCGGTCCGGGCTTGTCCATTTGGATGCCCAATCAACAGATCAAACTGTTGAAAAAATGAAAAGGGAGCTGGAAACAGCTCCGGATAAATTCAGTTCCATGTTGATTATTAATGAGCATCATCCTAGTCTCAATGGAACTGCAATTCCTCCTGAAGAGATTACGGTTATTATGCCTAAGCGGGGCAAAGGCAATGCCCTAAGAGGCTTTTTTGAAATCGCCCAAACCGTGGGCGCTAAAGCTTGCGCTGTTTTTGATTCTGATTTGCGATCAATCACACCGGAGTGGGTACCTATGATGAGCCCCTGTCTTACTTAAGCAATTTGATTATGTAACGCCGATGTACTGCCGTCATAAATACGACGGCACCATTACAAACTCTATTGTTTACCCGCTTACATCAACGCTTTACGGCAAGAAAGTCAGGCAGCCGATCGGAGGCGAGTTCGGCTTCTCATCACGAGTAGTTGATAGTTTTTTAGCATGCAAAGTTAAGACAACAGAAATAACTCAATTCGGTATCGATATTTGGATGACAACCATTGTCCTTGCCAACCAATTAAAAGTTTGTGAATCTTTTTTAGGGGCAAAGATCCACAATCATAAAGACCCAAGTATCTCACTTGCTCCTATGTTTAAACAGGTTATCGGGACAATATTTCAGTTAATCTTTGAATACCAGAGTAATTGGAGAGGCAGTAAAAGCATATCTCCGATTAATGAATTTGGTTTTGGATGTACGGTAATTCCAGAAGAGATAAAGATTAACCATGCTGCACTGCTGTGCAAATTTAAAGAGGGTTTAGCAAAGCACAATCGCATGCTGGTTGAGATTATTCCTCCGCACAATTTAAAAGGGGTTGCCGATCTGCTTGGCCAACCGTCAGACCAGTTCAGATTTCCAAAAGACCTTTGGGCAAAAACGGTTTATGACTTTGCCGTATTTTATAATTCCGTCCACAAAAAGAGTATAAGAAATCAATCCCTCATGGCATTGGTTCAGCTCTATTTCGGCTATACTGCATCTTTTGTTAATGAGACCCGTGAAGCAAGTTTCAATCAAGCCGAAGAACTTGTTACGGAACTTCAATCCAAATTTCTTGAGCTAAAGCCTTATTTAATCCAACAATGGGAAGCCAAAGTTACTAAATCTCAGGTTAGAAAACAAAAAAACAAACTTGCAGTAGGATAGTTATGCAGTAATACGGTAAACCCTACAGCTCCAAAAATACAGATCATTATATAAATCTAATTCACCATCGGTCTTATGATAAACTGATTCCGTGGGTTATATTAACTATATGGTCTTAAACTAAGTTACTCTCTAGCTCTGACACAGTAGCTGTTGTTTATAAGGAGGTACAATGAAACTGGAGATTAAAAAATGGATACATGATGGTAAATTTGCCGTACAAATAGAGGGAATACTCTCGACAGAAGAACAAGCATTAATCGATGAATATGGTGATATGATAATCGATCTTTCCGACTGTAAATCGTCAAAGTCACACTCCAGGCTAAGTGATTTTTCCGCTTCGGGTAATTTTAGAGATGAACAGGCAGCAAAAAATTTTGTCAAGCTTGTTTCAAATAAGCTTAAATCAATTCTTGACCAGTACAAAGAATTATCCGGAGATTTTGAGGGCACGGAAGTCCATGATATTAGCGGGCTCCAGCTTAAAGTAACCAAGAAACTGAGAAATCGCAGTTTTAATCTGCATCTTACCACAACGCCAAATGATAAGATCCAGGAGTTGATTGAAAAATACGGAAATCAAGACATAAATGTATCCTGTGACAGATTCACTGCCCACATCCAGACTTTAACCCCCCAGTCACCCACCATTCGCTCACTGCGAATTGATAAAACCTTCGATAACGCAGTCGATGCTTATCAATATCGAGACAAGATTAAATCCCAGTTAGAAGAGATTATTGAGACATACTTTAGTAAAAGAGACGCATTCAGTGGTAAAGAGGAAACCGAAATATAGCACATCAATAAATATAAAAACATTAAAAAATATCGGATTTACCTTGACTCAATCCAAAGTCAGACCTACAATCGAGTTAAAAGCAAATATTGTAATCCGTTAGGTGAGGCTACTATACGAACATAAGCCACTGCCCGGAAATGTCCAGAGACGCCAATGGGTATAACAAGTACTACCGGATTAAGGTTTTACTTAATGTGGCTGCCATATGGCTACGTCGTATAGTGCTAAAACTAAACGAGTGGAGAAAGGCTTAGACCTTAGGTCTAAGGCATATCTTTCTCTTGGAGAAAGATTTTTTAATGCATAGGTACCTCTCTTCGCTCGTGTCCAGAGCACATTTTTACAATCCAAAATGTAGGCAACATTAAAAATATGTAGGTAGTACAATGATCTATTTAAGCGAATTTTTAGGAAAACCGGTTATGGATGCTTCGGGTGAAGTTATTGGTGAAGTATCAGATCTTGGTATCTCTACCGGGGAGGTCTTTCCCAGAGTTACCAGTGTAGCTTTTATGGGCAAAGAAAAGCGCGCTTTTATGCTTTCATGGCGAAAATATGTCCAGGAGCTAAACAAGGATTTCTTAAAACTCAATAAAAATAAAGAAGAGATACGTTTTTCACTCCTTCAGCCGGGTGAGCTACTGGTACAAAGAGACTTGCTTGATCAGCAAATCGTTGACATTCAAGGTCTTAAGGTCGTACGCGTTGCCGATCTCAAATTTACCGAAAGCGGACAAGGCTTAAGACTAATCGGTGCTGAAGTAGGAATACGAGGCTTGTTGCGCCGTCTACGAATGGAAAAATTTATGGATGCCGTTACCCGGCTATTCAATTATGAATATCCCGAGCGCTTAATTGCCTGGAATTACATGGAGCTTCTGGAAAAAGACATGTCCTCTCTCAAATTGGGATTTTCACATAAGAGATTACATGAGCTGCATCCTGCCGATATCGCCGATATTATAGGTCAAATGAAACCCGAGCAGAGAACAAAGATATTCAAATACCTTGATAACACCCAGGCAGCCGACGCGATCTCAGAAACAGAGCCTGAAGTTCAGGCTTCTCTGTTGGAAAGCTTAAGCAATGAAAGAGCTTCCGACATTCTTGAAACAATGGATCCCGATGATGCTGCGGATATTATAGCCGACTTACCTTACAACAAAGCGGAAGCGCTATTAAACCTGATGGGGGTCAAAGAAGCCGCGGACATCAGAAAACTTCTGGGATATAAAGAAGAAACAGCGGGCGGTATCATGACTACGGATTTTCTGGCATTCAGCGAGAACGTAACCGCCGGTGAGCTTATTGAAAGCCTGCGTAAGAAAGAAACGGAAGCCGAAACCATATATTATATTTATGTTGTAGATGATTACAAACATCTCAAGGGAGTAGTTTCTCTTCGCACACTCATTCTTAAGCCACTAAATACCCGCATTTATGAACTTATGTCTACTGATTTAATAACAGTAAATGTCGATGATGACCAGGAATATGTCGCGGATATTATTACTAAATACAATCTCCTGGCCGTTCCGGTTGTTGATGAAGAAAATAGGATGATCGGTATCGTAACTGTTGATGATGCCATGGAGGTTATGGAAGAAGAGGAGGCCGAAGATATCTCTTTGATTACAGGATCTGCCTCAAATTTAATGTCACTAACCGCATCCTCGGCTAAAGCCATTCTACGCAGGACCGGTTGGATGCTTCTATGGCTGATAGTGGGCATCACGGCGGGCGCAGTGATGAAAGGGTTCACCGGCGTCCTGGGATCGGTTATCGGGATAACTTTATTCGTCCCCATAATAATCTTTCTGAGTAACGATATCAGCACTCACTCCGTTACCGCAATCGTCCGCGCGGAAGAAGCCGAGAATATCAGAGCACAACATGTATGGCAAAAATTACTAGCCGATTGTATTGTCGGAATATTAACCGGTACCATAGCAGGATTACTTATCAATTTCCTCACTCCTTTATGGCATCTACACCCCAATCTTGATCTTATAGTGGGAATCTCTATCGCCTCAACAGTCATTCTGGCTTCCGTGGCCAGCACCGCTTTGCAGATAATGATTATTCGTTATAAATTCGAACCAAAAATAAGTTTGAATCCTTTTATCACCATTATAACCGTGATAATTGCTTTAACTATATATATGAGTATTGCAGTTCTTTTTCAGTAGACATTTTAAAAGCTGAACTGCATTTGTCCTGGACCATATAAAAGAGTGATGCTTATGGACCGTGTTAAGACCTATCTCAAAACAAAAACCGCATATATTTTTACTTTTTTGGCAGTGCTCGGACCGGGCATCATAAGTGCCTGCGCCGATAATGATGCTCCCGGGATCGGAACATATTCAATTATCGGTGCCCGCTACGGATACAGTCTTCTCTGGATGCTCCTGCTCATTACCATTAGCTTAGGTGTCACGCAAGAAATGGGTGCAAGAATGGGAATCGTCACCCAAAAAGGTTTAGGCGCTTTGATCAGAGAACATTTTGACATTCGTCTCACCACCTTCGCTATTATTGCAATGCTTATTGCCAACCTTGGAACAACGGTGGCGGAGTTTGCCGGTATCGCTTCAAGTCTTGAAATCTTCGGTATATCCAAATATATTTCCGTTCCGATTATGGCTGTATTAATCTCCCTTTTGGTTTTTAGATGGTCTTACAGACGGGTAGAAAAAATCTTTTTATTATCTGCTGTAGTATATGTTTGTTATGTAATCTCAGGGTACCTGGCTAATCCCAATTGGGGAGAAGCGGCAAAAAATATTGTCGTACCGTCCTTTCAAATGAATTCGGGATATATTCTGGCTTTTATCGCCGCTGCCGGAACAACTATAACTCCCTGGGGTCAATTTTTTATCCAATCATATATAGCGGAAAAAGGACTTTCTTTAGACAAAATCAAATACGAAAAAACCGAGGTTTATTTAGGAGCTTTCATTACCGATTTTGTTGCTTTTTTCATAATTGTTGCCTGCGCTGCTACTCTCTGGGTCCACAAACAGCCAATTAACGGTGCTGATGATGCGGCCCGAGCTTTGGCTCCGCTTGCCGGACGTTTCTCTTCTACTTTATTTGCTTTCGGGCTTTGGAATGCCTCAATGCTTGGTGCTGCTATTCTCCCTTTGACCTCAGCCTATGCTGCTTGTGAAGCTTTTGGTTGGGAAGCAGGAGTTGATAGAAGTGTTGGGGAAGCAAAAAAATTCTACGGCATATATGCAGCCCTAATTGTTTTTGGCGCCCTCTTTGTGCTTATACCGGGTCTTCCTCTTTTCAGTGTACTTTTTCTATGTTCGGCATTAAATGGAATCCTGCTCCCCGTCATTTTGATATTTGTCCTGATTCTCGTAAACGATAAGACCATTATGGGTAAATACACCAATACAAGGATTTTCAATTTCGTCGCACTGATTACAACAGTAGTATTGATAGTTCTTACCGTGTTGCTTCTTATCACTTCGATTGCCCAATTATTCTTATAATTTTTTACCATTTTTCTTCCCGACCTATTCGGTTTTTCATATTTAGTTAAACTAAACAAATAAATCTCCGCCTTTTAGTACCACCAAGCGACAACACAACACAAACACTTCAACCCCGGAATTAATCAACGACACCTTATTGCCGCTATGTTAGAATTAAGCAATGCTTAACGGAAAGTCATTTAAACGACAAAAAAGCAATTCATCCCGGCTGGCAACAAGTGTGCTTGAATCTGAAACAGTCAGCCCCGAATTTACGGTAGTTAAGCGCGGCTTTAATGCAAAAGATTTCATCTCTTCCCTTTTGCACCGTAACTATCGCTATTTCTGGATTGGCGCGCTTCTTTCAAACATTGGAACCTGGCTGCAAATGGTGGCACTCGGCTGGTTGGTACTGCAATTAACCAATTCCGCTTTTTATCTTGGTCTGACCAACTTTGCGTCTCTGGCTCCTGTATTTTTTTTCGCCCTTTTTGCAGGATTAGCAGCGGATAGATACGATCGCCGAAAACTCTTAATTATCACTCAAATAATAATGATGCTCTTTGCTTTTATTTTAGGCATATTATCCTCTGTCGGAATCATATCCGTTTCCCTGATTTTAATTATTGTCTTTATATCAGGCATTGCGCTTGCATACAATTTCCCTGCTTGGCAAGCAATAGTGCCTGATCTCGTGCCCAGAGACGATCTACTTAATGCAATTGCCTTAAACTCAGCTCAGTTTAACGCAGCCCGATTGATTGGTCCGGCAATTGCCGGTCTTATATTGGCAAAATGGGGAGTAATAAGCTGTTTCTATTTGAACGGTTTGAGTTTTGTTGCCGTCATAATAGCTCTTTGCCTTATCCATCCGGCACCAAACCCTAAAATCAAAAAGGACTCAAATCAGAGCTTTTTGAAATATTCTTTTAGCGGCATAAAATATTCAATCGAGCACCGCTTGGTTGGAATCCTTCTAATATCAGTTGGATTTATATCAACCTGTGCTACACCATACACAACTCTAATGCCAATTTACGCAAAACACATTCTCAAGGTAGGTGCAAGTGGTTACGGATTTCTTTTGGCTGCCAGTGGATTTGGGGCCGTATTAGGAGGCCTCTTGATTGCCCCATTATCCCATGTCTTTCAAAAGCAATCATTAATCAAATCCGGGCTTTTTGTGCTCTCATTTTCATTATCGCTTTTTGCATTTTCCAGAATATTTGTTCTTTCACTTATTGCACTTGCCATAGCAGGAGGTTCCTTACTCGCTGTTCTCTCTACTATGAATACTTCACTTCAGATAACGGTACCTAATGAGATAAGAGGACGGATTATGAGCTTGTATGTATTGATGTTTTTAGGAATGATGCCTTTTGGCAGTTTAATATTTGGTGCCTTGGCCCAGATTATAGGTTCTCCTGCAGCAATATTTATCGGTGCGGTCGGTTGTCTATTCTTAAGTCTTGTGTTAACCGTACGAAAAGAATTAATCCTTAAAATCGACTCTCCAGAGAACAACTAGATGGATAAACAAAAAAACACCTTGCGCCCAAAAGCGCAAGGTGTTTTTCTTCTTTGTAAATAAAGATTACAGAAACATAAAATACTGAGTAGTAGTAGATGTTGTTGCTGATACACCAACCAAAACAAATATAGCAATCATTGATACAACAACTAGAACCATACCAACACAGAATAGGATAATTGCCCACTTTGTCCACTTTTGCTCTGTTTCTTTGAGCACTTCAATACTTGCATATTTACCTGTCTGCCAAGCAAGCTCGTTGCCCTTAATGCCAAGATAAATAGCAATTCCCAGAGCGGCTACTCCACCAACTCCCGGAATGAAGCTAACCACTAAAGCAATGACTCCCCACATCGCCAAGCCATGGCCAAACGCCCAAATCCAGCTAAGCAAAAAAGCACCCCAATTCCATTTTGAAAGAAAAGGGTCTACTCCTGGTGAAGCCATCGGTGTAGTTTGATTTGTTTCCATTTACTCACCCCTCCTTTCCTGAATCTTAAATTTCTTTTAGCTTCGGATTAAACCAAAATTAACTTTAATTTCTGCTTTTACTACTAGAAACTATCGGCGACATATAAAATTTGCTTAATTTTCGGGTGTTTGATTTGCACCAGAGAGGTATTTATAGATATCAAACGTGTTTATAAACGGACGATATTGCTACTGAAATGCACATCCGCGAAGGGAATCCATTGGCTGCGTGGATATTTTTCAACAAACTGTTTCCAAGATGTATCCGCTTCTTCTACTAATCCCATCTTTAAATATACGTGAGCCAATCTAAACATTGCTTTTTCTGCTTCTTTCGAACCCTGATAGTTATCAATTAATTTACGATAAGCCTCAACAGCTAATTGATACTGATAATTCCCTTCACAAAGTGAGGCCATGGATAATTGCGTTTTCGGTTCCAAGACAATGTCTGAATAAGCATCACATAATTCTTGATAAGCAATAAACGTTTCCTGTCGCGTTTGAGCCTTTAAATAACACTCTATTGCCTTTTTGTAATTTTCAACAATCTTTACTTTTTCGCCACTTTCTGAAAACAACATCGATTTAGCCAGCTCTTGATAATGACTTCCTTCCTCCGGATTATTTTCTATGAGCTTTTCATATTTGGACGAAGCTCCTGCGTGAATCCCCATTCGTGACCAGGATGCTGCCTCTTCAGTTAAATATTCCGTATTTGCATCATTCTTAAAGCGAAAGACTAGAGCAACAGCCATTCCAAACAGAAATCCTCCGATGTGTGCCCAATGAGCAACCTGGCTGGCTGAACCCCCTAATTGCAGTAAACCCGATAGAAGCTCCCGGCAAATCCAAAGAGAGAGAAATAAGAGAGAGGTTATCTCAAATATGCCCCAGCGAATATAAAATAGAATAAGAACAAAATAAGCGACGCTTATCTTGTTCTTATAAAAACGAATTGCAAAGACTCCCAGAAGTCCGGCAATTGCTCCCGAGGCCCCGATTAATGGTGTTGATGAAAGTGAAGGCAGAAACAAGGCTATAATTCCTGCATGTGCAAGACAAGCTGCCAAGCCGCTTGTTAGATAGATAAGAGAGAACTTCAATCTTCCCAATGCATCTTCAAGCATAGATCCGAATAGCCACAGAAAGCACATATTCCAAAGCAAATGAGAGAAAAAATCAGCATGCAGGAACATGCTAGTAAACCAAGTATAGAAACCATGGATATTTGGTACAAATCCAAGATATTTAACAGCATTTGGCAGATCAGGTGAAGTGCCGAAATAAATCAGTACGTTTGCTACTATAAGTAAGATAGTTAAAATCGGGATTTGCTTAAGGGTTCGATTAACTTTGTAGGGTAAAAGAAAGAAAAACAATTATCTTGCCCCCCTATAAGGAAATAATCTGAATAAAAAATACTCCCCGATAAAGCTCTTGTTTGTTGGACATTGCTTCGTGCCATCTATTCGAGAACTTCTCACCTTCGGTAGCCCAGCCATCTTACTTCGCCCCCGGCGAAGCTTAGACCTGTGGCTTTGCCCTCTTGCGAGGGGGTTTACACCCGTCAACCAGTTTCCTGGTTTTTGCCTTTATCGGGGAGTAGACTTTATTCTTTTTTAAAAGATCGCTTACTTTTTAAATCGGCATATTACAGCAAAAGACTTTAGCAAATATTTACAAACTCTACCCTGACTCATTTTAAGCTTATTGAATAGAAATATAATTTATGATACAGTACTACTGTCACATAGCATGTGACACAATAGAATCTATTTCCGTACAATCAGCGCAAATCCCAGGAGTAGTGGTTGAAAGAAGATATTGAACTAAACGATAATAATACCGAAAATACCTATACTCTGACCATTGATGAGCTCGCCCAAGCATCTAATGTTTCTTCGCGTACGATAAGATACTACACTCATGAAGGTCTTCTGCCACCCCCCGCCCTAAAAGGAAGACTTGGTCTTTATTCTAATGAACACATTAAAAAACTTGAGCTTATAAAGAAGTTACAGAAGGAAACCTATCTTCCCCTTTCCATAATACGTGAGATTGTTACTGAACCAAAAAGGGCCGAGCTTTTAGACAGGAACATTCAATTAAAAGAAGAGGTATTCTCCGCTTTCGGATATGAACCGAATTCATTTCGGTACGATTCACAAGAACTTTCTGTCTTTGCAAATCTTTCATACCAGCAGATTAAAAAGCTAGAAGAAATGGAACTAATTATCCCGCAACGGATCAAAGGGAAAAAAAGATACGATCACCACGATCTGGAAATTGCCAAAAGAGTAAAAGTATTCATGGATGCAGGATTTCCAATAGATCGCTTAAAGACATTTGGTGTAATCCTGGAAAAACTCACCCAAGAAGAAGCAAGTTTATTCTACGATAGATTTGAGCAACAAATTGAAGACTCGCCCCAAGATGTCATTGAGACCGCCAAAGATATCGTTGATGCAGCCAATTATCTTATCTTCAACATGCACGCCAAGCTTATACAAAAGAAGATAGAAAAAGAAATATTCTCATACACTCGACCGACCCTATCAAAAAGTAATAAGCGGGGTGAAAAAGAAAAGACATGAGCTTTCACGGATTTAAGACTGCAATTTTTCTAGCTCTTAAAGATATACTCAGAAGCAAGCGAACAATTTTAATGGTGCTTGTATCTCTTGCCTTTTGTTACGTTAATCTTTTTTTTGTTTCTTCAATCATTAAGGGATTCAGTAAAACTTTTGCTAACGACATTATTAAAGTTTACGGCCATATCATTATTACCCCTAAGGAAGAAAAGCCGTTTTTAGACAACTCTTCCGGCATCGTAAATGACGTAGAAAAATTGAACGGTGTCTCTTCCGTGGTCTCCCGTTTCAATAACGGCGTCTCTATTTCCTACAAAAAGCGAACCTCCGGAGAACTTGCAACCGGCATATCTCCCGATAAGGAAGATAACCTTTCTGTGCTATCAGAAAGTATTATTGAAGGTAAATTTCTGGATAAGAGCGATGCCTCCCAGGTAGTGCTGGGAAAAGAGGTAGCAGACAAGTTAAAAAAGGAAAGCAATGATGGGATTATGGTTAAGTCCGGGGAAAAGATTGAAATACTCTATCAAAACGGAAAAAAGAAAACCTATAACATAAAAGGCATAGTTGACACGAAAGATTTCCTGGCAACTAACAGCATTTTTGTAAACCGCAAGGAAATGGAAAATGTTCTCGGCGTTAAGAATAAGGCATCAGAAATCTGCGTGAAGCTGGAAAAACCTTCCTCGCTTAACAGCACAATAAACGAGATAGAAGATCTGGATATAGGAGGAAAAATATCAACCTGGAAAGACAGAGCGGGTTTTTTGGAAGACGTAATGAACGGTGTTGATGTGGTAAGACAAATTCTATCAGTCGTTAGTCTTCTTTTGACCGCCGTGATTATCTCCATAATTATTTACATAAATACCCAGAGCAAGAAACGCCAGATTGGAATTCTAAAAGCAATAGGTGCCGGCAATACAGTAGTTTCTACCATGTTCATAATTCAATCAGTAATATTTGCCTTATTTGGAATAGTCCTTGGAAGCGCTATTTTTTGGGTTATCACCAAGTATCTCCAGATAAATCCAATTGCTCTTCCTTTTGGAGACCTGGTGCCATTTGTTGAAACCAATCTTGCTTTTACATATATATTTGCTTTTTTCTTTGCCTGTCTGCTTGCCGGGCTCTACCCGGCTCGAAAAGCAGCAAAAGGTGTTATCATTGATGCAATCCGAGGAGAATAAATGAGAAAGTCCCACACCAAACATGAGGGAAACTCAATACTTAAGACCGTTGATCTAACGAAGTCTTATATGACAGGTCACATTGAAACCCATGCTCTGCGGGGTATTAATATAGATATTAAGAGAGGAGAATTTGCTGCTATTATGGGACCATCGGGCAGCGGAAAAACCACTATGCTTAACTTAGCCGGAATTCTCGATTTTCCAACAAGCGGATTAATAATTATTGACGAACATGATATTGCATCACTAAAAGAATCTGAAAAGACCAAATTTCGTCTAACCAAACTGGGTTTTGTTTTTCAATTCTTCAATCTTTTCCCTGAGCTTACGGCTCTAGAAAACGCATTTCTCCCCCTTATGCTTCACGGTAAATATAAGCGAGATTGCATAAAGAGGGCAACCCGATTGCTTTCGCTTGTTGGTCTCAAGGAAAGACTTAACCATTATCCGTCTGAGCTTTCAGGAGGAGAGCAACAGAGGGTAAGTATAGCCAGGGCCTTGATAAACAGACCTGCTTTGATACTGGCGGATGAACCAACAGCAAATTTGGACAGCACGACTGCCGCTGAGATTATGCGGTTATTTAGGCAACTAAATAAGAGCCAGGGCGAAACAATACTAATGGTTACCCACGAAAAAGAATTTGCAGACCAAACTGATCGGGTAATCCAGCTTAAAGACGGTTTGGTGGTAAACGAATACCAGCCGAATTTGTCTAAGGCTACCGCATCTTAATTTAAACTCCTGTTAGCGGAATAAGTATTTATGTCTACTTTGTGTCATTCAATAATACCTAAATACCAAGTTCATTTTGTACTGGCAAACTGAACTCAATTCTTATAGACTATGGCTATAGAAATACAATCAAACAAAGATATTCCTTATTGGACATACCCGGGATTCGTAACCTTGATTGCAGATACTGATGGGGATTACCATGCCTATTACTACAGACTGGATGGAGCAACGGCACTATCAGGTTAAAGGTCTTATTTTTGTTATGGTGCTTTTATTCTTATTCATTACACTTGTCATGTCGCTTATTCAAAAACCCGAAACAAATTTACCAAAAGCAGCACTTACAAATCCTCAACCTGCACAAAAGGCACAAGATCAATTCACTAATGCACTTGATCTGGGAATTACCGCACCGGGAGTTAATTGGGAATACACCGTAAACGAATATAGATTTGAACGTGTAATTGAGAACCAATTTAATAGAGTTGAGGCAGAAAGCGGGAAGAAATTTCTAATTGTCAGTATAACTTTTAATAATAAATCCAACCACCCCTTGGACATGCGCCAGGGAATTTTTGATTTTAAAGCACACACTCCGAAAGGTGTATTTAAGGAATGCGAAGACTCGGATATTTTAAATATAATTGAGGACCACTACAGGACGATGAGAGACATTCACCCCGGTAAACCGGTTGTTGCCAGTGTAATCTTTGAAATCCCGGATAATGCCAGCAAACCGTATTTTGAAATCGGCTGCGATAACTTTATTTATGAGCTATCTCCCCAACAAGAACAATAGATAATATAGGTCCTTCAAATAAACGCATGATTATAAAGTAATTTGCTCAAAGTGGATAATTAATTTTGTTGATCGACGGCCGGTTTCTCCGGTTATTCTTCCTTTAATCTTACCTCGGTGTGCATACTGGTAATATGATAACAAATCTTGCTCCAGGTCGTTACACCTACACTACATGCTTTTCTGCCTTTCGCGGTTAATGCGTAAATTTTGCGTGCTCTTCCTTTAACAAGTTTTTCTTTTACCGTTACATAACCGCCGATCTCTAATTCCGATAATAGAGGATAAGTCGTCCCCGGAGTTGGGCTGCAACAACCAACACTGCGTTCTTTTACCTTCTTAGCTATCTTGTATCCATGCATAGGTTTTTCTCTCAATACCCATAGGATAAAGAGTCGGGAAACGCCTCGCTTTACGAGCATCTCCCAATATCTTTGGTCAGTTAACTCCATTTTTGCACCTCATGATAGTATGTTTTCCAATATATATTATTTCTTTATATAAATTGCTTATTTATATATATCGACCAGCAATATATCATCCTAAAATTTTTAAGCATTCAAAATTACTTACAATAGCACAAAGTTCTATTAAATATTCAATGGCCGGGTATTCGTCATTAAAGGAAATTCAGCCCCTTTGAAGAATTCACTCAACAAGATAAATCCTACCAATGGGAGGTAATCATATGCCACTCTATGTTATGCTAAGCAGCTTGACTGATGAAGGAGCCGAGACCATAAGAAAACACCCCAAGAGAATAAGTGAGGTCAACCAGGAATTAGAAGCAATGGGAGTAAAGATATTGTCGCAATACGCCATGCTCGGACAATATGATTTTGTAACAGTGGTTGAAGCACCTGATAATGTAACTGTTGCCAAAGCATCCCTTGAAATGGGCTCGCGAGGGACGATAAGAATTCAGACTCTCGCGGCTGTAACAATCGATGAATTGATAGCAAATCTATAATTAGAATTAGCGCCTACTCAAAGTGCTGAATATTATTTTAGAAAAGACTTATCAATATTTGCCAGAAGCTGGGCAATATCTGCATATACTTGTATGGCACCCGCTTCTTCTAAAGCACGCCTTGAATTGCCTCCGGTTAAAACGGCAACAACATCAATGTTTGCTTTGTTTGCAGCATGCACATCCCAAATCGTATCTCCAACAACAATGGAGTCTTCAGCGCTTGCTCCCGCTTTTTGGAGAGCTTTTTCAAATATATCCGGGTCCGGTTTAGTGCGCTTTACTTCCGAGGCTGAGACTGAAATGTCAATTAAATCACTTACTCCCATATTCTTAATGTGTGAATCTAGTATTACCCTCTTAGCTGATGTAGCCAGGACAACCTTCTTACCCCTTCTTTTCAATTCCAGAAACAGCTCCTTTACACCGGGAAAGACCTTTGCGCAATCTGCAATATCCGCAATATTTTCAGAATGATATTTAATTGCGCCCTCCGCATATTTGTCGAGTTGCTCGGGATTAAAGAAATTCTTGGTTATCTTCTCCCCGCCAGTGCCGATCAATGGTAATACTTCATTTTCAGAAACTTCTATCCCAAATTTTCTAAGAGTCTTTACCCAACTCTGCGCATGCATCCAATTTGTATCAACAAGTGTTCCATCCACGTCAAATATAACAGTTGTTTTCATTGGCTTCTCCTGATTGCAGAAACAATACTACATTTAAAGATGAATTAATCTCAATCTTAGAAAAAGATCTATGTCGGATAATTTAAACAGATACTACAGCCTTGATCCTATCATATATAAAATTTGCTAAATAAGATCCACCCAAGTTTTATTAAATTTCCTTCCCACATCTTAAAGTAGCCAATAAAATACGGCCGCTCGTCTATTAAGATCCGAGAGACCGTATTTTTTTAATGATTGAAAATACCCCTATTAACCTATTGTTTAAGTAAGCGCTGACCTTCTTCAACCAGGAAATTGACTACCTCGGGATCAGCCAAAGTTGAAGTATCGCCCAATTCATCAAATTCACTCCGGGCAATGCGTCTTAGAATACGCCGCATTATCTTACCGCTTCGAGTTTTTGGTAGAGACGGCGTCATTAGTATCTTGTCCGGTTTGGCAATAGGGCCGATAACCTGTCTCACATGGCCACTTAGAATTTTTCTTAAATCCTCCGACGGTTCTACATGTTGCTTTAGTGTGACATATGCAAAGATTCCCTCACCTTTTATCTCATGAGGATATCCGACTACAGCAGCTTCAGCTACAAGCTCATGTGATACTAAGGCACTCTCTACCTCAGCGGTAGCAAGTCTGTGACCGGAAATATTTAATACGTCATCGATCCGACCCAATAACCAATAATCACCATCAGGATCGAGGCGGGCACCATCTCCCGAGAAATAGTAGCCAGGAAAACGGGTAAAGTAAATCTCCTTAATGCGAGTATTTTTTGGATCACCCCAAGTGCCCCTTAACATGCCGGGCCAGGGTTTTTCTATTACAAGATAGCCACCTTCATTAATTTGAGCTTCTGACTTGTCCTCTTTCAATATTTTCGGCATAACTCCCGGAAAAGGACGATTTGCAGAACCAGGCTTGAGAGCCATAGCCCCGGCAAGTGGAGTAATCAAAATACCACCTGTCTCAGTCTGCCACCATGTATCTACAATAGGGCAGTTCCCTTTTCCGACATTTCTCCAATACCACAACCAAGCTTCAGGATTTATTGGCTCGCCAACCGATCCGAGCAGCCGAAGGGACGAAAGATCATTCTTTTCGGTCCATACTTCACCCTCTCGCATAAGAGCCCTTATAGCTGTTGGAGCTGTATAAAAGATACTTACCTTATGTTTTTCCACAATTTCCCAAAACCTAGATGGATCCGGATAATTTGGGATACCTTCAAACATTAATGAAGTAGCACCTTGGGACAGCGGACCATAGACTATATAACTATGGCCTGTTACCCAACCTATATCCGCGGTACAGAAATATACGTCTTCATCCCGATGATCAAATATCCACTTAAAAGTTGCCCCGGTAAACACCATGTAACCACCGGTTGTATGGAGTACTCCTTTGGGTTTGCCGGTGGAGCCGGATGTATAGAGAATATACAACGGATCTTCAGCATCCATAATCTCCGGCTCACAATAAGGTTTAATATCAGGGTCAGTCATCAGTTCATGCCACCAAAGATCACGATTAGGCTCCATGTCAACGGGACCGTCACTTCTACAGACCACAACTACCTTCTTAACACAAGGACATTCCAATATAGCCTCATCGGAATTGCTCTTAAGTGGAATCACTCTTCCGCCCCGTAGACCTTCATCGGCAGTTATCAAAATTTTTGCTTTGCAGTCATTTATTCTATCTCTTAGAGACTGTGCCGAGAAACCGCCGAAAACAACCGAATGAATGGCTCCAATCCTGGCACAAGCCAGCATCGCAATTGTTAATTCCGGTACCATTGGCAGGTAAATCGCTACACGGTCACCCTTCTTAACGCCCAGTTTCTTTAACACATTTGCAAACTTATTTACCTCATAATAAAGCTGCAGGTATGTATATGTCTTATACGAACCATCATCAGCCTCCCAGACAATTGCCGCTTTGTTCTTACGCCATGTTTTAATGTGGCGATCAAGACAGTTATAAGAAGCATTTAATTTTCCATTAAGAAACCATTTCACATAAATGTTTCCCTTAAAACTATAGTCAAGCACTTTGTCCCATTTTTGCTGCCAATCAATGAATTCTTCAGCCTGTTCCGCCCAAAAACCTTCCAGGTCTTCAACTGATTGATTATAAAGTTTTTCATATTGTTTCATCGATTGGATATGAGCGCTTTCAGAAAAATCATTCACCGGAGGAAATATCTCATC
>ENA-OSEO01001836-OSEO01001836.1-sediment-metagenome-genome-assembly--contig:-NODE-1836-length-34650-cov-15.642293_pt1 | contig 34650 bp, 31 predicted proteins | sample MGYA00237883_ERZ534232 | MGnify/ENA metagenome assembly ERZ534232 | reverse complement strand
TGTGGCCGTGGTCTTGCCAACGCCCCCTTTACCCGATGTCACAACTATGATCCGTCCTTCCAAGGTGCACCCCTTTATCAAGTCTCTGGAAACCTGATCTGCTGTCATTGTGGTTGGTTTTTCGCTATTCAAACTGCAGCCTTTGTCACATCCACCTGCCTTCCCCATCGCCGCCTCTGGCGGTATCTTCGACAAGGGGAGGGAGACTTCGGCTGCCCTCGGGCAAGCGGCTACGCGAAGCAAACCGCTTCACCTTACCTCCGGCCAGGAAAGACGCTTGAACGGCCCTGCTTTCAGATAATTTTCAATTATGATCGTACCGCCTTTTGCGCGGGCGAATTCGGCCTGGCCCAACCAGGCTGTGGAGGAGAAATTGGTTTCGATCACACTTGCGATTTGAACCTGCATCGGCCTGAAATCGAGAGCCAGCACGATCGCCTCATGGCGGTCGGGTTGACCGGCGGCAGCTGTTCCGCAAAGACTGCCCAAAACAAGGATGTCACCACCGGCAATCACCTCGCCTCCAGGGTTAACATCTCCGAGCAAAACCAAGTGCTTTCTCGCAGTGACGTTCTGACCTGAACGCACCCGGCCTGAAAGGATGAGGGCCTCGCTCCGGCGGTTTCGCCAAGCCTGGAACACATCCTGCTGCCGCACCCGTTCCTCTGATACGTCGCGCCTTATTGCAGGACCTGTGACCGATCCTACCCCGAAATTCTTCTTGAGAAATGAGGCGAGGGTATCAATCAACTCCTTGTGATCCTCCCCTCCTCCGGGCTCAAGAATCACTTTGGCATTGCAGGCGACATGCCCCAATCTCTCGAAAGCGGTCTTCAGATCCGACTGCAATGTTTCAATCGACTGGGAAGGATCAAGGGAGACACTGATGCCGTCTCCTACCCCCTTCAGCCTGACCGATGAGTTTTCCTCCCTTTTTCTCATAATCCTTCTGCTTCTCTCCCTTTGGGCGGGAAAATAGCGGTATATTTTCGTATACTTACCTGAAATCGGGAACTTGGGAGAAACGACTATAGAGAAATGGCCGGATCGTGTCAACAAGGAAATCGCAATATGTTGTGTAGCACACACTTAGAAGTCCCAGAGATTGGATAATCCCATTTCAAATGGGCAATGCTCGTCAGAAACAGGGGGTTCAGAAGACGGCTGGACCCGCTCCTGATCGCATTTCAAAATGCTGATTGGCTTATCTCCTGCCTGAGGGATCAATGTTCATTGTTTTAATGGAAGTGGAAATCCTGGCCCTCTGGACCAGGTCAGAGACAATCGGCGCAGCCGGAAAAACCTGTCCTTGGAATATTGGAACAATGTGACAAGAGCGCCACAAACTTCACCCCTTCGGGGTGCATCAAAGCCGGCCCCTTTGGGATCGGATTTTTACTACATCACATATTTACTGGATCGAGCTTTAGCCAAGGAAAGGATATTTGATGGAGAGACATCCCGATAACGATCGGTTGAATAACAGGAACGAGCATCTGACAGTTTGAAGGATATGTTGGGCGTTACCCGCGCCGTTTCAAACTGACATTGTATGCGACACTCGCCGCCTGCCTTGCCACCCCTTTCTGCATGCGCTTTCCCAAGCGCCCCTCGCTTCTGAAAAAAAACCCCATGCCCAAAACTCACTCAACCGGATGTTTCATAGAGCTAAAGTGTTATACAAAGACACATCAGCTAATCGGTTTTTCCAGTGGCCCTATTTGATGCGCGAGCCTCTCTTTTTACGATTATTTGCAAAATATATTTTGATCAAGTACAATACTCCAAAAGCTTTACTCTCAAATTCAAAGGAGACAAATATGAGAAGAGCAGGAAAGGAATTGGATCTGAAAGCGCAGGTGTTGAAAAGATACCAGGAACTCCTGAAAGAGAGAAATGAGATTGACGGAGAACTGAAGGGGCTCGAGCTTTATTTGAAATCCGTCGGATCCGTCAAGGCTCCCAGGAAGAGCCGTAAGAGCACAAAGAGCACAGGCAAAAAAAAGGGATCCGCTACTGAGATGATTCTCTCTGTGATCGGGAAACATGGAGATGGTGTTTCCATAGATCAGATCATGAAGGAGGCAGGGCTTGGAAGACAGACTGTGAACGGGGTGCTCAACAGGATGAAGAAAGAGAAGAAGGTCAAGGCGGTCAAAAGGGGGATTTACGTCAAAAGTTGATCGTCACCCCTTTACCAGGCATGGTCATCTCATTTGATCGCGGCCCACGTGGAGCAGGAGAAATGCATGTATGGTACCATAAAAAGCGGAGCGTCCCGTGTGTTTCTCACGGGACGCTCCGCTTTTTTGAGCCTCAAAGAACCGGTTCGTTACCTGTCAAGTTCCACCGACACTGAGACTGGATTGGCGATCGTGTTGAAAACAGGCGAATACTTCCTGGCCATCAGGATTAATTCCTTCTTTTCTTCATCCGACAGGTCTGCATCGATTTTGAAGTATATGCGGATAGACTGATATCCGACGGGCACTTCCTCGGACAGGCCGAGAAAACCGTGAAGATCGATGTCGCCTTCGTATCTCGATTCCACGCCTTTGATTTCAATCCCTTTCGCGGCAGCATGGGCGACCATTGATGTGGTGAGACATCCTGAAAGCGCAACCAGGAGATACTCCACCGGGTTCATTCCCTTATTATGCCCCAATAGAACCGGTGGTTCATCCATATCGAAATCCACAGGCTCTCGGGAATCGTCCTCCTGGAGAGCCCCGTAAAAATCTTTTACGGTTCCTCTATTGTGGGTGCCGCCAATCCACTTGTTTCGTGACCGAAACTTGAATCTGGCGATATCCGGGTTTTTCTTAATCAGCTCTATCGTGCTGAACAATTGATCCACGTTGACGCCATTGACGATCTTGTCCTTCTTTCCGGCTATTGCTTCCATGACTATCTCCTTATTGTGCGAAGGAAAATCTGCCGCTTCTGCTTCGACAGGACGGACGGAAAATTTGCTTCCTCCTCCAGATCGGCACGTGCTCTCAGCGGTAGAGTACGTTTACTGTCTTTGGGGCAAGATAAGGAGAATTCGAGGAAGCAAAATGGGTGATTGGTGGTATTTTGCAGCGCGTTTGTTCTCATTCCACCTGCTTCAGGACTTGGATGAACCAAATCGCTGGTGGAGCAAACGTGTATGCGGAACTAGGGGACTCAAATCGCGGAACCGCCAGGAAGCGTGCATGTGTGAGCGTCGCTAGTGTGAGAGATCTATCTTGACTCCTGCCGGAGGTTTTCCAGTTCCTGCCAGCGTACATAAGTTCGTTCCAGAACTTTTTCCAACTCATCGAGTCTTGCTTTTGCCCCGCCAACCTTTTCTCCTGCTTCCCGGTAAAAATTCGGGTCGGCCATCCGCGCATAGAGGGATCTCTGTTCTGTCTCCAGTTGTTCTATGTGTCGCGGCAATTCCTCGAGCTCTCTTGATTCCTTGAAAGTCAGCTTCCGTGGCTTCTCCGTCTGCACCCGCCGCTTCCGTGGCTCCACTTTTCCTTTTGTTGTCTTCCGAGCGGAGGTCTTCTCTTCGGACGGATGTGACCGTTGCCTCAGCCAGTCGTCATAGCCTCCAGCATACTCGGTGATCGCCCCGTTCTTTTCGAAAACCAGGGTGCTGGTGACAACACCATTGAGGAATTCCCGGTCATGGCTTACAAGCAGTATTGTACCGGAATACTCCAGCAGCCGTTCTTCCAGCAGCTCGAGGGTTTCCATATCCAGATCATTGGTGGGCTCGTCCAACACGAGTACATTGGAGGGCGTTGAGAAGAGACGGGCCAGGAGGAGCCGGTTTCTCTCTCCGCCGGAGAGAATGCGCACAGGGCTGCGGGAGCGGTCCGGGGAAAAGAGAAAGTCCTTAAGATAGCCGATCACATGTCGACGGCCGCCGTTGAGATCGAAGACCTCTTTGCCGTCCGCGATATTCTCCTGAACAGTCCTATCCTCATCAAGTTGTGCTCTGAGCTGGTCGAAATAGACTGCTTCCACATTAGCACCTCGCCTGACCACCCCTTTTTCCGGCGGGGTTTCCCCAAGCAGAATTCGCAGCAGGGTTGTCTTGCCGACCCCGTTCGGGCCGATTATGCCTATCCGGTCGCCCCTCATGATTCGTACCGAAAAGTTCCTGATCAGCGGATTTCCTCCGTATGCGTGGCTGATCTTTTCAGCCTCGATCACCAGCTTGCCGGTCCGCTCTGCCTCTTCGATCTGCATTCGGACGCTGCCCGTACGTGTGCGAAGAGCCTGCTGCTCATCGCGCATTTTCATGAGAATCCGCACCCGCCCTTCATTTCTGGTACGCCTTGCCTTGATGCCCTGTCTGATCCAGGCTTCTTCTTTCGCAAGCTTGCGCATGAAGCGGTTTCGCTGCGCCTCTTCCACTTCGAGGGCCGCATCTCTTCGCTCAAGAAAAGTTCTGTAATCGCATTCCCAGTTCAACAACCGGCCTCGGTCGAGTTCGACGATGCGCGTGGCAAGTTTTCGCAGAAAAGCGCGGTCGTGTGTGATAAGAATCAGGGTGCCGCGGTATTTCAGCAGATACTCTTCCAGCCAGGTGATTGCGGGAATATCCAGATGATTGGTGGGCTCATCCAGCAAAAGCAAGTCCGGATCGATCGCGAGGGCACGCGCCAGCAGCACTCTTCGTTTGAACCCGACCGAAAGGTTTTCGAAGCGATCATAGGGATTCAGGGAGAGCTTTGTCAGGACGGTTGCGACCTCGTGTTCCTGAGGACTCTTCGATGATGCCGCCCCGTTCCCGCCCGAAGCCACCTCGGCCACGGATCCCGTCAGGCCTCGCGGCAGATCCTGGTCTAGGCTTCCTGCGGAAAGCCCTTTCTGCCGGATCATCCGGCCGCCGTCAGGAAGAAGTCGGCTTCCTATCAGCCGAAGGAGTGTGGTTTTTCCCTCGCCGTTTCTGCCGATCAGGGCAACCCGTTCACCCTTCTCCACCTGCAAATCCACATGCTCGAGAAGGGGCGGGCCCCCGAAACTCACACTGACGTCCTGAGCACTTACAATCGCCATTTCCTAATATCTGTTTCTACCAAATGACCGCTTGGACTTTTTTGGCTTTTTGCCGCCGGGATCGGCAGGGATGACCTTGATGTTCCTCCCATCAATTACCTTGCCGTTTAGAGCCTTTATTGCTTTATCCGCGTCGGAGTTGTTTGGCATGTCCACGAACCCGAACCCTTTTGACTGCCCTGTGCCTCTATCAGAGATTATTTTGACACTCTCCAGTTCTCCGAATTCCGTGAAAAGAGCCTTTAAATCCTCCTCAGTAACGCTGTAAGGGAGTTGACCGACATAGATGTTCATAAAGACATCTCCTTCCTTTCTAACACTTCCGCTCTATGAAACGAAGCAGGGTTGGCCGTGGGGACTCTTTCAAAAAAATAAGGCCACCACTTCATACCCCCTGTTCAAAGAGCTGGAGTATTGAAGAATGATAAAAAAAGGGCATTCCACCACAATCCGATGGATGCCCTTTGTTTCCAGTTGGACTATAGCAACCTATACGATAGTGACGTTCGCTGCAGCAGGGCCCTTTTTCCCCTTTTCTATGTCAAAGGTAACCCTGTCGCCTTCTTTGAGAGACTTGAATCCACTTCCGTTGATGGCGGTATGATGTACGAATACATCAGGACCATCTTCCTGCTGAATGAAGCCAAAGCCTTTCTGGTCATTAAACCACTTGACTGTTCCATTGGCCATGGTGACACACCCTCCTTTTAAAAAGTTTTTCTTGAGTTTCCAATCCAATTAACTTCTGAGTCTCAAACGGGCTGCCACTCTTGGCAAATGGATCATCCCCTCAGAACGACACAGGCCCGCCTAAAGGCGAGCCTTCATGGTTATTAGAATCATAGTTTCCCATTTCGGTGAAGTCAAGGTAATAAAAGCATGAAATAAAAGCATGAACAGGAGAGAGCAAAGATTCGGGCCCGGAGGGGATTCAATTACTCCAGTGGATTGAATTCGAAAAGCCGTTTTTTTTTGACCGCCCATGGTAGATTCCCTATACTCCATAAGAAAAAAATTGATGAAGGTCCACATGGAAATTCCCGGCAGCGAGCTCTCCGCCTTTCTTTTCCCTCACTCTCATGCCTCAGAACGAGAGATCAAGCGTATCCTCTCTTTCTTCGACACATTGACGATCTTTCAGCCATGGCACATTGAAAATCAATTCTCTGTTCCATTTGAATGGGGCCTCAGAGTCCTCCGTCCACCGGAGCACCTCAGGCCGATCGAGGGTTTTCCTTCGCTGCTCTCCGAATACAAGAGTTGGATGAGACAATGTAAGGATAAAGGGTATGCCTCAGCACTGGCGGCAATGGGATATGGGAAGAGCAACGATTGCACATGGGACATTCGCCGATCCATTCGCGGATTGGATGAGAGGGCAGATCAGTCTCAAACTTCTGCGACTCAATGGCACCTTCTGCTTCACCTTGCCCGAGAGACTGAGGAGAGGCTTAGAGAAGCCGGCGGGGTCTTGACCGTCCTCAAGGAGAAGGGCAGCCCCCTTCGCGATGCAATGGTGGAGGACGAAGCACAAGGGGTGTTGAACGATCTTTCCGATTTCGAGCCCGAGGTGGATGAGAATTTTATTAAAATGGTGCTGGATGGCTGGCATGGGCTTTTCAGCGGGTTTCTCAGCAGGAATGCGGGACTTGTTACCCTCAGTCGTCCTGTTTTCGAGACACTTTCGGGGCTGTGGGCGGAGTACCGTTCCGAGGATAGAGCGGAAGAGGAGATTCTCCGCTTTTGCTGGCCCGATCTCTCTTATCTGGATATGTCGGAGTTCCATCTGAAGAAAGGTGAGCTGAGAGCTCATGATAGGATGAGGGAGTTCAAGGATGCGCTACAGGAATTCATGAGGAATCCGATAGGGCAGTTGAAGGTCTTGAGCGGATTGGCCAAGGGCCTGGAGCGGGATTCAGCAGGGAAGGGGAAAGAGATGCTCAGTTTCCGCCTGCGGATTTTTGGCGCTGGTCCCGGACCCGGACTCAGGAAAAAGATGCTGAATGGACTGTCGGGCAAATTTCTTTTTCTCCTGGAGGAGTCCTGTCGTGGCTGAAATCGAGAGCAGGGAAAAATTCCTCGAGGCGCAAGGCTGGACAAGACAGTTCATCGCAAACGAGCCACGCCTCAGCGAAGCCGCAGACATGTACAGAGAGCTTGGATTCGAGGTGCTCCTCGAACCTCTTCCCACAGAGCCGGAATGCACAGCCTGTGAAGGAACCGAGGGGGAGCACCAACAGGAGGACTGCAGGGTCTGCTTTCAGGGTGTGGAGGATCAATACAGAATCATCTACACGAGGCCGCACAAGATACAAGATGCAGTAGAAAGCGAGTTGTAGGTTCGTATCCGGCAGAATCAGAAAGCCGGCTTGTTCACCAAGACCCAGTAAAAACCGACCTCGGAAACCACCTTGGCGAACGTGTCAAACTCGACAGGCTTGACGATGTAGCTGTTCACACCCAGTTTGTAACTTTCCACCCTGTCCCTGTCCTCACCCGACGACGTCAGAACCACCACTGGGAGATACTTGGTATCTTCATTGGAGCGGATCCTCTGCAAAACCTCCAGGCCATCGATTTTCGGAAGCTTCAGATCCAGGAGAACCAAATGAGGACAACCTGTCCCGTCGGGGATGCACCGGGTTAAGATATAATCGAGCGCCTCCTGTCCGTCGTTCAGCACCTTCACGCTGTTAGCGAGATTATGTTTCTCCAATGCGTGAAGCGTAAGCTCCACGTCAAACGGATTGTCTTCAACAAGAAGAATATTGACCTTTTCAGCATTCATAGGCAACCCCTATACCGAATGAAAAGCCACTGGAACGATCTCAATTCGAATTCATGTTCAGTTGGATCTATTTGGACATAACTTAGGCATGAAAAAACTCACATCAACTTGAGCAAAGACGATTCTCGTCCAAGGCAGGTTGCAGGAAGGGAAGTCCCAGGATGCTTCATCTGGGAATCAAGACTGACAAACGCAAGAATCCAAGAGACTATCGTAAGATGCAGGATAGGATGACGGGACAATACCTAGGCCTTGCGGACCCTGCAGGAAATACCTTTGAGGTTGGGGGTGCCGAATTCCTTTCCCAGTTTTTCGGCTGATGTGAGCATGTTGTAATTGGACGTTTTCCAGTCGAATTGTCCGTCAGAAAGGGGGTGCCACCACCCGTAGGCGACACAGACGACCCTGGGGTGGACCGCCGGGGTCAGATGGGCAACTTGCGTTATTGCCCCCTTTCTCGTTTCGACAACAATTTGCCCACCCTCCCGGATGCCGCACCGCTCAGCAGTTTCAGGGTGGATCTCCGTCTTGGGGGAGGGCCTGGACTCCCGCAGCCTTTCAATCCATCTATAGGAAGAGTGCAGATAGTAGCGGCTCTTGCAGCTCGTGAGCACGAGCGGGTAGTCCGGGTCTTCTTCCTCGGGCATCCCGGAGAAGCAGGGCAGCGGAGGAACGGACATCTTTTCCGCCTGGGAGAGCATGAGCTCCACCTTTCCCGTCGGCGTGGAAAAACCGGCATCCAGGTACTTCCTGAAGCGCTCCGGTCCTTTCAGATAACCCTTTTCGGCGAGCGCGGCGAAGCTCAACCCGCTCGGTTTCAAGACCTCTTCAAGAAGGGCCTCATGGCTGTCAAACCAGTACTCAGGGGGACTGATAAGCTTTCCCAACTCATTGATGATCCGAATATCGGGCCAGCATTCCTCAGGGGGATCCACAACCTTTGGTCTTGCCAGGATATACCCGTGGCCAAGCCCATAATGGCCTATGTCATTGAACTCAAAGGATGTTGCTGCCGGGAGAACCAGATCCGCGAGGGCTGCGGTAGGAGTCAAGACGATGTCGGAGACGGCGAGAAAATCAAGCTTCATGAGCGCATCGAAGGTCATGGAACTGTCCGCGTAAGCGAGGAGGGGGTTGGCGCACTGGATGTAAGCGCCGCGGACAGGATAGGGTGTGCCTTCCAGGACAGCCTTTCTGAAGTAGGTGGGAGGAACGGTCATCATCTTCGGGATGGTCCCGTGAAATGCATGGAGCATCTCCTTTCTCTTGGACGGGAGCAGATCGGAGCGGACGAATCGTGCCAGGCTCAGGACATTCGGATCGACAGGCTGTATGTTGCCACCGGGAACATCCAGATTTCCGCAGACAGCCATGAGGCAAACAATCGCCCTTGCCGCGTCAAAGGTGTTGACGGTCTGCTCAATGGGATTGCCCCATTGGATGGCAGCAGGGCGGCAGGAAGCATACCTCCTGGCAGCTTCTCGAATGAGATCGGCCGGTACCCAGGTGATTGCGGAGATCTTCTCCGGTGTGAACTCGCCTACGCGATCAGAGAGCTCCTGGAACCCAAAGGTCCACTCTTCCACAAATGCTTTATCATAGAGCCCCTCCTCGATGATGACATTCAGGAAGGACATGGCAAGGGCATGATCCGTCCCAGGTCTTATCTGGAGCCAAAGATCGGCCTTTTTGGCCAATTCCGTTCTCCGCGGATCCACCACCATGAGGGAAGTCCCTTGCTCGTATTGCTGCAGGAGGAGTGAGCAGATCTGTCCCTCCTCGTTGCTGCTTGTCACATTGCTTCCCCAGAGCACGATGAGATCGCTCTTGTGGTGAAAATCCACCACCGGATAGAAACCGCAGGTGTGAACACCCGACACTTCCCGCGGGGCATGGCAGACGTCCTGAACTGCAATGACATTGGGAGATCCGAAGAGAGTGGCCAACCGTATGAGGCCGAAGAGCTCCAGACCCTTTGGCATGCCCTGGCCGAAGATGACCGAGCGGGCGCCGTATTGGGCTTTGATCCCATTGAATTTCGCGGCCATCACCTCAATGGCATCAGCCCATGAAATCGGCTCCCACTTTCCTTCCCCTCTGGTTCCGACCCTCCGGAGGGGGCTTCTCAGCCTGGAAGGGTGGGTCAGCCGGTCGGCTGACGCCAATCCCTTCGGGCAGACGTACCCCTTGTTGAGAAAACCTTCCGGATCTCCCTTGATCTTGACTATCCGGTTGTCTCTGACACCCACCAGGAGAGCACAGCCGCCATGGTCCATTCTGGAGCAGTGGGTCTTGAACCAACGGACCTCTTTATCTTCAGTCATGTCCTGCATCCTATCTCATCTCCCCTTGGGCATCCCTGGAACCCCCTGGGGCATTCCACCGGGAATTGCCGGCATGGAGAACTTTTCATACCCTTTCGGCACCTCGAAAAGGCTCCCGGGAACGTTTCCCATCTTGATATTCTTCAGAACCATCGTACTGTCAGGGTCCTGTGTTTTTACGGGGAAATTCAGCTTTTCCGAAATCCAGTAGTAGGTCTCCTTGTCCTTGGCCTGATACTTCTTGCAAGTCAAGCCGGAGATTGTTTCATTCCCGATGAACTTGGACTGGTCTTCCATTGAAGAGGTCCACTCCTTCATTTTGGGATCTTCAGGGTATGGCTGTTCCATGTACATCTTTTCCTCGGGCATCAGTATCCATACCACTTTCTTGTCCGGCCGCGAGATGGTGACCGCGTTCTCGTCGCCGTCTCCATCCATTTCCATGCGCATCCTGTTGCCCTGCATGTAAATCTTCCCTTTGGCATCCTCTTCTCCTCCAGTGCTGATGATCATATCGGCGCTGAAGTCGGCCGCTATGGAGACAGACGCGATCAGGATCGTGAATACCGCAGAAAAAGTAGAGATGAATTTTTTCATTTGTATTTCCTCCATCCAGTCAGTCAAATGCCGGCTTCTCAAGTCCGGAAAAGCAGGGGCAGGATATCGCCCCATTAAGATACTGTCAATTATGGTTTCAGCTCGTGTGTATCTGTGTCATTCCCAGCCATGCGGCGACCCGGAGTTCGTTTGATCAGGCCGCAATTTGAGATCGGCATTTCATTTGAGGATGGAGGAGCTTTGAGACTCTCAGAAAGGACAAGCTGAGCGGACGGGTAAGGAGAGGAGGAGATGAAAGCGTGCTTAACGATGGATAAGTCAGGACCCTAGCGCAGTTCGAGCTCCCGTTTTTCCATGTGCCGGATCTCATCTCTCAGCCGGGCCGCTTCCTCGAACTCGAGCTTCGCCGCCGCTTCCTTCATTTTCTTCTGCAGATCTTTGATCTTTCCGGCGATGATCTCAGGGGTAAGATAAGGTTCCTCTTTTTCGGCCATAGTCGGGAATTCCACGTAATCGGCTTCGTACACCGACCCCAGGATATCGTCGATCGCCCTCTGGATTGAAGCAGGAGTAATCTTGTGCACCCGGTTGTATTCCAGCTGCGTCTGTCGACGGCGGCTGCTCTCCTGGATGGCCCTGGACATGGATCCTGTGATCTGATCCCCATAGAGGATCACGAGACCGTTAACATTGCGCGCCGCCCGGCCGCATGTCTGGATAAGGGATCTCTCGGATCGAAGAAAGCCTTCCTTGTCGGCATCCAGCACGGCAACCAGCGAGACTTCGGGAAGGTCCAACCCTTCGCGCAACAAATTGATCCCAACCAGCACGTCATAGGTCCCCATCCGCAGATCCCTGATGATGGAAACCCGCTCAATGGTCTTGATGTCTGAATGGAGATAGGCCACCTTGACCCCGAAGTCCGCCAGGTACTCGGTCAGGTCTTCCGCCGTCCGCTTGGTCAGGGTGGTGACGAGGACACGCTCGTTGCGTGATACCCTTTCCCGGATCCAGACCAGGAGGTCGTCCACCTGATTCGTCGCAGGCCGCACGACAATCTCGGGGTCAATAAGCCCTGTGGGTCTGATAATCTGCTCCGATATCCTTTCCGCCCTCTCCAGCTCGTAAGGACCAGGGGTGGCAGAGACATAGATGACCTGATTCACCCTGGCCGCAAATTCCTCGAACTTCAGGGGCCTGTTGTCCATGGCAGAAGGAAGACGAAACCCGAACCGCACCAGGGTTTCTTTCCTGGAGCGATCCCCGTTATACATCCCGTTCAGTTGAGGCACTGTGATGTGGCTCTCATCGATTATGACGAGGTAGTCCCTGGGGAAATAGTCCAGCAGGGTAGGGGGCGGTTCTCCCGGGGCTCTACCCGTGAGATGCCTGGAGTAGTTTTCGATGCCGTGGCAATAGCCCATTTCGATCATCATCTCCAGGTCGAAGAGGGTCCTCTCCTCAATTCTCTGCGCTTCGATCAGCTTGTCCTCAGAACGGAAGTACTCGATTCTCTCCTTGAGCTCCTCCTTGATCTGGCGAACAGCCCTGTCTCGAATTTCAGTGGTCGTGACGTAGTGGGTAGCCGGAAAGATGGTGACGCGGTTCAGCTCCCCTGTGGACTTTCCGGTCAGAGGATCGATTTCCTGTATCCCCTCCACCTGATCGCCGAAGAAATGCACCCGAACCGCCCTTTCTTTCTCATGGACCGGGTAGATGTCCAAGACATCCCCTCTCACTCGGAACCGGCCTCTGACAAAATCGTAGTCCCCGCGCTCATATTGGATCTCCACGAGTTTTTTGAGCACGTCTTCTCTTGAGATGGATGCATCCCTTTCCAGATACAGCAACATGTTATGGTATGCCTCAGGTGATCCGAGGCCGTAGATGCAGGAGACGCTCGCAACGATGATCACGTCTTCCCTTTCCAGGAGGGACCTGGTGGCGGAATGGCGCATCTTGTCGATCTCTTCGTTGATATGCGCGTCCTTCTGGATGTAGGTGTCCGACTGAGGAATATAAGCCTCGGGCTGGTAATAGTCGTAGTAGCTTACAAAGTACTCGACTGCGTTACGTGGAAAGAGACGTCTCAGTTCACCGAAGAGCTGGGCGGCAAGGGTCTTGTTAGGGGCAATGATCAGCGTGGGTTTCTGTACCCTCGCAATGATATGCGCCATGGTGAAGGTTTTCCCCGAGCCGGTCACCCCCAGCAACACCTGTTGCTCCAGCCCTGATTCAATCCCTTCCGAGAGTTCCTTGACCGCCTGGGGCTGGTCGCCGCAGGGCTTGAGATCCGTCGTTAATTCGAATTTGGACATAAAAAGCAGTTTGTCTGGTTTATTTGGGTTGTTTAGTTTGTCTGGTTAAGAAAACAAGAAGCAGTTATCTGGTTGGAAAAAAGCATGTTCTACAGTTTTCCAGTTCATTTTCTGGTCACTTTAACAACCAAACAAACCAGATAAACCAGATGAACCAGACAAACAGTTCTTCACTTGATCTCCATCCGCCATGTCGTGCCCTTTGGACCATCCTCAAGAACGATCCCTCCATCCTGGAGCCGCTTGCGCACGGCATCGGCGTCTGCCCATCTTTTCTCCGCCCTGGCCTTTGCCCTTTCGAGGATGAGTGTCTCAATCTCCTCCTCGGACATGGACAGGGACTGAGAGGAGATCTTCTGAAAAAACTCCTCAGGTTTCTCCTCAAGAAGACCCAGCACTGCTGCGGCTGCCAGCAGTTCTTCTCTTTCTCGCAAAAGCTTTGGAAAGACTTTCTGATCATGCGGGTCGCCGATCGTGTCCATCAATCGGTTCATCTCCTTCACCTTGTCAAACAGGAGCGCGATCCCCCCGGCCGTATTCAGGTCGTCGTCCATCACATCGATGAACTGCTCAAACAATCCATCCCTCCTTTCGCCCTTATCTCCCAGATCCGTTCCGGCCCGCTTCTTAACGAATTCATCGACCCTTTGAAGCGTTCGATAGATGCGGGCCAGGGCGGATTGGAACTCCACGACGGCACTCTTGGAGAAGTCAAGAGGGCTTCTGTAGTGCTTGGAGAGAAGAAAGATCCGCAGCACCTCCGGATGGTAGCTCTCAAGGGCGTCCCGGATGGTCAGGAAGTTGCCGAGAGACTTTGACATCTTTTCGGATTCCACGGTGACAAAACCGTTGTGCACCCAGTATCGCGCAAAACCTCCCCCCGTGGCTGCAACGGATTGTGCCCTTTCATTCTCATGGTGTGGAAAGAGCAGATCCCTGCCCCCTCCGTGGATATCGAATGTGGAACCAAGATAGTGGTTGCTCATGACCGAACATTCTATGTGCCATCCGGGGCGGCCGGGTCCCCAGGGGCTCTCCCACTGGGGTTCCCCCGGTTTGGCGCCTTTCCACAGGACAAAGTCCATGGGATGCCTTTTTTTTTCATCTACGGCAATCCGGCTTCCCGCCTTCATGTCTTCCAGTTTCCTGCCCGAGAGCTCTCCATATCCCTTGAAGCTTTCCACCGAGTAGAAGACATCGGCCCCTTCCAGGTAGGCAAATCCCTTCTCCATCAGTACCTGGATCATATGGATCATGGAAGGGATGAAATCCGTGGCACGCGGCTCATGATCCGCCTTCATGACACCGAGGCGGTCCATATCCTCGTAAAACGCATCGATCTGTTCCTGGGCCAGTGCGGCGGTTTCCTTGCCGAGGGATCTGGCCCTGTCGATGATCTTGTCGTCGATGTCCGTGAAGTTCCGGACATAGGTCACCTCAAAGCCCCTGGCACGGAGATACCTCACAAGAACATCGAAGACAATCGAAGATCTGGCGTGGCCGATGTGGCAGAGATCGTACACCGTCACACCGCAGACGTAGATCCTCGCCTTTCCGGGTTCCAATGGATGAAATTCCTCCTTGGTGCGGGTGGCGGTATTGTAGAGCTTTATGGTCATATCATTCCTGCCTTCCCACGTTCTCAGCCATAAGAGTCACCACTGCATAGGCCGCGATCCCTTCTTCCCGTCCGCAAAATCCCATCCCTTCGCAAGTGGTCGCCTTGATGCTGACCCGATCTTCCGAAGTTTTCAGTACACGGGCGAGGGTTTTTCTCATCACAGGAATATGAAGGGCGAGTTTTGGTTTTTCAGCCACAATCGTAGAGTCGATGTTATTGATCGCAAATCCTTCATCCTTCACCCAGTCCATTACCCTCTCCAGCAGCACAAGACTCGAAGCGTCCTTGTACGATTCGTCCGAATCAGGGAAATGCTGACCGATATCCCCCCTGGCAAGCGCACCCAGCAGTGCATCCATCAACGCGTGCACAAGGACATCCGCATCCGAATGGCCGAGGAGTCCCATGGAGTGGGGAATCCTCAGACCTCCGAGAATAAGGGAGCGCCCTTCGACCAGACGATGGACATCATAACCAAAACCGATTCGGAACACGTAAAACTCCTAACCACCAACTGCCTGCACAAACCATCAATGGCATGAACTGCAGCTTCCTCCACTGCAACTGGAGCAGCCGGAGGAGGAAGCGGAGGATGTATATTTTCCGCTGCTCTTGAAACTGCAGGAAGAGAGGACCCGCTCCACTTTTTCCCCCTTACAATCCGGACAGCAGACGGTGGGGTTGCTTCCCAAGACCAGACACTCGAAATCCTTTTGGCATTTCTTGCAATGATATTCATATATAGGCATGTTCTATCCTTTCTCTCTTATCTGTTTTGTAAACACGTTGCATTTCATAGAGCTAAAGATCTGCACTTTTTTCTTCCAATCCTTCGATCACCGCGGCGGCAAGAAGGGGGAACATGATTTCATGATGCCCTATCAGGCTGTACCCCTTTCCGCCCTCCTGGGTAGGTCTTTCCACGACATTGGCCGTGGGTCTGTACTGGCGGATGAAATCCATGTTCACCGTTGTGAAGTCCTTCACCTCATGCCCCAGGTTTCGCACCAGGGAGACGGCTTTCAGGAACACCTCCGGGATAATGACCGCTGAACCCAGGTTGATGAAAACTCCCTGTTCCAAACGTGAGACCAGACCGGCAAAAATCCTGAAATCCAGATGGGAGGTTTTTCCTATTGCGGCCCCGTCTGCAGCCGGGTGGCAGTGGATGATATCCGTCCCCACTGCAACGTGCACGGTGGCAGGGATATTCAGTTCGGCTGCATGGGCGAGAAGGCTGTATCGCTTATGGGGGAAATCCCCACGAAGGATCATGGCGCCTACTGCCGTTCCCAAACCGATTCCCTTTTCAGCCCCCTCGCGTATGGCCTCATTCAGCATTCTTCCGGTCTCCTCGGCCATGCCGAATTGCCCCTTGCCGATCTGCGCAGACACATCCTCGGAGGTATGCCCGGCCAGGGCAAGCTCCATGTCATGAACGATGCAGGCCCCATTCATGGCGATTCCTTTGATGATTCCACGATCCATCAGATCCAGGATCAAAGGGTTGAGTCCCACCTTGATCACATGGCCGCCAATGCCCAAGATAATCATCTTTCCGGACCGGTTGGCTCGAACAAGGCTGTCTGCAACCTTGAGCAGGGCATCCGCTGCCAGGATCCGGGGAAGCGATTGCAGCCAGAGCCGCATGTTCCCGCCTGGTTTCCATGACCGGGCGAAATCTCCGATGCTGACCTTGCTCTCCCTTTCCAGGAGGGAGTAGGTGTGCACCCCTCGTACGTCTATTGGTTTGAAATCAGACATTTTAAGAACAATCTCGTATCTCAGAGGGTTGACCTAGTGTGTGGTGCGACAGAAGTCCAATGAGACCTTACTCCCCCTTGCTACCTTTCTGGAAGAGCACGTGATCCACCATGTGACAGATCAGGTGGCCGGCAAAGATATGGACCTCCTGGATTCTTGGTGTAGATGTGGTCTTGACTGTCAGGCAGAGATCCGCCATTTTTGCGATCTTGCCGCCTTCCCCTCCGGTCATCACGGCGCTATATAGCCCCATTTTCTTGGCGGTTTTCACGGCGGAAATCACATTGGCCGAATTCCCGCTCGTGGTAAACGCGAGAAGCACATCTCCTTCTCTGCCGAGAGCCTTGATCTGCTTTGAAAATACCTCTTCAAAGGAATAATCGTTCGCTATGCTGGTGATTACCGAAGTATCCGTGGTCAGGGCAACTGCGGGCAGAGGCGGACGCTCCAGAAGAAAGCGATTCACAAATTCCGCTGCAAGGTGCTGGGCGTCGGCAGCGCTGCCACCATTGCCGCACAGCATGAGCTTGCGTTCGTTTGTGAATGCAAGGGCGATCCTCTCGGCAAACAGAATCAGCTTCGGGCCGTTTTCTTTGACGAAATCCTCCTTGGACTTGACACTTTCTTTCAACGCGGTTTCGACGATTTTCTCCACATGTCCACCTTTTGTTGGAATGACCAGAAATGTATAGTTGCAAGGTCGGCTTGTCAACGGCTGTTTCTTACATCAGTGTAACGCTTTAGCTCTGTGAATCGGCTCAAGGTTGACCACAGGGTGCTCGCCGTCTTAAGAGAAGAGACCGGACAGGGAAAAATCCAGTAGAAGGCGTAGCACCATTTTCTTTGACTTCAATGGAAAAAGCGGATAAGTTTCCATCAAATGATGGAAAAAACCGGTAATCGGAAAGGCCGCTCCCCCTCTTCTCTCAAGGGGAGGATTCTCCGGACCGCGCGCCGGGTATTCGGAGAATACGGCTATCATGGCGCCACCACGCGCATGATCGCAAAAGCTTCAGGCATAGACATCTCCACCCTCCATTACCATTGGGGCGAAAAGGCCGAACTTTACGAGGCCGTAATCCTTGATATCACCAGGAAGTTCCGGACCAGACTGATCGAAGTGGAGAGGATCATCCACGGTCTGCCCCTTTCGGAACGTATGGACATTGCCATCGACATGGTAGCGGACTATCTGTTTCGCCATCCGGAGGTATCGAACATCGTACTTTTTCGATATTTCGGCAAGACCAGGCATCCCTCCGCGGTGGACTTCCATATTCCGGAATTCGTTTCGGACATCGCCCGTTCCATGGACCTTTGCACCGATGAAGTCACACCCGGCATAAGCATGCAGGTGTTGGCCATGATGAACGTGATTTTCAACTTCATCTCAGGGGAAACATTTTTCCGGTCCACCATGAACCTGAAAAAGGCGGAATACGTTGCCATGGTCAAGAAGACGGCGAAGCTCATCCTGATCCCTGCGTTTGCAGGCAATGGCGAAAATCAAAAAGCAGACAGGATCAAAGGATCGACAGGATAAAGGAGTCAACGACAAGAGACTCTTGCTTTCGGCTTCTTGTACGGAATCTGATGAAACTTCATGCCACGGGTTCGTCCTTCGATACCGTTCGGACACCTCGGGCAAGCTCGGGCAAGCGGATTCCGTTCGTGGTAAAAAATTAAACCAGGAACGGAATCCAGAGGCAATAGTTTTGGTGGTTCTGTAGCTGTCTTATATATCCTGTCAATCCTGTTATCCTGTCCGGAATTTCTGAGGAGGGACAAAGCATGGCCGTGAACGTCAATGCCATTGGAAAAAAGATCGGTCCAATCACCAGGCAGTACACCTGGAAGGACGTCGTCCTCTATGCCCTGGGAGTGGGGGCGGGATTCGAGGAACTGGAGTACTGCTATGAGGCCCAGTTGAAAGTAATCCCAAGTTTTTCCATAGGAAGCGTGTTCGATTTCATGGCGAGCGCCGCCCTCACGGCTGAAGTCAACCTGGCAGGGGTATTGCATGGCGAGCAGGACATCCTCTTCCATAACCCCATTCCACCCGAGGGAACCCTCACCACAGAGGGGGCGGTCACCCACATCTACGACAAGGGAGAGGGGAAGGGAGCGGTGCTGGTCGCGGAGGGGGACACAACTCACTCCAACGGGCAGAAGCTTTTCACCAATATCTTCACCCTTTTCTGCCGGCTGGACGGCGGGTTCGGGGGAGAAGCCACGCCGAAGGAGGTGGTGGAGTTTCCCGAGAGAAAGCCGGACTTCGAAGAACCTGCGTTACCTTCCCCCAACCAGCCTTTGCTCTACAGGCTATCAGGTGACGTCTTCCAACTCCATGTGGACCCTGATTTCGCAAAATCGAGCGGTTTTGAAAAGCCCATCATGCATGGGCTCTGCACCCATGGATATGCGTGCAGGGCGGTTATCAAACACCTTTTCCCCGGCGAACCGGAACGGATGAGCCGGTTCCGGGTTCGCTTTTCCAAGACTCTTTACCCAGGGGCGCCGATAAAGACCCAGATCTGGAAAATGGAAGAGGGACGGGCTCTATTCAGGACCATCCATGCGGAAACCGGGGAAGTGGTGATCGATCGAGGCATCGTGGAGTGGCTCGGCAGGGAAGCGGTCCGGCAAAGGGCAAGACGCGGCTCGATTCGTTTTGACGGCCGGGTGGCGATCGTGACGGGTGCAGGAGGAGGGCTGGGCCGGATGTATGCGCTGGAGCTGGCAAGGCGCGGCGCCAAGGTGGTGGTGAATGACTTCGGTGGAGGGAAGGACGGTTCGGGCGGAGGGGCCGGTCCCGCCGACCGGGTGGTGGAGGAGATCCGGGGCTTGGGCGGTGAGGCGGTGGCGAGCTACGAGAGCGTGGCAAGCGATGAAGGGGGGCGCAGGATCGTGGAGAAGGCGATCGAGACCTTCGGCCGTGTGGACATCCTGATCAACAACGCCGGGATACTCCGTGACAAGACCCTGGTGAAAACGGAGCCTGCGGACTGGGACGGGGTGATGGAAGTGCACCTCAAGGGCGCTTACAACGTAACGCGGCCCGCGTTCGTGAAGATGAGGGAAGGGGGATATGGCCGCATCGTCTTTACCTCGTCTGCGGCCGGGCTTTACGGGAACTTCGGCCAGACGAACTACAGCGCGGCGAAGATGGGGTTGATCGGTTTCATGAACACGCTGAAGCTCGAAGGGGAGAAGCACAACATCAAGGTGAACACGATCACGCCGATTGCCGGGACGAGGCTGACCGAAGGGGTGCTGCCCGGGGAGCTGTTCGCGAGATTGAAGCCGGAGTTCGTGACGCCCATGGTGCTTTACCTGTGCGCCGAGCAGTGTCCAGTGAGCGGGGCCATCTATAATGCCGGCATGGGGATTTTCAATCGTGCCGCCATTGTGACCGGCCCCGGCTGCATGATTGGAGATGGTGAACAGCCCCCCACTGTGGAGCAGGTTGCGGCCAAGATTGACAGGATCAAGTCCCTCGAAGGTTGCCGGGAATATTCAAATGCAATGTCCGCGTACTCGCCCATGATGGAAGCCGTAACCAGGGCAGGTTGATAAAACAGCCTGTGTGCCTCTGTGAGAGATTAACAGGAGGATTCAAAGATGATCGGCATTGTTTCCTATGGCGGCTACATTCCAAGACTGCGGCTTGATCGCATGGCGGTTTTCAACAACATGGGGTGGTTTGCGCCCGCAACGATCATGGTGGCCCAGGGCGAGCGGTCCTTCTGCAACTGGGATGAGGACAGCGTCAGCATGGCCGTAGAGGCATCGCGCGACTGTCTCAAGGGGATTGACAGATCCCAGGTGCAGGCGGTTTTCCTGGGCTCCACCACCCTTCCATTTGCGGATCGCCTCTCTGCCGGGATCGTGAAGACGGCCCTCAATCTGAAGGACGACATCCTGACGGAAGATTTCACCAACTCTCTCCGATGCGGCACGAGCGCGCTCATCACCGCCCTGGATACAGTAGTCGCCGGCAATCGAAGAAAGATCCTGGTCACCGCCTCCGACAGGAGAGAGACCAGGGCCGGCTACTTCTGTGAGATGTGGTTCGGGGACGGCGCAGCCTCCGTGCTCGTGGGAGACGAAGGTGTCGTCGCTGAGTTTCTGGGCAGCTATTCCGTCTCACATGATTTCGTGGATCACTACAGAGGAGCGAATCAGAAATACGATTACATGTGGGAGGAACGATGGGTCAGGGACGAGGGCTATGGACGGATTATCCCTGAAGCGGTTACGGGGCTCCTGAACAAACTTTCCATCACCATGGAGGATGTGGATTCCTTCGTGTTCCCCTGCTTTTTCAAAGCGGAGCACAGGAACATTGCGAAGAAGCTGGGAGCCGCGCCGGAGAAGGTTCTGGACAATCTGCACGAGGTATGCGGTGAAACCGGCGCGGCCCATCCGCTGGTCATGTTCGTGCAGGCCCTGGAAAAGGCAAAGCCCGGCGACCACATCCTGCTGGCCGGCTTCGGCCAGGGTTGTGACGCGCTCTGCTTCAGGGTAACGGATGAGATTCGGAATCTGCCTTCCCGGGTGGGGATCGGGGGATCCCTGCAACGCAAGGTGACGACCGACAATTACCTCAAGTTCCTGAAGTTCAGGGACCTGCTCCCGACCGAGATGGGCATCCGGGCCGAGGCTCCCATGCAGACAGCCATGACCGTGCTCTGGCGGAAGCGCAAAATGCTCCTGGGACTGGTCGGCGGCATATGCTCAAAGTGCGGCACGCCCCAGTTTCCAAAGATGTCCATCTGCGTCAACCCCGGGTGCAACGGTGTGAACAGCCAGGAGGATTACGAGTTCGCGGAACGATCCGCTCTTATCAAGAGCTTCACCGGCGATCTTCTCGCAGTTTCCGTAGACCCTCCTGCGATATATGGAATGGTCCAGTTCGAAGGGGGAGGACGCTTCATGGCGGATTTCACCGATTGCGAACTGGGGGATGTGCGTGTTGGTCAGCGGGTGGCCCTTAGCTTCCGGAAGCGATACACGGACAAGGAAAGATCTTTCAGCGGGTATTTCTGGAAGGCCGTCCCCCTGGCCGGAAAGGGCCAGGAACTGGATCGGACTTCCATTCATTTTGACGGCCGGGTGGCGATCGTGACGGGTGCAGGAGGAGGGCTGGGCCGGATGTATGCGCTGGAGCTGGCAAGGCGCGGCGCCAAGGTGGTGGTGAATGACTTCGGTGGAGGGAAGGACGGTTCGGGCGGAGGGGCCGGTCCCGCCGACCGGGTGGTGGAGGAGATCCGGGGCTTGGGCGGTGAGGCGGTGGCGAGCTACGAGAGCGTGGCAAGCGATGAAGGGGGGCGCAGGATCGTGGAGAAGGCGATCGAGACCTTCGGCCGTGTGGACATCCTGATCAACAACGCCGGGATACTCCGTGACAAGACCCTGGTGAAAACGGAGCCTGCGGACTGGGACGGGGTGATGGAAGTGCACCTCAAGGGCGCTTACAACGTAACGCGGCCCGCGTTCGTGAAGATGAGGGAAGGGGGATATGGCCGCATCGTCTTTACCTCGTCTGCGGCCGGGCTTTACGGGAACTTCGGCCAGACGAACTACAGCGCGGCGAAGATGGGGTTGATCGGTTTCATGAACACGCTGAAGCTCGAAGGGGAGAAGCACAACATCAAGGTGAACACGATCACGCCGATTGCCGGGACGAGGCTGACCGAAGGGGTGCTGCCCGGGGAGCTGTTCGCGAGATTGAAGCCGGAGTTCGTGACGCCCATGGTGCTTTACCTGTGCGCCGAAGGATGCGCGGAGAACGGGATGATTTTCAACGCAGGCGCAGGTCTGTTCAACAGGGCCGCCGTGGTGACCGGCCCGGGGGTGTTGATCGGTGACGGGAAGCGCGTGCCCACTGTGGAAGATATCCACAAGAACTGGGGGGCCATACAGAGCCTCAGCGGGGCCGGAGAGTATCCGAATGCAGTGGCCGCCTACGCTCCGATGATGTCGGTGTTGAGCCCGAAGCCGGAAGAACAGCGGGGCGGCGACCTGACGGTGAAATCCATCTTCGATCGCATCCCTCAAGCCTTCCAGAAGGACAAGGCGGCCGGGGTGAATGCCGTCTTTCAGTTCGTGCTTTCCGGCCCGGACGGGGGTTCATGGCATGTGACGGTCAAGGAAGGGGGGTGCACGGTCAAGGAGGGGCCGCACGATCGGCCCACGACCACGATACGGATGGCGGATGAGGACTTCGTGAAATTGATCAAAGGCGAGCTCAATGCGATGAAGGCGTACACGGGCGGAAAGCTGAAGATTGAAGGCGATCTCATGAAGTCGCAGCTCATTGAAAAGCTGTTCCGCTTCTAGCAGGGTGAAGACATGATTTTTTCTCAGAACCGAAGAGAAGGAAATTTAACCGCGAAGACGCGAAGGGCGCAAAGATTGTTTTTTCACCTGCCGGAGCGACTTCCGGCAGGTGAAAAAACAAATATCTTCCTGGCGGACTCGGCGTCTTGGCGGTTCAAAGCTGTAAACACGGCCATTTCAGAACAGGCACGAAGCAAAGCAGGGGGATCTCATGGCAACCGGAATCAGGGACAAGGTAGCGATCATCGGGATGGGCTGCACCCGCTTTGGTGAGCGGTGGGATGTGGGTGCTGAAGAGCTTATGGTGGAGGCCTATACCGAATGCCTTCAGGATGCGGGAATAGAACCTAAGGACATCGGGGCCGCATGGCTGGGCACCTGCTATGAAGAGATCAATGTGGGCAAAAGCGCTCTGCCCCTTTCCATGAACCTGAGGCTTCCTTTTATCCCCGTAACCAGGGTCGAGAATTACTGCGCCAGCGGGACCGAGGCTTTTCGCGGGGCGGTTTACGCGGTCGCCTCAGGGGCGTATGATACCTGCCTGGCCCTGGGCGTGGAGAAGCTCAAGGACACGGGGTTCGGTGGTCTCCCGAATATGGTTGCCTCCAATGTCGGGTCCCTGATCTGGCTCTGGAACCCCAACATGAGCGCCCCGGGTTCCTTTGCGCAGCTCGCCACCGCGTACGCGGCAAAGTACCGCGTCGTTGATCAGGATCTCAAGAGGGCCATTGCCCAGGTGTCCGTCAAGAGCCACGAGAACGGCTCCCGAAATCCCAAGGCTCATCTCCGGAAACCGGTCACAATAGAGCAGGTCATGGCCGCTCCCATTATCGCCTATCCGCTCGGGCTCTTCGACTGCTGTGGTGTAAGCGACGGATCGGCCTGCGCCATCGTTACCACCGTGGAAAAGGCAATGGAAATGGGCAAGAAGAACCCGGTAACCGTAAAAGCCCTTCAGCTCGCCCTGAGCAGCGGCGAGGAGATGGGTTTCAACGACTGGGACGGCGATCATTTCATGACCACCGATCGCTGCAGCGTGAAGGCATATCAGGAGGCCGGCATAGAAAACCCTCGCGAGGAGATCAGCATGATGGAGGTTCATGACTGTTTTTCGATCACGGAGATGGTGACCTACGAAGATCTCCACATCTCCGAGAGGGGCAAGGCCTGGAAGGATTCGCTGGACGGTTTTTACAACATTGACGGCAAGGTTCCCTGCCAGGTGGATGGCGGTCTGAAATGCTTTGGACATCCTATCGGCGCCTCCGGACTGCGTATGCTCTACGAGATGTACCTCCAGCTCCAGGGCAGGGCAGAGGATCGGCAGCTGCCGAATCCGCGCTACGGCCTGACCCATAACCTGGGAGGTGTGCCTTTCATGAATGTGTGCAGCATCGCTATCGTTGGAAGATACAGGTAGCATTTGGCACCCTTCCCATCATGAATTCGGCTGTGGAGGAGATTTTCGCATTCAAACCATGGACTTCAATCTGAGCAGAGAGCAGACGGACATCCAGAAGGCGGCCCAGGAATTCGCCAGGGGCGAGTTCAACCCCGAACTTGTCCTGGAGTATGACAGGAAACAGGAATTCCCTCTGCCGGTCTGGAAAAAGGCGTGCGAACTGGGATTTGCCGGGCTTCACTACCCGGAAGAGTACGGAGGCCAGGGTCTCGGGATTCTCGAAAATGCGCTGGTCGCAGAGAGCTTTTGCCGCCAGGACTCGGGAATGGGATGTGCGCTGGCTCTCTCCGATTTCGGTTCCGAGATCATTCTTCAAAACGGCACCGGGAACCAGAAGAAGAAAATCCTGGAATCCCTCGCGGCGGGCAAGGGACTGATGACGCTGGCATGGATGGAGGAGGGATATTCCCCGCGAACTTTTTCGACTACGGCAAAAAGGAGAGATGGAGGATTCCTCATCGAGGGAAGAAAGTCTTATGTGCCTCTCGCAGAGTTGAGCCGGTTTTTTCTCGTTCTCTGTCAGGCCGGTGACGAAGAAGAGGGACAGACCGCCTTGCTTCTCGTAGGAGACATTCAGGGAAAGGATGTGTCCGTCAGGAGAGAAAAGCTGGGCATGAGAATGGTTCCCATGAACGATGTAAGCTTCAGCGTGCAGGTTCCGGCCGAGAACCTGATCTGCGGAGAACGAGAGGGCGGTCAAGCTCTGGAATCGTTTCTCAACGCGATCAGAATCGAGTGCGGGGCCATGGGGGTAGGGATTGCACAAGGAGCGTTGGACAGGGCGATCGAGTACAGCAAGAGAAGAGAGCAGTTCGGAAGGCCGATCGGTGCATTCGAAGTCATTCGAAACAGGCTCTCCGACATGTTCATGTCCGTAGTGATGGCGAGACATATCCTTTACCATGCCGCACTGTCCATGGATCAGGGAAAACCTGAGCAGCGGCTCATCCTGATGACCAAGAGAGCAGCCTGCCGGGCTGCTCTGGACGTCGCCGACTCCGCTCTCCAGATCCATGGCGGCTACGGGTATATGACCGAAGGGCAGATCGAACACTTCTACAGGGATGCAAAAGCGCTTGACCTTTTCACGGAATCCGGCTCCAGGCAGAGAAGCCTGCTGGCAGAGGAGATCACGTCTTGGAGATCCTGAAATACAGCGAGGAGCACAGGAAGTTCAGGGAAAAGCTCCGCGGTTTTTTCGACAAGGAGGTGATCCCTCACGCGGACGAGTGGGAGCGGTCCGGCATGGTCCCGAGATCTCTCTGGAGGAGGATGGGGGAGGAGGGATTTCTCTGTATGCACGTGGGGCGGGAGTATGGGGGCGCGGGAGCGGACTTCCTCTACTCGGTGATCGTTACCGAGGAACTCGCGAGAACCCGTCAGACCGGATTGGCTGCACCTCTTCACAGTGACGTGGTCGTGCCATATATCGGTTCTTTCGGTTCCGAAGAGTTGAAGCGAAAGTACCTGCCGGGATGCGTTTCCGGGAAAATCGTCACGGCAATCGCAATGACCGAGCCGGATGCCGGAAGCGACCTGGCGTCCATGCGCACTTCTGCGGTCCAGGATGGAGACTCGGTCGTCCTGAACGGCGAAAAGATTTTCATCAGCAACGGGATCCACTGCGATCTCCTGGTAATCGCCGCAAGAGATGCTGCTGTCGAAGACCCCTATCACGGGATCGATCTTTATCTCGTGGAAGCCGGGACCGCGGGATTTGAGAAAGGGAAGCGGCTCTCAAAGATGGGTTGGCACAGTCAGGATACGGCCGAGCTCCTCTTCAGGGACTGCCGTATTCCAACCACGAATCGGCTGGGTTCCAAGGGGGACGGTTTTCTCATGCTCATGGAAAAGCTTCAGCAGGAGCGGCTCATGTGCTCGATCATCGCCGTTGCTGCGGCCGAGAACATTCTGAGCACGACTATGGCGTTTTGCAGGGAAAAGAGGGATTTCGGCAGGGTCATCTCCAGATCTCAGGAGGTTCAGTTCAGGCTTGTCGAAATGGCTACCGAGGTGAGGCTCGGCAGGACATTTGTGGACAAACTCATTGCCGACCATATGGAAGGAAAGGCTATCGTGGTGGAAGCCTCCATGGCCAAGTACTGGACGACCGACATGGTCATGAAGGTGGCGGACAGGAGCCTGGAGCTGCATGGGAACTGCGGCTGCTGTGAGGAGTACCCCGTGGCCAGAGCATGGCGCGATGCTCGTGTCATGTCCATCTTTGCCGGAACAAACGAAATCATGAAGGGGATAGCAGCAAAATTCATGGGTCTGTAGGAGAGGATTCAATTCCGCCACGAAGACTCAAAGACACCAAGGAAGGATTCTCTTTGAAAGGGTATTGACTCAAGTCCCTGGAAGCCGGATGATGTCCGGTACAAGGGTCGAAGATGGACGGATCACTGCGGAGGAGGTACCGTTTTGGAGTCAGGAAAACTGGAAGAAGACCAGCGGCCGTGGGGATATTACAGGGTCCTTGCCGATGAGCCGGATCATAAGGTCAAGAGGATTGTGGTTTATCCGGGTCAGAGGCTGAGTCTTCAAAGACATCGACGCCGTTCTGAGCACTGGTATTTCATTGAAGGCAGCGCCATCGTTACCCGGAACGACGATGAGATCCCCGTCGAATCCGGCATAAGCCTGGACATCCCGGTCGGCTCATGGCATCGGGTAAGCAACCCCGGTGGAGACAACGCGGTTTTCATTGAGGTCCAGACAGGCGACTATTTCGGCGAGGACGATATTGAAAGGGCGGAGGATGATTACGGGCGATTGGCCATCAGTCTGGGGGTGGAAGGTCCCGCGTTGGAATAAAACAATGAATGGATTGAACCGCAAAGGCGCAAAGGACGCGAAGAAGGACCCAAAGATACTTTTTTTACCTGCCGGAAACACTCCGGCAGGTAAAAAAAGTATCATTCTTAGCGTACTTAGCGTCTTTGCGGTTTAAGGAGCATTCACGATTCTGCAATCGAGCGAATGGCTGCTGCGACCACCTTCAACTCGCTCTCCTGGATGGTTCGAAAGTCCAGCAGCACCTGATCCTTTTCCACCCTTGCGATGATCGGGGGATCGTACTCCCTCAAAGCCTCCTCGATCCGGTTTGCAGAGACCTCATCCGGCCTGATACAGAGAAGCCTTGTAGGCATGGCAAACAAAGGCATGGCTCCTCCACCCACCTTCGAGTTCCCGTCCGTGAGTTCCAGATGAAAGCGCTTCGTGTCCAGTCTTCCTGCCATCCTCATGAAACGACGTGCCTTTGCCCTCAGTTCGTCATATGTTTGCACGATCATCCTCAAGGTGGGAACTTCCTTCACAGCCGTGGACTCGTCCCTGTAGAGTTTGAGGGTTTCTTCAAGCGCCAGCAGCGTGAGTTTGTCTATTCTCAGCGCCCTTGAGAGCTGGTTTTTCCGTACGGCATCCACCAGGTTCCTCTTTCCAAGGATGATCCCCGCCTGGGGACCGCCAAGCATCTTGTCCCCACTGAAAGTGACGAGATCCACGCCTTCTGCAAGGACCTCCTGAACTGTGGGTTCCTTCATGAGGCCATACCGTGAGAAATCCACGAGGCAGCCGCTCCCCAAGTCTTCCATCACAGGGAGGCCGTGCTTCCGGGCGATCTCGACGAGATCGGTCGTTTCCACCTGCTCGGTAAACCCGACTACCTGAAAATTGCTCTGGTGAACCTTGAGCAGCAGTGCCGTGTCAGGGCCGATGACCTCTTCATAATCCCTCTTGTGGGTCTTGTTGGTCGTTCCCACCTCTACCATTCTTGCGCCGCTCCTGCGCATCACGTCAGGGATGCGGAAAGAGCCTCCGATTTCCACGAGCTGTCCCCTGGAGACGACGACCTCCCGTCCTCGGGCAAGGGTGTCGAGGCAAACCAGCACGGCTGCGGCATTGTTGTTCACGACCATGGCTGCCTCTGCGGAAGTCAGCTCTTTCAGGATTTCTTCCACGTGGGAGTGGCGGCTGCCTCTGATGCCTTTTTCCAGATCATATTCGAGGTTGCTGTATCCGCCGGCAATAGGCCGGAACCTTTCAAGAACGGACTCGGCCAGTATGGACCGGCCCAGGTTGGTATGGATGACGACTCCCGTGGCATTGATGAGCGGCCTCAGCTTTGAGGATGCCAGTCTCCGGAGATCGGCCTTCACATCATCCAGAATGCGCTCCATCTCGAATATTGATGTATCCTGAACCGATTCGTCCGACTCCACTCTTTTCCGAAGGGTTTCCAATACGCGATGAACAGCCCTGAGCGTAAGGTTTCTGGGGTAAGATCTCGAAATTTCGGCCAATTGGGGGCTGCTGAGGATTTTGCCCACTGCCGGTATTCTTTTCAGTTTCTCGTGTTTGGGAATGTTTTCCATGGGCTTTCTCCTGGAACTCCGCCAGCCGCCCAACAGAGCAGGGACGAGGCAAGTTTTTGTTGCAAACGGGGAAAAACTTCTGCTAGATTACCAGCAGATCAATGGTGGGTGTAGCTCAATTGGTTAGAGCACTGGGTTGTGGCCCCAGAGGCCGTGGGTTCGAGTCCCATCACTCACCCCATCACTATCGAAAAAGAGGGGGGCTACCCCCTTTTTGTTTTTTGTTCCCCTTTAGCATGTTTTGAGCATGAAGAAAAGGGCTAAGTTCGGGAGATCTTTTCCTGTTCGCCCTTTTGAAATTGATGTTATTATCATTTTGACTCATGTGCGGAGGCAGCATGGAAGGGAAGGATTTGCTGGAAGGAAAGAAGATCCTGGTAGTAGATGATGAGCCTGACATTCTTGAGACACTGGAAGATCTGCTTTCCATGGCCGAGGTTGTCAAGGCACAGAGCTTTGAAAGCGCAAAGGCTCTTTTGGAGGGTTCGAAATTCGATTTGGCCATCCTGGATATCATGGGGGTAAACGGCTACGAACTGCTTTCCATCTGCAATAGGAAGAACATCGCCGCCGTGATGCTGACCTCCCATGCCCTTACGCCGGAGAACATCATGAAGTCGTTCAAAATGGGGGCCGCATCTTTCATTCCCAAGGACAGAATTTCCGATATCCCTGTGTTTTTGAACGATGTCCTTGACGCGAAGGCTCAGGGGAAGCATGTCTGGTCACAGTGGACGGCAAGGCTGGGGGAGGCGTATTGGGAAAAGAAATTCGGGCCCAAATGGAAGGACAAGGAGCAGAAGTTCTGGAGTGATTTCCATCACACGGCCAAGTAGATTTGAGGTGCCTATCCGCATTCTCTTGCGGATATACTTCAAAGCCGGAACAACAAAAAAGAAGGAAAAGGGGATGGGAAAGGACGAGCTGCCGAAAAAGGTAACGCTGGTCGGGTCGATCGTACCGGGAAACTGGGATAACGAAGGGAATGTCATCGGGATCAGTTTCCAGGTAGAGAGGGAACGTTACGTGATTGAGCTCAACGAAGCCGGGCAGGAACTCTTCGACTTCCTGGAAGAGGAAGTAAAGGTGGAGGGGGTCTGCAGCACCGCAAGGAACGGGATAAAGAGGATCAGGATCAGTTCCTATGAAGTGCTCCGGGATGACGATTGGGCCGATGCAAGCGAGGAAGATCCCGGCATGGACAAGGAAGAGAGAGGCTAAGAGGAGCCCCTCCATTCTTCCACACGCAAGGGAAAAGAAAGAAAGACCACCACTGCACTCAGGATGATGGAAAGAAGAAGGGTGTCGTGAAACGCCACAGGTATGGAGAGTCTGATCGCCTCACTGCCTTCGGTCCCGTTCCTTACCCATTCTGATTGATACTGCATGAGCCTCGAGGTATAGAGTGCCCCCGCGAGCGCCATGCCCAAAGAAAGTCCTACCTGACGAACCGTCGCCATCAGGGCCGAAGCCGTGCCGAGCTGATCTCTGGGAACGCTCCCCATGATCATACTGCTGTTGGGCGTCTGGAACATCCCAATCCCGACCCCCAGGAGTATCAGCACCGAAATGATCGCCCCCATGCCCGTATCGAGATTGAAGAACAACATGAGAACAAACGCGAACGCGGTTGCTGCCGCGCCTGCAGCCGCGAACCGCTGCGGCCCGAACCGGTCCGAGAGTGAGCCGCTGACAGGCCCGCACACAATCGTGGCCACGGAATTGACGGCAAGAAGGAGCCCAGCCTCGGAGGGCGACATGCCGATCCCCTGCATAAGGTAAAAGGGCATGATCAGGATAAAAGGAGGCGCGGAGACAAAGGTGAAAAAGAGGGAGAGAGAAGCTAACAGAAAGGCCCTGTTCCTGAAAAGAGAAAGATCCAGTAGCGGGTTGGGAGTTTTTCGCTCCTGAAGGGTGAAAAGCGACAGGATCACGATTCCACATCCAACCCAGGCAAATATCGCGGGAGAAAAGAACCCCGAGTCCCTGGCCTGACTCACACCATACACAAGGCAGAATATCCCCAGTGAAGAGGTCAGAGCCCCCAGCAGGTCCAGCCTGAGGCCGTGGTCGGCAATTCGATCCTTTTTGAGGAGGATGAGGCCGAGGACGAATGTGAAGAAGGCAACCGGGGTGCGCACGTAAAAGATCGCTCGCCAATCCAGCCAGTCAAGCAGAAAGCCCCCGAGCACAGGACCTATGATAAACCCCAGAGAGACGGAGATCCCCAGGAGCCCGAGACCCCGGCCGGTCTCTTTCAGGGGAAAGGCCTCCGTGACAATGGCGGCGCCGCAGGAAACATTCATGGCCGCGCCCAGCCCCTGAATGCATCGGTAGAAGATGAGCTCTCCCATGCTCTGGGCAAGGGAGCATGCGGCCATTCCCAGTGTGAAAATCAGCATGCCGATTGTGTAGATCCGTTTTCGGCCAACGGTATCGCTGATCTTTCCAAGAATCAGCATGGAGCTGGTACTGACCAGAACGTAGGCCACGGTGACCCAGATCACCGTGGTGATCTCCTTGTCGAACACCCTGGTGAGGGTTGGAAAGGCGATGTTCGTGATGCTGACATCCATCGTGGCCATGAGTGCCCCCATGGCCGTGGTGATCAGCGCTTTCCACTTATAGTTGCCGGCTTCGGCTGCAGGATTCCGGTTCGTCACAGGCCGCTCAGGAAACCTTGTCGCCGGGAAGGAGATCCCTGTCAAAGGTTGCGACCCCGAGGCCCCCTTTGCCTGATCCTGCCAGGATCATCCCTTCGGAAAGGCCGAACTTCATTTGGCGGGGTTTGAGATTGGCCACCACTATGACTTTTTTGCCGACAAGGGATCCGGGTTCCTCATAGGCGGAGCGGATTCCGGCGAAAACCTGACGAAGACGTCCCTCTCCAAGATCCACCATCAGCTTCACGAGTTTGTCCGCGCCGGCAACCAGAGAGGCTTCCCTGACCATGCCTACCCGAAGATCCAGCCTGGAGAAGTCCTCGATGGCAATCTCCGGTTTCTGAGGAACCGCAGCGGGCCGTGCAGGGGTTTTTGGTTTTCCTGCTTCCATGTTTGATGACTTCTGGATCTTAACCCACTCGTCCTTGAGCGTCACGGCCCGGTTGAAAACCAGACGGCCCTCCCTTGAATCGACCGCATCCACACAGAAGTAGCCCATCCTCTCGAACTGATGCCATGTACCGGGCTTCGCGCCTGCAAGAGCGGGCTCCAGTTTTGAGGAGGGGAGAACCTCAAGAGAGCCGGGATTAAGATGGTTCTTGAAGTCTGCTCCCTCATCCTCGTCGCCTGGAGCTGGCTTCGTGAACAGGTGCTCATAGAGACGGACCTCGGCATCCAGTGCGTGGGAGGCGGAGACCCAGTGAAGGGTGGCCTTGACCTTGCGTCCGTCCGGTGCATCGCCTCCTCGTGTCTGCGGATCGTAAGTGCAGTGGAGTTCGATCACCTTTCCGGAATCATCCTTTTTCACGTCAATGCATTTGATGAAGTAGGCATACCTGAGCCGTACCTCCCGGCCCGGAGCCAATCGGTAGAATTTCTTCGGCGGCTCCTCCATGAAATCGTCCTGCTCGATGTAGAGCACCTTTGAAAAAGGAACCTTGCGCGTGCCCATGGACGGGTCTTCCGGGTTGTTTACGGCATCCAGCTCCTCCATCTTCCCCTCCGGATAGTTTTCGATCACCACGCGAAGAGGACGGAGCACCGCCATCGCACGCGGGGCCCTCCTGTTGAGGTCTTCACGGAGGCAGTGCTCCAGCAGGGCCATGTCGACCGTGCTCGCCCTCTTGGCGACTCCGATTCGTTCACAGAAGGTTCGGATGGCTTCAGGGGAATATCCCCGCCTGCGAAGACCCGAGAGGGTCGGCATCCGCGGATCGTCCCATCCGCTCACATACCCGCCCTGGACCAGTTCCAGGAGCTTTCTCTTGCTCATGATGGTGTGGGTGAGGTTGAGCCGTGCGAACTCTATCTGTTGCGGGTGATGGATCCCAAGCTCCTCGAGGTACCAGTCATAGAGCGGCCTGTGATCCTCGAACTCCAGGGTGCAGATGGAGTGAGTGATCCCCTCGATAGAGTCCGACTGGCCGTGCGTCCAGTCGTAGGTAGGATAGATGCACCACCTGTTGCCCGTCCTGTGATGTTCGGCCTTGATGATGCGATACATGACAGGATCCCGCAGATTCAGATTTGGAGAAGACATGTCGATCTTTGCGCGGAGCACACGGGAGCCGTCCGGGAATTCCCCCTTTTCCATGCGGTGAAAGAGGTCAAGGTTTTCCTCTGTTGAGCGGTCCCGGTACGGGCTGTTCCTTCCGTGCTCAGTCAGGGTGCCCCTGTATTCCCGAATCTGCTCGGCGCTGAGGTCGCATACATAGGCCTTGCCTTTGCGGATAAGCTCCACGGCCCATTCGTACAGTTGCCCGAAGTAATTCGATGCGTAGAATTCACGGTCCTCCCAGTCGAATCCAAGCCACCGCACGTCCTTCTTGATGGACTCCACATACTCGACTTCCTCTTTTGCGGGGTTGGTGTCATCGAACCGCAGGTTGCACCGGCCGCCGAACTCACGGGCAATGCCGAAGTTGATGCAGATGGATTTGGCATGACCGATATGAAGATACCCGTTGGGCTCGGGAGGAAACCGTGTCTGGATGGACTTGTGCTTGCCGGTTCTGAGGTCTTCCTGGACGATCGAGCGGATAAAATCAACAGATTGCTTCAATCCTTTTGCAGCCGCATCCTGCGCTTCTCTTGTCTGTGTATCGAGATTGGGATTCTTCATGCCTCCTCCGAAGTTGGGAAAAAAACATTTTAGCACATTGGCCCCGGTTGTTAAGCGCTATTTCTGCCTTTCCACTTCTCTGACATGCGCTTGCCAATTGGCGAGATCGAAAGTAGAATTGCAGAAATCTGAGCCATGGAAGAGGAGGTCGATTGATGGAAGATTCCAAGAGGACGGTGGATGGATACAGGTTTTTGCCGCCGGGACTGGCCGCCTGGTTTCGATCCTTAATTCCCAAAGAGAATTTCAAGGGCGATATCCCATGGACCCCTTTGTCAAAGCCCCTGAGCAGGACGAGTTTCGCATTAGTCACAAGCTCCGGCATCAGCCTCAAGTCAGATCCACCCTTTAACATGGAAAGGGAAAAGAGCGAGCCCACGTGGGGTGACCCGACCTACCGCGAAATTCCCAGAAGTACCACGTCGAAGTTGATAAATGTCAATCACCTCCACATCAACACAAAACACATCCTGAACGATCTCAATGTCATTCTCCCGCTCGCCCGAATGGCTGAACTGGAGCGGGAAGGAATCATCGGACGGCTTGCAGAAACCTCGTATTCCTTCTACGGCTTTCAATTTGAGTCCATGGCCTTTCTGGACCAGGCGATCGGGCCGATGGCCGAGAAGATGAGGAAAGAGGGTGTTGAGGCGGTAATCCTTACGCCGGTCTGACCGTTCTGCTGCCGGTCTGTGGCACAGGCCGCCCGATATCTGGAGGAGAACCGCTTCTCCACCATGGTATTGACTCCCATGCCCGAGTTCCACAATCAGGTGGGGATTCCGAGGTCCGCAGCTATTGAGTATCCCTTCGGCCGGCTCTTCGGTCAGGTCGGGGATGAAAAGGGACAGAGGGAGGTACTGCTCGCGCTGCTGGATGTTTTTGAGAAATGCCAAAAGCCGGGAGAGGTCCACCATCTGCCGTTCACGTGGCCTGAAGAACCTAAAAAGGCTGACTGGCAGCCCCCTGAAATGAGTCCCCTGATCAAGGTTTACCTGGAGGAAATCAAGAAGGCCAGAAGGAAGGAAATGGAACAAAAATAAAAAGACGAACGTCGAACATCGAACGTCCAACGTCCAACATCGAATGAAAAAATGGGTAGACCCCGGCAGGTTTTAAGCCGGGGAAAACCATCTTCTTCAGAGATCTCTGATTCCTGGCCTCCGACCTCTGTCACTTCCCGCTCCGTTTGCCGGTCAGAATGTAGATACTATGCGGGTCACTTGGAAGTCATTTGTGATAACCTCTTTTAAGAATTCCAATCAAAAAGGAGGCTCC